>JAANCK010538598.1_pt1 | contig 14494 bp, 14 predicted proteins | sample 7277841 | NCBI WGS metagenome assembly JAANCK01 (sample SAMN14222788, study PRJNA588281) | permafrost metagenome | isolation source: Arctic cryosol methane SIP | place: Canada:Nunavut | collected 2015-07 | reverse complement strand
GGCGGGAATGCGCTGGCCCGGCTTTACCAGGACGCGGTCGCCGCGCAGCAGGTCCTCGACGGGCACCTCCCGCTCGACGCCATCTCGCAGCACGAGCGCAGTCTTGGGCGCCAGGTCAGCCAGGGCCTCGATGGCATGGCGGGCACGGTCCATGGCCAGGTGTTCCAGGGCGTGGCCCAGGCTGAACAAGACGAGCAGCAGAGCGCCTTCAGTCCACTGCCCCAAGGCCGCGGCACCCATCGCCGCCACGATCATCAACACGTCGATGTCCAGTTGGCGCGCCCGGATGCTTTGCCAGGCATCGCGCATCGCGTAGTAACCGCCGACCAGGAGAGAGGCGCCCAGCAGCCCGACGGAGGCGAGATGGCCCTCGTGTCGCATGCCAACCAGCCATCCGGCAAGCAGCAGCGCCCCGGCGGTGGCGCTCACCATCAGTTCCCGGTACTCGAGATGCCAGGCGGCTTCGTGGTGGCCTTCGATCACGCTGTAGCCGAGGGCCCTGAGCCGCAGCACGATGGCCCTGCGCGAAACTTTCCCGGTGTCGTACTCCAGGCGCATTCTTTCAGCCGCGTAGCTGACCGAGGCCTCCAGCACGCCGTCCAACCGATGCAGGGCATGTTCGATCACCGTGGCGCACGTCGAGCAGTCCATGCCCTCTATGCGCATCAACTCATGGTGATAGCGTCCGCTGAGCCGGGCGCCCGCAGCCTGCGCCATGCTTCGCACCTGCGGAACGCTGACTTGCAATGGGTCATAGTGCAGGCATAGACAAGCTTGGCCGTCCTGCCGGACCACGTGCACCTTCTCCAGTCCTTGCGTCTGGAGCATGTCGGTCAGGCGCTGGATGCAGGAATCCCTCTCGTCCGGGATTCCCGGAAGGACGAGCGCCAGTTCCAGCGAAAGCTTTTCGGTCATGCGGTCCGTTGGCGCCGAAGCGGCTCACGCCGGCGCGGCGTTCCCGTCTTGTCTCAATAGCCCGAACATGGAATGCAGACAGGTTTCCCTTCCTTCATTCGCAGGTAACGATCGAACACGTATTCGCCGCAGGTGGCGCACTTGGTCTTGTTGAAAGAGCCTTTGACCGGCTTGAACTGGTAGTCCGGTTTGAGCTCCACCGCAAACAGCGACTCGTCGGTCTGTTCATAGACCCAGCGAATGATTTCTTCGCTGAGCGCAACGGGAATCCGGGACGGCTCGACTCCCTTCTTGCGGACGGCGATGAATTCGAACTTGCCCATCTCGTCGACCGCATCCGGCTTGAGCGATAAGCGGACGGCTCCCTTTTGCGGGTGGTAGAAGGTCGCCGCCAGCTTTCCGTAGAACGTCTTGGCGATCAGCAGCTTGCCGAAGGTAGCCCCGGTGGCGACCTGGATGCCATCCATCATGCAGGTCTGCGGATGACCCTCGCCCAGTTCCGCAATCACGAAAAAGCCGTGATCCTTTTCCCGTTCCAGCTCCAGCTTTTCAAGTGAAAGGCATCCCATCCGGTAACCGATCGGCATGAACGGACATTGATGGCCGTGGAATTCAAAGGCCCATGGCGGGGGAAGATATTTCGTAGTCATCAGCTTCTCCTTGACAAGAAAGAACTACTTCGAAACGTCGAAGAACATCTTCGCCGCAACCAGCCAGAGCACGACGCCGATGATCTTCTTCAGTTGGCTGCTGGAGAGTTTTTCTTTCATGAACTGCGATCCGGCAAGCGATCCCCCCGCAGCCGTGAGCGCCATGATTCCCAGAAATGTCGTGTCCATCTTTCCGAACGTGGCGTGGGCGAGAAATCCGGAGAGGGAAGAAAAGACCACTGCCACGGCACTCGTGGCCGCCGCGCGCTTGGCATCGAGCCCCAGCCAGTTGAGCGCGGGAACGATGATGTTGCCGCCTCCCACCCCGAGCAGACCCCCGATGAAGCCGGCGGTACCGCCGACACCCGCACCGACCAGCCAGACCTTTTTCGGACTGGCATCGTGGGCTTTTGCCTGTGATCGATAAAACAGCATCATCGCGCCGGCAAATGCCAGGAACACGGCGAAGAGCGTGAGCAAGGTCGTCTTGTCGACGTGTGGCGTCAAGCGAGCGCCAAAGGGTGCCAATACCACGGCGATGGCGCCAACCGGCAAAGCCACGCGCCAGTCGATCAGGTGGCCACGCCAGTAGTTGACAGTGGCGAGCGAAAGGCTGACGGCGTTGAGCAGCAGTCCGGCGGGGGCGGCCTCGGCCAGCGGTACACCGAGGTAGAAGAAGAACGGCACAAACAGGAATGCGGCACCGATCCCGGCCATTGCCGTCAGCCCGGAAAACAGGAGTACCACGGGGGCGGCGATCAGGTAGAAAGTGAGAGACATGGCCTGCCAATGCGCCGGCTGTCATCGGAGCAGATGACGCAGCAACATAAGAGAATTAATCAAATATCCAAAGGCGCTGCGCCGCCATGAGGGAGATCAAGTCATTCGTCGTTGTCGGCCACGTTGGGATTCATCAGTCCGCGGAGCCACACACCAGCACCCGATCGCGGTCAGTGGTGGGGCAGACTTCGCGGGCCTGGGCAAGGCCGACTCGCTCATCCATCGCTCGCCTCTGTCAGGCCGCCAGCCATTGTTCGATCTTGTCGCGGCTGGGCACGCCGCCGGCATGCACCACCCTGCCGTCGATCACCACCCCGGGCGTGCTCATCACGCCGTAGCCCATGATGTCGCGCAACTCCTCGACTTTGCCCAGGGTGATATTCACGCCCTTGGCCTTGGCAACCTGTTCGATGAGCGCAATCGTGTTCTTGCAGTTGGCACAACCGGTGCCGAGTACCTTGATGTCCATGGAAGCTCCTTGGAAGCGGAAGGGTTGAAACTCAGACGGCCGCTGCGGCCGGCTCGAACAGCAAGGCGTGCATTCGCTCGCGCTCTGCCATCGTCGGCCAGCCGGCGTCGGCGGGTGCCGCGACCGCCTCGACCCGGCCCTGTTCGTCGATGCGGGCCATGCCGGAGGTCTCGTTGACCACCACATCGGGCTCGCCGTTCTTCAGCCGCACATACCAGTCGGCCAGCCGCAGGGTCTGGCCGGCCAGCAGCGGCGCTGTGGCTTCATGGCGGGCCAGCGCCACGTACAGCCCGTGCGGCACCGCATGCACGCCGCCGGCATCGTCGAGCAGGAACACGTACGAGGCATGCTCGCCATCGACATGGCTCAGCGTGCGGCCCGAGGCGTCGACAGTGCTGTAGACGGGCGCGAAGCCCCCACCGGGCGTGCGGAAGTTGGTGGTCTGCCCCTGGTACAACCGCGCCGCCACCCACTGCACCTCGCCGCCGTAGGCGTAGGCGCGCAAGTCGAACTTCATCGGCTGGGCGGTGGCGTCCTCCTCGACCTGGCGCTCGCCCGGCGGTACGATCGCCTGCGCCACATAGTCCCCGGCCAGGATCTCCTGCCAGACGCGCCGGGTGAGCTTGTCGCCGCGGTAGGCGGCGCGGCTGCCGTAGCCGGCCACCGGCTTGAAGAACAACCCACGGCGCGCCGCCCACAGGCGCTCGCCATCGTCGGCATTCACCACCTCGGTGTGCGGGACGTTGTCCAGCAGAATCTGCCGGGTTGCTTCGGGCACGTCCAGTGCCTGCAGGCGATCCGCATCGCTGAACAGCGCCAGCTGGCGCTTGTCGGCATACAGCGCATGGGCCTGGGGGTGCGGAGTCAGCACGACGCCTTGCTGCAGCCAGGCTTCGCGCAGCGCGGCGCTGCCCGGCTGCTCCAGGTAGAAATCGGTGAGACGGTTGTAGACCAGGTCGATGGCCAGATCGCCATGCCACAGCACGCCATCGCGCCATTGCAGTGCCGCCGGGTCGGCAATCACGGCGCGCAGGCCGTGCCGCTCGAAGAGTTTCTGGAACAGCAGGAACTCCGCGTAAAGGTATTGCTGTTCCGGCGCCGCATCGACGATCGCGACGCTCGCCAGCGGCCGGGTGCGGCCGGCAAGGCGCCATTCGCGGCGGAACATGTCGACGATGCGCTGCTCGAAGCCCGTCACACTGGCCAGCGTGGGCACCATCGCATCCATCGCCGTGCAGCAGGCCCGCTGGGCCCGCGCCAGCACTGCGTTGAGCATGGCACCGCCGGCGTTGGTGTTGATCTCGATCAGCCCCAGGCGGCCCTGGTCGAGGTGGAAGTCGTAGCCGTAGAACACACCCTGTGGGCCCGTGCCCACGCCGGGTACACGGGCGATGGCCGGCGCGGCCGCCAGTACCTGCTCGCGGTACGCCGGCAGCGCGACCACCGATTCGACTGCCCGCACCACCTGCGCAATGCGCTGCAATTGCGCCGCGGCCACAAAAACGGGCCGGGCTGCGAACAGGAACGGGCAGCGTTCGCCAACCAGTTCAGCCAGGCCCGGCCTTCCCAGCTCGGCATCGAGCGCACCAGCCAGGGCGTCGCGGTCGAGACTGAAGCAGAAACACTCGGCGTTGAGCGACTCGATGGCGCCGAGGTCCGGCCGCCGGTGGGCAGGAAGCGCGCTATCGACGGTCATGGAAGTCTCATGGAATTGAAGGAGGGTCGCGCCGGGCAGGCGCGGTCACAGCACCGCATTGAAAACGAACCCCACGATCAGGATGCCGGTGGCAACCACGCCGACGAAGGTGGCGATCAAACGGATCTTGAGCACCTTGCGCAGGATGATCATCTCGGGCAGCGACAGCGCGATCACGCTCATCATGAATGCCAGCACGGTGCCCAGCGCCGCGCCCTTGGCCAGCAGGGCCTGCACGATGGGGATCACGCCCGCGGCGTTGCTGTACATCGGAACACCGATCAGCACGGCCAGCGGCACCGACCACCAGGCGTCCTTGCCCATGAACGAAGCCATGAAGTCCTGCGGCACCCAGCCGTGGATGGCCCCGCCGATGGCGATGCCCACCAGGATGTAGGGCCAGACCTTGCCGACGATCTCGCGCACGCTGGCCAGCCCGGCGTCGATGCGCTCGCCGAGCGTCATCCGCGCTTCACCGGCCGCGGCCTGGATCCTGGGCATGTCGCGCACCCAGTCTTCCAGGTAGGGCTCCATCTTCAGGCGGCCGATGACCCAGCCTGCGACGATCGCGACCGTGAGTCCCAGGCCCATGTAGAGCACGGCGATCTTCCAGCCGAACATGCCGAACAGCAGCGCCAGTGCGACTTCGTTGACCATCGGCGCCGAGATCAGGAACGAGAAGGTCAAGCCCAGCGGCACACCGGCCTGTACGAAGCCGATGAACAGCGGCACGGCTGAGCATGAGCAGAACGGCGTGACGATGCCCAGACTGGCGGCCATCACGTTGGCAACGCCTTCGGTCTTGCCGGCCAGCAGCGACCGGGTGCGCTCGGGTGTGAAGTACGAGTTCACCATGCCCATCACGAACACCACCGCCGTGAGCAGCAGCAGCACCTTGGGCGTGTCGTAGAAGAAGAACTGCAGCGCCCCGCCGAGGTGGGTGTCGCGGTCCACCGGCAGGGCCGCCACCAGCGCCTCGGACGCCGGAATCAGCGCCTGGTACAGCGCCACCCAGGCCAGCGCCGCGAACGCCAGGAAGACCCGTGGATGCTGCCGGGGCAGCTGCAGGGTCCGTTGCGATAGGGTCAGTTCGGTCATTTCAAGTCTCTCCACCTTCGAAGACGAACAGACCCCCAAAAGGCTTCACACCTGTCCAGGAAACGGGTCCCCGTCCTTGCGGCACGGGGCCGCGCCACGTGAGAGGCGACGCGCCCATCTGCCTTGGAGAACGTCGATGAAGAAAACATTGTGGCAGGCGTGGCGACGTGGGTGAGCCGAAGTGCGTCGGAGGATGGATCGATATTGGGAGGCAGGACAGGTCCGGGAGCATCGCTTTACCCAGGAGAGGCGCTTGTCCGGCCGAAGGGTTCCGCCGAGCGCGGCACGCCGCTGATTCCGGAGATGCGGACGTTGAAGAGAGCGGACGGTTGGTCGTGGCACGGCCAATGAACACGCGACTGAACATGAACTCCAGGCAATCGTCATGTATTAATCCTCTGGACAGCTCAGCCGATACACGCAGGCCAGCAACTTCAGAACGCTGGAGTCGGCGATGCTGTAAAAGATGTGCTTGCCTTCGTGGCGGGTCTTGACCACCCCCTCGCGGCGCAGAACCGACAACTGCTGGGAAAGCGTGGGCTGGTAAATCTTCAGGCGCTTTTCCAAGTCGTTGACGCACATCTCACCGTGGGTGAGCTGGGACAGCAGCAGCATGCGCTGCTCGTTGGCGAGGAGTTTCAACCTGCCAACCGCTTGGGCGGCCGCTTCTCGTATGAGCTTGGGGTCCAGGCGTTGCGATCGCGTCAGTTCGGTCATTTCGGCTCTGTCCAGTTCAGAAGACGAACAGACCCGCAAAAGGATGCACCCCGTCCAGGAAATCGATCACTCTCCTTGCGGCAGCGGCCGCGGCACATGAGAGGCGACGCGGCCATCGGGCTCGAAACGCACCTGGCACGCCTGCGACATTCGCTCGCGCAGCCGCTGCCGGGCCCGCAATAGGCGCGACTTGACGGCCGGCAGGCTCAGCCCTTGAGCCTGCGCAAAGGCGCGCTGGGTCTGGCCCTCCAGGTCGCAGGCGCGCAGGACGGCTGCGTCCTCGGCCGGAAGCTCGCCGAGCGTACGGGAGAGGCAGTCGGCTAACGCGTCGACCGGTGTCAGCGACGAGGTGTCCAACGGCAGGGTCTCGGCCAGCTCATCGGTCAAAGGTTCGTGGGGGTGCGTGGTCCGCAACCGGTCCACCAGCGCGTTGCGCGCCACCTGGAACAGCCAGGCGCGCGGGTTGTCCAGCGCGCAGAAGCCCTGGCCCTGACGCATCGCCTTCACGAACACGTCCTGCAGCAAATCGTCGGCGGCATCGCTGTCCGACAGCCGGTGCCGCAGATAGCCGCGTAATTCGGCCTCATGAGCCTGCCAGGCGGCGCCCACGCAGGAGAACGGGGCGGTTGGAGGCTGCGAATCGCTGTTCATGCCGTCAAGCGGATGCATCGTGGCATTGTTCATCGCGCCTTACCGAGTTCGTACCAGCCTTTGCTGGAATTGACGATGCGCACCACCATCAGCATCACGGGCACTTCGATCAGCACCCCGACCACAGTCGCCAGGGCCGCTCCGGAGTTGAAGCCGAACAGGCTGATCGCCGCAGCCACGGCGAGTTCGAAGAAGTTGCTGGCGCCTATCAGGGCCGACGGGCAGGCAACATTGTGCGATTCGCCCACGCGCCGGTTCAGCCAATACGCCAGACCCGAGTTGAAGAACACCTGGATCAGGATCGGCACCGCGAGCATGACAATGACCAGCGGCTGCCTGAGGATCGCCTCGCCCTGGAAGCCGAACAGCAGGACCAGTGTGGCCAGCAGTGCCGTGATCGACCAGGGGCCGATCTTCGCAAGCACGGAATCGAAGGCCGTTTGCCCACGCCGCAGCAAGGCCCTGCGCCACACCTGGGCCAGGATCACGGGAATGACGATGTACAGGCCCACCGATATGAGCAAGGTGTCCCACGGCACGGTAATGGAAGACAGCCCGAGCAGCAGCGCGACGATGGGCGCGAACGCGAACACCATGATGGAGTCGTTCAGCGCCACCTGTGACAGAGTGAACAACGGGTCGCCATGGGTGAGCCGGCTCCACACGAACACCATCGCCGTGCACGGCGCGGCAGCCAGCAGGATCAGGCCCGCGATGTAGCTGTCGAGCTGCTCAGCCGGCAGGTAGGGCGCGAAGACCTGGCGGATGAAGATCCAGCCCAGCAGCGCCATCGAAAACGGCTTGACCGCCCAGTTGATGAAAAGCGTCACGCCAATGCCGCGCCAGTGCTGGCGTACCTGGTGCAGTGCGCCGAAGTCCACCTTCAGCAGCATCGGGATGATCATCACCCAGATCAGCAGGCCCACGGGCAGGTTGACCTGTGCGATCTCCATGCGGCCGATGGCCTGGATGGGCCCCGGCAGCAGCTGGCCCAGCACGACCCCGGCGACGATGCACAGAAAAACCCACAGCGTGAGGTAGCGCTCGAAAACGTTCAACGGCGCCGGCGCGGCGGTGGGGGCGTGCAGTGTGCTTGTGCTCATCGTGGCGCGCTTCAGTTGCGGCCGATATTGGCCAGGGCGGCCTGCAAGGCGAGGCGGTCCAAGGATTCCAGCGGCAGAGCCAGCAGTTGCAGCATGCGATAGCCGATCGCCTGGCGCGTCAGCTCGAACGCGCGGCGTTTTCCTTCGTCCCCGCCTTCGGCATTGGACGGATCGGCATAGCCCCAATGCACTTTCACGGGCTGGCCGCCGCTGCCGCCAAAGAAGACCGGACAGGTTTCCGCAGCCGCGCTGTCGCACACGGTAATCACGATGGACAGCGGGGGAGCCCCTTCGGCGCTGAATTCATCCCAGCTCTTGCTGCGGGTGTAACTGGTGTCGACGCCGGCATTTCGCAGGACTTCGATGGCGAAGGGATTGATGCGGCCGACCGGGGCGCTCCCGGCACTGTGAGCCCGGACGTCCTTGCCGAGTCTGGCCGCGAGGTGGTTGAGCATGCCTTCAGCCAGCACGCTGCGGGCCGAGTTGTGGGTGCAGAGAATGAGAATGTGGACTGTCATGGCTCAGACGTTCATGAAATCAGCAGGTCGTTCTATTTCTTTGTGGCGGAATCTCGCATTCACCTCCAACCGCTTCGCAGCAATGAGCCGTCAGGTAGTCCAACAAGGCCGTCATGTGCGGGAGCGAGGGGCGGTAGATGAGGCTGCGGCCAATCCGCTCCTGGGAAACCAGGCCCGCGTGCAGCAGTTCTTTCAAATGGAATGAGAGCGTTGAGGGGGCCACGTCCAAGGTCACCGTCAATGCGCCCGGCGTCATCCCTTGGGGCCCCGAACCTATCAATGTCCTGAAGATGCGCAGGCGCATGCTTTGAGCCAAGGCAGCCAGTGAGGCAACGGCGTGAGTTTCATCCATATTTCTAAGTATATCGAAGTATCGAATTCAGGCTGGCCCGGCGAGGCGGTTGCTGCCGATTGAGATGCAACGGCGCTGTGGACGGATAGCGGTCCACCGTCCTTCGATTGCCCGCGTTCAGGCACGCTTACTTGACCAGCAGGTCGCTGCCCGCCGCGGCCGGCTCCTCGCTCTCTTCCAGCTGCTGCAACAGATAGAGCCGCTGGTACAGCCCACCCTCGATCGCCATCAGTTCGGCGTGTGTTCCCAGTTCGGCGATGCGGCCGTGGTTGAGGACGACGATGCGGTCGGCGGCGCGAACCGTCGACAGCCGGTGCGCGATGGCGACGACGGTGACCCGGCCGTGCAGTGCCGCCAGCGCCCGCTGCACCACCTGCTCGGTTTCCGAGTCGATGTGCGAGGTGGCCTCGTCCAGGAACAGGATGCGCGGCTCGCCCGCCAGCGCCCGGGCGATCGCGATCAATTGCTTCTGGCCCACCGAGAGGCGCGCGCCGCCTTCGCCCAACTGCGTGTCGTAGCCCTGCTCGAGCCCGGCGATGAAGTCGTGGACTTGCGCGGCGCGGGCCGCCGCCTCGATCTGGGTCTGGGTGAGCGGGCGGCCCATCGCGATGTTCTCGCGCGCCGTGGCCGCCAGCAGAAAGGGCTCCTGCGGCACCACGCCGATGCTGGCACGGAACTGCTCTTCGGCGATGGCCTCGACCGGCGTGCCGTCGATACGGATCGCTCCGGACGGCGCCGGATAGAAGCGCAGCAAGAGTGACAGCAGCGTGGTCTTGCCGCTGCCGGTGTGGCCGACGACGCCATGGAAACTGCCGGGAGCGAGCTGCAGGTTCAGGTCGTGCAGCACCGGATGTCCGGCCTGGTACGCGAAGTCCAGATGCGCGATGGCGATGCCGCCCTCGGTCACCCGGCCGCGGTCCACGGCGACCGGGGTTTCCGTTTCCCGCAACAGCGCCTGCACCCGCGCCGCGCCCACCATGGCCTGCTGCACCTGCGAGAACTGCATCGTGATCTGCGTCAGCGGCTCGACCACGCGCGCGATGTAGCTCATGAAGGCGTAGAGGATGCCCACCTCCACCGCGCCCAGCGCACCGCCGTGGCTGCGCAGGCCGAACACCCCGATCATCACCGCCAGCAGCAGCACGTTGAGAAAGTCCAGCAGCGGGCGCAGCAGCCAGGCGTTGGCGCGCAGCTCGCTTTGCCGCGATCGGTACTGCGCCTCGTTGAGCCCGGCGAAGCGCTCGCGGAAACGCGTCGTCGCATTGCTGGCCTGCAGCACCGGCATCCCGGCGATGCTCTCGGCCATCTGGGCGTTGAGGTCGCTGCGCAGCTGGCGGTTGCGCGCCACCGCCGGCGCCGACAGCCGCTGATAGAGCGTCACCACCAGCGCGGCCGCCGGCAATAGCAACGCGACGATCAGCATCAGGCGCCAGTCCAGCCACAGCATTGCAACGGTCGTGCCCGCCAGCACGATGACGCTGTCGAGCATGACAAACAGCACCTGCACATAGAGCGTCTTCACCGCCTCGGTGTCGTTGGTGACCCGGCTGACCAGCTGGCCCGTGATGGCCCGGTCGAAAAAGCTCATGGGCAGCCGCATCACGTGCCGGTACACCTGCTCGCGCACCCGCTGCACCGAGCGCATCGCCACCCCGGCCAGCCGCACCAGTTGGCGAAAGCGCAGCCAGCTCGCCGCCATGCCGGCCACCAGGGCCCCGACGAGCAGGGCCGCGATCTCCGGGATCTGGGCGTTGCGCGGCAACAGGTAGTGGTCGATCAGCAGCTTGGCGCTCGCCGGCCCGAGCGCCTCCAGCCCGGCCGCGAGCAACAGCCACGCCGCGCCGCGCAGCACCTGGCCGCGATCCGGCGCGGCGGCCCGCATCAACAAGCGGGCCGAGTCGCCCAGGAGCCGGCGCTTGTCGGCGGGTTCGGCCGGCAACTGGCCGGTGCGAATCGATTCAGCTGGCATCGAGGCTCGCCTCCAGTTGCTGGTAGCGCCACTGGCGCGCATACCAGCCGTTGGCGGCCAGCAGCGCCGCATGGTCGCCCTGCTCGGCCACATGGCCGTCCCGCAGCACGACAACCTGGTCGGCATCGGCTACTGCGCTGAGGCGGTGGCTCACGATGATGGTCGTGCGGCCCGTGCGCGAGCGCCGCAGGTGCTCGAGGATGCGCGCCTCGGTGTCGGTGTCCACCGCCGTCAGCGTGTCGTCCAGCAGCAGCATCGGCGCATCGGCAAGCAACGCCCGGGCCAGCGCGACGCGCTGCCGCTGCCCGCCCGACAGGGTGACGCCGCGCTCGCCCACCGGCGTGTCGTAGCCCTGCGGCAGGCGCAGGATGTCTTCGTGCACGGCGGCGAGCTGCGCCGCCCGGGCGATCTGCTCACGCGTGGCGCCGGGACGCGCCAGCGCCAGGTTTTCGGCGACCGATGCCGAGAACAGGAATGCCTCCTGCGGGACCCACGCGATGCCGGCGCGCAAGGCGGCCAGCGTGTAGTCCTGCAGGTCCACGCCAGCCCAGCGCAGGCTGCCGGCCCCGGGTGCGTGGTGCCGCAGCAATAGTCGCAACAAGGTCGACTTGCCGGCGCCGGTAGGCCCCACCAGGCCGAGCGTGCGCCCCGCCGCCAGCTCGAACGACACACCGTCGAGCGCGGGCCGTGCCTGCCCTGGGTAACGGAAGCACACGCCTTGCGCAGCCAGCGGCCCCGGGGTGACCTGCGCGATGCGGCCGTGATCGCCCACGCTCAGGGGCGTGTCCAGCACCGGCTGCAGCCGGCCCCAGGCGGCCTTGCCCCGCTGCACCAGCGACAGCACCCAGCCGGCCGCGAACATCGGCCAGATCAACTGGCCCAGGTACAGGCTGAAGCTGGTGAGCTGCCCCACCGTCAACTGGCCCTGCCAGACCAGCCAGCCGCCCACGCCCAGCGTGAGCGCGGTGGCCGCGCTGAGCGTGAAGCCGACCGCGGGCTCGTAGGTCGCTTCCCAGCGTTGCGCGCTCAGGCTGGCCTCCGCGGCGCCGGCGGCCAGGCCCGAGAACTGCGCCTCGCTGCGGGCCTGCAGGCCCAGGGCGCGCACCGTGCGGACGCCGGACAACGTCTCCTGCACATGGTCGTTGAGGGCGCCAAAGCGTTCCAGCGAGCGCCGCGAAGCCTCGTGCACGTGGCGTGAGATCCACCAGAAACTCAGCGCCATCAAGGGGAACGGCAGCAGCGCGGCCGCCGCCAGGCGCGCGTCGATGCCCAGCGACATCGCGGCCACCACCAGGACCAGGGTCAGCGTGCCGTCGAACCCGGCCAGCATCGCCTCGCCCGCCGCCATCTCCACCGCGTCGATGTCGTTGGTGGCCAGCGCCATCAGGTTGCCGGTGCGCTGGTGCAGGTAGAAGTCGGCGCCCTGCAGCGTGAGGCGGGCATAAAGCCGCTCGCGCAACTCCACGCCCAACCGGTAGGCGGCGGCGTAGAGCTTGAGCCGCCAGGCGACGCGCAGCCCGTACACCACGGCACCCGCAGCGACCAGCCAACCCAGCTCCAGCACCAGGGACGAGCCGGCCAGCCGATTGGCCACCAGTTGGTCCACCACCCGCCCGATCTGGCGCGGAATCCAGACGTTCAACAGCGCAATGCCGAGCAGCATGGCGCCGGAGACCGCGTAGGCGAACCAATGGCGGCGCAGGAACTGGGCGACGAGGCGGTAAAGGGACATGCAGAACCACGGTCCGCCCGATGCGAAACAGCTCGCAGCAGGGGAAGGCAAACGGGTGATTCTATTGATCTACGGCATGCGACCGCCCTCGCCCGGCCCGCAAAATGGATTCGCACCGGTCACTGAAGGAAAACAAGGCACCCGATGAGCGTGGATTCGATCTCTCGCGGCGGCAGACGGGTCGAGGATCCGACGCCCCGGGCCCGCCGCAACACCCACGCCTTCTACGCATGGGCCGCGGTCGCCGCCGCCGCAATCATTTTCGCGGGCTTCGCGCGGACCTTCTATCTCCGAAGCATTTCCGGCGCGCCCCCGCTCTCGCCGCTGCTGTTCGCGCACGGCGTGGTGATGACGACGTGGATGGTGCTGTTCATTGCGCAGGTGCTGCTGGTCGCCGCCCGGCAAACCGATCTGCACCGGCGCATGGGCGTCGTCGGCCTGCTGCTGGCGATCCTGGTCATCGGCGTCGGCGTCGCCGCCTCGATCGACGCCGGCCGCCGGGGCGCCAGCCCCGCACCAGCGGTGCCGGCGCTGGTCTTCATGGCGATCCCGCTGTTCGACATGCCGCTGTTCGCCGGGCTGGTGGCTGTCGCCGTGTGGAAGCGGCGCCGCCCCGACATTCACAAGCGATTGATGCTGCTGGCCACCCTGGGCCTGTTGACCCCGGGCATCGCGCGCATTCCGCTGGCGGTCATCCAGCGCGGCGGGCCGCCCTTGCTCTTCGGCCTGGCGCTGTTCTTCCCGCTGCTGTGCATCGCCATCGACACCGCGCGCAGCCGTCGGCTGCATCCGGCCTTCGGCTGGGGCGGCGCGATCGTGATCGCCATGCTGCCGGTGCGGCTGCTGATTGCGCAGACGGCGGCGTGGATGGGGTTTGCGCGGTGGCTGGTGGGGTGAGGCGGTCCGGACCGAAGGCGCCAGTGCCCTGAAGACATGACTCGCGGTGGGGTCACCGCTTTTCCTGTTTACTGTCCCTTTGGAAAGGGAATCCCATGAACTTCAGAGCAATGTCTCTCGTGCTGGGTACCTGCGCCGCCTTGCTCTGCGGCCAGGGATTTGCCCAGTCTCCAACGCCGATCCGGGGGGAGCTGGTAGCGATCGATGCCACCTCCCTCACAGTGCACCGCCCGGCCGGCGACACGGTCAAGATCGCCGTCAAGCCCGAGCTGGTTGTCGGCGCTTTGAAGAACCTGGCGCTGGCGGACATCAAGCCGGGATCGTTCATCGGGACCGCCACGAAGACCGCCCCAGACGGCAAGCTCGTTGCCATGGAAGTATTTGTATTTCCAGAAGCGGGCCGCGGCACCGGCGAGGGCCATTACCCCTGGAATCTGGCCCCCGGCAGCATGATGACCAACGCGAACGTGGATACGGTGGTGACAGGCGTCGATGGCCGGATCTTGAAATTGTCGTTCAAGGGAGGAAGCAAGCAAGTGACCGTGCCGGCTGGCGTTCCCGTCGTGACGCCTGCGCCCGCCACACGTGCCGACCTGGTGGTGGGGAAAAGGGTCTTCATGATGGCGACCGGAGAGCCGTCGAGCCTGAGCGCGGCGAGAGTGACTGTCGAGAAGGACGGCGTGGTACCGCCGATGTAGGCGTGGGGTGCCGGTCGTCTCCTATGTCGTGCGCGGCTGCACCGCGGAGACCCGCACGATGAAGGCGTGCAGCTCGGCCATGTAGTTCCGCAGGAATTTGGCCGTGTCCTCGTTGGTCACGTCGCCATCCGCGGTGATCAGGCCCGGCTTGAACTGGATATACGCCTCGGGCGAGTTCATCTGCGGGGAATTGCAGAATCCCAGCACGCTGCGCAGGTGTTGCTGCGCAATCGCGGTGCCGATGGCGCC
>JAANCK010689181.1_pt1 | contig 14502 bp, 10 predicted proteins | sample 7277841 | NCBI WGS metagenome assembly JAANCK01 (sample SAMN14222788, study PRJNA588281) | permafrost metagenome | isolation source: Arctic cryosol methane SIP | place: Canada:Nunavut | collected 2015-07 | reverse complement strand
TTCCTGAAGGCGCGGGTGGCGCGGCGCCTGTTCCTGTTCTTCGTGCTCTCGGCGTTCCTTCCCCTCGCGGCCATCGCGGTGATGTCGCTCGCGCAGGTGCGCGACCTGCTGCTGGAGCAGGGCGAGCAGCGCCTCGCGGCGATCGCCAAGGGCTACGGCATGAGCCTCTTCGAGCGCCTGCTGGTGGCCGCGGACGTAGCGCTGTCGGCGGCGTCGCGCTCGGGCCGCGGCCTCTCCGAGGACGGCCTCGCCAAGCGCACCTTCCGCTCCCTCGCGTTCCTCGATGCCGCCGGGGTCGTGACGCCGGTGTTCGGCACCGCGCCGAGCCTCCCGCTGTCCGAGGAAGCGCAGCGCCGTCTCGCCGCGGGCAAGCCCGTGGTCCTCGTCGACGATCGCGCGGGCCCCGCGCGCGTGCTGCTCGCCGCCTCGCCCTCGGCACCCTCGCCGCACCGGGTCGTGTTCGGCGAATTGAATCCCCCGTTCCTCTGGGGCGACTCGGACGAGCGGCCGGTCGCCACCCAGTTCTGCGTGGTCGAAGATCGCACGCGCATCGCGCTGCACTGCACCGCGGCTTTCGATCCCGGGATCTGGAACGCGGTGGCCGCCGCCACGCGCTCGAGCCTCGGCACGGCGAGCTGGGCGCGCAACGGCGAAACGTATCGCGGCACCGCGTGGCCCCAGTTCATGGGAGCGGGCTTCGGCACCCCCGACTGGGTAGTGATCGCGAGCCAGCCCGAGCGATTCCAGCTCGTCCGCGCCGTCGAGTTCCGCGAGCTCTACATCCCGGTGGTGCTGCTCGCCCTCCTGCTGGTCACGTGGCTAACGATCCGGCAGGCCCGCAACATCGTCACGCCGGTGGCGCGCCTGGCGGAGCGCGCGCGGGGGGTGACGCGCAACGATTTCCATTCCCGCGTGAAGCTCGCGCGCGACGACGAGTTCGGCGAGCTCGCCACCGCCTTCGACCAGATGTCCGAGCGGCTCGGCCGGCAGTTCGACTCCCTCACCGCGCTCTCCGAGATCGATCGCCTGATCCTGTCCACGGTGGACACCTCGCAAGTAGTGGGAAGCGTGCTCGAGCGGCTGCGCAGCGCGATTCCCGCCGACGTGGTGGCCGTCACGCTCTTCGACCACGACAACCCGGATCACGCGCGCACGTACCTGCGCGCAGATGCGCTCGGCGAGCTCACGATGGCCCGCCACGACGTATCCGCCTCCGAGCGCGAGGCGCTCGAGGCCCATGGCTCGGGGCGCTGGACCACGCTTGCCTCCCCGGACAGCTACCTGGCCCCGGTGGCGGCCCACGGGGCGAGCAACGCGTACGTGCAGCCCATCTTGTGGCGCGGCGCGGTGTGCGGCGTGCTCGCCCTCGGCTACCGCACGGGGGCGAGCCCCACCGACGACGAGCGCCAGCAGATCCGCGAGCTCGCCGACCGGGTCGCGGTGGCGGTGTCCTCGGCCTGGCGCGACGAGCAGCTCTACGTGCAGGCGCATTTCGATCTCCTGACCGCGCTTCCGAACCGGCTGCTCTTCATGGACCGCCTCGGGCAGGAGATCTCCCGCAGCGAGCGCGAGCGCCTGCGCTTCGCGATCCTCTTCATCGACCTCGACCGCTTCAAGGGCGTGAACGACAGCTTCGGACACCCCGCGGGCGACACGGTGCTCCGGGAGACGGCACGGCGCATCTCCGGGTGCCTGCGCAGCACCGACACCGTTTCCCGGCTGGGAGGCGACGAATTCACGGCGATGCTCACCAACCTCAACCAGCCCCAGGAGGCGCTGCTCGTCGCCGAGACCTTGGTCGAAGCGCTGTCGAAAGTGTTCGACGCCGACGGCAACCAGTGCTTCCTCAGCGCGAGCGTGGGCATCGCGTCGTACCCCGAGGACGGGGCGTCGGCCGAGGACCTGATGAAGAAGGCCGACACGGCGATGTACCGCGCCAAGGCCGCGGGACGCGCGCAGGTGGTCTTCTTCGAGGAGCGCATGAACGCCGACGCGGTCGCCCGCCTCACGCTCGACCGCGACCTGAGGATGGCGATCGAGCGCGGGGAGCTGGAGCTGCATTACCAGCCGCTGATCGAGGTGCGCACGGGAACGGTCATCGGCGCGGAAGCGCTGGTGCGCTGGCGCCATCCGCAGCTGGGCCTGGTCTCGCCGGTGCGCTTCATTCCGCTCGCCGAGGAATCGGGCTTCATCGAGCAGATCGGGAACTGGACGCTGCGCCAGGCCTGCGCGCAGATCAAGGCGTGGCGCTCCGAGGGCCTCGCGCTCCAGCGCGTGGCGGTGAACGTCTCCCCGCGCCAGTTCCGCCGCCGGGGGCTGATCGAATTCATCCGCCGCTCAGTCGCGCAAGCGGGGCTGCCGCCATCCTGCATCGAGATCGAGGTCACCGAGGGCGTCTTGGTCGAGCGGGGCGAGGCGGCCGAGGAGCTCCTCGGGCAGTTGAATGCCATGGGGCATTCCATCTCGCTCGACGACTTCGGCACCGGATTCTCGTCCATGGCCTACCTCATGCGCTTTCCCGTGCACACGCTCAAGATCGACCGCGTCTTCATCGACGGCCTGGAGCGCAGGGCGGATTCCGAGGCGATCGTGGGCGCCATCATCGCCATGGCCCATGCGCTGGGCAAGTCGGTGACCGCCGAAGGGGTGGAGACGCGCAAGCAATACGATTTGCTGAGCGCCATGGGATGCGACCTGGTGCAGGGCTTCCTCTTCTCGCCCGCGCTGCCGGCCGGGCAGTTCGAGAGCTTCGTGCGCTCCCGGGTGACGGGGGCCGCCGTCGCTTAGCCCCGCCGGCCCCAGCCTCGAGGGCCGTCAGCCTGCGCCCGAGCCGGGCTTGCGGTTCACGCAGGACATGTAGAGCTCGGTGGTCGCGAGGTCCTGCATCGGATACCGGAGAATCTCGGGCGTGTACTCGATGACACCCTCCGTGCGGATCGCCACGCGCCACGGCTCGAAGTCCAGTGCGCGCAGCTCCTGCTCGAACCCGGTCACCGTGATCGGATTCAACTCGCGGAACCACTGCCAGTATTGCGCGGGGGTCGAGAACTCTCCCGAGCGATCCATGTACCGCGGCGGGTTCTCCAACACGATGCGCCGGATCTCCTCGAGGGGCTTCTTCAGGTGGAAGAACGGCTCGTCGCAGAATTCCCCGAGGTGGTGGCCGAAGTTCGAGTAGTACAGGCCCGGATGCACGAAGAAGAGACCGCCGGGACGAAGCACGCGCCGGATTTCCGCGAGCGCCTGCGCGTACCCTCCTGCGATGTGCTCGAGCGAGCCCCAGGAGAGCACCACGTCGAACCGGTCGTCGGGAAACGGAAGGCTATTGGCGTCGGCGTCCATGAATCGCAGGTTGCCGGGAACCGCATCGGAGGGCAGATGATTGCGCGCGATGATGTCCGGCAGGCGCTCGTAGCCGCGGAACGGATCGATGCCCACCAGCTCGCGGCACCCGGTACGCATCGCGATGCTCAGGTCCGTGATGCCGTCGCCGCAACCGACGTCGAGGACACGCTCGCGCAGCAACGGGGAATCCGCGAGGATGTAGCCGATGACGACACTCGCCGCGTGGTCGAAATGGCGGAAGAACCAGTCAGTGTGTCCCTTGCGCCACGAAAGCTCCGCCAGGGGCGGGGTGGGAGCGATCGACTCGATCGTCCAGGCGATGGACGCCACGCTCCGCGTGCCCGGTGCGGGTGCCGTGAACGACGCCTCGGTCGCGCCGGCCGTTACGTCCTCGAACCCATGCCGATGGCGCGCCTCGGCCTGCACGCGCCCCGGACCCGCCGGCAATGCGTCGGGCAACACGATGTCCACGCGATACTTTCCGCGCGGCAGCCAGCCGAGGTAACAGGTGTCCCGGGAATCGCTTTCGAGCACGGCGGCGGCCGAATCGATGCGCACCCGGAAATGGGGCATGAACACCACAGCGGACATGACTTCGAGGGTCGCGCGCAGCACGGGCCTGCCATCGGCCGATTCGAGCGCGAATCCCGGCGCGAATGCGAGCGCGGGACGAACCGCAATAGCCATCAGGGTCCCAGGCCGCGCGCCATGATCACCGCGAAGACCGGGATGAGTGCCGCCAGGTGCAACTCGATCATCACGAAGCGGCGCACGCGTTTCCGCTCCGCCTCGGGCACCTGCCACGCGGCATCGTGGTCGAACATGCGCCGCCAGCGGATGAAGGCGAGCGTGGGCGAGATGGACATGATCCCCACGGTGAAGAAAAGCCCCAGCTTTGCGTAGATCGGCCACGCGGTGAGGTAGAAGTCGGGACCCCTCGCGCCGAACACGAGGCGCAGCAAGCCCGTCACGAGCACCGCTCCGGCGGAGCCGAAATACCACAGGTCCACGCGCCCGAGGAGGCGCACGGCGGGTTGGTCGAGGCCTCCGCGCATCATCATCACCTCGACCACGAGGAAGGAGAACAGCACGAAGATGGCGGTGAAATGCAGGTAGGCGAGCAGCGCGTCGAGCCACATGGTCATCGCTCCGACAGGAACCTGCGGATGCGCGCGATCGCTTCCTCCAGGCGCGCCACGGGCTGCGTGTAGGCGATGCGGATGTGGCGCTCGGGCGCATTGGCGCCGAAGTCCCTGCCCGGCGTCACCGCTACATGGGCGCGGGCGAGGATCTCGCGCGCGAACGCGAAGCTGTCGCCGGTGAGCCGCGAGCAATCGGCGTAGACGTAGAAAGCACCCTGGGGCACCACCGGCACGCCGAAGCCCAGGGACTCGAGGGCGGGCACGAGGAAGCGCCTGCGGGCGTCCAGCTCGGCGCGGCGCTCCTCGGGGATCGCGAGCGTGGCGGGAGAGAAGCACGCGAGTGCCGCGTGCTGCGCCACCGCCGAAGGCGAGATGAAGAGATTCTGCGCGAGGGTCTCCACTTCGCGCGCGAGGGACGGCGGGACCACGAGCCACCCCAGCCGCCAGCCCGTCATCTGGAAGTACTTCGAGAAGCTGTTGATGACGATCACGTCCTCGCCGCATTCGGCGGCGGTGCGCGCGTCGACTCCGTAGGTGAGGCCGTGGTAGATCTCGTCGGCCAGCAGCGTGCCGCCCTTCTCCCGGGCGAGGGCCGCGAGCGACGCCATCTCCTTCGCTTCCACCAGCGTGCCCGTGGGATTGGACGGGCTCGCCACCATCGCCATGCGCGTGGTGGCGTCCCAGTGCCGGCGCGCGAGATCCGCGGTGAGCTGGTACTTCGTTTCCGCACCGACCGCCACGGGGCGCGGCACCGCGCCCAGGGCGCGCATGAAATGGCGGTTGCACGGATATCCCGGATCGGCGAGCAGCACGCCGTCGCCCGGATCGAGCAGCACGCCGAAGGCGAGCAGCAGCGCGCCGCTCGAGCCCGCGGTGACCGCGATCCGGCTCGCGGGCACTTCCACGCCGTAGCGGTCGCGATAGAAGCCGGAGATCGCCTCCCGCAGCTCCGGCAATCCCATCGCCGACGTATAGAACATGGGATGCGTATCGAGGGCTTTCTTGGCGGCCTCCACCACCGGCGCGGGCGTGCGGAAGTCGGGCTCTCCGATCTCGAGGCGAACGACGTCGTGGCCCTGGGCTTCCACCTGGCGCGCGAGCTTCTGGATCTCCATCACCTCGAAGGGCGCGATGTGGGCCATGCGCGCGGCGACGTGCAGGCGGGCGGCGAGGTCGTTCATGGCGACATTCTAGCGGGTCAGCGCAGGTGCTCGTCCCAGAAGCGCTGCAGGCGCTTGGCCGAAACCGGCAGCGGCGTGCGCAGCTCCTGGGCGAAGAGCGACACCCGCAGCTCCTCGATCAACCAGCGGAATTCCTCGAGCTTCGGATCGTGCCGGACCGCGTCGCGGTCGGCCTTGGCGCGGGCCTCGTAGTTGGCCCAAAGCGTGTGCACCGCGGCCGCGTGCTTCTGGTCGCGCTCGGCATTGGCGCGGTACTTCTGCAGGCGCAGCGCGTAGCCCTTGAGATACCGCGGCAGGTGCTCGAGGCGCTCCCAGGGCGTGCGCGCGAGGAACCCGGGGTAGACCAGCCGCTCGCCGATCGCCTTCACTTCCTGCGCCACCCGCCCGAGGGAGGCGCTTTGCGCGAGGACCTGCAGGAATTGCTGGCTCGCCTCGCCGATCGCCGCGGCGTAGCGCACCGCACCCTCCGTCACCGCGGGAAGCCGCGTCTTCGCGCGCTTCTTCTGCTCCTCGAATTCCTTCGCGGTGCGCGGCGGAGCGTCCTCGCCGATGAACGCGCGATCCAGGATGGCCTCCACCAGGTCCGCCTTCAGGCGGTCCGCGGGAATGGTCGCGTTGAACCGGAGGGCCAGCGCGTTGAAGCCGGGCAGCGCGCGATCGAGCGCCTTCACCTGCTCCTTCCATTCGAGGGCGAGCAGGCGCTTGGCTCCCGCGCGGTGCGCCGCTTGCGCCTTGTCGCGCGTGTCGAAGAGGCGGATCGCGACACTCGCGCTATCGTCCACGAGCGCGGGATATCCCGTGAGCGTCTGGTTGCCGCGGCGGAAGCTCACCTGCTCCGGAAGCTCGCCGAAATCCCACGCGGTGATGCCTTCGCGCTCCATGCCGGGCTTGGCTTTGGCGAGCGTGAGGCTCGCCGCCTCGCCCAGGCGCAGGCGCAGCTGGGCGAGATCGCGCCCCATGGCGAGCTCGCGCTTCGCCTCGTCCACCACGCGCACGTTCATCCGCAGGTGGGCCGGCGGCTCCTCCTTCGACCACACGTCGCCGTCCAGCCGCTCGCCCGCGATCTTTCCCGCGTAGGCGAGCACCGCGTCCTTCACCGTCTTCTCCCCCGGCACGGTCTCGCCCAGGAATCGGGTCACGTGCTCCGGCACGGGCACGAGCTGCGTGCGGATGCGCTTGGGCAACGCCTTCATGAGCCAGGTCACCTTGTCCCGGATCATGCCGGGGACGAGCCAGTCGAGCGCCCCATCGTCCACCTGGTTGAGGAGCGCGAGTGGCACGTTCATCGTGACGCCGTCCATCGGATGACCGGGCTCGAAGCGATAGGCGAGCGGGAGCGTGGCCTCTCCGATGCGCGCCTGGCGGGGAAAAAGCTCCTCGGTCACCGACTCCGCGCCGTGGCGCATGAGGTCCTCGCGCGCAAGGAACAGCAGCTTCGGATCCTGGGCCGCGGCACTCCGGTACCACGTATCGAAGGATCTCGCGTCCCGCGCTTCCTTCGGCAGGCGCGCGTCGTAGTAGGCGAACACCGCGCGGTCGTCCACCAGCACGTCGGGACGGCGCGCCCGGTGCTCGAGCTCCTCGATCTCCTGGACCAGCTTGCGGTTATGGGTCCAGAACGGGTGCGGGGACTCGAACTGCCCGGCGACGAGGGCGCCCTCGATGAAGATCTCGCGGGCGCGCACGGGGTCGATGGGTGCGAGGCTCACCTTGCGCCGCGCCGCGAGCACGAGGCCGTGGAGTGTGACGTTCTCGTAGGCCACCGCTTCCCCCCGCGCCTTGTCCCAATGGGGCTCCACCAGGGTCCGGTCCACGAGGTGCGCGGCGGCGCGCTCGATCCAGTCGGGCTCCACCCGGGCGACGTTGCGCGCGAAGACGCGGGTCGTCTCCTGCAGCTCGCCCGCCATCACCCAGCGCGGACGGTTCTTCTTCAGCCCCGAACCCGGCCACACGTGGAACTGCAGGCCCCGCGGGCCGTGGTAGTGGTCGCCGTCGAGCGCCTTCATGCCGACGTTGCCGATGAGGCCCGCCAGGAGCGCGCGATGGACCTGCTCGTAGGTCGCGGGGCTCGCGTTCTCGCGGATCTTCAGCTCCGAGGCCATCTCCCGCAGCTGGCCCGCGAGGTCGCGCCACTCCCGCATGCGCACGTATGAGAGAAAATGCTCGCGGCAGGTCTCGATCAGCTTGCGGTTGGATTTCTTATGGGCGAACTCGGTGTCGAAGAACTTCCACAGGTTGAGAAGCTGGAGAAAGTCCGAGGCCTCGTCGCGGAACTCCTCATGGGCGCGGTCCGACTGTTCCCGCAGCGCCTGGGGGCGGTCGCGCGGATCCTGGATCGAGAGCGCGGCGGCGAGGATCACCATCTCCGCGAGGCAATGGAACTCGCGCGCCGCGAGCAGCATGCGCCCGATGCGCGGATCGACGGGAAGGCGCGCCAGCTCCCGGCCCGTGTCCGTGAGGCTGCGCTCGGCGTCGATGGCGCCCAGCTCGAAGAGCTGCCGGTAGCCGTCCTCCACCTGGCGGGGCGTGGGCGGCTCGAGGAAGGGATACTCCGCGATGGGACCCAGCTCGAGGGCGGCCATGCGCAGGATCACGGAGGCGAGCGAAGTCCGCAGGATCTCGGGCGTGGTGTACTCGGGGCGCTCGAGGAATTCCTTCTCTTCGTAGAGGCGGATCGCCACACCGCTCGCCACCCGGCCGCAGCGTCCCGCGCGCTGTCGCGCCGCCGCTTGCGAAATCGGCTCGATGCGAAGCTGGTCGATCTTCTGGCGCGGCGAGTAGCGCTTCACGCGCGCGAGTCCGGTGTCGATCACGTAGTGGATGCCGGGGACCGTGAGGGAGGTCTCCGCCACGTTGGTCGCGAGCACGATGCGCCGGTGTGCTCCGCGCTCGAAGACGCGGTCCTGCTCCTCGGCGGTGAGGCGCGAGAAGAGCGGAAGGATCTCCAGCTGCCCCTTGCCCGTCTTCGCGAGGGAGAGCTTTCGCAGCGCCTCGGCCGCCTCGCGGATCTCGCGCTCGCCGGGAAGGAAAACGAGCACGTCACCGCCGCGGCTCTCGCGGGCGATCTCGTCCACCGCCCTGGCGATGGCCTCGCTCAGGTCCACGGGCTCGTCGTCCTTCTCCTGCACTTCGAAGAAATCGGGCCGGTAGCGGACTTCCACCGGATAAGTGCGCCCCGACACCTCGATCACCGGCGCGCCGCCGAAGAAGCGCGAGAACCGGTCGGTATCGATGGTGGCGGAGGTGACGATCACCTTGAGCTCGGGGCGCGCCGTGACGAGCCGCTTCAGGTAGCCCAGCAGGAAGTCCACGTTCAGGCTGCGCTCGTGGGCCTCGTCGACGATGAGCGTGTCGTAGGCGCGCAGCTCCCGGTCCGAATGGGTCTCGGCGAGCAGCACCCCGTCGGTCATGATCTTCACCACCGTGTCGGGGCGGGTGGCGTCCTGGAAGCGGATCTTGTGGCCGACGAAGCCTTTCGGCGCGCCGGGAAGCTCGTGGGCCAGGCGATGGGCGAGGCTGCGCGCCGCGATGCGCCGCGGCTGCGTACAGCCGATGAGGCCCGCGGCACCGCGCCCCAGGGCGAGGCAGATCTTCGGGATCTGGGTAGTCTTGCCCGAGCCCGTCTCGCCGCACACGATGGTCACCGGGTGCTCGCGCACCAGCTCCGCGATCCGGTCGCGGTGCTGCGCGATGGGAAGCTCCTCGGGGAAGTCGGGGCGCGGCTCGCGCGCGGGAGCGCTCGAGCAGGTCGGCCATCAACGCGCGTTCCCGGTCCGCGCTGCGGCCCTGGCGCGCACGGGCCTCGATCGCCGCCACGAGCGCGGCCAGCCGCGGATGGTCCGAAGCGATCGTTCCTTCGACGTAGTCCCGGGGAAGCGAATTCATGGCTGGAGCGGCAGAGTACCGGAGGCCGCGAGGCGCCGATTCGTTTCTCGAGCCCCGGAAACTGCAGGCGTGACCCATCCGGGCTGCTGATCGCGAATTCGGGGCCTGGCACACCCGCCAGCCCCCGAATTCGCGACCGGCCGGGCGGGTCGCAGTTTCAGGGGCTCGAGAAGCGAATCGGCGGCATGCGGCTCATGCCGTGCTTCGCGGACGTCTCGCGATACGGCGTGAAACCATCTCACGTCGATGCCGGCACGGACACTCCGACGAGCGCCACGCCGAAGCCGCCGCGCTGGCCTTCATCGGCCGCAAGCGGGGTGATGCTCGCGGAGCACTCCACGGTGTCGCCGCGCACTTTCACCTCGACTTCGAAGGTGCCGCCGGCGGCGATCTCCGGGATCGGAGCGCCGCGTGCGGTGACGAGCGAATCGAGTGGGCTGCCGGAAAGCTCCTCCCGTGTGCGTGCGAAGAAGCGCTGCGCCGCGGCGTTCGACCCCACGATGCGACCCGCCCCGTCGCACTCGAGCTGCGGCAGCGGGGAGCGCTCGAAGAGCGCCGAGAGGCGGCGCGCCTGGTCGCGCGCGCTTTCCATGGACGCGCCGCGCACGGCCGCGCGGTGCGCGAGCTCGAGCTTCTCGGTCGAGAGCTTCTCGTTCAACGCCTGGGTGAGGGCGAGCAGGTCGTCGCGCTCCACCTGCAGCTCGAAGGTGCGCCTCATGTGGCGATGGAGCTTGCCCGAGTAGTGCACGATCGCGAAGCAGAAGAAGAGGGCCGCGACTCCCGCGTACCAATGCACCCCGTCGTGCACGAAGAAGAGGTACAGGGCGGTGGGGACCGTGGCCGGGACCGACAGCGCCTCATGGGCGCCCTTGAGCGCCGCGTAGGCCGTCACGGAACCGGCCACGAAGCAGATGATCACCATGAGGGTGAAGAGCTGTGCGTAGAGCGGCCCCTGGGGGAACAGCACGGTGCCCAGGAGGCCCCACTGGATGCCCGCGAGCAGGTTCGCGAACACCATGAGCCGCGCCCAGGTCTCCATCCCCCACGCGGCGGAACGGCGCCGGTAGGCGATCACGAGGAAGGCGCGCACGAACGTGACGAGGGAGGCGAACAGGAACCACACGGCGCCGCGCAACACGTCGCCGGTCTCCACCAGCACGCCCAGGGTGAGGAGCGCCCCGACGTAGGAGAAGCCCGCGGCGGTGGTGGCGAAGCCGTAGATCTGCGCCACCTCGAGCGCCAGCAGCCGGGGGGACGGCCACGACAGGACGGGATCGGGGGCGGTCCCATCGGCATTCGAAGCACGGCGCGCGCTCATGCCGAAGATTGTAGCGCGGCGCGGGAGCGCGCCCCGAGCCTTCCTCTGCCCGCCTAGGGCTCGATCTGCCGGTAGACGGAGCTTGCGATCCTCGACAGCGTGGGCTTGTCCACCTCGCCCGAGAGCGCGTAGCCGCAATCGCGGTCGACCCAGTAGAAGACCGACACGTTGCCCTCGCGGGCGAAACGGAACGCGGTCACGTTCGCGCCCTTGCGGCTGCGCGAGACGTAGAGCGTGAGGCGCTTGCCGGAGGCGTCCTGGTACATGAACTGCGCCACGGGACCTTCAGGCCCCGGAAGCAGCCGTCCGCCCAGGAGCTCGAATCCTTCCCGCGCGAGCACCGGGACCGTGAGCGCCACGTCGAGGCGCTTCGAGAGCCACTTCACCAGGTGGTCCTGCTCCTTCGCGTCCACCTCCACCGGATGGCGCACCTCGGGCGCGTACACGAGGTGGGCGCGCGCGGCGCGCACCGGCAGCGGGGAGTAGGTGGCGACCACCGGCGCGGAGCGGGGCTCGAGCAGCGGAAGCGCCAGGCCGATGGCCACGCCCAGGGTCACGAGGATCGCCGCGCGTGCGTAGTCGAGCCACGCGGGGTGCCGCAGGTACATGCGCGCGGGGATGGGCTCCGTGAGCACCGGGTCGAACTGCCCGTGCAGGCGCGCCTTCAGCTCCGCCAGGTCGCGCTCGTCGTCGAAGGAAGTCATTGCACCACCCTCAATCCCGCCTGGGCCGGCTCGCCGTCCATCGCGCGACGCAGCTTCTCCCGGCCCCGCGAAAGCCGCGACATCACCGTGCCGATGGGAATGCCCAGCGCGCGGCTGACATCGGCGTAGGTCATGTCCTCGAGGGCCACCAGCAGCACCACTTCGCGCTGCTCGGGCGCGATCCGGTCGAGCGCGCGCTGCAGGTCGAGCACGTCGCTGCCGGTCGCGGTGGGCATGGGAGCGGCGATCATCTCCTCGTCGATCTCGACATGGAGCGCGGTCTTGCGGGACTTGAGCTGGTTCACGAATACATTGTGCATGATGGAGAAGAGCCACGCGCGCAGGTCCCCCGGCCGCCAGAGGTGGAACTTGCGCACCGCGCGCTCGAGGGTGTCCTGCACGAGGTCGTCGGCCCCGTCCCGGTCGCCCACCAGCGCCCGCGCGTATCGGCGCAGGTTGGGGATGTACGGGACGATCAGCTCGAAGTCCATGTCCGCTCGAATTCCATCGCTGCTCGAAGTCCGATTCGTCTTCGCCCGGTTTCGGGCGTCACGGCGTCAACAACGCCCGACCCGCCGCGATTCCCGCGAGCGGCCGCCCGCGCGCCGCGTCACGGCAGTGTGCGCTTTCCGCCAGGGGTCGTGAAGGTTGCGGACGGGTCCGGCCCGGCGCGAAATGCGTCGAGGGTGCAGCCCGCGTCCGGCAGCTTCGCGCAAGGATGGGGACCCGCGGTCCACTGGATCAGCGTGGGCACGCGGCCCTCGCACGGAATGCGCCCGTCGCGCGGCACGCCGATGCGCCAGCGGTGCTCGCCGCGCACGAGGTCGAGGACTTCGACCTCCTCGGGATAGTCGAGCAGCGAGCGCTCGATGTCGGCGGTGCGCTCCACCCAGTGGATGAGCGCGGGGCCGCGGGCCAGCCGCTCGCCCATCGCCTGGGAATCGAGGGCGAACCAGCGCGGCCGCGCCGGCGCGGGGGCTTCGGGATCGATCGCGAGCACCTCGAGGAATCGTTCCGGCCCCAGGGAGAGCAGGCGGTTGTGCGTGCCCATGAGGGCGTGCCTGCCGCCGGGCGACATCGATACGCCGAGCCTCTCCTCGACCCACGCCGCGCCCTCCTCGAGCGTGCGCGCGGCGACGACCAGGTGGTCGAGCTCGGTGTCCACGGCGTGCCCGCGCCTAGTCGAGCGTGATGCCCTCGTCGGCCATCACCCGCTTCACGGCGGGGCGGGCCAGGACGCGGTCCATGAGGCGCGCGTAGTTCGCCATGGACTTCACGGAGTAGCCCTGCCGGTTGCCCCACCGATAGAACACGAGCAGGTAGCCGTCGACCACGGTGTAGTGGTTGCCGATCGCCCATTGCCGCCCGGCGAGGAGGCCGTCGATCTCCTTCAGGCAATCGCCGTAGGCGATGCGCGCCCGGGACTTGACCGCTTCCTGGGACGCGGCGTCGTCGGCATAGCGCATCGGGCGGAACAGGTGCGAGTAGGTCGTGTGCACCGTGTTCGAAAGCCACGCCATGGTGGACAGGGCCATCGCCTGGTGCCAGGTGTCCGTGGGCCAGATCTTCCCCTGGCCGAGGCCGCCGGCGAAAAAGGCCATGATCCCCACGTTCTCCGTGAGGACCTTTCCGTCGACCACGGCGGTGGGGACGCGCGCGCGCGGATTGAGCGCGAGATATTCGGGCTTGCGCTGGTCGCCTTCCGCGAGGTTCAGGCGAACGGTCCGGTAGCGCACGTGGAGTTCCTCGAGCGCGATGTGCGATGCGAGCGAGCAGGCGCCCGGTGCGTAGTAGAGCTTGATATCCATGCCGCCTCCTAGAGCCGCGTGATGAGCGACGAGGTGTCCCAGCGGCTGCCGCCCGCCTTCTGCACCTCGGCGTAGTAGCCGTCGACGACCTGCGTGACCGGAAGCTTGGCACCGTTGCGCTTCGCCTCCTCTAGGCAGATGCCCAGGTCCTTGCGCATCCAGTCCACGGCGAAGCCGAAGTTGAACTTGCGCTCGTGCATGGTCTTGCCGCGGTTCTCCATCTGCCACGACTGCGCCGCGCCCTTCGAGATCACGTCGAGCACGAGGTTCGCGTCGAGTCCCGCCTTCTCGGCGAACGCGATGCCTTCGGAGAGGCCCTGCACGAGCCCGGCGATGCAGATCTGGTTCACCATCTTGGTGAGCTGGCCCGAGCCCGATGCCCCCAGGAGCGTCACGGCGCGGCCGTAGGAATCCATCGCGGGCTTCGCACGCTCGAAGGCGGCCGCCACGCCGCCACACATCACCGTGAGCTTGCCGTTCTCCGCGCCCGCCTGGCCGCCGGAGACGGGCGCGTCGATGAAGTCGATCCCCTTCTCCTTCGCGGCCTGGAAGATCCGGCGCGCGGCGTCGGCCGAGGCGGTGGTGTGGTCGACGAGCACCGCGCCGCGCTTCATGCCCGCGAGCGCTCCGTCCTTGCCCAGGGCCACCTCCAGCAGGTCGTTGTCGTTGCCCACGCAGATCATCACGAAGTCGCAGTCTTTCGCGGCGGCCGCGGGCGTGGGGGCGGACCTGCCCCCGTGCTTCGCGACCCACGCCTGCGCCTTCGCCGCCGTACGGTTGTACACCGTCACGTCGAAGCCCTTCGCCTGGAGGTGTCCCGCCATGGGGAAGCCCATCACGCCTAGTCCGCAAAATGCCGCTTTTGCGCTCATCGATCGCTCCTTACGCCAGTTCCCGGTTCACCAGGTTCGGCGGCACGCGCCCTTCGAGCGCGGCCGTCATGTTGTCCATCGCCGTGCGGCACATCGTCATGCGGGTCGCGCGCGAGGCGCTGCCGATGTGGGGCGTCATCACCACGTTCTTCAATTCGAGGTAGCCCGCGTTCACCCGCGGCTCGCCCTCGAACACGTCGATTCCCGCGCCGGCGATGCGCTCGGCCTTGAGCGCTTCCACCAGGGC
>JAANCK011352874.1_pt1 | contig 14513 bp, 14 predicted proteins | sample 7277841 | NCBI WGS metagenome assembly JAANCK01 (sample SAMN14222788, study PRJNA588281) | permafrost metagenome | isolation source: Arctic cryosol methane SIP | place: Canada:Nunavut | collected 2015-07 | reverse complement strand
GTGTATACCCATGCTCTGGACGGCTTGAAGCCGGGCGAGGTGAGCGGCATCATCCGCAGCCCGGCGGGTTTCCATATCATCAAACTGATCGAGCGCCGTGGCGGCGGCCTGCCGGCGATAGTCGAGCAGACGCATGCGCGCCACATTCTGTTGCGGACCAGCGAAATCGTGTCCGAGGCAGATGCCAAGCGCAAACTCAACAATCTGCGCGAGCGCATACTCAACGGTGCCGATTTTGGCGACTTGGCCAGGCTCAATTCGGACGACACGTCCTCGGTCAAGGGCGGCGACCTCGGCTGGCTCTATCCGGGCGACACCGTGCCGCAGTTCGAGCGCGTGATGGACAGCCTCAAACCAGGGCAGGTGAGCGAGCCGTTCGCAACGCCCTTCGGCTGGCATCTGGTGCAGGTGCTGGAGCGGCGCCAGGCGCCGGTGTCGGGCGAGCGCAAGCGGCAGGAGGCGCGCCTGATTCTGCGCGAGCGCAAGGCCGATGAGGCCTACCAGGAGTGGCTGCGCCAGCTGCGCGATCGCGCCTTCGTGGAATACCGTACGGACGAGGGTTAGGAAGCGGTAGTCGGCGACCGGATGGCGGCAAAATGCATGACGTTTTTCTCCAGCCCTTGGTTTCCGGACACTAGTCACGATGTCCCTGCCTGTCATCGCGGTTACTTCGGGCGAACCTGCCGGCATCGGGCCGGATATCTGCTTCGCCTTGGCTGGACACGGCCTGTCCTGCCGTGCCGTCGTTCTCGGTGACCGCGAGCTGCTTGAGCAGCGCAGCGCACGGCTCGGGTTGAAGCTGCGCCTGCGCGCATTCGATCCGGCACGCGCCCCCGCCGCGGACGAGCTCGAGCTGCTGCACCTGCCGCTCAACGTGCCTGCGCTGGCCGGCAGGCTGGATCCGGCCAACAGCCGCTATGTGCTGGGACTGCTGGATCGCGCCGTCGCCGGCTGCGCCGACGGCAGCTTTGCGGCGATGGTGACCGCGCCCGTGCACAAGGGCGTGATCAACGCTGCCGGCGTCGCCTTTACCGGACACACTGAATATCTCGCGGCGCTGACCTCCACGCCGCGCGTGGTGATGATGCTTGCCGGCGGCGGCCTGCGCGTTGCGCTGGCGACCACGCATCTGGCGCTGGCCGAGGTCGCCGGCGCGATCACGCGTGCAAGCCTGAACACCACGCTGCAGATCCTGCACCGGGCGCTGCAGCAGCGTTTCGGCCTGGTCGAGCCGCGCATCCTGGTCGCCGGGCTGAATCCGCACAGCGGCGAGGGTGGCTATCTCGGGCGCGAGGAGATCGATCTCATCTCGCCGCTGCTCGACGAATTGCGCCGCTCGGGCATGCGGCTGGAGGGGCCGCTGCCGGCCGATACCCTGTTCACGCCACAGGTGCTGGCGCGCGGCGACTGTGTGCTGGCGATGTACCACGATCAGGGGCTGCCGGTGCTCAAGTACGCGAGTTTCGGCAAGGGTGTCAATGTCACCTTGGGCCTGCCGATCGTGCGCACTTCGGTCGACCATGGCACCGCGCTGGACCTGGCCGGCAGCGGCAAGGCCGACCCGGGCAGCCTGATCGCCGCGATGGAAATGGCGCTGGAGATGGTGAACGCGTCGCGGGCGCAGGGCGCGGCACGCTAGCCCCGGCTGCCATTCTCCGCGCCGATGAAACACATACCGCGCAAACGCTTCGGGCAGCATTTTCTCGCCGACCAGGCGGTTATTGCTGACATCGTCACCGCGATCCGGCCGCAGGCCGACGATGCCATGGTGGAGATCGGCCCCGGCCTGGGCGCGCTTACCACGCCGCTGGCCGCGGTGCTGCGCCGGCTGCAGGTGATCGAGATCGACCGCGACATCATCGCCCGGCTGCAGCGCGCCTACCCGCCCGAGCGGGTATCGGTGCATGCGGGCGACGTGCTCGAATTCGATTTTTCGGCGCTGCCGCGCGATCTGCGCGTGGTTGGCAACCTTCCCTACAATATTTCCACGCCGCTGCTGTTCCATCTGGCGCGCTACGCCGAGCGCATCCGCGACATGCATTTCATGCTGCAGCGGGAGGTGGTCGAGCGCATGGTGGCGGCGCCGGGCGGCGGCGACTACGGCCGCCTGTCGGTGATGCTGCAGTATCGCTTCGACATGCAGTTGCTGTTCGAAGTCCCGCCCGGCGCATTCGAGCCGCCGCCGCGGGTAGACTCGGCGGTGGTGCGCATGCATCCGCGGCCGCGCGCCCAGCTTGCGGCTGCGAGCGAAGCCGGCCTGGCGCAGGTGGTGCGGCGCGCCTTTGCGCAGCGGCGCAAGACCCTGCGCAATTCCCTGGCGGGGCTGCTCGAGGCCGGCGACTACGCTGCGCTCGGGATAGCGCCCGGCCTGCGCGCGGAAAATCTCGCCGTGGCCGAATTTGTCGCTATCAGCAACTACCTGAGCGAAAAAGACAAATCTGCGCTAACTTGATATTCACAAAAATGCGCCCCGCTGGCACAATAGATGTCCTGGCGCTATAGGCAAGTGAAGGACTCCGGAGAATCGCATGGGCCTGCTGGACGATTTGAAGAAACAGGCAGACCTGGTCAAGAGCCAGCAGCTTTCGCAGCAGTCGATACGCGAGGAAAGCATCAAGCTGGTCGAGGCCAGGATGCAGCAGACCTTTCTCTACCTGAACGAGTTGCTGAAGCAGCTCGCCGTGCTCAAGCCGACCAATCCGACGGTATATACGATTCCGAACGTGGGCGATTTCGAGAACCTGGGCTATGCCGAATCGTTCATCAACTACCGCAAGAAGAAAATCGGCGACCGGGATTATTACGACTACATCACCATGTTCATCAAATGGGCCTCGCCGCTGAGCCTGACGGTGGAGCGCGACATGCCCGCGGCGATTCAGAAAGTGACCGATGCGCTGTGGAACTTCGGCCTAAAGTTCACCGAAGAGAAGATCAAGAAGCCCGGCGGGGGCTTCGAGAAAATGAAATTCACCGTGCCGAGCAACGTGACCTGCGACATCACCATCACCGCCGACTATGACAATGTGCGGCTGGCGGTCAAGGGCAAGCACTTCTTCCGCCTCGGCGCGGATGAGCTGCGCATTCCGGCGGGCGACGTCAACGAAGCGCTGCTGGAGGAGTTCGCCAAGATGCTGATCGGCCAGCCCAGCGTGCTGCGCAAATACCGCGTCGCAACACTGTAGGGACACCGTGGGATCGCCCGCGCATACCCCTCGCGCGGGCTGTTTAAAGGTTCGTGGCTCCGACGCGCCGTGACAAGGGTTCCGAATCCTGACGTTCTGCTGGTGCAGTACCCTTCTGCCGGAGTCTCTTACTTGCGTTCGATCAGCTCGATCTTGTAGCCGTCCGGATCCTGCACGAAGGCGATGACCGTGCTGCCGCCTTTGACCGGCCCGGCTTCGCGGCTCACGACGCCGCCCTTGGCCCTGACCGTCTCGCAGGCCTTGCTGGCGTCGGGCACTTCGATCGCCAAATGCCCGAACGCATTCCCCATGTCGTACTTCTCGACGCCGTAGTTGTAGGTGAGCTCGATCACCGACTGCGTGTCCTCCGCGCCGTAGCCGACGAAGGCGAGCGAGTATTTCTGCTCCGGCCGGTCGGTGGTGCGCAACAGCTTCATGCCCATGACCTCGGTGTAGAACTTCACCGACCGTTCCATGTTTCCCACGCGCAGCATTGTGTGCAGCATTCTCATGGTCATCGCTCCTCTATATAAGCCCTAACAATACGAGACAATACGCCCCGAAGGAAGTCCCCTTGGGGGACGCCCCGAAGGTCTCGATCCCGCTTCCTCGGTCCCGCTCGACGGGAGACGGGAAAGTCCCCTTGGGGGAGATCCCCCCGTGCTCTCCCAAGTCCGGCCGCGACAAAATGACTCTTGTTACGGGTTCTAAAGTATCGGCAGCCGGTGAGTGCAGTCGCGCAGTTCCCTGCGCGCTCCGGCGTAGCCCGGATAGAGGCCGCCCACCACGGCCCAGAATCGGGCCGAATGGTTCATTTCGCGCAGGTGCGCCAGCTCGTGCGCGACTACGTAATCCACCAGGTGCAGGGGCAGATGGATCAGGCGCCAGTTGAGGCGCACATGCCCGTCCTCGCGGCACAGGCCCCATTGCGTGCGCGCGCTGGAAAGCGACAGCGAGGGCACCGGCACGCCCAGGCGGCCGGCATACAGCGCGAGGCGCTCGCCGAGCAGCGCGCGCGCATGCTCCTTGATCCAGGCGATGGCGCGTTTTCGCAATGCCGCCGGCTCGCCGCGCGGAACAAGTCCGATGCCGAGGCGCCCGTGTTCCAGGAGTATGCCGCGGCGCCCGGGAAGGTATTGCAGAATTACCGGCGCCCCCAGCAGCGCGATGGACGAACCTTCGCTCCAGTTCACCACCGGCGGCTTGGGCGCGGCGCGCCACTCCGACAGCTTTCTGGATACCCAGCGCGCCTTTTCGCGGATGAACGCTTCGACTTCGGTGATCGGGACATGGCCCGGCGCGGCAATGCGCAGTCCGTCGTCATCGATCACCATGCCGATCGAGCGGCGGCGGGCGCGGCGGAAGCGGTAGCGGACGATTTCGCCGCCGAGCTGGATGTAGCGCAGCGTGCCCGCAGGCGGCGCCACGGGCGCGATCGCCAGCGGCAGTTCAAGCTGCATGGTCGCGCCCTTCGCGCACCAGGATTTCCACCTGGCCTTCGACCCAGTTCTCCACCTCGCGCATGAGCTGCTCGGGCGCGCGGCCGGCGCTGGCTATGGGCCTGCCGATCACCACCGTGACCTTGCCCGGGCGCTTGAGAAAGGAGTTGCGCGGCCACAGCAATCCGGCGTTGTGCGCCACCGGCAGCACGCTCGCCCCGGTTTGCGCTGCGATATGCGCGCCGCCGAGCTTGTACCTGACGCGTTTGCCGACGGCGATGCGCGTGCCCTCGGGATAGACCATGATGCAAAAACCCTGAGCCAGGCGTTGTTTGCCGATTTCGACCGTGCGGCGCAGGGCGTTCTTGTGGTCGGCGCGATTGATGAATATCGGGCTGAACAGCGCCAGCCCCCAGCCGAGGAAAGGCAGCCACATCAGCTCGCGCTTCATCACGTAGACGTGGGGCGGGAAGATCTCGGAGTAAGCCAGGGTTTCCCAGGCGGAGGAATGCTTGGACAGGATCACCACCGGTTGGGCCGGAATGTTCTCGCGTCCGCGCACCTCGTAGCGTATGCCGAGGACGTGGATTGCGAGCCAGGCGGCCAGGCGCGGCCAGCCGGCGATGATTTTCCAGCGCGGTATGCGCGGCATCCAGGCCACGCACATCACCAGCACCCAATACGGAATGACGATGACGACCAGCAAAACATAATAGACCAGGGCACGCAGGTATTTCATCAGACGGCCTCGCCGCTCGGCGCCACGGAGCGGTGCAACGGGCGCTGCGTCGGGCTCATGCGGCGAGCGCCAGGGCGGCGGCGGCCAGATCCTGGTACACCGCGGTGCCCTCGGGCAGGCCGCCCGCCTTGAGTGTCTTTTCGCCCTTGCCCGTCAGCACCAGCATCGGTCGCGCTCCGGCGGCGCTTGCCGCCTGCAGGTCGCGCAGCGAATCGCCGATCACCGGCACAGTGGCGAGCGCGATGCCGTAGCGCTCGGCGATCTCCAGCAGCATGCCCGGCTGCGGCTTGCGGCAGGCGCAGCGCGCGTCCTGTGCATGCGCGCAGAAGAACACCGCGTCGATGCGCCCGCCGAGCTGGTTCACCGCCTTGTGCATTTTGTTGTGCATGGCGTTGAGCTTGGCCATGTCGAACAGGCCGCGCGCGAGGCCGGACTGGTTGGTGGCGACCACCACGCGAAAGCCCGCCTGGGTGAGGCGCGCGATCGCCTCGAGGCTGCCCGGTATCGGCGTCCATTCCTCCGGACTCTTGATGTATTGGTCGCTGTCGGCGTTGATCACGCCGTCGCGGTCGAGCACGACGAGCTTCATGAAGCGAGTCGTCCTGTTGCGAGCTTCATGCGGCGAGCCTGGAGATGTCGGCTACCATGTTCATCAGGCCATGCAGATCGCGCAGCAGCGCGATACGATTGTTGCGCAGCTTCGGATCCTCGGCCATGACCATGACGTCGTTGAAAAAAACATCGACGGGCTCGCGCACCTGCGCCAGCAGCTTCAGCGCGCCGGCATAGTCCCCGCCGGTGAAGCGCTCGCGCGCTGCGGGACTGACTCTTTCCATGACCGCCGCCAGGGCTTTCTCCGCAGGCTCCGCCAGCAGCGAGAAATCGGCCGGAGACGCGCTTGCGTCGGCCTTCTTCAGGATGTTGCCGATACGCTTGTTGGCCGCGGCAAGGGCGTCGGCCTGGGGCAGTGCGCCGAATTCGATCACGGCGCGCACGCGCCGCACCACCTCGTGCAGGGGCGGTTGCAGGGCGATCACCGCCTCGACGGCGTTGCGCTCGTAGGTCTGAATCAGCTGGTTGCGGTAGCGCTCGTAGGCGAACTCCAGGATTTCCGCAGAAACCTGTGTTCCGATGGTGCCGGGCTTGAACAGGCTCGCCGCTTGTTGCAGCAGATCGTACAGCCGCAGCGTGAACGCGTGGTTCTGCGCCTGGGAGGCCGCCCCCAGCAATTCAAACGCGCTGATCAGGCCGAGGGCGGCACGGCGCAGGCCGAACGGATCCTTGTCGCCGCTGGGCTTGAGCCCGATGCCCCAGATGCCGGCCAGGGTCTCTACGCGCTCGGCGATGAACAGGCTCATGCTGACCAGGTTGGCGGGCGCCTCGTTCTCGTCGACGCGGATTCGGTATTGATCGCCGATCGCCGCCGCCACCTGCGCATTCTCGCCGTCGGCGAGCGCGTAGTAGCGTCCCATGACGCCCTGCAGCTCGGGGAATTCGCCCACCATGCTGGTGACGAGGTCGGCCTTGGCCAGCCAGGCGGCGCGCTCCGCCAGCACCGGATCGGCGCCGATCTCGCGCGCTATTTTTCCGGCGAGCAGCTGCACGCGCTCCACGCGTTCGAGCTGGCTGCCGAGCTTGTTGTGATAGACGATGGCCGCCAGCCGCGGCACGCGCGCTTCCAGCCGGGTCTTCTTGTCGGTGTCGAAGAAAAAGCGCGCGTCGGCGAGGCGCGGGCGCACCACGCGGTTGTTGCCCTCGATGATATTCTTCGGCTTGGCCAAACGCATGTTGCTGACGATGAGGAAGCGGTTGCTCAGCTTGCCGGCCGCATCGAACAGCGGAAAGTATTTCTGGTTGGTGCGCATGGTAAGCACCAGGCATTCCTGCGGCACGGCGAGGTATTCCGACTCGAACTCGCCGGCGTAGACGGTCGGGAACTCGACCAGCGCGCTGACTTCATCGAGCAGGGGCGCGACATTCTCCTCCGGGCCGAGCGAGGCGCCCAATGCGGCGGCCCGCGCGCGCAGCTGGCGCTCGGTCTCGGCGCGGCGCGCATCGAACGAAGCGATCACCTGGCCATGCGCCGCCAGCGCTTCCTCGTAGGCGTCGGCTGCGTCGAGCTCGATGTTCCTCACGCCCTGGAAGCGATGGCCGTGCGTGGTGCGCCCCGCGTCGAGGCCGAGGATCGACACCGGCACGACCTCCCGGCCGTGCAGGGCGACCAGCCCGTGAACGGGACGCACGAACTGCACCGTCGTTTCACCGTCGGCGAGCTGATAGCTCATCATCTTCGGTATCGGCAGCCGCGTGATCGCCTGTTCGAGCGCGAGCTGCAGCGCCGACGCGAGCGGCATGCCCGGCACGAGCTGATTCAGGAATACGTATTCCGCCTCACCCTCGGCGCGCCGCTCGATCAGCCCGCTTGCGTCGATGCCTGCAGGATAGCCTTCCTTTTCCAGGCGCTTGAGCAGCGCCGGCGCCGGCTTCCCGGCCGCATCGAACGCGACTTTCGCGGGCATCAGTTTCCTGCTCTGCTCGCGGTCGAGCGATTTCGCCAGCACCGCCGACAGGTGGACCGCAAGGCGGCGCGGCGTGCAATAGGCCTTGCGCAGGCAGTCCTGTCCGAGCAGGCCGCGCTCGGCCAGGCCCGCCGCGATCTCGCGGGCGAAGGCCTCGCCCAGGGCGCGCAGCGCACCCGGAGGCAATTCTTCGGTGAACAGCTCCAGCAGAAGGCTCGTGCTCATCCGGCAGCAGCCTTGTGCGCGCACATCGGGAAACCGAGCCGCTCGCGCGACTCGTAATAAGCCTGGGCCACCGCCTTGGCCAGATTGCGGATGCGGCCGATGTAGGCGGCACGCTCGGTAACCGAAATCGCACCGCGCGCATCGAGCAGGTTGAAGGTATGCGCAGCCTTCAGCACTTTTTCATAGGCGGGCAGGGCAAGCTGCGCCTCGATCAGGCGCTTCGCGTCGGCCTCGTGGTCGCCGAAATGCCGGAACAGCATAGTCGCATCCGACTGCTCGAAATTGTAGGCCGACTGCTCGACCTCGTTCTGGTGATAGACGTCGCGGTAAGTCACGCCCGGCGTCCACACCAGGTCGAACACGCTCTTCACGTCCTGCAGGTACATCGCGAGACGCTCGATGCCGTAGGTGATCTCGCCCGTGATCGGTTTGCAGTTGATGCCCCCGACCTGCTGGAAGTAGGTGAACTGCGTGACTTCCATGCCGTCCAGCCATACTTCCCAGCCCAGGCCCCAGGCGCCCAGCGTCGGATTTTCCCAGTCGTCCTCGACGAAGCGGATGTCGTGCTCCTGCGGGTCTATGCCTAGCGCTTCGAGCGAGCCGATGTACAGCTCGAGAATGTCCGGCGGCGAGGGCTTGAGCACGACCTGGTACTGATAGTAATGCTGCAGGCGGTTGGGATTGTCGCCGTAGCGCCCGTCCTTGGGGCGGCGCGAGGGCTGCACATAGGCGGCGCGCCACGGTTCGGGGCCGAGCGCGCGCAGGAAGGTGGCGGTGTGCGAAGTGCCGGCGCCGACTTCCATGTCGTAGGGCTGCAACAGCGCGCAGCCGTGCCGGTCCCAATAGGACTGCAGCCTGAGGATGAGTTCCTGGAACGTCGGCACGATTCGAGTCTGTCTCAAGATGAGGGGACAGCTCCCCTCATGCTCCCCAAAATTGGCCCGGTGCAATTTCATTTTGCAGCGGGTTTTCCCGCGACGCGCGGAAAGCCGGAATTTTACAGGCTTTCAGCAAGCGCTGAAGCGGTAAACCGGGAAGCGGGGCACGGGGCGCCGCGCCCAGGAAGTGCTATAAATAGCGCATGAGATTCAGTCATCTGATCCAGATCAACGATCCGCTCAATCCGCTGATCGACCCGCTGTCGCGGGAGCAGCTCTGGCGCGGGCTGGTGCTGCGCGCCGAGAACCCCTTGCTGTTCGTGCTCGGGCTGGACAGTTTCGAGGTGGTCGAGCGCTGGGAGAACGAGCTGCGGCGCGTGCTGCGCTTCGGCAGCCTGCGCTTGCGCGACCGCGTCAGCTTCAGCCCGATGCGGCAGGTGTGCTACGCAATCGAGGCAGCGGGGGAATCGCCCGCCGCCACGCTGGCGATGACCATTGAGGAACCCATGGCAGGCCAGCTGTTCGTGCGCTTCGATTACGAGACGCTGAGCGCAGGCACAACCGAGTCGCCGGATGAGCTCTACAGCAGCTTTGCCAAACAGGCCTACGTCGAAGCCGACATCGACACCATCAGCACCATCCGCCGGCTGGCGCAGACCGACACGCTCGGCTGAATGCGCCGTTTTCGGCCGGCGCGACGGAGCGCTCAGGCGCTGAACTTCACCACGCGATTGCGCCCCTGGTCCTTGGCCATGTACATGGCGCGGTCGGCGCGGCCCTGGATGGTGTCGATGCTGCGGCCGTCGTCGGGGTAGGTTGCCAGGCCGATGCTGACGCTGGTGTCGATGCGCGCGCCCTCGAATTCCAGCGGCGTGTCAGCCACCGCCTTGATGATGCGCTGCGCCACTTCGAGCGCCATGCCCGAAGGCGCCTCGGGCAGCAGCGCCACGAACTCGTCGCCGCCGTAGCGCGCCAGCACGTCGGTGTGGCGCAGTTCGGTCTCGATGCATTTCGCCACCAGTTTCAGCAGCTGGTTGCCGGCCTCGTGCCCGTTCAGGTCGTTGACGGACTTGAGCTTGTCCACGTCGATCATCAGCACGCTGGTGGCGCGGTTGTAGCGCACCGCCTGATTGAACAGGCGGTCGGCGATGATGGCGAAGCCGCGCATGTTATAGATGCCGGTGAGGTCATCGGTCTCGGACAGCAGCCGCGCGCGGTTCAGGCCGAAGCGAATGTCGGCGGAAAACATGGTGGTGATGTACGCAACCAGGAGCATCGGCGCGAGCTGCGCGATCATTCCGCCGATATAGGCGAGCGTCAGCACTTCGCCCGAGGGGGAGTTGCCGCCGAGCAGCACGAAGCAGGCGCTGATCAGCGCCATCTCGAACATGGTGGTGAGCTTGCCCAGCGCGAGCGCACTGGTGATGATGACCAGCAGGTAGGCGTTGACCAGCGGGCTCGCGAGTTTGCCGGTGTACCACAGCACCCAGGTGATGAACAGCACCATCACGAAGGTCTCGATGGCGATTTTCCAGCGCGACTCGGACTTGTAGAAGTTGGTGTAGCGGAAACCGAGCACGAACGCCGCATAGAAGAACAGCCCGGCGGAAATCGCCGCCTGGTCCGCCGCCAGCGGCCCTTCGAACACCTGGTAGAGCAGCACCAGGATCAGCAGCAGCCACTCGATCTCGCCGACTGTGCGCGTGATCCCGCGCAGCTCTTCCTGTTCGATGCTCAGTACTTCAACGGGCTTTGTCTGCACTCTTCCCCCTGAGGCCAGCCGACCGTATGCTGGCTTGGTGCTGCGACGAACCGATTATAGCGCGCCAGAGTGCCGCTACCAGCAGCGCTGGCGGCGCTTCAAGCCGGGGACTTCAGCTCGCGCCAGAAGTCGAGTTTCTCCTGCACCACGCGGTCGGAGTAGATGAAAATCACCGCGTCGCTCGAAGCGCGGTGCTGATGCGCGGCCCAGCTCGGCGCGACGAAAATGTCATGCGGGCCCCAGTCGAAGGACTCGCCGCCGATCCGGCTCGAGCCGGTGCCTTCGACCACGGTGAAAATTGCGCTGTCGGTGGAGCGGTAGGCCGTGGTCTCGAACCCTTTGGGAATAAGCTGCATCCAGGTGGACATGGTCGGCATGGCCCAGCCGCCGTTGACCGGGTTGATGTACTTCATTTTGTGCGCATGCCAGGGGTCGGCGGCGCGAAAACGCGCCAATTGATCGAGCGTCTCGCGCGTGCGGCGGTAGGGATAGTTGAATATCGGCGAGGTCTGCGAGGCGTAGCTCGCGTCGACCGGCAGCAGGTTGTGTCCGGCTTCGGCGGCAGCGGCGCCCTCGGGGCGGTCGAGCGGATGCACCCTGCCCGGATAGCCTTCGCGAAAGCTCGCGCACATCAGGTTGACGATATGCATGTCCAGGCCGTCGAGCCAGACCATGGGCGCATCGCCTTCGTTGCCATGGTCGTGCCAGGTCATGGACGGGGTGATGACGAAATCGCCGGGTTCCATCATGGTGCGCTCGCCCGCGACCGCGGTGTAGGCGTTGCGCCCTTCGATGATGAAGCGCAGCGCCGATGCCACGTGCTTGTGTGCCGGCGCGATTTCGCCCGGCAGGATGATCTGCAGGCCGGCGAACAGGCTTTGCGTGATGCGCGACTCGCCCGGCAATCCGGGATTTTCCAGCACCATGACGCGGCGTTCCGCTTCCTCCGCGCTGATCAGCTTGCATGCCTCCATCAGATAGGGCCGGACCTCGGCGTAGCGCCAGATCGCCGGCACGCAGCGCGGTGCCGGCCGGTCGGTGACGAGGCCGTGCAGCACGCGCCACAGCGGCGCGAGCCGCAACGCGCGGGCGCGCTCGTAGAAGTCCATGCGGCCGGGCTCGGCGGCGAGATTGACGCTCGGAACGATGCCGGCGAGGCTGCCTGCCTCGCGGTGGACGCTGCTGTCTGATTTCAACCCTGCCTCCCGCGGTTCATTTATGCGCTTCGGCATATTCGCCGCCATTTTCGCCCATGATAGCGCAGCCGCGCAGTTACGGCGATGCAACGCCGCCTGCCGCAGTATTGGGCTATGATGCACAACGCCTGCGCGTTGTGAAAGCCCATGGAAACTTATCTGATCTGGCTCGTAGCCGGATTCGCCTTAGTCATCGCCGAACTCGTCACCGGCACGTTTTTCCTGCTGGTCCTGGGCATAGCCGCGTTCGCCGGCTCGGCCATGGCCTGGTTCGGCCAGGGATTCTGGCTGGAGGCCTTGTGTGCGGCAGCAGTCGCTGTCGCCGGCGTATTCTGGGTGCAGCGGCAGCGCAAGACGATGCAGAAGCCCGATATGGCGTCGCTGGACCTGGGTCAGGCGGTCACGCTCGAAGCCTGGGTGGACCGCGCGCAGGGAGCGGCGCGGGTCAAATATCGCAATACGCAGTGGGACGCCGAAGTCGAGGGCGAGCGCGAGTTCGACCGCGGCGAGGTGCTGTTCATCCGTGCGGTGGAGGGCAATACGCTCAAGGTCTCGAAGGACAGGCCCTGAGGCATGGAGATGCGGGAAAAGGCGCGTCCGTTCCGCAGCATGCCCTCGGCAAACGACTTTCTAGGGAGAATACCCATGTTTCCGAAGTTTATTGCCGTCCTGATCGCCACCATCGCGATCTCGCAGTTCCAGCAGACGCGCGGTTTCACCATTCCGTTTTTCATACTTGCAGTGGCGATCGTATTCGTGGTCGAGGGCGTGCGCGTGGTGCCGCAGCAGAGCGCCTGGGTGGTGGAGCGCCTGGGCAAGTTCCACGCCATCCTGCAGCCCGGGCTGAACGTGATCGTGCCTTTTGTCGACCGCGTCGCCTACACCCACTCGTTGAAGGAGGTGCCGCTCGACGTGCCCGAGCAGATATGCATCAGCCGCGACAATACGCAGCTGTCCGTGGACGGCGTCATCTATTTCCAGGTCACCGACCCGCGCCTTGCCTCCTACGGTTCCTCGAACTACATCGCGGCGATCACGCAGCTCGCGCAGACCGCGTTGCGCAGCGAAATCGGCAAGATGGAGCTGGACAAGACCTTCGAAAGCCGCGACGAAATGAACCGTCAGGTTGTTTCCGTGCTGGACGAAGCCGGCCGCTCCTGGGGGGTGAAGGTGCTGCGCTATGAGATCAAGAACATCACCCCGCCGGAAACCATATTGCGCGCAATGCAGGCGCAGATCACCGCCGAGCGCGAAAAGCGCGCGCTGATCGCGAAGTCCGAAGGCCAGAAGCAGCAGGAGATCAATATCGCCGAGGGCGAAAAGCAGGCGGCCATCCTCAAGTCCGAGGGCGCCAAGGCTGCGGTGATCAACAAGGCCCAGGGCGACGCCACGTCGATCCGCCTGATCGCCGAGGCAACCGCGGCCGCGGTGACCGCGGTGGCGGAGTCGCTGGCCAAGGAAGGCGGGCAGCAGGCGGCCAACCTGAAAGTCGCCGAGCAGTATGTCAATGCTTTCGCCTATCTGGCCAAGACCAACAATACGCTGATCGTTCCGGCCAACCTGGGCGATATGGCCACGCTGGTCACCTCGGCCATGACCATGCTCGACCGGACCAGGGCGGCCCAGGCCAAGCCGGCCTGAGCGCGCCGCGCCGGCGCGTCAGGGTCTGTTGGTCTATAAGGGGATCATTCCCCTCATGCTCCCCTATGTCGGCCGTAACAAAATGACTTTTGTTACGGGCTCCTAGATGGCCGTCGCGCGTCCCGCCCTGCGCTCGGCGCGCGCGGCGAGCTGGGCGAACAGCGTGCCCACGGCGGCGGCGGCGAGCAGCACCCACAGCGCCGCCGACCAGCTGTTTTCGCCCGAGACCACTGCAGCGACCAGCGGCGGGCCGAAAAAAGGGCCGAGCTGGGCGAGTTGCACGATCACGCCCTGGACGCTGCTGACCTGGCGGGCATCGCGCGCGTAGACCTGCGAACCGGACAGCACTGCCGCCGGAATCGTGCCGCCGGCAAACATGAAAAGCATGCACAGCAAGGCGCGCAGCGCATCGGGCAGCGCCGGGGAGAAAATGCCGCATGCGCACACTGCCATGACGAGGAAGCTGAGGCTGACTACCGCGCCGCGCGGCGCCGCGCGGTGCATCAGCCAACTGCCGAGCAGGTTGCCGCCCACATTGACCGCGACGAAGGCGGCGGTGAACAGTGCGGCCGCCGTGACCGAAGCGCCGCGCTCCTGCACCAGGAAGGTGGGCAGCCACACCATTACCGCGTAGAACATCAGGGCATAGCAGCCGAAACTCAGACCCAGCCACCAGGGTCCGGGTTGGCGCAGTGCCTGACCCAGCGCGGACAGCGTGCGCACCGAACCGCGCTGCGCCGGCGCGTATGCGGCGCGCGCGCGCCATAGCGCCGCGCCGCAGGCCAGCGTAATCAGCACGATGACGAGCCACAGGCCGCGCCAGCCCACGGAACCGAGCAGGACCGGGCTCGCCAGCATGGTCAGGCTGGCTCCGACCGGCAGGTAGGTGCTCCACCGGCCCAGCGTGAGGTTCCACTCGCGCGGCGCGC
>JAANCK010312229.1_pt1 | contig 14605 bp, 13 predicted proteins | sample 7277841 | NCBI WGS metagenome assembly JAANCK01 (sample SAMN14222788, study PRJNA588281) | permafrost metagenome | isolation source: Arctic cryosol methane SIP | place: Canada:Nunavut | collected 2015-07 | reverse complement strand
TGTCGGTGCCGGAGGCGATTTCGCGCGCCCGGTCGATGTTCAGCGGGTCGTGCTCCAGCTGGTTCTTGTAGACCCGCGACAGGCCGGCGCTCGCCTGCAGGCCGTTCGCGTGGGTGAGCAACTGCACCTTGTTGGGATCGTGCATCCACGGATCGAGCGACTTCGGCAGCCATTCGGGGCAGCGCTGGATGATGCGCACGAAGGACAGCCCTTTGTGGTGATAAGCCGCCTTGACGATGTCGAACAGCACCTCCGGAATCCAGTCGGCCGCCTGCGCCACGAAGGACACGTTTTGCACCCCCAGGGTGACGCTCAGCGGATTCAGCGCCTCGAGGTAGCTGCCGCGCGGCGTGGTGTTGCTCTTGGTGCCGATGGGCGAGGTCGGAGAGGCCTGCTTCTTGGTCAGGCCGTAAATCTGGTTGTCGTGCAGGAACACCGTCAGGTTCATGTTGTAGCGTATCGCGTGGATCCAGTGCGCCGCGCCGATGCTGGTGCAGTCGCCGTCGCCGGTATTCACGAACACGGTCAGGTCCGGGCGCGCCATTTTCACGCCCTCGGCCACCGGCAGCGCACGCCCGTGTATGCCGTGGAAGCCGTAGGTTTTCATGTAATGCGGAAAGCGGCTGGAGCAGCCGATGCCGGAAACGAACACCGTCTTCTCTGGGCGCAGTGCTTCGTCGCGGCACAGGCGCTGCACCGCCGCGAGGATCGCGTTGTCGCCGCAGCCGGTGCACCAGCGCGGCACGCCGCTCTGATAGTCTTCGAGCGCGAAGTGCTCGTCGGTCATCTGCAGCAGGCAGGCGGTGGCGGAGTTCAGGTCGGACATCATGTTCATGGTTTTTTCACCTTTCTTGGCGGTTTCTTCTGCCGTTACTTTTTCAGTTTTTCCAGCATCACGCGGCGGATGGTGCCGGGCTTGATCGGCTGGCCCTTCACTTCGCTGAAGCAGTCGATATCGATCAGGAAACGCGAGCGCAGCAGGATGGCCATGGACGAATAGCGGCGATTCGACTCGTCGATGATCTTGTCCTCGGGGCGGTCGCTCCAGTTGCTCTCTATGGTCATGACCTTCTTGAAGCCCTGCATGATTTCCTTGATTCCCGGCGCCATCGGCTGCAGGAACTGCAGGTGCAGTGAGGACACTTTCTTGCCTTCGGCGCGCAGGCCTTCGACCGCCTCCTCGATGGCGCCCTTGGTGCTGCCCCAGCCGACGACCAGCAGGTCGCCCTTGGCATCGCCGAATACCTTCGGCGGCTTCAGCGTCCTTTGCAGCGCGGCGAGTTTCAGGCTGCGAAAGCGCAGGGTCTGTTCGTTGATTTCGGCGTCGTAGGCAACGTGGCTGTCGCGGTCGTGCGCGAGCCCGGTGAGGGTGTGCATGCCGCCGGGCTGGCCCGGAATGAAGCGGCGCGCGAGGCCGGTGTTTTCGTCCCAGTCGTAGGGCTTCGCGCCGGCCGGAACCGGGCTCTGGTCGACCGGCGGGGCCATCCAGGATTCGTTGAAGACCGGGCGCGCAAACGGCTGCTGCGAGGTGGCGAGGGCGGCGTCGGTCAGGACCACCACCACCATGTTGAAGGTTTCGGCGATCTTGCGCGCGGTGATGATCGAATAGAAGCACTCCTCGATGGTGCCCGGCGCCATCACCACCTTGGGCGCATCGCCATGGCTGCCGAATATGGCGGTCATCAGATCGCCCTGCTCCATCTTGGTCGGCTGCCCGGTGCTCGGGCCGCCGCGCTGCACGTTCACCACGACCAGCGGTATTTCTCCCATCACCGCCAGGCCGATCGCCTCCTGCTTGAGCGAGTAGCCGGGGCCGGAAGTGATCGTGATCGTGCATTTGCCTGCGTAAGAGGCGCCGATGGCGAAGGCGCAGGCGGCGATTTCATCTTCGGCCTGGTGCACCATGCCACCCACTTTCTCGAACACTTCGGACAGATAGTGCGAAGCGGAAGTCGCGGGCGTGATCGGGTACATGGCGCAGATCTCCATCCCCGAGGCGAGCACGCCCAATGCGAGCGAGGTGTTGCCGTTGACCACGAGTTGCGGCTGGGTCGAGCGCACCGCCGGGATGCTGTAGCAGAAATCGAGATTGGCCGCCGCCCATTTATGGCCGGCTTCGAGCAGCATGATGTTCGCGTCGACCACGCTCCGGTCCTTCTTGCCAAAGGCGACAATGATCTGATCCACCGCGAGCTTCAGTTCCAGGCTGTAGATGTAGCACAGCATGCCCAGGGCGTACATGTTCTTGCCGCGGCGCGCATCCGCGACCATGGTGCGGCACTCGCGCTCCATCGGGATTTCGATCACCTTGTAGCCGGCGGCCACCAGCTTGTCATGGGTCTCGACGTAGGAGGCGACGATCTTCGGGTCGGCGTGGGTGCGCCACATGTCTTCGAGCAGAATGGTGCAGTCCGGTTTGAGTTCCTTCGCGCGCACCCGGCCTAGCAGCACTTGCTCGTTGAACGCCACCACCAGGTCGGTCTCATCGCCGCCGTTGGTGATGTAACCGGAGCCGATGCGGATGCGGTTGCCGCTCGCGCCGGCGACGCTGCGCGCGGGCGGGCGGATTTCCGCGGGAATGATTTCCGTGGTCCAGATGCCGTTTCCCATCTGCGCCGCGATCGCGCCCAGCGACTGGCCGCACTTTTGCGCGCCCTCGCCGGAATCGCTGATGATCTCGACGATGTGCTCCTTGAGCTTGACCACCGATTTCTTGCCCGCAGGCGTCTTGGCCTTGACCGCAGGTTTCTTCATCGACTTCTGTATCGTCATTTCGTTCATGTTTTTTCCGTGGCTGCTGTTAAGCGATTGCGGCGCAAAATTGTCCAGGGGTCCAAGTGTCCAGGAGTCTAGGAGTCTAGGCGACGCGCACGCGCGCGAAGTTCCGCTCTCTGGTGTCGATCCCGAACAATGTGCCGCCCCCGCCGAGATAGGATTGTTCGGAGTCGCGGATGCCGAGATAGGCCTTCATGCCGCGCGCGGCCTTGCGCCCCGCACCCATGGCCTGGATCACTGTCGCCGCGCCGGTGACGATATCGCCGCCCGCGAACACGCCCGCCACCGAAGTGGCGAGGTTTTCGTCGGCGCCGATATAGCCCCATTTGTTCAGCTTGAGTTTGGACGTCTGGCCCATGATCGGGTTCGCATTGGTGCCGATGGCGTAGATGATGAGGTCGGTCTCGAAATCGAACTCGCTGCCCGCGACCGGAACCGGGCGGCGCCTGCCTGAATCGTCCGGCTCGCCCAATTCCATCCTCACGCAGCGCATGCCGCGCACATTGCCCTTGCCGTCGCCGAGCACCTCGACCGGGTTGGTAAGCCAGTGGAACTCCACTCCTTCCTGCTCGGCGTGGTGCACTTCCTCCGCGCGCGCCGGGGCTTCCGTGCGCGAGCGCCGGTAGATGCAATACACTTTTTCCGCGCCAAGGCGCAGCGATACGCGCATCGCATCCATCGCGGTATTGCCCGCGCCGACCACGGCGACGCGCTTGCCTATCGGCAGCGGCGTGTCGAAATTCGGAAACTCCTTGCCGCGCATCAGGTTGCAGCGCGTGAGCATTTCGTTGGCGGAGAGCACGCCGTTGAGCGAATCCCCGGGAATGTTGAGCATGGTCGGATAACCGGCGCCGACGCCGACGAACACCGCGTTGAAGCCCATTTCGTCGATCATCTGCTCGATCGTGAACAGGCGCCCGACCAGGGTGTTGCATTCGAACTTGACGCCGAACTTCTTCAGATTGTTGATCTCCGCGTCGATCACGGTGTTGGGGAGGCGGAAATCCGGAATGCCGTATTTGAGCACGCCGCCGGGCTCGTGGAAGGCTTCGTACACGGTGACATCGCAGCCGGCCTTGGCCATGTCGGCGGCGCAGGCCATGCCGGCCGGCCCCGAGCCGACGATGCCGACGCGAAAACGGTTGGGTTCGATGTAGGGGATGTTGACCCAGCCCTCCTTCAGCGCGGTGTCGCCGACGAAGCGCTCCAGGCGCCCGATCGCGACCGCCTCGAGCGTGTCGCCCACGGTGCACACGCCTTCGCACTGGTTCTCCTGCGGACAGACGCGGCCGCAGATCGAAGGCAGCAGGTTGGTGTCGGTCAAAATGTCGTAGGCGCCGCGCAGGTTCTTTTCGTTGATCTTCTGGATGAAGCCCGGAATATTGATGCCGACCGGACAGCCGGAGATGCAGGGCTGGTCCGGGCACATCAGGCAGCGCTCGGACTCGCGCAGCGCATCGTCGAGGGAATAGCCGCAGGCCACCTCCTCGAAGTTCTTCGCGCGCACCTGCGGATCCTGCTCGCGCATCGGCGTGCGTTCCTGCGGTATGGTGCGTATCGTCTTCTTCTTTGCCATCTCATTTTCCTCTAACGGCTATGCGGGCATCCGGGCGGCAGCGCATGCGGCCGCGGAAATCCGCCAAATCAATCTCGAAACGGGTCTAGCCTCCGGGCGCGTCCTCGAACGGATCGGGCAGCTCGATCAGCTCGGCCTGCGGCGCCCGGCCCTTCTTCGACAAACCCAGCGCATGCAGCGCGCTCGGGCCGACCTGCTTGGTCATGCGGCAGCTCTCGGACCAGCGCTCGTGCGCGTCTTTTTCTTCTTTGGTATAGCGCTGCAGGCGCACCATCAGGTCGTCGAAATCGACCAGGTGGCCATCGAAGTCCGGCCCGTCGACGCAGGCGAATTTCACCTTGTCGCCGACCTTCACACGGCAGCCGCCGCACATCCCGGTGCCATCGACCATGATCGGGTTGACGCTCACCATGGTCTTGATCTTGGCCGCGCGCGTCGCATCGGCGCAGGCCTTCATCATCACCGGCGGGCCGATGGCGACGACTTCGTCGATGTCAGCGTGGCCGGCGAGCGCAACCTTGATGCCGTCGGTGACAAAGCCTTTCATCCCGACCGAACCGTCGTTGGTGCACAGGATCAGCTCGTCGCACACGGCGCGGAACTTGTCTTCCCAGAACACCAGGTCCTTGTTGCGGAAACCGAGCACCCCGATCACGTAGGCGCCGGCCTCCTTGTAGCCGCGCGCCTGCGGAAACACCGGCGCCACGCCGAGGCCGCCGCCCACGCACACAACCTTTTTCGCATGGCTGATCTGGGTGGGGATCCCCATCGGTCCGACCATGCCGTAGAGCGTCGTGCCGACCTTGCATTCCTGCTGCATCTGTTTGGTGGTCTTGCCCACCGCCTGGATCACCAGCGTGATGGTGCCCTTCTTGCGGTCGAAATCCGCGATGGTGAGCGGGATGCGCTCGCCGTGCTCGTTCAGCATCACGATCACGAACTGCCCCGGCTTCGCCGCCTTCGCCATCAGCGGGTGGTGCACCTCGAGCAGGTAGGTGACATCGGAGAAATCCTCGCGCGTCACGATTTGAAAATTGGACATTGCATTCGCTTTCATATCGGCCCGCCTTTACCGGCTTGTCTATCGAGTTGTGGGGTATCGGGTGGTGTCGGCCGGCCCGCCGTCGTTCGTGCCGCTGACGGGTTCCGCAAGACCTGCTATCGGCTCGACCGGACTCGATCCGGGACAGCTTCCGGAGTACGCGCGGCATATGCACACCGGCTTTCCGGATCGATGTCTCAAACTGATGCCATTCAACACTTCTTCCACCAATGCGACGGGGGAAGTATCTTCCCGCGGGTCAGGTGCTGTGTTGACCTAGATCAAACACCCGGATAGCAAAGGGGAATTCTGCCGGATCGGGTCGGAAAGCGCGGCGGCCGCGTCATGAATCCATGCGGCATTTCGCATACGGGTGGATTTTGCCCGATCGGCGCCAGAGCGCCGGGGAACGTATCGTAACGGCAATACGCGCGGTCTTCAGCGGCCGTTGTTCGTCCTGCTGACATGCAGATACTCCCGCACGGGGCAGGTGCAGAGCTGGCTGTTTCCGAACGCGACCTGGTAGGGACAAAAGATCTGCTCGTCGGAAGCGAGGCGCATCACGCTCGCGCCGTACGCGTACTCGATCGCGCAAACATCGCGCGTGCCGCAGCAGTCACTCGTGAGGCAGCCGAAGTCGTGCGGACACCTGTCGACCTTCTGCCGAACACTTTCCGGGATGTCGATGCGCATCGCCACTCCTCCCGCATTCATTCGCTGTCCGCCTGCGCCTGAGTCTGGCGGACATATGCGTACAGGCTAGCCCTGCAGGAAATTTATGCAATAGACCATTGGGCCTAGTGGAGCCTGGATCTGTCGCGAATGCGGAGGCGGAAGTGTACGGCGTGAGCTGGGGTATTGCCTGTCTGCACTGGATGCGCCGCCGGCCTGGACCGTTGCGCTCAACTGGGACGGGGAGCGGCGCGTGGAAATTTGGTAGGGCGTGCAGGGGTCGAACCTGCGACCAACTGATTAAGCGGCGCTACCGCTATTAGGGGCGTATTCAAAAACAAACACTTGCAGCGCTCGCCAACGCATTGGCAAATGTCACGCGGGGCAAAACCAAACCTAAAATGCTTCGTCACAAATATGGCACAGTCCAATTAAGTCAAATATCGCGCTGCCGGAGCGCGAATTTCTAATTTAAAGGGTATCAGTGCTTCTTCTTCTGAAATGGGGGAGGGCGCAAATTAGGGTTCGCTACAGCTGGTGGTGAAAACCTAACCTGTGCAGGTTGTTCAACAAATACAGGCTGGACTTGCTGCAAAAATGCGTTGCCCTTATGGTTCTCTATTATTTTTACCGCGCCGGAGTGGGTAAACGTGATCGTTGCAGCATGAAAAATCGAGAGCGCAAAGTCCTGAACGAATTTGTCGTCCTCAAGGTTCGTTATCTTAAGACCTCTTTCGAGCAATATGCTGCGGTTAATATGTCGACTATGGGTCTTAAATTCGCCGTGATTTACCAGCCACCCAGCAACACTTATGGCTTTGGCGTCCCGGTCTGCTTGATCTTTAAACATGTAGGTTGCGAGCCATTCACGGACGAGCTGAAAGGCCAATACCGACATGTTTGTACATTGCACAAGTAGGTCGGGCCCGAATTGCTGAAGCATCGGAACCCACGCAGCAAGTTTTGCGGGGTCCTTACACTCTTCCTTCGCGCGCTCGAATTGATCCAATATCGCTTGCGCCGGAATCATCCGAACTCCAAGCGAAGTATGCATACTGAATTGGGGATCGATGGGGCCAAGTGACGAATGTTTGCCCATGACAATTTCGTCCGCCGCACAGGCGATCATCGTCGCAGCGGACATTGCTGCTTGGGGAACAATAACGCGAATATTAGAGAACTTGGACCGCAAGTATTGAACGAAGGCGTCTGCGGCGGTGATGTAACCACCGGGGCTATGGATTATCAAATCGAGATTTTGATCATCGACCCCATGTACTACTTCCATTAAACCCTGGATATCTCCGTCATTGATACTTACCATATCGGGCGGAACATTGTCCGAGGGCTGCGTCCACTTAGTAGCGTAAAGTATTACCGCCCGCTTCGTATGCGCATGCAATGAAGCGAGATACTTTCGCCTAACAAAATCGAGCGCGTGTTGCGGATCCTTGGCAGCGAGGTCATTAACCTCATGCAGTATTCCGCCCCAGGACGGCATTTAGCGCATGAACCCGGAAGTTGTTGAGGTCGAAATCACCACTCGTGGTTCGAGGGCTCGTTGGATATCTTGGAGTGGGTCGATGGCCATTTTGTTGATTTCGTAAATCTTCATCACATCGGCCACACCGGGTTGCTTCATTGCGGCCTCGAGCAGAACCGCGACCTCGCGGTCGAAATCTTTGTCCATGTCGCTCTCCTCTAATAGCCCCACTTGGGACCCGCTGACAAGCAAATGTAGCTTAAGCTAATGCGAAAGCATTGCAATATATACGATTATCCACAGTCAAGCACGTTGATAATGCTCAATTACTGGGGGTTTTCCAGTTATTAATGCTTACTACGGCCTTTTCTAGGCCGGCTTGAGTGATTCCGCGCATAAGTTTTCCACAGCACCACAGGCCCGGCTCCCCGCCGGCCCGCAATAGCGCCTTTCCTAGAGACGCTCAGGGGGCCTAAATTGAGACTGGGATCATGTGGCCCTACTGGTGGGTCTCGGAGTGCGGAAAAACACTTGCCGATTGCACGGGTAGTTCTTGGGCTGACACTGTAGGTCTGGTGGAGTTGCGGTGGAACTCCCCGATGGAGTCGTCCGAGGTAAAGGGATTGTTTTGTACCCTCTAACAGGCTATAGCTACCCTTCCCTACTGCGAGGCGCTCCCATGCCCAAGAAAGCGCACCCTGCGGAAGTTCGAAAAAGTCCTGGGGCTTGAATTCCGTAAGGAATTCCCTGAAATGGGACTGGACGCCGAGCGCTCGAATGCCTACCGCATTGCCGCCAAACCTTCGAACTTCTGGAAAGCGGTGAACGGTGATGTAAAGTTCAACGTTCGAGGGTCGGCGACACATCTGCGCCACAGGCCACTCACGACAGTAGAGCTACCGATACATGACTCTCTGATTGATGTTGGTAGGGCGTGCAGGGGTCGAACCTGCGACCAACTGATTAAGAGTCAGCTGCTCTACCAACTGAGCTAACGCCCCCTAAAGCGAACAGGATACTACAGCACCACTTCGCTTGAACTTTTGGTAGGCCGTGCCAGATTCGAACTGGCGACCAACGGATTAAAAGTCCGCTGCTCTACCGGCTGAGCTAACGACCCGAAAAGAGGCGCGATTTTAATTTGCCGGGGGTACTTGTGTCAATGTAATCCGGGCTTTTTGCGCCTGCATTCGCATCGATTTCACCGACGGCGCGTCCGCTAGGGCGAAAAACCTCATGCTTCCCGCAGCATGCGCGCGTACTGCCATTTCATCGTGAGGGCGGCGCCGGCGACGATGGCGAGGAAGGTGAGCATGGAGCCCAGCGCCAGCGTGGAAAAGCCGGTGATGCCTTGGCCCACGGTGCAGCCCATCGCGGTCACGCCGCCGAAACCCATGAGGATGCCGCCGAGCATATGGTTGCCGGTATCGGCGGGATCGCGGAAGCTCTCCCAGCGGAAGCTGCGGCTCGCCAGCGCATACGCCGCGGAGCCCGCCACCACGCCCAGGACCGAAGCGATGCCGAAGGTGACGATGCGGCTGGTGTCGGTCCAGAACATGAGCAGTTCGAGCAGATAGGCCTGCGGCGCGACGAAGGAGAGCGATTCCAGGCGCCCGGTGTTGGTGGCGAGGAAGGCTTCCTGCAAGGTGTTGGGGTCCTCGGCCAGATAGCCGAGCTTGCCGCTCACATACCAGCCGCCGACCACCACCAGCCCGACGGTCAGGCCGCCGAGGATGCCGTCGAAATTGCGGCGGAAGTCGCGGTCCTTGAACACGAACACAAGCAGCAGGCCGGCCACCACCGCGCTCGCGAGCTCGAGCATCTCCTTCTTGTCCGCGCCGAATGCCTGGGCCAGCAGCGACGGCAGGTCCTGCCCGCTGCCCAAATGCAGCGCCACCGGATCGAGCACGCCCGCGCGAAACACGCCGAACAGGCCCTTCAGCGTGACATAGGCGGAAATGCCGATGAACACGAACACCACCAGCGATTTGAGGCTGCCGCCGCCGATGCGGATCAAAGTTTTGCTGGCGCAGCCCGAGCCCAGGGTCATGCCGACGCCGAAGGCGAGGCCGCCGACGAGATAGGACAGCCAGGGGAAATTCGCGCCCATGTAGATCGACTTGGACAGCTCGACCACGCCGCCGAGCTGCAGCGCGGTCGCGCCGAGGATCGCGACTGCGATCGCGAGCAGCCACATGCGCATGCGCCCCCAATCGCCCATGTTCACCATGTCGGATACCGCGCCCATGGTGCAGAAATTGGTCTTGTTGGCGACCGCGCCGAAGATGAAGGCGAGCGCGAAGCCGCCCCAGGCCACGGTGTGCGCAATGGCCACCGGATTGATTTCTTTCATGGGCCTCCCCGCCCGTGAGAATCGGAGGATTCTAGTCTGGGTCGCGCGAGGCGCAAGTAAAATCTTTTAGCCCGGGAATAATCCCAGCCTATGCGCTGCGCCGCGTCCGTGGCGCGGCTCAGGCCGGCGCGCTGAAATAGCGCGTCTGGTCGGCGACGCCGGCAGCCTCGAAGCCGGCGCGGCGCAGGCGGCAGGAATCGCAGACGCCGCAGGCGCGGCCCGCGGCATCGGCCTGATAGCAGGAGACCGTTAGGCCGTAGTCCACGCCCAGCTTCAGGCCCAGTTCGATGATCTGCGCCTTGCTCATCGCGATGATGGGCGTGTGCAGGCTCAGCCTGCGGCCCTCGACGCCGGCCTTGGTGGCCAGGTTGGCGAGGCGCTCGAAGGCGCGCATGTACTCCGGACGGCAGTCGGGGTAGCCGGAGTAGTCGACTGCGTTGGCGCCGAAAAAAAGGTGTTGCGCGCCCAGCACCTCGGCCCAGGCGAGCGCGAGCGAAAGCATGATGGTATTGCGCGCCGGCACGTAGGTGATGGGGATGCCCTGCTTCTGCACGCCGCCGGTGGGCACGGCGATGGCGGCGTCGGTCAGCGCGGAGCCGCCAAAGGCGGTGAGGTCGATGCTGACCGTCTTGTGCCCGGCCGCGCCCAGCGCGCGCGCCACGTTCGCCGCGGCGTCGAGCTCGGCCCGGTGGCGCTGGCCGTAATCGATGGACAGCGCGTGACAGGCGTAGCCCTGCTGCCGCGCCATGGCGAGGACGGTGGCCGAATCCAGGCCTCCAGAGAGCAGAACGACGGCATTTGGCATGGGTCGATTGTTGCCGGCGGGGGCGTCGCCCCCTTTTTCAACACCCGGCTAGCGTTTTCCCGCCAGGCGCTGCTTGGCCTGATCGGCGGCCGGCGTGCCGGGATATTTCTTCAGCAGCGACTGCAGCGTCTCGCGCGCCGCCTTGTTGTCGCCCATTGCGGCCTGGCAGCTCGCGATGTTGAGCATCGCATCGGGCGCCTTCGCGCTGCCGGGCCAGGTTGCGAGCACTTTTTGCTGCGCGGCAATCGCGGTCTTGTAGTCGCGCAATTCGTAATAGGCGTTGCCGATCCAGTACTGGGCGTTCGACACCTGCTGGCTGTCGGGATAGCTGGCGAGGAAGCCCTGGAATGCGGCCACCGAGGCCTGGAAGTTGCCCAGCTTGAACTGGTTCAGCGCCGCCTCGTAGGCCTTGCCCTCGGCAACGGGATCGGCGACCGGCTTCTCCTGCGCCTTGGCGGCGGCCTCGAGCTTGCGCAGGCGCGCATCCAGGTCGACGTACAGGTCTTTCTGGCGCCGGTCCAGGGTGTCGAGCTGGTGCGCCTGCACTTCGAGCTCGCCGCGCAGGCGCGCCAGTTCCTGCCGCAGTTCGTCGAGCTGGCGCGCCACATCGATGGAACGGTCTTGCGCCTGGGATTCAAGTTTTACCAGACGCGCTTCCGCGGCCTTCTGGTTGGCCTCGACCTGCACGCGCAGGTCGAGGATCGCCTTGCGCGCTTCCTCGTCGTCGAACATGCCGGCGCGCGCGGTGCCGGCCGCGAAAAGCAGTCCCAGCAGCAGTGCGGCGCGCAGCTTCATCGATCAGTGCTCGCCCGGGTAGAGCACGTCGCTGCGCCGGTTCTGGGCGTAGCACTCCTCGGTCTGCTCGGTGCAGCGCGGCTTCTCCTCGCCCAGGCTCACCGATTCGAGCTGGCTTTCCTTGACGCCCATGAGTTCCAGTATTTTCTTCACGCCGTCGGCGCGCTTCTGCCCCAGCGCGATATTGTATTCGCGGCTGCCGCGCTCGTCGCAGTTGCCCTGGATCAGCAGCTTGGTGTCGGAGTGCTGGCCGATGTAATTCGCATGCGCCTGCAGCATCGGCTTGTATTCGTCCTTGACCTCGTATTTGTCGTAGTCGTAGAAGATGCTGCGCTTGGACAGGATGTTGTTCGGGTCCTTGAGCGGATTGAGCTGCTGATCGGCCTTGGGCGCGACCGGCGTGGCCGTGGATCCGCCCTGCTGCACCGGCGCATTGCCGGTCGCGCTGCGATCCTCGACCCCGGCCTTGTTATCCGACATGGGCGTGCTGGCGCAGCCCGCAAGCAGGGCGAGCGCGGCGGCAAGAGCAAACAATTTTTTCATTCCCATCTCCTTCTGGTCTTATCAGTTATTGAAAAACGGACCCCAGGCAGGCTCGCGCACGTCGGCCGCCTGCACCGACAGGCGCTGCTTCACCCTGCCGTCGATCGACACCGCTGCCAGGGAACCGCGGTTGTTCATCTGCGTGGCATAGAGAATCATTTTGCCGTTGGGCGCGATGCTGGGCGATTCATCGTGCTGCCCGTCGGTAAGGGACTGCGCCTGCCCGCTTGCCAGGTCCAGGGACTTGAGCTGAAAGCGCCCGCCTTCGCGCGCAATGTAGACCAGCGTCTTGCCGTCGGGCGCGATGCGCGGCGAGACGTTGTAGTTGCCGTTGAAGCTAATGCGCGTCGCGTCGCCACCAGTCACGCCCATCCGATAGATCTGCGGGCTGCCGCCGCGGTCCGAGGTGAAGTAAATCCATTGACCGTCGGGGGAGAAAAAAGGTTCCGTATTGATTGCGCTCGACTGGGTAATGCGCCGCGGGTTGCTGCCGTCGGCGCCGATGAGGTAGATCTGCGAGCCGCCGTCCTTGGACAGCACCACCGCCAGATGCTGGCCGTCGACCGACCAGGCGGGCGCGCTGTTGGATCCCTTGAAGTTCGCCACCACCTGGCGCCGCCCGGACACCAGCGAATGCACGTATACCACCGGCTTGCGGTTTTCGAACGAGACGTATGCAAGGCGCGTGCCGTCGGGTGACCAGGCCGGGGATATGATCGGCTCGCGCGAAGCGAGCGCGGTCTGCGCGCCGGCGCCGTCGGCATCGGCGATCTGCAGTTCGTAGCGGCTGCCCTGCTTCACCACGTAGGCGATGCGCGTGGAGAACACGCCGCGGTCGCCGGTCAGCTTCTCGTACACCATGTCGGCGATGCGGTGCGCCGTGGCGCGCACCTGCTGCGCCGTCAGGGTAAACGCGACCCCCGCGATCTGCGTCTGCCTGGGCACGTCGAGCAGGCGGAAACGCGCTTCGAAGCGCCCGTCGGCGAGGCGCACCACGCTGCCGATGACCAGGGCGTCGCCGCCGCGGCTCTTCCAGTCGTCGAAATTGACCTGCGCCATCTCGGTCGGCAGCGGATTGACGCTGCCGGCGAACAGCATGCGGAAGCGCCCGCTGCGCTGCAGGTCGGCTTCGACGATGTCGCTGATGTTCTGCGGCAGCACCTGCTCGCCGGCAAAACGCAGCACGCCGATCGGGATCTGGTTCGCGCCGCCGCCGGTGATTTCGATCGAAAGCTGCGCCTGGGCGCTGGAACAGGCCAGCGCAAGCAGTAACAGGAAGGTGCGGATTACGAGGCGCATGCGGAGTTCCAGGAAAATGCTCACGCGATTATATCAAGCAAAAGTATCTGGGACGGATTCAATCCAGCGGCCTGAATTTGATTTCGAGCTGGCGCTGGAACTGCTCCGGCCGGTCCGGCCGCGGCAGCGGCGATGACTTCAAAATGGCCCTTTCCACCGCCGCATCGTAGGCCTTGTTGCCGCTGGACTGGCGCAGTTTGGCTGACATCACTTCGCCGGTGGGCAATTGCACCACGTCGAATATCGCCTCCGGGTTGCCGGCGATACCCGAGGGCAGCACGATGTTGCTCTTGATCTTGCCCTTGAGCTTGCCGATATACGCCGCGTTCGCGCTTGCGCTCGCTGCCGCCGTCTCTTGCCGCATTTGCGCCAGGATGCGGTCCTTTTCCAGTTGCTGGCTGAGCGCCGCGGACTCGTGCTCGAGCTGCGCGCGTATGTCCTTGCTGCGGTCGAGGTTGAGCCGGGGCTCGCGCTTGGGCACCGGTTTGGGCTCCACCTTTTTCGGCGGCTCCTTCTTGATCTCTTTCTTCTTTTCCAGCGCGATATCGGGCTTGGGCGGCTCCACCGTTTTCTCGATCTTGGGCTCCGGCCTGACTTCGGGTTTCGGCTCGGGCTTGGGTTCGACTTTGGGCTCCGGGGCCGGCATTGGCTTTGCCAGCCTGGGCTCGATCTTCGGCGCCACCTGCGTCGGCGGGCTGTTCCACAGCTCGACCGTCACCGCGTCGGGCTCCCGGCTCTGCCAGTGCACGCCGAAAAACAGGATCGCCGCCAACAACAGGTGCACCAGCAGCGCGAGCGCCGCGGAGGGGAGCTTGCCCGGCTCCTCGTATACGAACCCGAGCGCGGCTGCGCTCATCGTGGCGCAGGCTTCACCAGCAGTCCCACCCTGCGCACGTTCTGCTGTTGCAGCTCATCCATTACCTTGAGCACCTCTTCGTAGCGCACGTCCTTGTCCGCGGCGATCACCACCGGCTGATCCGGATGCGTCTTTTGCTTTTGCCGCAACGCCGCGACCAGCTCCGCGCTTGACACCTGGCGATCGCCCGGCGCGCCGGCGCTGCCCTCGCGCAGCAGCAGCGCACCATCGGCCTTGATCACCACCTCCAGCGGCTGCTCCGGCGGCTGCGAGGATTTTCCCACCGAAGGCAGCTCGACCACGCCCGGGTTGACCAGCGGCGCGGTAATCATGAATATCACCAGCAGCACCAGCATCACGTCGATATAGGGCACGACGTTGATCTCGCTCATGGCGCGGCGCGCTC
>JAANCK010599542.1_pt1 | contig 14619 bp, 12 predicted proteins | sample 7277841 | NCBI WGS metagenome assembly JAANCK01 (sample SAMN14222788, study PRJNA588281) | permafrost metagenome | isolation source: Arctic cryosol methane SIP | place: Canada:Nunavut | collected 2015-07 | reverse complement strand
GGACGACGGCCCGCACCTGATCTACATTCCCGAGCGCACCTTCGTCCTGGACAAGTTCCTGGCAGATGTGAAAGCCACCTATGAAAAGCACGGGCGCTGCGTCATTGCCGCCTCCGAAGGCATTCACGACAGCAAGGGCAATCCCATCATTACGCAGCTGACCAAACAGGTGGAACGCGATGCGCACGGCAACGTGCAGCTCTCCGGCACCAGCGCCCTGACCGATCTGCTGTGCGACGAAATCAAGCGCAATCTGGGCATCAAACGCGTGCGTGGCGACACCTTCGGCTACGTGCAGCGATCATTCATGGGCTGCGTCTCCGACGTCGATCAGCGCGAGGCGCGCGAGGTCGGCGAAAAAGCGGTGCAGTACGCGATGTGGGGCAAGTGCGGCGGTTCGGTGGCGATAAAACGCACCGGCTTTTACTCGGTCGACTACCAGTTGGTCCCGCTCGAGTCCGTGGCCGGGAAAACGCGCGTCATGGAGGACGAATTCATCGCCGCCAGCGGCACCGACGTCACCGATGCCTACCGTCTTTATCTGCGCCCGCTGCTGGGCTCGGGCATGCCCGATGCGTATCGCCTGCGGCTGAACCGCGTCGACAAGATACTTGGTTCCGGAAAATAGTCGAACCGCTTGCGCCGGCGGCGGTCAATCGCCGAAGCAGATTCCCATGTCCCTGCCGGTCTGCAGCGTATCGCAGTCCAGCGGGACGCCTTTCATGCGGCCGGCCACATCCTCCAGCGCGACGTAGTTCACATTGGGGAAGGCCAGCGCGACCATGACGCCCGATTTGCCTTCATCCAGGGCCCTGACGGCCGCGGTGCCGAAACGCATCGCCGCGAGGCGGTCGAAGGAAGTGGGACTGCCGCCGCGCAGCAGATGGCCGAGCACCACTGAGCGGGCGTCTTTCCCGGTTTGCTGCTGCAGCACTTTCGTGATTCGTTCGCCGATCCCGCCCAGCCGCTCGGCATGGCCGATCTCGGCCGGCTCCAGCACTGCTCGCGTGCCATGGGCGGGCTCGGCTCCTTCAGCCACCACGATGATCGAATACATGCGTCCGAAGCTGTCGCGCTCGCGTATCTTCGCAGCGACCTGCTCGATTTCGAACGGGATTTCCGGAATGAGGATGGCATGCGCGCCCCCGGCGATGCCCGCATGCAGCGCGATCCAGCCGGCATAGCGGCCCATTACTTCCACCACCATTACGCGCTGATGGCTCTCCGCCGTGCTGTGCAGGCGATCGAGGCACTCGGTCGCGAAGGCCACTGCAGAGTCGAAGCCGAAAGTGGTGAAAGTCTTGTCCAGGTCATTGTCGATGGTCTTGGGCACGCTCACTACACGCAAGCCTTTCCGGTGCAGGGCGTTGGCGATGGTGAGCGATCCGTCACCCCCTATCGACACCAGTGCATCGAATTCCTTGCGCGCGAAGAAGTCCAGGATTTCGTCGGAGCGATCCACCTCCCTGGTCGTGCCGTCGCGCATTTTCATCGGGAACTGCAGCGGATTGCCTTTGTTGGTAGTGCCCAGCATGGTGCCGCCCAGATGCGCGATGCCCCGGACCTTTTCCCGGTTCAGGCGGTAGACGCCGCCTTCGGCATAGCGCTCCGGAAACAGGATTCCGTTGAATCCGTCGTGTATGCCGTAGCATTCCCAGCCTCGATTGAGGGCGGAAATGACGACGGAACGGATGACGGCGTTGAGTCCGGGCGCGTCGCCGCCGCCGGTGCAGACGGCGATGCGTCGGATATGGGTGGACATGTGCGCTCTCCTTGGCGTCTGTAACTAGACCAGGGCAACTACGCGGGTAGCCAGAAGGCCCGTGCCTGCTGCGCTACTGCTTTGCCTTGGCGTCGTGCGCGAGCGCAGCGAATACGCGGTCGCGGATCTGCTCCACCGCGCCGGTGCCCAATACCCGCAGGTGTTTGGGCGCCTGCGCGTCGCCTGTCGCCTGCCATTTCGAATAGTATTCGATCAGCGGCTGGGTCTGCGCATGATATACGCGTAGCCGCTCCTTCACGGTCTCTGCACGGTCGTCCTGGCGCAGGATCAGGGGTTCGCCGCTAAGGTCGTCCTTGTCGGCAAGCTTGGGCGGATTGAACTTGACGTGATAGGTACGCCCGGACGCGGGATGTACACGCCTGCCGCTCATGCGCAGGACGATCTCTTCGTCCGGCACCGCGATCTCGATCACGTAGTCGATCTGCAGTCCGGCTTTTTTCATCGCTTCGGCCTGCGCGAGCGTGCGCGGGAAGCCGTCGAACAGAAATCCTCCGGCGCAATCGGGTGCGGCGATGCGGTGCTTCACCAGGTCCAGGATGACGCTGTCCGAGACCAGTTGTCCGGCGTCCATCAGCGTTTTGGCCTTGCGGCCGAGTTCCGTGCCTTCCTTGATCGCCGCCCGCAGCATGTCACCGGTGGAAATCTGCGGGATGCCGTATTTCCCAGTGATGAAACTCGCCTGTGTGCCCTTGCCGGCTCCGGGCGGCCCCAACAGTATGAATCGCATTCTAGGCTCCCAATTTCCTCGGTGATTTCGATTCGAACCGTCAGCTCAAGGCAGGGCCGGTCGCCTCAGCCAAGCTGCGGCGCACGCGCTCCAGGTCGTCGGCCGTATCGACGCCAGCCTCCGGGGCGTGCGCCGCAATGGCTACGGCAATGCGATGGCCATGCCACAGCGCGCGCAACTGCTCCAGCGCTTCGAAGCGTTCGACCGCCGCGGGTTCCAGCCGGCCGTACAGGCGCAGGAAGCTGGCACGATAGGCATAAATGCCGATATGGCGATAGCTTGGCAGTCCGCCAGGCAGCGCGCTTTCCTTTAGCGCAAAGCTGTCTCGCGGATAGGGGATGGGGGCGCGGCTGAAATAAAGCGCATCACCGGCGTGGTCGAGCACCACTTTGACCACATTGGGATTGAGCAGCGACTCGATGTCGGTGATCGGATGACAGGCCGTTGCAATGCTTGCCTCGCGGCGCGATGCCAGGGATCGCGCCACCGCGACGATCAGTTCGGGTGCGATCAGCGGCTCGTCGCCCTGCACGTTGACGACGACTTCATCGTCGGCGAGACCGAGCTGCTCCGCCACCTCGGCGATGCGATCGGTACCCGTGGGGTGATCGGCACGCGTCATCATTGCCTGGTGTCCGTGCGCGCGCACGGCGTCGAATACCAGTTGGTGGTCGGTCGCGACCCATACCGCCCTGGCGCCGCTTTCTTGAGCGCGTTCGGCCACGTGCACCACCATGGGCTTGCCGGCGATGTCGGCCAGCGGCTTGGCGTGCAGACGGCTGGACGCATAGCGCGCGGGAATCACCACCAGGAACGCGCCGGATTGGCTCATGATTGGAACGTGGGGAAAAGAAACAGGGCCTATAAAGTCATTATTTTAGCTGATTGAGGCAAGCGGGGTTGAATTGCATGCAATGAGGTCGAGCCCCGATAGGCAAGCGCGCGCGGCGCGACAGGCCTATAATTGTCATTGCTTCCATCATCTTGGCTCAGTCTGGCTGCGCCGCCAACCTGGTAATCCGTGGATATAATTTTCAAGTCATTCAGCGTCAATGCAGCTTTGCCCTCGCACCTAACGTTGCAGGGTCTATGACCGCGCCCGTTGCCGCGTTTTCCGATCTCGGCCTGCTGCCGCAGCTGCTTCAGGCAGTCGCCGAAAAGGGCTACACCGAGCCATCCCCGATACAGGCGCAGGCGATTCCCGTGATCCTGCAGGGGCTGGATGTCATGGGCGGCGCCCAGACCGGCACCGGCAAGACCGCGGGCTTCACGCTGCCGCTGCTGCAGAGGCTGGCGCAGCATGCCAACACCAGTGCCTCGCCCGCGCGCCATCCGGTGCGTGCACTGATCCTGACGCCGACGCGCGAACTTGCCGCCCAGGTCGCCGAAAGCGTGCGCGACTACGGCAAACACCTGGGGCTGCGCCCCGGCGTGGTATTCGGCGGCGTCGACATCGTCCCGCAGATCCAGCTGCTGCGCGCCGGCGTCGAAGTGCTGGTGGCGACCCCGGGCCGGCTGCTCGACCATGTGCAACAGAAGACGGTGATGCTGGGCCAGGTCGAAATCCTCGTTCTGGACGAGGCCGATCGCATGCTCGACATGGGCTTCATGCCCGACATCCGCCGCATCCTCGCACTGTTGCCGAAAAAGCGGCAGAACCTCTTGTTCTCGGCGACCTTCTCCGAGGAGATCAAGCGGCTCGCCGATACCATGCTGCACCAGCCCGTGCTGATCGAGGTTGCGCGCCCCAACGCCATGACCGAACTGGTGAGCCACGAGGTGCATCCGGTCAGGCGTGAACGAAAACGCGACCTGCTCGCACATTTGGTGCGCACGCAGAACCTGTCGCAGGTGCTGGTGTTCGGCGGCACGCGCCTGGGCGTCAATCGCCTTGCCTATCAGCTGCAGAAAGACGGTATCCACGCCGCGGCCATCCATGGCGACAAGTCGCAGGTGGAGCGCATACAGGCGTTGGCGGATTTCAAATCCGGCAAGACGCCGGTATTGGTCGCGACCGATGTTGCCGCGCGCGGCCTCGATATCCAGGAACTGCCCGCAGTGATCAACTTCGAACTGCCCGGCGCGCCTGAAGACTATGTACACCGCATCGGCCGCACCGGCCGCGCCGGTTCCACCGGCCGCGCCATTTCCCTGGTGTGTTCGGACGAGCACGAAAAGCTGGCGGCGATCGAGAAATTCATCAAGCAGCGCATTCCGCAGACCATCGTGCCCGGCTTCGAGCCGGACGCCTCCGGGGTGTCCGCGCTGATGCACACCGAGCGCGAGCGGCCCGAGCGCCGCCCCGAGCGCGGCAGCAGCCTGACCCGCGGCGGCGCGCGTTCCCATACGGCGAAGGCGCCGGCCAAGCCGGTGGACTCTATTTTTTCCGCACCCTACGTTCCAAGCAGCGACGCTCCCGTCGCAGCCGAGCCGCCCCGGCAGGGGCAGCAAAAGCCCGGGCGCCAGGTCGCGGCGCTACTCGGCGGCCTGCGCAAGTCCGGCTGATACGCGGTTTCCGCAGCCTGCATAGTCGGAGCGGGAAAATGGCGTTCTTGTCCGAAGCTGCAATAGCCGCGCTGGGTTTCGCCCGCGTCGGCTGCAATGTGAAAATCAGCGATAAGGCCAGCCTTTATCATCCCGAGCGGATATCGATTGCGGACCATGCCCGCATCGATGATTTCTGCATTCTTTCTGCTGGCCGAGGCGGCATCGCGGTCGGGCGCTATGTTCATATTGCCTGCTATTGTTCTCTGATCGGCGATGAGCGGATCGAGTTGGAGGATTTCAGCGGGCTTTCCTCGCGCGTCGCCGTGTATTCAAGCAGCGACGATTTTTCCGGCCGAGGTCTGGCGCATCCTACGGTACCCGAAGATTTGCGCCGGGTCGTCCACGCCCCGGTGAGCCTCAGGCGGCATGCACTTGTCGGAGCGGGAAGCGTGATTCTCCCTGGGGTAACCCTGGGTAAGGGAAGCTCGGTCGGCGCACTAAGTCTGGTCCGGGGCGATCTCGAAGAATTCTGGATGTATGCGGGAATCCCGGCGAGAAAACTGCGGCCGCGCAGCAAAGATCTGCTGGTGCTGGAAGCCGCGGTGCTACGACGCGAAAGCAGTCAAGAACCCTGACCTGCCGTCGGCCTAGAAGCTGTGCTCGGCTCCGGGGAAGGAACCGTCCTTGACCGCGTACACGTAATTTTCCACCGCCTGCTGGATGCTCGCCGCGCCGTCCATGAAGTTGCGCACGAACTTCGCTTTCCTGCCGGGAAAGATGCCCAGGAGGTCATACAGCACCAGCACTTGGCCGGAGCAGTCCGGGCCGGCGCCTATGCCTATGGTCGGAATCGACAGGCCGGCCGTCACTTCGGCGGCAAGCCTGGCGGGGATGGCTTCCAGCACGATCATGCCGGCGCCGGCACGCTCCAGCGCGAGCGCGTCGGCTATCAGCTGTTTCGCCGTATCCGTGGTCTTGCCCTGCACACGGAACCCCCCGAGTTGATGCACCGACTGCGGCGTGAGGCCGAGATGGCCGCATACCGGCACGCCGCGCTTCACCAGAAATTCGGTAGTCTGCGCAAACGTCGCGCCGCCTTCCAGCTTGACCATGTGCGCGCCGGCCGCCATGAGCTGGGCGGCGCTGCGAAACGCCTGCTCCGCGTTCTCCTGGTAGCTGCCGAAGGACATGTCGCCGATGAGGAATGCGCGCTTCGCGCCGCGCGCGACGCAGGCCACGTGGTAGACCATGTCGGCCAGGCTCACCGGCAGCGTGGTGTCGCGCCCCTGCAGCACGTTTCCCAGCGAATCCCCGACGAGGATGCTTTCGACCCCGGCATTCTCCAGCAGCGCGGCGAAGCTCGCATCGTAGCCGGTGAGCATGGCGATCTTGCTGCCTTCGCGGCGTTGCTTATGCAGATCGCTCAAGGTAATGGGCTTGTCGCTCATGATGGCTGTCCGGAAAAATTGCGATGAGTATTTGATTATAAGACGGGGCGCGGATTTTGCCCGCGCAATTGCGCTATCTTACCGGCTTCCGCGCGCCTGCTTTAGAATACGCGTTCGGGAAGAAACCGCCAGCAAGACGGTAACAAAATGACTTTGTTACCGGTTCCAAGGACATAGCATGAATCTGGACCGAGTCAGCTCAGGCCGCGACGTTCCCAACGATGTCAACGTGATCATCGAAATCCCGATGAACGCGGATCCGATCAAGTACGAGGTGGACAAGGCGACCGGGGCGGTATTCGTCGACCGCTTCATGTCGACAGCGATGCACTATCCCTGCAACTACGGCTACATTCCGCACACCATTTCGGATGACGGCGATCCGGTGGACGTGCTGGTGCTGAGCCCGGTCCCGGTGATCACCGGCGTGGTGGTGCGCTGCCGCCCCATAGGCATGCTCAAGATGGAAGACGAGGCCGGCGGCGATGCCAAGCTGCTCGCCGTGCCCGTGGACAAGCTCTCCAGCCTCTACCGCGCGCTCAAGTCACCGCGCGACCTGCCCGAGCTGACAACCGCGCAGATCTCGCATTTCTTTCAGCACTACAAGGATCTCGAGCCCGGAAAATGGGTGAAGATCGAAGGCTGGGTCGGCGCGGAGGAGGCGAAGCAGGAAATTCTTGCCGGCGTGGAGCGCTACCGCAGGGCGAAAAAGAAGCCCAAATTCTAGCCTGCGCCGTCGCTCTTGTAGGGCGAGTGCTCGTTCAATTCGTCCACGTAATTCTCTATGCCATGGTGCTCGCGCTCGAGGAAGCGCTGCACCGCATCGGAAAACTCGGGGTGCGCCAGCCAGTGCGCCGACAGCGTTTTCTCCGGCAGGAAACCGCGCGCGAGCTTGTGTTCGCCCTGTGCGCCGCCTTCGAATACCGTGAGTTCTTCCTCGATGCAGAATTCCAGCGCCTGGTAATAGCAGGTTTCGAAATGCAGGCAGGGCAGGTACTGCAGTGCACCCCAGTAGCGGCCGTATAGCGTCTCGCGCGAGTACAGATTGAGCGCGCTGGCGATGGGCTTGCCCTCGAGTTCGGCCACGATCAGCAGCACGTGCCGCGGCATGGTTTGCCCCAGGCGCTGAAAGAACTCCAGCTTGAGGTAGGGCGTCGAATGGTGCTCGCGATAGGTGCGCCGGTAGCAGCGCGCGAAAAACGCCCAGTCCTCGTCCTTGATTTCGTCGCCGCGCAGGCGCCGGAAACGCACGCCCGCATCGCGCACCTTGCGCCGCTCCTGGCGGATCTTCTTGCGCTTGTCGTGCGACATCTGTGCCAGGAATTCGTCGAAGTTGGCATAGCCCGGATTGCGCCAGTGGAATTGCACGCCGGCGCGCAGCATCATCCCCTCCGATCGCATCAGCTCGGCCTCCGCGGGCTGCGGGAACAACACATGCAGCGACGAAGTGCCGGCATCGCGCGCGAGCGCGAGCGCAGCGCGCAGCAGCAGCGCACGATCGCCATCGCTCGCGGCGAGCAGGCGCGGCCCCGACACCGGCGAGAACGGGATCGCCGCCAGCATCTTCGGGTAATACGCGAGCCCATGGCGTTGATAGGCGTCGGCCCAGGCCCAGTCGAACACATATTCGCCGTAGGAGTGCGACTTGAGATAAAGCGGCATCGCCGCCCGCAGCCGCGGCGGCGCCGATGTGTCCGCGCCGCCCGGGGCGGCGCGCTCCCACAGCGTCAGGAACTGCGGCTGCCAGCCGCTGTCGGCGCTGGCGCAGTCGGTGCTGTGCAGGGCGTGGAAAAATTCGTGCGACAGCAGCGGATGATCGTGAGCGAGCCGGTTCCAGTCCGCGGCATCTATGCCGGAGAGATCGTCGAGCACGCGCAACTGCGGTTCGGACTGCTGGATGGATCCTGGAGGCTGGGCTAACAAGGGCGCGCGCGCATGCTCAGTGGGTTTGCGCGAGCGGTCCCGCGCGTCTATGTACAAGCGGATTATTGGCGATGGGTCGGCGCGCCGCAAGCGTTATAATTCGGCGATGGGCAATACGGTCCGAATCGCGGTCGCGCAGTTCAACTGCATCCTCGGCGATCTGGCGGGCAATGCCGCCAAAATTCTCGATTGCGCGGCGCGCGCCAAGGCGGAGGGCGCCGCGGTTCTGCTCACGCCGGAGCTGTCGCTGTGCGGCTACCCGCCCGAGGATCTGCTGCTGCGCGACGGGTTCTTTCGCGATTGCGCCACCGCCCTGGCGCAGCTTGCCGCTGCGGTGCACGGAATCAAGGTGGTCGTCGGTCACCCTCAACTCGCCGAGGGCAGGCGCTATAACGCCGCCTCGCTGCTGCAGGAGGGGCGCATCGCCGCGACCTATCGCAAGCGCAATCTGCCCAATTACACCGTGTTCGACGAGGAGCGCTATTTCGAGCCCGGTGGCGAGCCGGTGGTGTTCGAAGTGTCGGGCCTGCGCCTGGGGATCAACATCTGCGAGGACCTCTGGGGCGAGCAGGGTCCGGTGGAAGCGGGCGCCAGCGCATCTGGGCAGCAGCGCCGGGTGTGGCGCGCAGATGCGCCGCGTCTCGCGCGCGCCGCCGGCGCGCAGGTGCTGCTGGTACTCAACGCCTCGCCCTATCATACGCGCCAGCATGCGTCGCGCCTCGCGGTGGCGCGCAACCGCGCAGCCGAGAACGGGCTGGCGATCGTCTACGCGAACCTCGTCGGCGGCCAGGACGAGTTGGTGTTCGACGGTGCTTCATTTGCGCTCGACGCGCGCGGGGAGCTCACCCATCAGCTGCCCTATTTCGAAGAGGCGCTGGAGTGCGTCGACATAGTCGAGGGCGTGCCGCAGCCGGGCAGGCGCGCCCCCGATCTGCCGCTGGAGGCGTCGGTCTATCGCGCCTTGTGCCTGGGTGTGCGCGACTATGTGGGCAAGAACGGCTTTCCCGGCGCGATCCTGGGTTTGTCCGGCGGCATCGACTCGGCGCTGACATTGGCGATTGCATGCGACGCGCTCGGCGCGGACAAGGTGCGCGCAGTGATGATGCCATCGCAGTACACCGCAGATATCAGCTGGATCGACTCGCGCGACATGGTCCGCCGCCTCGGGGTGCGCTATGACGAAATCGCGATCAAGCCGATGTTCGACGCGTTTCTCGCCGCGCTCGCAGGCGAATTCCGGGAATTGCCCGTGGATGCGACCGAGGAGAACCTGCAGGCGCGCATCCGCGGCACGCTGCTGATGGCCGTGTCCAATAAGTTCGGCTCCATCGTGCTCACCACGGGCAACAAATCGGAAATGGCGGTGGGGTATTCCACGCTGTACGGCGACATGGCGGGCGGCTTTGCGGCGATCAAGGACGTGGCCAAGACCCTGGTCTACCGCCTCGCCGAATACCGCAATACCCTGGGCGCGGTGATTCCGCTGCGCATCATCGAGCGCCCGCCTTCGGCCGAACTGCGACCGGACCAGACCGACCAGGACAGCCTGCCCTCCTATGCGGTGCTCGACGCGATCATGTCGGGCTATATGGAGCAGAACCTGAGTGCGGCGGAAATCGTGGCGGGCGGCCAGCGCGTGGAGGACGTGGAGCGCGTCGTGGGTTTGATCAAGCGCAACGAATACAAGCGCCGCCAGGCGCCGGTCGGAATACGCATCACCCAGCGTGGTTTCGGCAAGGATTGGCGCTACCCGATCACTTCGCGCTACCGCGAGAAATTCAGCTAGCGCGGCGGGCGCCGGCGCGTGCGGGTGAGTTCGCTCTGCCCGAGCTTTTGTTGCTATACTTGACGCAAAGCGACACAGGGAGAGTCCGCGATGAAAAAAATCGATGCTGTGGTAAAGCCGTTCAAGCTCGACGAGGTGCGCGAAGCGCTGTCGGAAATAGGGGTGAGCGGGCTCACCGTGACCGAGGTCAAGGGCTTCGGCCGCCAGAAGGGCCACACCGAACTCTACCGCGGCGCCGAGTACGTCGTGGATTTCCTGCCCAAGGTGAAAATAGAAATCGTGGTGGCCGACAATATGGTGGAGCAGGCGCTCGAGGCGATCGTCAAGGCCGCGCGTACCGGCAAGATCGGCGACGGCAAGATATTCGTGACTTCGGTCGAGCAGGTGGTGCGCATCCGCACCGGCGAGACCAACGAATCGGCGATTTAGAGTCCGTTACAAAACGAGGGGAGACCTTCCCTCGTGCTCCCCTAGATCGGGCGTTGCAAAATGCATTTTGCAACGAATTCTCGAAAGCTCAGGCAGCCAGCAGCACCAGCAGCGCACCGCTGCCGCCAGCGACCGGGCGCGCCTGGCAGTAGGCCAGGACCTCCTCGCGCCGGGCGAGCCAGATTTTCACCTTGGTTTTCAGCACCGGCTCGCGGTTCTTCGAGCCCAGCCCTTTGCCGTGGATCACGCGTACGCAGCGCACGCCGCGCCTGCTGCAGGCGGCAAGAAAGGCGGCCAGCGCGTCGCGCGCCTGATGGCGGTCCATTCCGTGCAGATCGAGCTGGTCCTGGATCGCCCAAGCGCCGCTGCGCAACTTGCGCAGTACCTGCCGGGAAATTCCGGCGCGCACGAAGTTCGGCTCTTCTCCGGTGTCCAGCCAGTCCTGCGCCGTCCATCCGGCGGACAGGCTTTCTTCGAGCGCCGCATGTTCATCCAGATGCGACTGCACCGGATAGGGTGGAGGCGCATCCTGTTTGCGCAGCAGTTTGCCGTGCAGCGGTAGCGGCCGCGCGTCGGCCACCGCCTGCCGGAACAGATCCCGGTCTGATTCTTCGATAGCGATTTTGGCCGGCTTTTTCATGGCTATCGCCCTCTTTCGTTTCGCCCCGCTGCCGCCCCTGCCGGCCGGCGCGGGTGTCCCCGCTACTCCAGCCCGTCGAGATATTTCTCCGCATCCAGCGCCGCCATGCAGCCCGAACCGGCGCTGGTGACGGCCTGGCGGTAGACATGATCCTGCACGTCGCCCGCCGCGAATATCCCGGGCACGCTGGTGGCGGTGGCGTTGCCCTCGTTGCCGCCGCGGGTGATGATGTAGCCGCCTTTCATGTCCAGCTGGCCCTCGAAGATCTGCGTGTTGGGCGTGTGCCCGATGGCGACGGACAGGCCGTGCAGTTTGATGTCCTCGAGGGTGCCGCTGGCGACATTCCGGACGCGTATGCCAGTCACCCCGGTCTGGTCCCCCAGCACCTCGTCGAGCACGCTGTTCCACTTTACGCTGACGTTGCCGCCATTGGACTTGGCCAGGAGCTTGTCGATCATGATCTTCTCGGCGCGGAATTTGTCGCGGCGGTGGATTACGGTGACGTGGCGCGCGATATTGGCCAGATACAGCGCCTCCTCGACCGCGGTATTGCCGCCGCCGATCACCGCCACGTCCTGGTTCTTGTAGAAGAAGCCGTCGCAGGTGGCGCAGGCCGAGACGCCCTTGCCCATGAATTTCGTTTCCGATTCCATGCCGAGGTAACGCGCCGAGGCGCCGGTGGCGATGATCAGCGCGTCGCAGGTATACGTGGCGTTGTCGCCGCTTAGCACGATCGGTCTCCTGCCCAGCTCTACCGTGTTGATCTGGTCGTACACGAGCTCGGTATCGAAACGCTCGGCATGTTTCTGGAAGCGCTCCATCAGGTCCGGCCCCTGCACGCCGGCGAAATCCGCCGGCCAGTTGTCGACGTCGGTGGTGGTCATGAGCTGGCCGCCCGGGGCGAGGCCGGTGAGCAGTACCGGCTTCAGATTGGCGCGCGCGGCGTACACGGCCGCCGTATAGCCGGCCGGGCCGGAGCCGAGGATCAGGAGTCGCGAGTGCTTGTTCATGTTTATCTTGGTGAACTTGGATATAATAAAATTTAAGGGAAAAACCGGCGCGATCGGGCAAACAAGACAAATTATACCGTTCCAGACTGGCCGTACTTAAAAGAACATTTGTCACCCGAGGGAAGTTCGCTGCGGGCGACGGCTTACTGTGGGTGCCGGAACGCGGTAAACGCGGCAGTTCTCGATTGGTAGAATATGCGGAAGACAACATAGGCGCCGGCAGTTTGATGAAACGTCTCGTAGTCGCGCTGGCGATCGCCCCGTTGTTCACTTTGGGCGCGCAGCTTGCGCGGGCGCAGGCAGCCGGCACAGCCGACACGGGCGTGCTGCCGCGCGCAGATGGTTTCAGGGTTCGCGGCGAATATCTCTATACCACCGATGGATTGCGGCTGATTCTGGCGCAGGCGGCGACAACGACGCCGCCCGAACCGGCGCCGGTTCCCGCGCCCGGGGGCGCAGCACCGGTCGTGCCTGCGCCCGCGCCGGTTGCCGAACCGCGCTTCAATATCGACAAGTTCACGGTTCACGGCGCGACGCTGGTTACGGCGGAAGGGCTGCAGCTCATCCTTGCCCCCTACATCGGCAAAGGCAAGGACTTCGGCGATGTGCAAAAGGCGCTCGAAGCCCTGGAGAAAACCTATACCAGCAAAGGCTACAGCGCGGTCCAGGTCATCCTGCCCGAGCAGCAGATCGACGATGGCGAGGTCGAATTCAATGTCATCGAGGCGAAGGTGGGCAAGGTCGTCGTCGAGGGCAACAAATATTTCGACGAAGCCAACATCCGCGCCAGCGTGCCGCAGGTGCGCGAGGGGCAGGCGCCCAATATTTTCCAGATCTCGGACAATCTGCGCGTGGCCAACGAGAACCCGGCCAAGCAGACCACGGTGTTGCTGCGCAGCGGCACGGAGGAGGGGCAGGTGGACGCGGTGGTGCGCGTTGCCGACGAACGCCCCAACAAGATCAGCATGACGCTGGACAACACCGGTACGCAGCAGACCGGCTTGTTTCGCCTCGGTCTGGGTTATCAGAATGCCAACATGTTCAACCGCGACCATGTCCTGAGCGCGCAATACGTGACCGCGCCCAACGACGACGACCGGACCAACCGGCTCGGCCTCTACCCGAGCAAGCACGTGCTCATTGTCGGTGGGCAATACCGCATACCGCTATACCGGCAGGGCGATACGCTGGAATTTTCGGCAGGCTATTCCAACGTCAATTCCGGCGTGGTTGCGAACCTGTTCACCATCAGCGGCAGCGGCACCGTTCTGGGTGCGCGCTACAACCATAACCTGCAGAAGATCGGGGACCTGGAGCACAAGCTGAGCTACAGCCTGGATTGGCGCGGTTACAGCAGCGAGGTCAAGCAGATAGGCGTGGCCGGTTTCGGCCTGGTGCCGGACGTGACGGTGCATCCGGTCAGCCTGACCTACGCCGGCGCGTATCGGAAGAGCGAAAGCGAGAGCACGTTCTATGTCACGCTGAGCCAGAATTTGCCCGGCGGCAATGACGCCGGCACCGGCGCGTTCCAGGGCGATCCGCTTACCGTGCCGGCGCGGCCGCCGGCGCGCGCCGGTGCAAATCCGCGCTACCTTGTGACTCGCTGGGGTTTCAATCACAATCGCGCCCTGCCGCGGGATTACCAGTTCCGCTTTGGCATGAGCGGGCAGCTGACGCGGGATATGCTGATTCCGGGCGAGCAGTTCGGCATCGGCGGGGCCGACTCGGTGCGCGGCTTTCTGGAACGCGAAATCATCAACGACAATGGCTATCGCGGCACGCTCGAGCTGTACAGCCCGGACTTCGGCAGCATCGTTCCGATTTCCGGGGCCAGATTGCGCGCGCTTACCTTCTACGACTGGGGCGGTGTGCGGCGCATACGCCCGGACGTGCTGGAGGGTTATGGACAGCACATCAGCAGCGTTGGCCTCGGGCTGCGCTTCTCGCGCGGCACCAACGTCAGCCTCAGGCTGGACGCCGCCACCGTGATGGACAGCGGCGGTCTGCAGAAGATCGGCGACGTGCGCGTGCACATGGGCGGCAAGGAATATTCCCCGCCCGAAGTCAGCGCCATGATCCTGGCCAAGATCAAAGCCGATGCCGAGGCCTACCTGGGCGAAGCCGTCACCCAGGCCGTTATCACCGTGCCGGCTTACTTTAACGACTCGCAGCGCCAGGCCACCAAAGACGCCGGCCGCATCGCCGGGCTGGAAGTCCTGCGCATCATCAACGAGCCCACCGCCTCCTCGCTGGCCTATGGCCTCGACAAGAAGAAGGACGAGACCATCTGCGTCTACGACCTGGGCGGCGGCACCTTCGATATCTCGGTGCTCGACGTGGGCGATGGCGTCTTCGAGGTCAAGTCGACCAACGGCGACACCTTCCT
>JAANCK011615917.1_pt1 | contig 14647 bp, 16 predicted proteins | sample 7277841 | NCBI WGS metagenome assembly JAANCK01 (sample SAMN14222788, study PRJNA588281) | permafrost metagenome | isolation source: Arctic cryosol methane SIP | place: Canada:Nunavut | collected 2015-07 | reverse complement strand
GCTGATCTACGAATACCAGACCATGATGACCCGGCTGACCGGGCTCGACGTGTCGAATGCGTCCCTATACGACGGTGCCTCGGCGCTGGCCGAAGCGGTGCTGATGGCGGTCCGTTCGCACAAGACCTCGCGCCGCGTGCTGGTGCCGAAGACGGTGCACCCGATCTACCGCCGCGTGGTCAACACCACGGTGAAGAACCAGGGCATCGAACTGGTCGAACTCGAGTATGACGCGGTCACTGGCCAGACCGTGCTACCGGCCGATCCGGGCGCATTCGCTGGTCTCGTCATCCCGCAGCCCAACTTCTTCGGCGTGCTCGAAGACGTCCACGCGCTGACCGACTGGGCGCACGACAAGGGCGCCTTGGCCATCGCGCTGATCAACCCCACCACGCTGGCGGTGCTGGAAGCGCCCGGCAACTGGGGGCAGACCGGCGCCGACATCGCCGTGGGCGAAGGCCAGCCGCTGGGCGCGCCGATGGCTTCGGGCGGACCGTACTTCGGCTTCATGTGCTGCCGTCAGGAATTCGTGCGCCAGATGCCGGGGCGCATCGTCGGCCGCACCGTCGACCTCGACGGCAAGCCTGGCTTTTCGCTGACGCTGCAGGCGCGCGAGCAGCACATCCGCCGTTCCAAGGCCACCTCGAACATCTGTACCAACCAGGGGCTGGTCGTCACCGCCGCCACCCAGTACATGGCGCTGCTGGGGCCGCAGGGTCTGGCGAAAGTCGCCTCGGCCAGCCACGCCAATACGGTTGCGCTGGCCGACAAGCTGGCGGCGATTCCTGGCGTGACACGCGCGTTTGCTGCGCCGTATTTCCACGAAGTCGTGCTCCAAATCAAGGACAACGCAAAAGACGTGCTGCGCGCACTGCAGGCGCAGGGCATCCTCGGCGGACTGGATATTTCCGGCTGGTATCCCGAGCTCGGGCAGGCGATTCTGGTGTGCGTCACCGAAACCAAAACTGTTGCCGACCTTGACCACTACGCGCAACACATGGAACGTATCCTGTCGAAACGTCGCGAAGCACCGCCGTGCGCGTACAAGAGTTAGCTGGAGCTGAAAATGAGTGATGTGCCACGCGACAAGCAATTCTGGGATCTGGCTGATTCGTTTATTCAGCTGGCCAATACCCACCTGAACGAGGTGAAGCCCAGTCGGGTAAGCGCAAGTGCGCTATTTGCGGCAGCGCGATTCAATGCCTTCGTCATCACAGCGGCAACAGAGAGCAAGGCGCAGTTGATTGCAGAGAAAGAATCCGCAATCGCCTATTTTCTGGCGGAATACGAAAAAATGCTGCGCGAGAACATTGATGAGCACCTGGCTCGTTATGACAAGGACACCGGCGCGTAGGGCGCAATCGCTACTGCACCCTGCGTTTAATCGATTTATTCAAGGAGAGTTAATCATGGCAGTCACATTAGGCGGTACCCCCATCGATGTATCCGGCAGCTTCCCCAAAGTCGGCGACATTGCGCCGGATTTCAAACTGGTCAGCGGTGATTTGTCTGACGTTTCACTGGCTGATTTCGCCGGCAAGAAAAAGCTGCTGAACATCGTGCCGAGCCTGGATACCGGCGTGTGCGCGACATCGACCAAAAAATTCAACGATGCGGCGCTCAACGGTGCCGTGCTGATGGTGATTTCCGCCGACCTGCCGTTTGCGCAAGGCCGTTTTTGCACTGCCGAAGGCACCAAGAATGCAGTGACGCTGTCGACCATGCGTGGCGGCGCGGAATTCAAGCGCAACTACGGCGTCGATATCACCTCCGGCCCTCTGGCTGGCGTGACTGCGCGTGCGGTGGTGGTGCTCGATGAAAACAATAAGGTGCTGCATGCCGAACTCGTACCCGAGATCAAGCAGGAGCCGAATTACGACGCGGCACTGGCTGCTTTGAAATAAAAGGGACGAGGGGTCAGGATTCAGGGATCAGGGGTGGAGCGGCTTGGCTGCGCCAGTCCGATTCCGGTTTTTCCTGGCCCCTGAATCCTGAATCCTGACCCCTGAAAACCATGCTGATATTCGACCATTCTCGTCCCGGCCGCACGGCCACCTCGCAACTCCCCGCTGCTGGCGGCAACCTTGACGATCTGCCCGCTGCGCTGCGCCGCAAGGCTGCGCCGGCGCTGCCCGAGGTATCCGAGCTCGACGTGGTGCGCCACTACACGCGCCTGTCGCAAAAGAATTTCTCGATCGACACGCAGTTCTATCCGCTCGGCTCGTGCACCATGAAGTACAACCCGCGCGCGTGCAATTCGCTGGCGATGCTGCCGCAGTTCCTGGCGCGCCATCCAGCGAGTCCGGACGAGACGGGGCAGGGCTTCCTCGCCAGCATGTACGAACTGCAGGAAATGCTCAAAGACGTGACCGGCATGGCCGGCGTGTCGATGGCGCCGATGGCGGGGGCGCACGGCGAATTCGCCGGGGTGGCGATGATCCGCGCCTACCACGACGCGCGCGGCGATATGGCGCGCCGCGAAATCATTGTTCCCGACGCAGCCCACGGCACCAACCCTGCAACCGCGACGATGTGCGGCTACACGGTGAAGGAAATTCCCACCGACAGCACCGGCAGCGTCGATCTTGCCGCATTGAAAGCCGCGGTCGGCCCGCACACCGCCGGGCTGATGCTGACCAACCCGTCGACGCTGGGCGTATTCGAGAAGACCATCGCCGATATCCAGAAAATCGTTCACGACGCCGGCGGCCTGCTGTATTACGACGGCGCCAACCTGAACGCGATTCTCGGCAAGGTGCGTCCCGGCGACATGGGTTTCGACGTCATCCACATGAACCTGCACAAGACCTTTTCCACCCCGCACGGCGGCGGCGGACCGGGCGCGGGCCCGGTGGGCGTGGCCGAGCGGTTGTTGCCTTTCATGCCGATTCCGCTGGTGCTGAACGACAACGGCTTGTACCGGCTGGCGACCGAGACTGACCTGCCGCAATCGATCGGCCGCCTGTCGGCCAACATGGGCAATGCGGGGGTGTTGATGCGCGCCTATATTTATGCGCGCCTGCTAGGCGGCGAGGGCATGCACCGTGTCGCCGAATACGCCACGCTCAATGCCAATTATCTGATGGCGGAATTGCGCAAGGCAGGCTTTGATCTGGCCTTCCCCGAGCGCCGCGCCAGCCATGAGTTCATCGTCACGCTGAAAAAGCTGAAGGATGCCACCGGCGTGTCGGCCATGGACTTCGCCAAGCGATTGCTCGATTACGGTTATCACGCACCCACCACTTATTTTCCGTTACTGGTGCCGGAGTGCCTGCTGATCGAACCGACCGAAACCGAAAGCCGCGAAACGCTCGATGGCTTTATCGAGGCGATGAAAACCATCAAGCACGAAGCCGAAACCAATCCCGACCTGGTGAAGGGCGCGCCCTACAGTCTGCCGGTACGGCGGCTCGACGACGTCAAGGCGGCGCGCGAACTTGATCTGGCGTATCACGCTGTCGAATGACCGATCCGGTTAGCCCCTACAAGGGGAAAACGGGTTTGCGGCGTGTGTTGAATGCCGCCCGCTATACCTGGGACGGGCTGTGTGCCGCTTTCAAGCACGAGGACGCGTTTCGTCAAGAGGTGTTTCTGGCGCTGTTGCTGATTCCGCTGGCGGTGTATCTGGGCGGAACCGGGGTCGAGCGCGCGCTGATGATTGCCGCTGTGCTGGGCGTGCTGATGGTCGAATTGCTGAATTCAGCGCTTGAGGCGGCGGTCGATCGTATTTCGCTGGAACACCATGCGCTCATCAAACGTGCCAAGGATATGGGCAGTGCGGCAGTCATGATCGCGCTGGTTAACGTCGTGGTCGTGTGGGTTATGGTCCTGTTGGGTTAATTCGGCTGCACTCAAACCAAAAGCATGCCAATATGCGGGTGCTGCCTAAAGTTACAGGGTTTTCAGCCGGAATACATGAAGTGTTTTGCCTAAGCCTCTGATCGCGTGAATCTTAAATCTGTCTGCCTCCTGCTGAGTCTGTGCCATGCCGGTTTCGCTGCTGCCCTCGGGCTGGGCGATATCAGCGTGCGCTCGTACCTGGGGCAGCCACTGCATCTTGTCGTCCCCCTGATTGATGCCACGCCCGTGACCACCCCGGACTGCCTCAGCCTGGGGAGCAGCGCGGGCAGCATTGCCCCCTTGTTGCATGCCCAGTTGAGTATTGAACAGCTTGGCAGTCAGACGCTGTTACATATCCGCACGACCCAGAGTGTGAGCGATCCGGTGACGCAGTTCGTGCTGATATCCGACTGCGAGGCGCATCTGCAACGGGAGTATGCGGTGCTGCTCGACCCGCCCGTGCGGGTGGAATCGGCAGGCAGCCAGGATCTCCCCAGCGCAGCGACAGCAACGGCGTCCGCGCCGCTTGCGTCGCCCGCAGCAGCACCAGCACCAGCACCCGCCGCGCGCCGCCGTCAGGCGCATGTCAGGCGTGCCTCCTCGGCGCCTGCACGCGCGATTGCCACAAGTTCGAGCTTGCCCGCGACGCAGCCTGTTCATCCTGCGCCGGCAACGAGGCCGCGTCTGGTGCTGTCGGGCAAGCACGGGGGCGTCAGCGCTCCACTGGCGCTGCGTCTCGACACCACCCTGTCCGACCAGAGTCAGCCGCGTGCGGAATCCCTTAGCCCCACCGATCTGTCCGATGAAAATACGGCACTCAACCGTAGACTTGCGTATCTGGAAGCACAGTTGACGGCATTGCAGCAGCGCAATGCCCAACTTGCGCGCGCATCACGCGAGGCCATCCCTGTCGCGGTCACGCCGCCGCCAGCGAAGCCGCCCACCCATTGGCTGTTGTATCTGCTGGCCATTGGCTTGCTGGCGGGGGCTGGCGCACTGGTGGTCGGGTTGCGTCGGCGCCGTCGTCCGCAGACTGTCCATTTCGGAGACGATACATGGATGCAGCCGGCCACCCGCCCTGCGGATGCGTTTTCTGCAACGGATTCGGCGTCCATGTCGCCAGTCCCACAGCGGATGCCGGAAATGGCCGCGCCACCCATCGATGTGGGTACGGAGCTTAAAGAGGATATTCTGGATCAGGCCGAAGTGTTCATGGCTCATGGACACAGCGAACTCGCGATTCATTTATTGCAGGAGCACTTGCGCGAATCGCCGACCGAATCGCCGGTGCCGTGGCTGCTGCTGCTCGATCTGTTGCACCGTGCGGGCGATACCGCTGGCTATGTCGCAGCCAGCACAGAGTGCCGGCGTTACTTTAACGTCAACCTCGATGGCCGCGCTTTTTTCAGCGAAGGCGAAAATGGCCAGGGGCTGGAGGCCTATCCCCACTTGCTGGAGCAACTGGTGCACGTGTGGAACACACCGGACGTCAAGGCTTTTTTTGAGGATCTGGTTTTCGACCATCGCGGCGGCACCCGGATCGGCTTTGAACCGGGCGCCTATCGCGACATTCTGCTGTTGCGCAGTATCGCCCACGACACCCGGCCCTTACAGAAACCTGAGTAACAGGCTTCAGCAAACCGCCACCTTCCCTCCCTACTTCCTGCAAGCAGCAGTGCGTTGTCATGGCATTAACGCATTGTCGATTTTGTAGTGTTTGATCGTCTCAAATCGACCCTGAAGAGACGCTCGCCATTTCGAGAAGCGGACAATCAATTAAACAATCTGATTGAAATATGGTTCTCGTCAATTCTTGTTGTTTAGGCCACTTGGCTTAGGGAGAAATGGGCCTCCAGGGGCTTTTGAGCCACCAGGTGACCCCCATCCTCCTTTGATTCGAACCAAGCAACCCATTCCAGTATTTGCAACTGGTCCCCTCATGATTGTGCGGAATTCAGGCTGGCTGAATCCTTCATTTTCCTGCTTGATCATTTCGACTGAGAGAAAGCCATGCTTGGCTTTTTTTGCCACGTCGTCCGGAGAAGAAATTACGAGGTTGGGTAATCTAACTTCGGCGGGCAGTTCGCTCAATGGAATACGCTTCCATTCCTTGTTTCGGTATTTAAAAATCACATAGGGTGGATTGGGACAGCCCCATTTGGAGTAAGACTGTGAATTCACCGGGGAACCCAGCACATACGCTTTATCCCCAAACACTTCCACCAGCATGGGATTAAAGCTTGAACTGCCCACGTCATCGCTGTATTCGTCTTTCCAAGTGATGCGCTGGCTGGTATGCGGCAACGTAAACGTAAGGGTCTGCTCTTTGAATGGAGGGCTTTGCCCAAGCTCATGTCGACCGCCATAATCTACAGCCCGGTCAACAATTATCTTGTTGCCATCGTGGAGCAGCACTTCTTCTTTCCAGCTTGTGCCACCGAACCCGAATAACGATGCGCACACACTCGTGCTGAGCCCCAAGGCCAATACAAAGCCGATTGTCCTAGATGCCCTAAACAGCCAAAAGTTGTTGCTCACGTGACTCCCCCCATTGATGTCTATTCAAGATCGTTTGTATTCCGTGCGAGCTATCTTACTGGCCTGAGAGAAGGATGCGCAAAAACACCCAGGTGAATTCATGGCCAACGGCTGCTTTAGGGTCACATGCTAAATGACCGCTTCTGGCCGAAACCGGCAATCAGTACTGCACCACCATTGGGTCCAGGCTTCGCCACAAATACCAGGTGGCGACGGTACGCCAGGGCGCGTGGCGTTCGCCGAACCTTCGCAGGATTGTCGGGCTGGGACGCTCGCCGTCGAGGTAGTGCAGCGCGACTGCCTTTTGCAGTCCGATATCGTCACCGGCCAGATATCGGGGCGGCGCAGGCTGAAGATCAGAAACATTTCGGCAGTCCAGCGGCCGATACCCCGCACATCGGTGAGTTCGGCAATGACCGTCTCGTCGTCCATTTTTTTCCAGCGCGTTGGTTCGATGCGGCCATCGACGAAATGCCCGGCGAGATCGCGCAGGTATTCGGCCTTGCGGCGCGACAGCCCGCAGGCGGCGAGCGCGTTCAGTTGCAGCGTGGCGATATGCTCAGGGCGGATGGTTTGCGCGTAGCCGGCGAAACGGGCCCAGATACTGTCGGCGGCTTTAACCGAGATTTGCTGACCCACGATGGCACGCGCCAGCGTCTGAAACGGATCGCCGCGATTGGCGAGAATGGCGTCAGGGTAGTGCGCGATGAGGGCGGCCATCACTGGATCGGCAGCGGCGAGTTCGCCGCAGGCGGTTTGCCAGTAGGGAGGTGCCGCCAGCGTGCTCACAACAGGATGATGTCGTACTGCTCCTGCGGATAGCTGGTTTCAACCTGCAGCGAGACCGGTTTGCCGATGAAGTCGATGAGCTGGGCAAGGCTGCCGGACTCTTCGTCGAGGAACAGGTCGATGACGCTTTGCGCGGCGGCGATGCGGTATTCGCGCGCGTCGAACTGGCGCGCTTCACGCAGGATTTCACGCAGAATGTCGTAACACACGGTTTGCGCGGTCTTGATTTCGCCGCGTCCGGCGCAGGTGGGGCAGGGTTCGCACAGCACGTGAGCGAGTGATTCGCGGGTGCGCTTGCGTGTCATCTCGACCAGACCCAATGCGGAGAAGCCGCTGACGCTGGTGCGGGTGGGGTCGCGCGCGAGGGTTTTCCTCAGTTCGGTGAGCACCGCCTCCTGGTGCTCGACGTTGTCCATGTCGATGAAGTCCATGATGATGATGCCGCCGAGGTTGCGCAGGCGCAGCTGGCGGGCGATCGATTGCGCGGCTTCTAGATTGGTCTTGAAAATGGTGTCGTCGAAGTTGCGCGCGCCGACGAAGCCGCCGGTGTTGACGTCAACCGTGGTGAGCGCTTCGGTCTGGTCGATGATGAGGTAGCCGCCGGATTTGAGATCGACGCGCCGGCCCAGCGCCTTGGCGACTTCGTCCTCGATGGCATGCAGGTCGAACAGGGGGCGGTCGGCGCTGTAATGCTGCAATTTTTCGACTACGGCATGGGTATAGTTCTGCGCAAACTCGGCCATGCGCTGATAGGTTTCGCGCGAGTCGATGAGGATGCGGGCGGTGTCGCGGTTGACGAAGTCACGCAGCACGCGCAGCGACAGATCAAGATCCTGATACAGCAGGCAGGGCGCAACGCAACCACCCCGCGACTGGATGTTGGTCCACAGGCGCCGCAGGTATTCGATGTCGGCTTCAATCTCGGCGTCCGCGGCGGTTTCGGCCATGGTGCGCACGATGAAGCCGCCGTGGGAACCCTCCGGCATCAGCTGTTGCAGTTTCTGCCGCAACAATTCGCGCTCTTCCTCGCCTTCGATTTTCTGCGAAATGCCGATGTGGGTTTCCTGCGGCAAGTAGACCAGGTAGCGTCCGGCGAAGCTGATCTGGGTGGACAGGCGCGCGCCCTTGGTGCCGATCGGATCCTTGATGACCTGCACCATGATGGATTGGCTTTCGTGCAGGATCTGTTCGATCGGCCGCTCGGGTTCAGTGCCGTGGCGTTCTTCCCAGATGTCGGCCACATGCAGGAAAGCTGCGCGCTCCAGGCCGATGTCGATGAAGGCCGACTGCATCCCCGGCAACACGCGCACCACCCGCCCCATGTAAATGTTGCTGACGAGCCCGCGGCACTGCGCGCGCTCGATGTGCAGCTCCTGCACCGAGCCGAGATGCAGCACGGCGACACGGGTTTCCTGCGGGGTTACGTTAACGAGGATTTCTTCGCTCATGATGGGCGGATTCGCACACTCAGACGGCGAAACCGAAGGTTCTCAACAACACAGCAGTGCCATATAACGGCAAACCCATGACGCCGCTGTAGCTGCCGTCGATATGTTCGACAAATGCGCCGGCACGCCCCTGGATTCCATAGGCGCCCGCCTTGCCGATGTATTCGCCGGTGTCCAGATAGCGGCTGATGGTGAGGGGGCTGAGTTCGGCAAAGCGGATCAGGCTGGACGACAGGCACTGCTCCATCCGGCCTTCCTGCTTGACCGCAACGGCTGTGTGGACCAGATGCAGGCGACCGGACAGGCGCGTCAGCATGGCTTCGGCTTCGGTTCGATCTACGGGCTTGCAGAGGATGGTGCCATCGAGTTCAACCACGGTATCCGCACCCAGCACAGGGAAGCGCAGCACGTGGCGCGCATCCACCGCACGCCAGCCGCACGCGGCTTTTTCGACGGCCATGCGCTGCGCAAACTCGGATGCGGTTTCGTCGGCACGCGGGACTTCGACGACGTCCATGCGGCCCGCCACCGAGCGCAAGGGCAGCACGTCAAACGACACGCCGAGCTGCTTGAGCAGCTCGCGCCGGCGGGGGGATTGCGAAGCCAGATAGATGCGTTTATCAACCAACATGGTGAGCCTTTAGACCTCGCTTAATCCCGGTGGTAGGGGTGTCCCTTGATTATGCACACGGAACGATACAATTGCTCGGCCAGCATCACCCGCGCCAGCGCATGCGGCAGGGTCAGCTTCGACATCCCCAGCAGTTTGACTGCTCGTGTCTTGACGCTGTCGTCGAGCCCATCCGCGCCGCCGATGACAAACGCGGGCGACACCCCTTCCGCCATCCAGCCCTGCAGCCACGCCGCCAGCTCGCGTGTGGTCAGCTGTGCGCCGCGCTCGTCGAGCACCACCGGCACACAGCCCCCAGGCAAGGCGGCGAGGATGCGTTCGGCCTCAAGCTGCCGCGCCCGCGCGCCATCCTCGCCCGCCACGCGATGTCCCGGTTTGATCTCGCTCAGCAGCAGGGGCAAATCAGGCGGCATGCGCCGTGCGTAATCGTCGTAGCCTGCGTTGATCCAGCCGGGCATTTTGTGGCCGACGGCGATCAGGTGCAGCTTCACTTAGTGGTCAGCTTGGATATGCCGTGCGCGCGCCGCTTCGGCCGCACCCCAGAGTTCTTCCAGGTTGTAGTGCGCGCGTGTGGCGGGCAGCATCACGTGCACGATGACATCGCCCAGGTCCAGCAGCACCCATTCGCCGCTGTCTTCGCCTTCGGTGTTGCCGACATATTCGCCCGCTTCTTTCACCTTGACGTGAACGTGGTCGGCGAGGGCGCGTGTTTGACGGTTGGAGGTGCCGGTGGCGATGACCATGCGTTCGAACAGCGCGGTGAGCTTGCTGGTATCGAGCACGGAGATGTCTTGCGCCTTGACGTCTTCAAGCGCGGCGGTGATCAGTTTGATCTTGTCTTCAATTTTCATGTGGATGTATAGAGTTGATGTTGGTGAATGTAGTCGAGCACGGTGTCGGGCAGCAGGTAACGCGCGCTGCCTTGCCGTGCCAGGGTGGCCCGGATACGGGTGGCTGAAATGTCCAGCGCCGTCATCTGCTGCAGCAACACCGAGCCGGCGGGGCCAGTAGCCGACCCGTCAGGAACTCGGCGCTGCGATAGTTCATGTTTCAAATCCTCCGGCAGTCCGTCGGGCCGCATTAATTGTGCGCCGGGGCGCGCGGCAACGGCGATATTGGCCAGGGTGAACAACTGCCGCCATTGGTGCCAGCTCGGCATCCCCGTAAACGCATCGGCCCCCAGCAGCAGCCACAGCGGCTGTTCGTTGCCCAGTTCGGCGCGCAGCACAGTCAGTGTATCCACCGTGTAGCTTGGATCCGGGCGCCGTACTTCGCGTGCATCCACCTCGAAGCGCGGGTTGCCGGCAATCGCGCGGCGCACCATCTCCAGCCGGTGCGTCGCCGCCGTGCGTGGCACCCCACGGTGCGGCGGTTGCCCGGCGGGGATAAATCGCACCTGGCTCAAGCCGATTGCCTCGGCCATTTCCTCGGCCAGCCGAAGATGGCCGAAGTGAATCGGATCGAAGGTGCCGCCGAAAATGCCGATCGGCGGCATTACCTAGGCACGCACGTGGCCGTCACCCAGCACCACCCACTTCTGGCTGGTCAGGCCTTCCAGACCGACCGGGCCGCGTGCATGGATCTTGTCGGTCGATATGCCGATCTCGGCGCCGAGGCCGTATTCGAAGCCATCGGCGAAGCGCGTAGAGGCATTGACCACCACGCTGGCCGAATCGACCTCGCGCAGGAAGCGCCGGGCACGGCCGTAGTCCTCGGTGACGATGGCATCAGTGTGCTGCGAACCGTGGGTGTTGATGTGGGTCATCGCCGCGTCGATGTCGTCGACCACCTTGACCGCGATGATGGGGCCGAGATATTCCTCGGTCCAATCGGACTCCACCGCCGCCTTCAACTTGTCCGCCGCAATACCGGCGCCCTGCAGGATCGCCAGCGTTTCCGGGCAGCAGCGCATTTCCACGCCCTTGCCGGCGAGCATGCGTCCGATCTCGGGCAGCGCGGTCGCGGCGACGCCGCGCGCCACCAGTAGCGACTCGGTGGTGTTGCAGGTGCCGTAGCGCTGGGTCTTGGCGTTCTCGACGATCTTCACCGCTTTGGCGAGGTCGGCGCGGTCGTCCACGTAGACATGGCAGTTGCCGTGCAGGTGCTTGATCACCGGCACCCGCGCCTCGCCGGTGATGCGTTCGATCAGGCCCTTGCCGCCGCGCGGCACGATCACATCGACGTAATCCTTCATGGTGATGAGTTCGCCCACTGCTGCACGGTCGGTGGTTTCGACCACCTGCACCACTGTATCGGGCAGCCCGGCCGCGGCGAGGCCTTCGCGCACGCAGGCGGCGACCGCCTGGTTCGAGTGCAGCGCCTCGGAACCGCCGCGCAGGATCGCCGCGTTGCCGGATTTGAGGCACAGCCCGGCGGCGTCCGCCGTCACGTTGGGGCGCGCTTCGTAAATGATGCCGATGACGCCGAGCGGCACCCGCATCTTGCCGACCTGGATGCCGGAGGGGCGGTATTTGAGATCGGTGATTTCGCCGACCGGATCGGGCAGCGCGGCGATCTGCTCTAGGCCTTCGGCCATCCCGGCCACCGCCTTGTCATTGATCTGCAGACGGTCGAGCAGTGCGGCGTCGAGTCCGCTGGCGCGCGCGTGTTCCATGTCGAGCGCGTTGGCTGCCAGCAGTTTCGCGGCATCGCGGCGGATCGCCGCAGCGATGGCCAGCAGCGCGCGGTTCTTCTGGTTGGTGTCGGCACGGGCAATCGCGCGCGAAGCCTCGCGCGCCTGTTTGCCCACGGTCTGCATGTAGTCTTTAACGTCCATCATCTTTTCCCATTACCTGCCGGCTCAGCCAGCGTCATGCCCACACGCAGCAAGGTGTCCCAGGGATCGCCCACGCGCTCCAGCCCTTTGGCCTGGCGGTCGATCAGCGCCAGATCGGCCAGTGCGGATTCGACCCGGGGCAGGCTCAATCGTTTCAGCGCCCGCTCGATTTGCGGCGCACGCTGCTTGTCGCGTCCCCACAGCGTCCGCATCACGCCGGGCAGGCTGTCGCCTTGCGCTACAGCCAATTTTAACCGCAGCAGCAATTGCACCGCCGCCGACACCTGCCACAGGATGGCGGGCACGGCTTCGCCGCTGTCCTTCAGGTCGGCCACGATCTGCGCAAAGCGCGCAGCATCGCCGGCATACAGCGCATCGGCCAGCGCATCGGCCTCCAGCCGGCTGACATCGACCACCGCGTGTTCGACATCGGCCAGCGTCACGCTTCCCGGTGGCAACAGCAACGCGAGCTTGTCGATTTCCTGCTGCGCGGCGAGCAGATTGCCTTCCACCTGATCGGCCAGAAACGCCAGTGCGGCACGTTCGGCGCGCAAGCCCTGCTTCGCCAGCCGCCGCTCGATCCAGCCGGGCAGGGCGGTGCGGTCGATGGGTTTCGCCTCGACCACCACGCCGGTTTTGGCCAGCGCGGCAAACCAGCGGCTTTGCATCGCTTTCCAGTCCATTCCCGGCAGGCTGATCAAGGTCAGCGTGTCGGCGGGCAATTTGGCCGCGTAGGCTTCCAGCGCCTTGGCGCCATCGACGCCGGGCTTGCCGGAGGGGATGCGGATTTCGGTCAGGCGGCGTTCGGCAAACAGTGACAGGTTCTCGCCGCTGGCAAAAATGCCCTGCCAGTTGTAGCGCCCCTGCACGGTGTAGACGTTGCGCTCGCTATGCCCGGCCGCCCGCGCCGCCGCGCGGATGGCATCGCTCGCCTCCTGTGCCGCCAGCGGTTCGTCGCCCACCACCACGTAGAGCGCGGCAAGGCCACGGCTAAGCTGGTCGGGCAAACGTTCAGCGGAAATGTTCACTTGCTGTCAGCGGGCTTGATCGCCTGCATCCGCCGCACAATCCGTATTGCAGCGTTGTCGTCCATGTCGCGATACAGCAGTTGCTCCTCGGCGCCCTTGGCCAGCAGCAGCGAATCGTCGTAAGTCATTGTGCGGTTCAGCTCCAGCGTTTCGGGCACAGCCAGCACGCTTCCGCCCTTGCCGATGACGGAATAGCCGAGATTTAACGTCATCTGGTACTCGGAAACGCGACCGCCACCGGTCAGGGTGAGAATGGACTTGACGCGCTCTTCGTGGGTGATCTTGAGCACGGCCTCGGCTTCAGTTGCTGTCGCGGCCAGCTTGGTGGTCTTGTCGCTTGCCAGCATGCTGCGCAGTCGTTGCGCCACGGAACTGCCGCCGGGCGCGTCGATATACAGGCTGGCAAACGGCAAGCCGTCGTAACGGCGCAGCTGAAAACCGCAGCCGGTGGCCAGCGCGGCAGGAATCAAAGCGAGAAACAGGCGGCGGTTCATACGACGATGTTCACCAGACGGCCCGGCACCACCACCACTTTTTTCGGCGGCAGGCCTTCGAGATATTTCTGCACGGCATCGCTCGCCAGCGCGGCGGCTTCGATGGTGGTTTTGTCTGCCGTGGCGGCCACCCGAATCTGCCCGCGTAGCTTACCGTTGACCTGCAGCATCAGTTCGATTTCGTCCTGCACCAGCGCGGCCGTATCCGCCGTCGGCCAGGTCATGACCGCGCCCGGTTTGAGTTCAGCATAGAGCGCTTCGGCAATGTGCGGCACCATCGGTGCGAGCAGGATGGCGGCGGCTTCCAGCACTTCCTGCCGCACGCTGCGGGTGGTGGCGTCGTCGCCTTCCAATTTGGCCAGCGCGTTCATCAGCTCCATTACTGCCGCAATCGCAGTATTGAATTGCTTGCGGCGCTCGATATCGTCGCTGACCTTCTGGATGGTCTGGTGCAACTGACGACGCAGGGATTTGGCTGCATCGCTCAACTCGCCACCCGCGTAGGCGGCAACCGCGCCTGCCTGCAGGTGCTTATAGCCGGCCTTCCATAACCGTCGCAGGAAACGGTGCGCGCCTTCGACCCCGGCGTCCGACCATTCCAGGCTTTGCTCCGGCGGCGCGGCAAACATGGTGAACAGCCGCGCGGTATCCGCACCGTACAGGTCGATCAGCGCCTGCGGATCGACGCCATTGTTCTTCGACTTCGACATCTTTTCGGTGCCGCCGACGACCACCGGCGCACCATCCGTTTTGCACGTTGCAACGCCGTCGCGCAGTTCGACATCAGCCGGGTTGAACCAGATTTTCTTGCCGCTAGCGTCTTCGCGGTAATAGGTGTCGGCGATCACCATGCCCTGCGTCAGCAGGTTCTGGAACGGCTCGTCGCTGGAAACCAGGCCTTCGTCGCGCATCAGCTTGTGGAAGAAACGCGCGTACAGCAGATGCAGGATCGCGTGCTCGATGCCGCCGATGTACTGGTCGACCGGCAGCCAGGTGTTGGCGCGCGCGTCGAGCATGCCGCCGTCGAAATCGGGGCAGGCGTAGCGCGCGTAGTACCACGACGACTCGACGAAGGTGTCCATGGTGTCGGTCTCGCGCCGCGC
>JAANCK010022897.1_pt1 | contig 14738 bp, 13 predicted proteins | sample 7277841 | NCBI WGS metagenome assembly JAANCK01 (sample SAMN14222788, study PRJNA588281) | permafrost metagenome | isolation source: Arctic cryosol methane SIP | place: Canada:Nunavut | collected 2015-07 | reverse complement strand
GCCTGCAACGACATGGCGAGCCTGGTGTTCTGCCTGCTTGCGCCGCTCAACCTGCTGGTGCGGCGCCGGCAAGAGGACCTCGGCACCGGCCCCGACGGCGATGTCGCCGCATCGGCTTCGGCCAGCCCCAAGCCGCATGCCAATATCGTCGACCACGCCTGGACCTCGATCGACTGGACGCTCGCGCGCGCAATGCGCACCGCGCGCTTCTGGTGGATCGCAGCCGGCTACTTCTGCGGCCTCTTTTCCTGGTACGCGGTGCAGGTGCACCAGACCAAATACCTGATCGAATCGGGCTTCACGCCGATGTACGCGGCCTGGGCGCTGGGCTTCGTCAGCTTCGTCGCCATTCCCGGGCAGATCGCGCTCGGCCACATCTCGGACCGCATCGGGCGCGAATGGGTGTGGACCGTGGGCAATGCGGGATTCGTGCTGTGCTACGCCGCGCTGCTGCTGATGCGCGCCTCACCCAGCCCGGCGCTGCTCTGGTTCATGGTGATCACCCAGGGCCTGCTCGGCTACGGCCTCACCTCGGTCGTCGGCGCCATCCCCGCGGAAATCTTTCAGGGCCGCCACTACGGCGGCATCTTCGGCACGCTGATGGGCTTCGCCATCGCCGGCGGCGCACTCGGCCCCTGGGTCACCGGCGCGCTCTACGACGCGAGCGGCAGCTATGCGCTCGCGTTTTCGCTCGCGATCGGCTGCAGCTTCGCCTCGGCGGCGTGCATCTGGTTCGCCGCACCGCGCCAGATACGCGCCGTGGCCGGGCGCATCGGCCGCGGGTAAGCTGTAACAAAACGAGGGGAGATCTCCCCTCGTGCTCCCCTATATCGGACTTTGCCAAATTTCAAGCTGTAACAAAACGAGGGGAGATCTCCCCTCGTGCTCCCCTATATCGGACTTTGCCAAATTTCATTTGGCAAAGCGTTTCTGGCAGCGTTAGCGATCCTTCGGCCGCAGCGGGCCGAACACCACGCGCGCAAAGCGCTGAAACGTCCAGTAGGACACGCCCCAGTCGATCATCACCACCAGGCGGTTGCGGAAATTGATCAGGAAGTAGATGTGCGCGAGCAGCCAGGTGAGCCAGGCCGGGTAGCCCGACAGGTGCACGCGGCCGAGCACGCCCACGGCGGAATTGCGGCCGATGGTCGCGAGCATGCCGTAGTCGCGGTAGCGGAATGTCTGCGTGTCCCTGCCGGCGATGCGGCGCAGGATGTTTTTGGCGGCGAGGCGTCCCATCTGCTTCGCCGCCGGTGCGACGCCGGGCACCGGTGGTTCATGGCCGGACACGACTGCGAGATCGCCGATCACCGAAATTTCGGAATAGTTGGCGAGCGTGAGGTCGGCCTGCACCAGCACGCGCCCGGCGCCGTCCAGGGGCACGCCCAGCGTGGCACCCAGGCCGGAGGCCTTCACCCCAGCGGCCCACACCACCGTCTTCGCCGCGATGCGATCATCGCCGAGCTGTACGCCATTCGCATCGATTGAAGTCACGCGCCGGCCCAGCCACACGGTGACGCCGAGCCGCTCGAGCTGCAGGCGCGCCTTCTCCGACAGATCCTGCGGATACGCGGGCAGCACGCGATCGGCGGCTTCGACCAGCACGATGCGCGCATTGCTCGGATCGAAACGGCGGAATTCGCCGCGCAGCGTGTGCCGCGCGATTTCCGCCATCATGCCGGCGAGCTCGACGCCGGTGGCGCCAGCGCCGATCACCACCGAGGTGAGCCAGGCCGCGCGTCGCAGCGGATCGGACTCGCGCTCGGCATGCTCGTAGCCGAGCAGCACGCGGCGGCGTATTTCCATCGCGTCCTCCAGCGTCTTCAGCCCGGGCGCGTGCTCGGCCCAGGCGTCGTTGCCGAAATAGCTGTGCGTGACCCCGGTGGAAACGATCAGATAGTCGTACTCGAGTTCGCTGTCGTCCTCCAGCACCACTGCGCGCCGCGGCGCGTCGATGCGCTGCACCTCGGCCAGCAGCACCGTGACGTTCTTTTGGTCGGCGAGGATATGCCGGATCGGCGCCGCGACCGCCGGCGCCGACAGGCCGGCGGTCGCGACCTGGTACAGCAGCGGCTGGAACAGGTGGTGGTTCACCCGGTCGAGCACGGTCACGTCCAGCTCCGCGCCGCGCAGCGTCCGCGCCGCGAACAGTCCGCCGAAACCGCAGCCGAGGATGATCACGCGTGGACGCATGCGCCCATCATAGCCTTCGCGGCGATGCCGCCACAAGCGCCCTAGATGCGCCCTCCCGCGCGACGTCACAGGCCGGAGAATCAATACGGACGCGGGGTTCCGCGCAGTTGCCCGCGTCCGGCCGGCGTCGGGCGACGGGTCAACGGAATTCGCGATTACGGCGTAGTATGTTTTGGCCACATCTGGCGGTGGCGCAACCGGGGCCACGATACCAAAGCCGGCTCCGCAATCGAAACAAGGAGGAATCATGGCAAACGTGAACACCGATCAGTACCTGCAGAACAACAAGCAGTACGCGGCCGGGCAGGCGGGGCACAAACCCGCCTACCCGGGCAAGCAGCCGATCAACCCGGCCAAGCACGTGGCGGTGGTGGCCTGCATGGACGCACGTCTGGACGTGGAGGATCTGCTCGGCTTGCAGACCGGCGACGCGCACATCATCCGCAACGCCGGAGGCGTGGTAAGCGATGATGCGATCCGCTGCCTCATCATTTCCCATCATCTGCTCAACACCAATGAGATTATCCTGATACACCACACCCGCTGCGGCATGCTCGCCTTCACCGACGACTTGCTCAAGGCCGGCCTGGAGGGCGACCCGGCGGCCGAGAAACTGCTGGGCCAGGCGACTTCGCGCCCGTTCATGAGTTGCAAGAAATGCGCGGCTACGCCGTCGCAGTTTCATGCCTTCCGCGGCCCGATCGAGGCGCTCGATGCCCCGCGCAGCCCGAAGCAAACTGAACGCCTCGAATGGGACGTGCGCCGGGGCATGTCGGCGATCCTGAACCACCCGTGGATCCCGACGAGCGGACCGGATGCCGTCACCGTGCGCGGCTTCATCTACGACGTGGACACCGGCAAGCTCGAGGAAGTGAGCTATCCGGGGGCCACGGGAACGTTCGGCTGACGCGCCACATCCGCGCAAGCGTGCCGGGCGCCCCGCCTTGTAGTACAGGGCGTCCGGCCGCGACCGAGGCTGAACGCAAATGCCACTTCCATAGCGAACCGTTTTCCGTTTCCTGGCTGCGGCGCTTTATTCAAACTGTAGAACAATTCGCCATGCAGGAGCTGGTCGCGGATTTCCTTTTCGGTGGCGCCGGCCGCGCGCCATGCCGTCACCACATCCCGCGCCCGATACGGTGTTAAACTGCGCACCCAAATCGTCAAGAAACCACTGGATGCCGTGCATCGTTTGCCGATCTCGTCCCGATCGCTGCAGCGCGGGCGTTCGGTAGTTTAATCGCCAGGATCTTCATTGAACGGTGGCGTTGCCAAGGTCTCGATCGATGGCCGCGTTGCGCAATGCACCGCAGGGAGCACGTCGTGCGTCAGCTTAGGCATTTACTCTATCTATTCGCGATCCTGTTGCTACCGGCTGCAAGCTGTGTCGCCGCACCGATTTCACAGGACACGCTGCAGCTTCCCGACGGGACCTGGGTAGTCGCGAGCGACGATACGTTCTGGCTGTATCTTCCACCGAAGCTGACCACGCCATCGCCTGGTGCTCGGCCGGTGTCTGGCGACCTGACCAGTTACCGCAACGACCGTCGAACGCACCAGTTGCTTACCGGCGTAGTCAGCGCCGCTTGGACAGATCAACCGCTAAGCGAGGTCGAACCCGCACCGGAACAGTTCACGCTGCCGCGCTATTTGTTCAGCTTGGCCTCCGCTTACCAGACGGCTGCGGCAGAGTACCCTATGATGCACAAGCTCGGCGCCCGGCTGCGCGCACTCGGCAAAGATGCGCAGGCGCAATATTGCGAAGAGGTTGCACGCAACGCATATGGTCACGATAATGCGATCATCGAGGATCTCGGGGTCTTGAGAATCGACGCTCCTGCATTCCTGCAGGCTCTGGCACCTCCCGGAGCCGTCGCACTGGTCCACTACTTTGAGCATCTGATCGACAGCGACCATCCCATCGCTGCGGTCGGCTACGTATACGCTCTCCAGACGTCCTCGCTACTCATCGATAAGGACATGGTGCAGAAGATGGTAGCCGCGCTGCCGCCAGGCGTAGACGCGACGCGAACCCTTCGCATACGAAGCGATGTCGGGGGTAGCGTGCGACACGTCAAAGAAACCGAGGAATTCATTGCAACGCTGCCCGCATCCGACCGGCGGCTCGTGGCCCTGACGGTGTTCGACACGATCACGCTGATGAAAAGCCACAGCCATTATCCCGGCGACGAAGTGGTGAATCGGATTGCCCAGAAATTCAAGCTGCGACCTTGACCTAACTCCGTCCAAGCAGGAGAGCGGAAGTCGCAAGTGTTCGAATGATTCGCAAGCGCAGCAGGATCGTCACCCAGACGATATGCGCGCGAAGCCGATGCTCAACTGCTGCGCTCTAGTGCCGAAGCGGAGCGAACGCCTGCTGCTTGCTTAGAGCCAGCTGAAGAGGTGCGCGATGGCTTTTCCCACGTCCTTAGCCGCGTGTTCGATGTCCTTGCCCACTTTCTCAGCCACGTGTGCGACATCCTTTGCGGCGATTACGACACCATGAACAACTTCGTCACCAATCTTTTCGACCTCTTTCACGGCCGCGCCTATGATGCTCGTGTTCCCGCAGTCTCCCGGCATCCCGATGTTTCCTGCCATGAAGCAAGTCTTTTTGCCGATGATTTCCGACAGGCAGCCGATGTGGCTGATGCACGCCGCCGCCGACACCGAGATGTCGCCAACACTGACGTTTGGGTTGCCTCCGCCCGCTGAATTGATATTGGCGATCTGAACGCCATCCGTCGTCCCCAGCGCGGCCGTCACCTCGCTCCTGAGGTCGCCCGTCTTGACAAATATCGTGCTCGGCGAATGTATCGCAGTGAGCACGTTACCGATGTAGATTTCGGACGTCGCGCCCCCCGCGACGTTGACTTCGTTTGTGATGTTGCCGGTCGTTACGGTCTCGCTGAGGGAAGCAGTGGTGCCCGGTGCGATGTACCCGATCTGAACCGGGGTGGGGCTATCAACCGAAATCGAGTGGGCATAGATGTTGCCTGTCGTGATGTTCTCGGTAATATTGCTGGCGCCATTGATGTCGCCGATGCTTATGCTGGCATTGGCGTTCACGCCAATCGCACTAGCCGTGAGGGCTCCAGTCGATATCGTCAGACGGTCATTGCTGACGTCCCCGCCAGTAATCGCCCCTACGACCACGGAGGCCGTAGTCCCAATTCCAACCGCCGAGGTAGAGATGTTGCCTGTGTTGACGCTGACATGCACGTCCGTGGCCTGGCTTGCGGTAACCGAGCCGATGGTCTCGATCGCGGTACCTTGTCCGAGAAACCCAATGCCGGTTCCAGAGATATCGCCGGATCTCACGTTGACGGAAACGTTCGAATCCGTGTTGCCGATGACCGTCGCGATTTGCTGCTCGACCTTACCGCTGCCTGCAAGCCCGACGCCGGCTCCCGTGATAGAGCCGGCTTGAATCCCGATGTCAACCTTGTCCGCCGAGCTGGTAACCCCCAAGACGCCGATCTGCTGCTTGGTCGACGCGGCTCCCAGAAGCGCAGCCGCAACGTCGGTGATCCTGGTCGCGGAAACATTGACATTGCTGTTGGATGCCGATGGGCCGGTGATCAAACCGATCTGTTGGACTGCGGAGGCGTTGCCGGCAAGCGCAGCCGCCACATTCGTGATGCTGCCTGCCGTAACCTGGATCGTGTCCTTGCTCACCGTCCCGGAGACGGCCAGACCGCCTATCTCCTGCTCGCTAGATGTAGCCCCCGCCAACGAGGCGCTGGCATTGGTGACGCTCCCGGATAGGTTGACCGTGACCGAACTGTCACTGATACCGCGACCGCTGATCACCCCGATCTGTTGGGCCGCAGAAGCCGAACCGGCGAGCGCGGCACTCGCATTGGTAACGCTCCCTGTCAGATCCACGTTTAAAGACGTGTTGCTAACGTCTTTGCCGGCGATGGTTCCAATATCCTGCGTCGCCTTCGCCGAACCGGCGAGAGCTACGCCTGCGTTGACGAGCGTATTCGCATTGACCGTAACCGCGCTTCCCGTCACGCTCGTACCGGCAATGTAGCCCAGGTTCTGCGTCGCAGTGGAACTGCCGCCCAGCGCCGCTGCCGCGTTGACCGCGGCCCCGGATATGTCAACGTTCATGCTATCGCCGGAAACCGTGGGCGCGTTCGTAACACCGATATTCTGAATTGCCGCTGCCGAGCCCGCCAGGCCTAGCGATGCGTTTATCGCGTTGTGAAGCGTGACGGTTTCTTGAAAGCCGGCGATATTGTTCGACTGCAGCACACCGATCTGCTGTGACGCGCTCGTCGCCCCGGCCACTACTCCGCCCACGTTCAGCACGGCGCCGTTGCCGATGTCGACGGATATCGAAGCAGCCCCGCTTGGCGCGGGTATCGGATCGGCGCGAACCGCGCTTGCACAGAAGACTGCCAGCGCCACAAGCACCGCACGCAAGCGCCGCGCGCGTTCGGCAGGCCGGGCCCGCCGGAGTAGGCTTGCACCCGTCCTTGCACCTGCACTTCGCTGCGACGCCATTGCTTGCGTCGCTATCGCAGGCCGCTCATTGGCCATCGCGGCCGGGGCGCGCGCCCCGGCCTGCGCACACAGCCCTCAGGGTGCGGAAGAACTCACTTGAGCTGCATTTCATCTTCGTTTCCGCGCAAGCTGCTCACCGCGCGCACATAGGGCTGGTAGTCCCTAACCTCGCGCGGGAGGTTGCGGAGCGCCGACAAGGCTTCCGGTTCCGAAGCGAAATCGCCGTAGATGACGCCGACATACTCCGTTCCCGAAACGACGGCCGTATAGGCGTGCAGCATGTCCGCGCCGAGTCCCGCCTCGGCCTTCTGGATGAAGACCTCGATCCCGCTTGTCTGGCCTCCGTCCGTTCGCAGCAGCTGGATAAACCAGTGATTCAGCGGCGTCTGTACAAGCCACGCGCGACTCTGCTGCAAGCGCTGCTGCGTCAGCGGCCCGAACTTCTTCCACGCTTCCGGAATGGAACCCGCCGCAGCGGCTACGGCCGCCGTCTGCCCGGAAGCGGCCCTGACCAGGACGCCGCCCTGCTTCGCCTTCTCGGGCATCGCTTCCGCGGCAGCCGGCATACGCGCCGGTGCAGCGGCGGCTGGCGCGGCTGGCGCAGCGGGCGCAGACACGCGCGGGCCGGCGACTGCGCGCTCGACCAGGTTGTAGTTCTGCCACCATGGAACGTAAGGGCTGGTTCGCGCCGGCGTGTAGATGTTCAGCATGCGGAAGGTCTCGTATGTCAAGTGCCCAGTCGCCAACAGCCCCATCTGCTGCTGATAGGCCTGCAGCCCCTCCTGCGTGGCATAGTCGAGCCTGCCGTTCAGCTCCCCCTTGTAATACTTGAGATCGCGCAAGGCCGTCTGCGCCGACCGAATGAGTTCCACCTCGTCCTTCGTGCTGCGCTCGATGAAGGCTTTTTGCAGTTCCTGGTCTTTCTGTTCGACCATGCCGGCATTCGCAAGGCAGCGCCAATAGGGCACGCCCTGCAGCTTGCCCACGATCTCAATGGCTCCGACCTGAATCAAGGAGCGCATGACCTCGTTGAAATCCTCTGAAACGTTATCGGACAGCGAGTAGCTCAGCCCGAGATTCGCCAGCGAGATATCGCCCGTTATCGATTTGCCCGCCCGATTCTGCATAGCCAGCGTATTGGACGAGGAGACTCCGGGAATCATCTGCAGATCGGAGACGAAGCCCGCATTCAGGTCCATGGTCAAGGTGCCGAACGAGGCATCGAGCGAAATCGATTTCGTGATGTCCTTCTTCTTGCGCACGAGGAACGACAGGCCGGCCGATTGAATATTGCCGCCGTTCATTTCGACCGATGTGCCCACGCCATTCTGCGCATTCCAGAGCGACTTGTTGAATTCCGTCAGGCCGCCGCGGATGAAGAAGTCCGGCGCGCGAAAAGTCTTGTTGTTCGGGTGTGCCCCCTGCAGGGTCAACACGTTCTGGATGTCCGGACCGAAGGCCACGTAGCGCACGCCGCCGCTGCGTATCGCCATCTTGGACAGCGCGCTGATCAGCATCTCCGTGCTGCCCGAGGAAATGCTGCGGTCGGAAGTGTAGTTCGTTATCTGCGACGAGGTGATGTAGATCGGCGTTACCTGGTTGATCAGCATCAGATCGTCTACGCAGGCGAGCGCTTCGCTGAAGTTGGTGACGACCGGGTTAGGCAGATTAGTCGGGTGCTTGACGAGCACGCTGGCGGGAACTTCGGGCGGCTTCGTCAGTGTTGCGCAGCCGACAAGATCAGTGCACAAGGCGAAGGCGACGATTTTCCGGATATAGGGTCGCATCATTTTCCAAGACCGGATGGTTTGGCAGCCGTTCCGGCAGCGGGCGCGCTCACGCTCCCGCCGGCGCGCGCATAGCCTGTCAACTGACGGATGAGCACTCCGCCTTTCCCGGTGGACGCAACGCGCACGACATTACCGATCTTCTCGTCGTAATACATGAGTTTGCGTTCGCGGCCGTTCAACAGGCACAGGATCTCCCACACCTGTGCCTTGCCGGCCGGCACGACGATCTCCGATTGATCACGTACATCGCACTGCCAATAGCCGTTGACCACCGCGCCCGGTCGCGCGTAGACGGCCTCTTCGAGGAAAGTCACGCGGTTTCCCTTCTTCAGCGGGAAGAAGGTTCCCGAGAGCTGCGTCAGCTTGCGCTGGCCGACGTCGGCCGTGCTGTCCATGCCTCCCCAGCGCAGCGGCGGCAGCAGGGTGGTCCATGCCGTCTGCATCAGGCCGCCCGTACTGTTCGTCCAACCGATGTAGGGACCGTCGATGGACGTGACCGTCCATTGCTCCGGTGGATCGTCGTAGACAAAGACATCGCCAAGGGAAACCGGCGGCGCAGTCAATCCGACGTCGAGATGCGCCGTCGCGGGCGGACTGTTCAGCGTGACGCCCGCCAGTTCGATCTTCGGCGCGATGGGCGGCGGATGCTCGCCCATCGTCGCGCATCCTGCGCCGATCGCAGTCAGCGCGATGCAGAACGTCAATGCAGCGCCTCGCCTCCGAGACGACCAACCCCGGCTACCGATTGCCATGAACAGGGCCCGGCTTACAGCTTCTGGATCGTGGCGCCGAACATCTTCACTTCGACGAGGAACAGCCCGAGCTGCATGCCGAGCGCGTGGCTCGAGTGGCTGTCAAGATAGCTCACCGTCGAAGAAATTCCAACGGGACCGTTCTTGTTGTCGATGCCGTCGGAACGGAAGGCCTTGCTGCGCAACTTGGAGTCGATATGGTTCCATTCGTTCAGTGTCGCAGCCGTCATCTTCGGCACCGCGCCGAAGTCGGCATAGAAGGTGACGTCAACGCAACGACCGGCCTTGCAGTCCTCCATGAAGATCGCGACGTCCTTTTCACCGTCGAACTTGCCCTTCAGCACGAAATGCGGATTGCCCTTTGCATCCTTGAATTGCTCCGCCTTCAGCCCGAGCTTCTTGATGACCTTACTGACTTCAGCGGCGCTTACGCCAACGTGCGGCTCTGCGGCTCCGGCGGCCTGGGTGGAAACGGCAACGATGACCCCTATGACAGCAGCAACAGCGAGATTCCGAAATTTCATGATTTCTTCCTTATCGATTATTTGCCAAGGCAACCTGCATCGCCTGCGCTCGCGAATATTGTTCGCCGCGCAATCAGCAGCGGTTGTTGGCGTTGATGACGTTTCCGCGAATGATTACGGTAGGGTTGTGTTGATGGATATCGCCCGGGCTAGAACGCACATTGCCGATCTCGATGCCGCCGCACCCAAGGGAGTCATGCTGATACTCAGTGATCGCCGAGCCGCGATTCGTCCGAGTCTTCTGGTTGTTGTCGATTCCCTGGGCGGAGTTGGACGGCGTGACGTTGCGCGTCACCAGTCCTTTCGCCTGGTTGGCAAGCATGATCGCATTCGCAGAGTTGTCCACGATATCGCCTGCAGTGGCAGGAAAGCACCAGAAGGCGACGACAAAGGCGGCCGCCACTTGCGCGGCCGTACGGCGAAACGTACGCATGGGACCGATCAGTTGCAGTCCGAGCCTATCGTACCGACCGATTGACAGGCGTTGACCGTGGCTCCACCCACACCGCCGCCGACGTTGATTACACCTGCCTGCCCGACATCGACGGCAAGCGTCAGGGCACCTTGGACCGTTCCGGACAGCACGGAAGCGACCGCTTGCTTGGCATTGACGGTCGCGCCCCCTGCACCGCCGCCGACGTTTATCACACCTGCCTCGCCAATTGTCGCAGTGATCGTCGCCGCCCCGCCGATGGACGGCGCGGAGCCGGCGAACGCGCTGCTGGACACCACGAAAAGAGCTATGAATAAAGGCACTGCGCTGCGTCCGAACATTGCCATTCCTTTACATTAAAGACGTTGGAAAAGAGGACAGTTTTTGTTTTTTTGCTGGCCTGTTCCTCAAAGAAAGACCTGGTCTTCCGAACGACTCGAGAGCCGTATCGAACCAGACCGGCGACAGAATATTTACTAGCTTAGAATAAGTCAAGAATTTAATTGCGCGGTAGATCCCGGAAAAAAATGCCGCGGCCGGCAGGCCCATCACCGGCACCACCGCAGCTTCTCTGCCCGCCAGCCCCTCTCAGCCGCGCGTCGCAGACGCTAGGCCTCCCACTCGCGCCAGCTGGCGAACAGCAAGAAACAGAGGCCGAGTTTGGCCGGCTCCCCCTGCGCATGCGCGCGCGTACCCAGTTTGTAGGCATATCGGGATGTCGGTTCCTTACGCGGGCGTAATCGCCTACAGATTCTCGGGGCACGATCCGCAATCCCAAACTGCCGGTGACGGCGGGCGACCCACGGCACTCACCCGCGGGCGTTGAATCGCTAGTGAATCTAATCCATGACAAAGATCAATACGGGATCGTGAACGCGAGGTAGCGTAATAGTTGTTTTCCAATAGGGAAAAATTGGGCGCAGGAGGTCATTTGGTCATCTCGTTCTTGCAAATTTGCAGGACCGATTGCTCGGAGGGTACGATCGTGATGCGTGTGTTGATGAGAGCATTTGCCGTGGCCATCATCGGCGCTTCGTGCGCCGCCGGTGCGGCAGAATTGAATTGGGTCACGAGTTGGACTGGTTCCGTTCAAGGCCCCTATCCAGTTGGCAATCCTTCGGCTCAGCCCAATCTGACTTTGGTATTTCCATCCCCGGAGATTGGCGCCCGAGACCAGTCGTTCCGTCTCATTGTTAAGCCCGAGTTTTGGGGAAGCCAGGCGCGGATGCGCTTCTCCAACGCACTTGGTACTCGGCCGATAACGTTTGACGGCGCATTCGCGGGCCTGCAGTGGTCGGGATCTGCGGTGCTGCCTGGCACCAACCGGCCGGTTTCATTCGGCGGCAATAGCAGCGTGACGATCAAACCCGGAGAGTCGGCATGGAGCGATCCGGTTTCGCTACCCTTCGTCAAGAGAGGCGTCGATTTGCGCGGCAGAAAGCTAGCAGTGAGTTTCCACGTCGCAGGAATCAGTGGCCCGATGACCTGGCATGCCAAGGCATTGCAGTCATCCTATGTCACGCTTCCAGGCGCAGGGGCCATGGGTGGCGACGTTTCGGAGACGGCATTTCCGTTCGCAACGGCGTCGTGGTATTTCCTGGATGCGGTCGATATGGTTGCGCCCAAGGGCGTGGGGGCAATCGTTGCGTTTGGAGACTCCATCACAGACGGGACAGCCTCGACCATAAATGGGGATGATCGCTGGCCGGACGTGCTTGCACGACGACTCGGCGGGCGCGGGGTCGTGGTGAATGCCGGAATCGGCGGAAACCAAGTGGTCGGCCCGAATGAATACTCGCCGCAGAAGCCGTTTCCAGGCGGACCATCTGCCCTGCAGCGCTTGGAACGCGACGTGCTGACGCTGTCAGGCGTCAAATCCGTGATCTGGCTCGAAGGCATCAACGACTTCAGCAAGAATGGCAACGCTGAAGCAGATGCCGTAATAGCGGGCATGCGCGAGGGGGTTACACGTATGCGTGTCGCGATTCCTGGCATTAAAGTGATTGGGGCCACGGTCGTATCGGCGCTGGGCAGTAGTAGTGCCGCGCACGGTTTTGAGCTTCAGGACGAAAAGCGCAAGAAGCTCAACGAGTTCATTCGCACGAGTGGCGTGTTCGACAGCGTCGTCGATTTTGACCGCGTCACCTTCGACCCGCAGACCGGCGGTATGAAACCGGGGTTTGTGCCGGACAACACGCTCGGTGGGCCTGGTGACAAGCTACATCCGAATCGCCTTGGCTACCAGGCCATGGGGATGGCAGTCGAGCCGGGGACTCTTGGCATCCCGGCCAAGTAAGCTCTCACAATAACCACCCTCCGAGCGGACCTTTAGTGTTCGGCCCGACAAGCTCGTAGCCGGGAGGAGCCACGTGACCTCCGCTCCGGCAGAGTTGCGCTGATGAGCTCACGCTCGCGGCGAGCATTGCCGGTCGGCTGAGTGACCGCTTCCTGGCTTCGCGAAGGGCAGGTTCAGGTTGAGTAGCAGACGCATCCCCCGCCACCCTCACCGCCCAAACCGAAACCTCGTCCCCGTCGAACTAAGCAACACCCTCCCCGGCATTTCCTGCTTCGCCGTTTCGTAGAACGGCGTCCCGGTGCAGTGCATCGGGATCAGGTAGTCCGGATTGAACTCCTTCAGCGCGGCCACGGTGTCGCGCACGTATTCCTGCGGCATCGGCATCAGGTGAAATCCGCCGATGATCGCGTGCACTTTGGCGATGCCCGATACCTTGATCGCGCTGCGCACGGAGTTGACGACGCCGCGGTGCCCGCAGGAGGTCATGACCACGAGGCCCTTGCCCTTCACATTGAAGCAGGTCGCCTGTTCGTGCTGGAAGTCGTCGGGCACGATGCTCAGCCCGCGCTTCTCCGCGGGCAGGTCCTCGGGCGCGCTGCCCGTGCCGTCGGGCTGCAGGCCGATCTTCATGCGCGAGGACCGCGCCGGCTTCTCGAACGACACCTCCGGGATATAGCCGGTGGTGAAGCCGTGGCCGGCGAGGAGCGAGGGCCGCTCGGCGAACAGCACCTGCAGCCCGGCCGCCGCGATCGCCCTGCGGTCGAGGGCGCCGAAATTGGACGGCGCATCGGCCGGTCCGGTCTCGCGGCTGCAGAAGCACTCTTCGCCGCCGAGGTAAAACGGCAGTCCGGGCTTCAATTCCTTGCCGTGCGCGGCGAGGAAACCCACCATGCCGCCGAAGTGATCGTAATGCCCGTGCGAGAGCAGCAGGGCGTCGAGTTTCGCAACGTCGATGCCGAGCAGCTCGAGGTTGTTGTTGAGCGTGCCGCCGGTGAAGCCGAAGTCGACCAGCACCTGGCGCGTCTCGGCGCCGCGCGCGGATTCGAGGTGCAGCGCGAGGCCCCATTCGTTCTGCAGCGTGCGCGGCGCCTCGGCCGTGGCCGGCCGACTCCAGCGCTGCACCGCCACTTCGCCGAACTTGCCGGCTGCTTCGAACAGGTGGTGATAGGAGTCGGTCACCACGCATACCGACAGGCGGTCGACCTCGGGCAGCGTCGCCGTGAGCGCCGGCGCCGGCGCGGCGCGGATGTTCGACAGCACGCCGCCCGCGAGGCCTATGCCGCCGGGTCCCATGGCGGCGAGCGCATTGCGCCGCGCCGGGTTGTCGAGGTTGTCGCCCATGCTGTCTCCTCCCGAAAACGCGAACCTTATGCCGCGCTGCGCAGCGCGGACGGCCAAGCATACGCCGATCAGGAACCGAAAGCAGTTTACGCCGGTATTGCGATGATGTACATTTCATCTGTACATAACGGTATTGTGCCATGTCCAGCCCGCGCAAAGTCAACGTCACCGAACTCCGCCAGAACCTTCCGGCCTACCTCGCCGACGTGCAAAAAGGCAAGGAGATCGAGGTCACGTCGCGCGGAAGGGTGATAGCCCGCATCGTTGCCGGCGGCGATCCTCACCAGGAGGCGCGCGAACGCCTGCTCGCCATCCGCAAGCATTGCCACGTCGGCGACGTGGAGAGCCCGACCGGCGCGCAGTGGGACGCAGAGCGTTGATCGTTCTCGACACCCACGCGCTGATTTACGACGCGCTGACTCCTGCCCGCCTGTCGGCACGCGCCCGCAAAGCCATCGCTCTAGCGTTCGTCGAGCGGGATATCGCCTGCAGCGACATCAGCCTGTGGGAAATCGCAATGCTCATCGCGCGCAAGCGGCTCGATCCCGTGGTGGATGCGCGGCAGTTTCTGGATGACCTGATCGCTGCGCGGCATGTCCGCGTGTTGCCGATTACGGCCGAGATCGCCGTTCTGTCCCAGTCCGACCTGTTCTCCCATGGCGATCCGGCAGACCGGCTGATCGCGGCCACTGCGCAGTTGCACCGCGCCGCGTTGATTACATCCGATGCGAATCTGCGCAAGCTGAAGGAAATCACCGCAATCTGGTGAGCCGGCCCCTCTGTGCCGGCGCAAGGCGGCCGAAGAAGCCGAGGTGATGCGGCCAGCGCACCAAAATGGGACGCGTCCGCAACGGCGCCGCGCTTGACTGTGGCGCGCGCGAGGCGGATGCTTGC
>JAANCK010083907.1_pt1 | contig 14763 bp, 13 predicted proteins | sample 7277841 | NCBI WGS metagenome assembly JAANCK01 (sample SAMN14222788, study PRJNA588281) | permafrost metagenome | isolation source: Arctic cryosol methane SIP | place: Canada:Nunavut | collected 2015-07 | reverse complement strand
TCATGCCGGCCGTGGAGAAGGGCGTGCGGATGGCCCTCGAGGCCGGCGTGGTGGCGGGCTATCCGGTGGTCGACCTGCGCGTGATCGTCTATGACGGCAAGCACCACACGGTGGACAGCAAGGAGATCGCGTTCATCCAGGCCGGCAAGAAGGCCGTGCAGGCGGCGGTGCAGGCGGCGCGTCCGAGCGTGCTGGAGCCCATCGTCAATGTGGAGATCACGGCGCCCGAGCAGAACATCGGGGACATCACGGGCGACCTGGCGTCGCGCCGGGCCCAGGTCAGCGGCACCACCTCGGCCAGTGGCGCCCTGGCGGTGGTGGCTCTGGCACCCCTGGCTGAACTATCAAGCTATCAGTCGCGGCTGAACGCGCTGACGGGCGGCCAGGGCCGCTACACGCTGGCCTTCAGCCACTACGAGCAGGTGCCGCCGACGGTGCAGGCGCAGTTGGCTTCGCAGTACCGCGTGAAGGAAGAGGTCTGAGGCGAAGGTGCCCGCCGACCGGCACCCACGCGCTACAACTGGACCGAGGCTTCGCCGATCCCGTCGAAGCGAACCAGGACGCGGTCGCCCGCCTCGGCCGGCAGCATGCCGCACCAGGTCCCGGTGGTGACCACGGTGCCGGCGGGCACGGTCTGACCTGCGCGAGTGGCATGGCGCAGCCAGGTCGGCAGCAGCCAGGCCGGATCGCCCATTGAATGGGTGCCGCGCCGCTCGACGACGGCGCGGTTTCCGATCTGCACAGTACAGCGTTGTGCCGACCAGTCGCGCGGCGCGAACGGCTCCCATGACCCCAGCACCAGGGCACCATGGGCCTGCAGGTCGGCCAGCTTGAGCAGAGCCGGCGCGGCGGCACCCTGTTGCCAGCGTGAATCGACGATCTCGATCGCCACGGTCATGGCATCGACCAGTCCGGCCGTGGCATCCGGGGTCAGCGTGGTGGCTTGCGCCGGGGTGACATCGCGTCCCAGCCGCAGGGCGATCTCCGCCTCGATCAGGCGGATGTTGAAATGCCATCCGGCGGCGTCGGCGGGGCTGGCCCAAACGCCTTGAGCCGGCAGCGCGGCATGCGTGAGGACAGCTTCGCGCGACGGACCGCCGGATTTCCAGAAGCGCGGAAAGCCCAGCGGTTGCGGCGCCAGACCGCGGGCGACGCGCTCCTGTACCGCGTACGCATCGGCCGCATCGCGCAGCACAGCAGCGAGGGCGGAGGCATCGCAGGGGGTTTGGTCGCGCCGGGCGGCGAGCAGGGCCTGGGCTACTTGTTCGATGTTCGATGTCGTCATGTTGCTTTCAATGCGGGCCGGCGTGGGTCCGGTATGGGCGGCCTCGTATTCTGCCCCGACGTCTCCTCGGCCCAGTCAGCGGTCATCCGGCGCGATGACGGGCATGCTGCGGGGCAGCACAGATTTTCCGACGGATGGCCGGCGCATCAGGCCGCCCAGGCCGGCAGGCCCGTCTTTCTGATTACGTCTACAAACGTCCCGGGTACTTCAACCGCCATTGGCCTTCCCCTGGCAACGCACTTGCCCTACAGTGCTTGCACATTGTGAGAAAGGTTTTTATGACGACAAAGTACAAGATCCTGATCCTGGGCGCTTCCTACGGCTCCCTGCTGGGTGCCAAGCTGCTGCTGGCCGGCCACACGGTGAAGCTGATCTGCCTGCCGGCCGAGGCCGACCTGATCAACGCCGAGGGCATCCGGGTGCGCATGCCGGTGAAGGGGCGCGCTGGCCTGGTCGAACTGGATTCCCGCACGATGCCTGGAACGATCTCGGCCGGCGGCCCGCAATCGGCCAATCCCGCCGACTACGACCTGGTTGCGCTGGCGATGCAGGAGCCGCAGTACCGCGCGCCCGGCGTGCGCGAACTGCTGGCTGCCGTCGCGAAGGCCAAGGTGCCGTGCATGTCGATCATGAACATGCCGCCGCTGACCTATCTGAAGCGCGTCCCCGGCATCGACGTCGATGCCTGCCGCGCGGCCTATACCGATCCGACGGTGTGGGACGGTTTCGACCCGGCCTTCATGACGCTGTGCAGTCCCGATCCGCAGGCCTTCCGGCCGCCGGAGGAAAAGGTGAACGTGCTGCAGGTGCGGCTGCCGACCAACTTCAAGTCGGCCCGCTTCGAGTCCGACCAGCACACTGCCATCCTGCGTCAGCTCGAAGCCGACATCGAGGCGATCCGCTTCGGCCCCGACAAGCTCGAACTGCCGGTGAAGCTGAAGGTTCACGACTCGGTGTTCGTGCCGCTGGCCAAGTGGGCGATGCTGATGGCTGGCAATTACCGTTGCGTCACCAAGGACGGCATGCGAGCGATCAAGGACGCCGTGCACAGCGACATCAACGCCACGCGCGACATGTACCAATGGGTCGTGAAGCTGTGCACCGACCTCGGCGCCGACCCGAAAGACCTGGTGCCATTCGAGAAATACGCCAATGCCGCCCTGTCGCTGCAAAGCCCGTCTTCCGCGGCCCGTGCGCTGTACGGTGGGGCGCCCTATATCGAGCGGGTCGACAAGTTGGTGCAACTGGTCGCGAAAGGCAAGGGCCGCAGCTCGCCGGTGCTCGACGAGACAGTGAAGCTCGTGGATGCGCAACTCGAGAAGAACCGGGCGGCCCAAAAGCAGGCGACCCCGGCCTGACGCGCAACGCCCGTTGAACGGGCCCCGGCTGCCAAGGCAGCGGGGCCCTTTTCATTTCGCCGCCCCGTTGGCGGCAGAATCGGGCCCATGAAAATCGAAAAAGACACGGTGGTGACGCTGCGCTACCGGATCGTCGACGCCCAGGGCAAGCTGATCGAGGACAGCCGCGACCCCATGGTCTACCTGCACGGTGGCTATGAAAACACGCTGCCGAAGATCGAGGCCGCCCTGGACGGCCAGGACGTGGGCTACCAAGTGACCCTCAACCTCCAGCCGGCCGACGCGTTCGGCGAGCGCGACGAGCGGCTGGTGCGCACCATCCCCAAGAGCGAGTTCCCGCCCGGCATCAAGTTGGGCGGCCAGCTGGACGGGTACAACGACGACGGGACGCAGCAGGCCTTCACCGTCACCAAGATCAAGGGCCCCACGGTCTTTCTCGACGGCAACCATCCGCTGGCCGGCAAAGCCCTGCGCTTTTTCCTGAAGGTCACGGGCGTGCGCGCGGCGACGGCTGAAGAAATCGGACATCGCCATGTGCACGGCGCGCACGGGCATCACCACTGACCGCTTTCCCGGAGTTTCCATGCGACTGAAGATGGCGCCGAACTCGCTGTTCGCGATCCTGCTGCGATCGAGCTGGTGGATCAGCCTCGCCGTCGCCGGCCTGATCGTGGCGGCCTCCCGCGCCTTGCTGCCGCCCCAGTACTGGGCCTTCGGTGCCCTGGGCGGGCTGCCGTTCGTGGCCATCGCCCTGATTTCGCTGGGCAAGCAATTGCGCAAGCCCAACAGCCGGCGCGCCCAAGCCGTGCTGCAAGCCGTACGCGGGATGTCCTGGCGCGATTTTTCGCAGGCGGTAGAAGACGCCTTCACGCGCGACGGCTTTGCGGTCCAGCGGATCGACGGTGCGGCCGACTTCGCCGTTACCCGCGCCGGCCGCACCGCGCTGGTCGCGGCCCGGCGGTGGAAAGCGGCGCGCCATGGCGAGGCGGCGCTGGCCGCGCTGCACGCCCAGATGCGCGCGCGCGACGCCAGCGAATGCACCTACATCGCGCTGGGCCAGCTCAGTGACAACGCGCAGCGCTTCGCCCGCGCGAACGGCGTCCAGGTGATGCAGGAAGAAGGGCTGGTGCAATTGCTGCGGTCAATGCCGCTGCCGGCGGGCTGACCGCAGGAGCGGCTCAGGACCGGCTCTTCGGCGCGGGCACTTCCAGCCGGTCGCGCAGTGACAGGGTGGGAAAGATGCGGCGCCACGCCAGCGCCACCAGCACGGTGCCGATGCCGCCCGCCACCACCGATCCGACCGGCCCGAGCAGGGCCGCCGTGGCGCCCGACTCGAATTCGCCCAACTGGTTGCTGGCGCCGATGAAGACGCTGTTGACGGCGCCGACGCGTCCGCGCATTTCGTCCGGCGTTTCGAGCTGGACCAGGGTCTGGCGCACGACCACGCTGATCATGTCGGCGGCGCCGGAAATCGCCAGCGCGGCGAGCGACAGCGCGAAGCTGGTGGACAGGCCGAACGCGATCATGCATGCGCCGAACGCCGCCACCGCGACCAGCAGGGTCCGCCCGACGCGGCGGTGCAGCGGCCAGCGGCTGAGGGCAATCGACACGGCCAGGGCGCCGACCGCCGGCGCGCCGCGCAACAGGCCCAGGCCTTCCGGACCCACGCGCAGGATGTCGCGGGCGAACATCGGCAGCAAGGCCGTGGCACCGCCGAGCAGCACGGCAAACAGGTCGAGCGACACCGCGCCCAGCACCACCTTGCGATGCCAGATGAAGCGCACGCCCGCCAGCAGCACCTTGACGCTGACGGGCTCGCGCGGCGGCGCGACATGGCGGTAACGCAGCCGCGCCATCAACACGCTGCCCAGCGCCAGCAGCACGGCCGCGGTGCCGTAGACCTTGTCGGCGCCGGCGACGAAGATCAGGCCGCCCAGGGCGGGCGCACCGATGATGGCCGTCTGCATGCCGGCAGCACTGAAGGCCATGGCGCGTTGCAGCAGCGCCAGTGGCACCAGCGCCGGCGTGAGCGCCTGCTGAGCCGACATCTGGAACGGCCGGACTGAGCCCAGCATTAACGACACGCCCAGCAACAGGTCGCGCGATGCCCACTGGCCACGGCTCGCATTCATCAACACCAGGGCCGCGATGCATTGCGCGGCCAGGCAGAAAGCCACCACGCGGCCGCGATGGTGGCGGTCCGCGACGTGACCGGCCCACAAGGTCAGCAGCAAGGCTGGCGCGAACTGGTACAGGCCGATCAGGCCCAGGTCCCAGGCGCTGCCCGTCAGGTCATACATTTGCCAGCCCACGGCCAGCATCAGCATCTGGTTGGCGGCGGTACCGGAAAGTCGCGCCAGCCACAGGCGCAGGAAGGCACGCTGCGCGGTCAAGTCACGAAACGTGGCCTCGGCGGCAATGCTCATGGATTCACTTCGGGCCGCGGTCGGTGATGGCGCGCATGAAAAAGCGCGCACGAAGGCGCGCTCTTCATCCGGCGTACGGAATGACTACTTGGCAATCACCCGAACCATTTCCAGGCACTTGTTGGAATAGCCCCATTCATTGTCGTACCAGGCTACCAGCTTGACGAAGGTGCCGTCCAGCGCAATGCCGGCATCGGCGTCGAAAATCGAGGTGCGCGGGTCGGTGCGGAAATCGGTGGCAACCACCTTGTCCTGGGTGTAGCCCAGCACGCCCTGGAGGCCGCCCTGGGCTACCGGCTTCTCGCTTTGCGCTTTCATCTCCGCGCAGATCTGCTCGTAACTCGCTTCCTTGACCAGTTCCACCGTCAGGTCCACCACCGAGACATCGCTGGTCGGCACGCGGAAGCTCATGCCCGTCAGCTTCTTGTTCAGCTCGGGAATGACCTTGCCCACGGCCTTCGCCGCGCCGGTGCTGGAAGGAATGATGTTCTCCAGGATGCCGCGACCGCCGCGCCAGTCCTTGTTGCTCGGACCGTCGACGGTCTTTTGCGTCGCGGTGGCCGCGTGCACCGTGGTCATCAGACCGCGCTTGATGCCCCACTTGTCGTGCAGCACCTTCGCGACCGGCGCCAGGCAATTGGTCGTGCACGAGGCGTTGGAGATGATCGCCTCGCCGGCATATTTCAGGTGATTGACGCCGTAAACGAACATCGGCGTGTCGTCCTTGCTCGGCGCCGACAGGATGACCTTCTTCGCGCCGGCGGTGAGGTGCTTCTCGGCCGACGCCTTGTCCAGGAACAAGCCGGTGGACTCGAGCACGATGTCCGCGCCCACGTCCTTCCATTTCAGGTTGGCGGGGTCGCGCTCCTGGGTCAGGCGGATCCGCTTGCCGTTGACGACCAGCGTGTTGCCGTCGACCGAGACGTCGCCCTTGAAACGGCCGTGCACCGAGTCGTACTGCAGCATGTACGCCAGGTAGTTCGGCTCCAGCAGATCGTTGATCCCGACCACCTCGATGTCGCTGAAATTCAGAACTGCCGAGCGCAGCACATTGCGCCCGATGCGCCCGAAGCCGTTGATGCCGATCTTGATGGTCACGATGAATGCTCCAGTGAAGTTGAAAGAATTCTTGGGTCCGAGGACCCCGGCCCATTGTCGGGCCAGGGGCCGCTGCCCGTCGTCAGCCTACGCCGAAACCTTGCCTGCCAGCACGGCTTGCACAGTCTCAGCAACGTTTTCAGGCGTAAAGCCGAAGTGCTTGAACAGCACGTTGCCCGGTGCCGACTCGCCGTAGCTGTCGATGCCGACCACGGCAGCGCAGCCGTACTTCCACCAGAAGTCGGTGACGCCCATCTCCACCGCGATGCGCGGAAGGCCGGCGGGTAAAACCTCGTTCTTGTAGATCGCGCCCTGGCGGTCGAACGCCGTCGTGCTGGGCATGGAGACCACCCGCACTGCGATCTGCCGCTCCGCGAGTTGTTCCTGCGCCTTGAGCGCCAGCGCCACTTCGGAACCGGTGGCAATGATCACGGCCTGCGGCTTGCGCTGCAAGCCGACTTCGCCAGGCTCGGCCAGGACATAGCCGCCCTTGCTGATGTCTTCCAGCCCGGCCTTGGGCGCGTAAGGCAGGTTCTGCCGCGACAGCAACAGCGCCGTCGGCCGGGTCATGTTCTGCAGCGCCACCGCCCAGGCCACCGCCGTCTCGGCCGTGTCGCAGGGACGCCAGACGTCCAGGTTGGGAATCAGCCGGAGGCTGGCCGCATGCTCGATCGACTGGTGCGTGGGGCCATCCTCGCCCAGGCCGATCGAGTCGTGCGTGAAGACGTGAATCACGCGAATCTTCATCAGCGCCGCCATGCGGATCGCGTTGCGGCTGTAGTCGCTGAAGGTGAGGAACGTGCCGCCGTACGGGATGTAGCCGCCATGCAGGGCGATTCCGTTCATGATGGCGGCCATGCCGAATTCGCGCACCCCAAAATTGATGTGTCGGCCGATCTTGCGCGGCGCCTCGCCCGGCGCGCCATCGGCGTCGACCAGCTTGACGTCGCCCGCCAGGTCGAAGCGCAGCGACGGCGTGCTCTTGGTGTTGGTGAGGTTGGAGCCGGTCAGGTCGGCCGAGCCGCCCAGCATTTCCGGCAAGGCAGCGGTGAAGGCTTCCAGGGCGAGCTGCGAGGCCTTGCGCGACGCCGCGGTTTCGGCTTTGGCATGCGCCGCCACTGCCGTGTCGACAGTGACCTGCGCAAAATTGCGCGGCAGCTCGCCCTTCATGCGGCGGCTCAATTCGGCAGCCATCGCGGGATGGGCTGCGCGATACGCGGCGAAGCGCTTGTCCCACTCGGCCTGCGCGATCTCACCCTTGGCGCGGGCATCCCAGTCGGCATAGACCTCCGGCGGCACCGTGAAAGGCTCGTGCGGCCAGCCCAGCGCCGCACGGGTGAGCTTCACCTCTTCCAGCCCGAGCGCCTCGCCGTGCGCCTTGGCGGTGTTCACGCGGTTCGGGCTGCCCTTGCCAATGTGGGTCTTCGCAACGATCAGTGTGGGCCGGTCGGGGCTGCGCTTCGCATCGGCGATGGCACGGTCCATCGCGTCGACGTCGTGGCCGTCGACCGGGCCGATCACGTTCCAGCCGTAAGCCTTGAACCGGGCCGGCGTGTCGTCGATGAACCAGGGCGCGACCGGACCGTCGATCGAGATGCCGTTGTCGTCGTACACCGCGATCAGCTTGGACAGTTTCCAGGCGCCGGCCAGCGCGCTGGCTTCGTGGCTGATGCCTTCCATCAGGCAACCGTCGCCCAGCAACACGTAGGTGTGATGGTCGACGATCTCGTGGCCCGGGCGATTGAATTCAGCGGTCAGCAATTTTTCGGCCAGCGCCATGCCCACCGCGTTGGCGAGGCCCTGGCCCAGGGGACCGGTCGTGGTCTCGACGCCCGGCGTGACGCCAACCTCGGGGTGGCCGGGGGTCTTGCTGTGCAGCTGGCGGAAATTCTTCAGCTCGCCGATGGGCAGGTTGTAGCCAGTCAGGTGCAACAGGGCGTAAAGGAGCATCGACGCATGGCCGTTCGACAGCACGAAGCGGTCGCGGTCGAACCAGTGCGGATTGGCCGGGTTGTGCCGCAGGTGACGGCCCCACAGGGCGACCGCGATGTCGGCCATGCCCATGGGCGCACCGGGATGGCCGGAGTTGGCTTGTTGTACCGCGTCCATCGCCAGCGCGCGGATCGCGTTTGCCATTTGTGAGTCATTGGCCATCAGGGGCAGCTCCGGGGATCGGGGAAACCCTGGATTTTAGCTGGGGCATACCGACCGACCCCGACTGCACGGGGCAGCGGCAAACGCTCTGTAGCCTTTCCAGGGCTCGTGGCAGGGGTTCGGCCGCGGTTTCGCCGTGCTCTTGCACTACAGTTCAGGCATGCAAGGGCTCCACCTGACCGCCGACCTGTACCAGTGCCGCTGCGACGCGGCCTGGCTGACCGACGCGCCGAGGCTGGCGGATTGGTGCCTTCAGGCGGTGCAGGCGGTGGGATTGCATCCGGTCAATCAGCTTTTCCATGCCTTTCCCGCCGGAGCGCAGGGCGCCGGCGGCGTGACGGCGACGGTGCTGCTGGCCGAGTCGCATGTGTCGCTGCACACCTGGCCCGTTCAAAGGGCGGTGACCCTGGACGTGTACGTCGGCAATTTCGCGGACGACCATTCCGCCAAGGCGCGCACCCTGATGACCGCCCTGGTCGACCGCTTCCAGCCCGAATGGACCGAACAAAGATCCTTGGACAGGGGAGACGGGGAATGAAAACGCTCACAACTTCATGACGGCCGCCCGGGCCATGATCCTGGCGGCGGGGCGGGGCGAGCGGATGCGTCCGCTGACCGACCATTGCCCCAAGCCGCTGCTGCCGGTGCGCGGCAAGCCACTGATCCAGTACCACGTCGAGGCCCTGGCGCGCGCCGGCCTGCGCGACCTGGTGGTGAACACGGCCTGGCTCGGGCACCGGATCGAAAGCCACTTTGCCGAGCAAGGCGCTGCCCGGCAAGACGACGCGCGGGCCGGCGACGAGCCGCCGCGGATCCACTACTCGCACGAGGGGCTGGACTTCGGCGGCGCCCTGGAAACGGCCGGCGGCATCGCCCGCGCATTGCCACTGCTGGGCGATGTGTTCTGGCTGGTGGGCGGCGACGTCTATGTGCCCGAATTCGAGTTTTCGCTGGCCGCGCTGGACCGGTTCGCGGCCGGCGGCCGGCTGGGCCATATCGTGCTGGTCCCCAACCCCCCGCACAACCTCAAGGGGGATTTCAGCCTGCGCGCTGACGGACTGGTCCGGCGGGACGGAACTCCGCGCTACACCTACTCGACCATCGGCATGTACCGCAAGGCCTTCTTTGCCGCATTGCCGGCCGGCAACCCGTCGGGCGTCAAGGCCCCAATGCTGCCGCTGCTGCTCGCCGCGATAGACAATGAGCAGCTCACGGCCGAGATTTACACCGGGCGCTGGACCGACGTCGGCACGCCCGAGCGGCTGGCCCAACTGAACACAACATGAGCAATTCAAATTACGCGCAACGCCGCGAGCGCGTCGCCGCCGCCTTGGGGCCCGAAGGCCTGGCCGTCATCCGTACGGCGCCGGAGCAGCCGCGCAACCGCGACAGCGATTTCCTGTATCGCCACGACAGCTATTTCCATTACCTCACCGGCTTCGGCGAGCCCAACGCGACGCTGGTGATCACCGGCGACGGGCGCAGCACGCTGTTCTGTGCACCGAAAGACCTGGAACGCGAGATCTGGGACGGCTACCGGCTGGGACCCGAAGCGGCTCCGGCCGCGCTGGGCATCGATGCCGCGCATTCGGCGGGGGAACTCGATTCGCTGATGCCCAAGCTGCTGGAGAACCGCCAAGCGGTCTGGTACCCGTTTGCGATCCAGGCAGGACTGGAGGTCCGCGTCGCCGGCTGGCTGGCCGCGGTCCGCTCGCGCGTGCGTTACGGCGCCATCTGCCCCGAAGAGCAGCGCGACCTCTGCGCGGTGCTGGACGAAATGCGCCTGGTCAAGGATGCCGACGAGCAGGCCGTCATGCGGCGTGCCGCACAGATCAGCGCCCGCGGCCATGTCCGCGCCATGAAACTTGCCGCGCGAATGCTGCGCGCGGGCCAGGATGCGCGCGAATACCATCTGGACGCCGAGCTGTTGCACGAGTTCCGGCTGGGCGGCTCCGAATACCCGGCCTACAGTTCGATCGTCGCGGCCGGCGCCAACGCCTGTGTGCTGCATTACCGGGCGGGGTCAACGCGCCTGCGCGACGGCGAGCTGGTGCTGATCGACGCCGGCTGCGAGCTGGAGGGATACGCCAGCGACATCACCCGCACCTTTCCGGCCAACGGCCGCTTCAGCGGTCCGCAACGTGCGCTGTACGACCTGGTGGCAGCGTCGCAGGAAGCCGCGGTGGCGGCAACCCGTGCCGGCGCGCGCTTCACCGATCCGCATGACGCGACGGTGAAGGTGCTGGCGCAGGGCATGCTCGACGTGGGCCTGCTCGATCGCAACCAGGTCGGCGGTGTCGACGACGTGATCGAGAAGCGGGCCTACTTCCAGTTCTACATGCACCGAACCGGCCATTGGCTGGGCATGGACGTGCATGACTGCGGCAGTTACGTCGAGCCCTCGCAGGTCGGAGAGGTGAGCGAGCGCAAGGACCCGCTGTCGGGTGAAATTATCAAGAACCGGCCCAGCCGCATCCTGCGGCCCGGCATGGTGCTCACCATCGAACCGGGCATCTATGTGCGACCCGCGCCTGGCGTGCCGGAGCCGTTCCACAACATCGGCATTCGCATCGAGGACGACGCCATCGTGACGGAAAGCGGCTGCGAACTGATTTCGCGCGGCGTGCCGGTGAAGGCCGACGAAATCGAAGCGTTGATGCGCGACTGACGGGGGGGCCGCCGACAAGCGGTGCTGCCGGCTGAATCGCTACGGCTTCAGGTCCGGTGCCCGCCGTAGCGCTACGCAGAAGCCCGTACTAGGGTTTTCCCGCGCAGGTCTACAATGACAACCTCAATAACGATGACGCGGCGGCCGCTCCTGCCCCCAACCCGCGCCCCAGGAGATGTTCTGACATGTCCCCCAAGAATCCGGCGCGAACCGTCGACCCCCACATCGAGCTGCGGCAAGCCGCGCTCGAATACCACGAGTTCCCCACGGCCGGCAAGATCGCGATCCATGCGACCAAGCAGCTGATCAACCAGCACGACCTGGCGCTGGCCTATACCCCCGGAGTCGCGGCGCCTTGCGAGGAAATCGTCAAGGACCCCAACGCCGCCTTCAAGTACACCAGCCGTGGCAATCTGGTGGCGGTCATCACCAACGGGACGGCCGTGCTGGGCCTGGGTGACATCGGGCCGCTGGCCGCGAAGCCGGTCATGGAAGGCAAGGGCGTCCTGTTCAAGAAGTTCGCCGGCATCGACGTGTTCGACATCGAAATCAACGAGAAGCACGATCTCGACAAGCTGGTGGACGTGATCGCGGCGCTGGAGCCGACTTTCGGCGGCATCAACCTCGAAGACATCAAGGCGCCGGACTGCTTCTATGTCGAGCGCAAGCTGCGCGAGCGGATGAAGATTCCGGTCTTTCACGACGACCAGCACGGCACGGCGATCGTCGTCGGCGCGGCGATCATGAACGGCCTGAAGGTGATGGGCAAGGACATCCGCCAGGTGAAGCTGGTCACTTCGGGAGCCGGTGCCGCTGCGCTGGCATGCCTCAAGCTGCTGGTCAAGCTGGGAATGCCGCGTGAGCACATCTTCGCCACCGACCTGGCGGGCGTGGTGTACGAAGGCCGCAAGGAATTGATGGACGAGGACAAGATCCAGTTCGCCCAGAAGACGGCCGCGCGGACTTTGACCGAGATCATCGAGGGCGCGGACATCTTCCTGGGCCTGTCGGCCGCCGGCGTGCTCAAGCCCGAGATGGTCAAGAAGATGGCTGCCAGGCCGATGATCCTGGCGCTGGCCAATCCGAATCCCGAGATCGACCCCGAGGACGTGAAGGCAGTGCGGCCGGACGCGATCATGGCCACGGGTCGCACCGATTACCCGAACCAGGTCAACAACGTCCTGTGTTTCCCCTACATCTTTCGCGGCGCCCTGGATTCGGGCGCGACCACGATCACGGTGGAAATGGAAATTGCCGCGGTGCACGCGATCGCCGAGCTCGCACAAGCCGAGCAGAGCGAGGTGGTGGCCGCGGCCTATGCCGGCCAGCAACTGGCGTTCGGCCCGGAATACCTGATCCCCAAACCGTTCGACCCGCGCCTGATGATGAAGATCGCGCCGGCGGTGGCCAAGGCGGCCGCCGACAGCGGGGTCGCGCTGCGCCCGGTCAAGGACATGGACGCCTACCGCGAGAAACTGCAAAGCTTCGTGTACGCGTCAGGCACGGCGATGAAACCGATCTTCGCCGCCGCCAGGACCGCCGCGCGCAAGCGGATCGCCTTCTGCGAGGGCGAAGAGGAGCGGGTGCTGCGTGCCGCCCAGATCGTGACCGACGAAGGGATCGCCCGCCTCACCTTGATCGGACGGCCGAAGATCATCGCCCAGCGCATCGAGAAATTCGGCCTGCGGCTGAAGGAAGAACTCGACTACGACGTGGTCAACGTCGAGCAGGACCACCGCTACCGCGACTTCTGGCAAACCTATCACCGGATGACCGAGCGCAAGGGCGTCACGGCCCAGGTGGCCAAGATCGAGATGCGCCGGCGCCTGACGCTGATCGGCGCGATGCTGCTGCACAAGGACGAAGTCGACGGCATGATCTGCGGCACCTGGGGCACGACGCCGATCCACCTGAACTACATCGACCAGGTGATCGGCAAACGAGCCGGTGTCTGCACCTATGCCTGCATGAACGGCCTGATGTTGCCGGGGCGGCAGATCTTCGTGGTCGACACGCACGTCAACTACGACCCTGCCGCCTCGCAGCTGGCGGAAATCACGGTGATGGCGGCGGAGGAGATGGTTCGCTTCGGCCTCAAGCCGAAGGCGGCGCTGTTGTCGCACTCCAATTTCGGCAGCAGCAACCAGCCCAGCGCCCTGAAGATGCGCGAGACCCTCGACCTGCTGCGCGTCCAGGCGCCCTGGCTCGAAGTGGACGGTGAAATGCATGGCGACGTCGCGCTCGACGGCGCGATGCGAAAACTCATCATGCCGCACAGCACCCTGGTGGGAGACGCCAACCTTTTGGTGATGCCCAACATCGACTCGGCCAATATCTCCTACAACCTGCTCAAGACGGCCGCCGGCGGCAACATCGCCATCGGACCGGTTCTGCTGGGCGCTGCCAAACCGGTGCACATCCTCACCGCCAGCACGACCGTACGGCGCCTCGTCAACATGACGGCGCTCACGGTGGCCGACGCCAACGCGACGCGGCAGGAGAGACCGGCGTAGCTGGCGCTAACTTCAAGCCGGCTTTGCGGGCCGGTAGTAGCCCTTATGGCTGCCCAAAATTTGGGCACGCGCTTGCGTTTCAAAGGCAGATAAGTCACACTATCGCCTTGTTGATTCCGGGTTAACCCGGAGTGGCGTCCGAGAAGGTCACCAAGAAGGTCCGTCCATGGCGCGTATTGCCGCCGCTGTCAAGTTTGCGCTTACTAGCTTCTTGTTGGCCGCTGCGATGACCGCTCCCCTGGCGCAAGCTAGGGCGGATCGCCCGACAGAAAGCAATTTGGCCGCGATTCGCGTGGCCGAGCTGCCCACCCAGGGACGTGAGACCTACGAACTGATCCGCCAGGGCGGGCCGTTCCCTTTTGGCAAGGATGGTGCGGTGTTCGGCAACCGGGAGCGATCTCTTCCAGCCGAAAAGCGCGGGTATTACCGCGAATACACCGTGGCAACGCCTGATTCGCGCGACCGGGGGGCCCGGCGCATCGTATGCGGCGGCCCGGTGCGGGCGCCACATGCCTGTTTTTACACCGCTGACCACTACGGCAGTTTTCGAAAAATTGTGGAGTAACCCGAAATGAAGCGGGATCTGTTTGTGACTATGGAAAGAGACGCGGAGATGGACACACCACTTCGTCAGGAAACCACCGAATCGGCGCTCAAGGGCGTGCGGTCGAACATCGTGCAGTCGATCCGGGCCTTCCGGGTCCAGGACCTGCAGGATGCGGCCAGCACGCTCGGCCAGCACTTTCTGTACGCCAATCTGGCCAACGCCCAGAGCAAGCAGGAAGTCCTGGACCTGATCGCGCAGCAATTCATGCTGCCGGCGCACTTCGGCAAGAATTTCGACGCCCTGTATGACTGCATGACGGACCCGGTGCATAAGTCGGGCCCGCAGCCCGGCTTCATCGTGGTGCTCGAGCAGATCCCCGCCAATGCCAAGTTCGACAAGGAGGCGCGCGAACAACTGCTGGATATTTTCCGCGACACCGCCGATTACTGGGCGGATCGAAAAATACCATTTCGATGCTTCTATTCTTTTCTGTAGCCCGTTCTGCACACACCAGCCAAGCAGAACGGGCGAACGAGGCTCAAGGCGAAGCGGCGGGCGTGGCCCCGGCGGTTCTGACCGAAAACGGCGAGAGGATGCCTACCGACAAACTGGTGGACGTTTCGCCCCTGGCGCTGCGTATGAGCAGCCCGTTCAACGCGGGCTATTGGCTGACAGCGGCATAACTTCGAAAACACTGCGTGTTTTCGAAGTTCT
>JAANCK010643309.1_pt1 | contig 14780 bp, 11 predicted proteins | sample 7277841 | NCBI WGS metagenome assembly JAANCK01 (sample SAMN14222788, study PRJNA588281) | permafrost metagenome | isolation source: Arctic cryosol methane SIP | place: Canada:Nunavut | collected 2015-07 | reverse complement strand
TCCCACACCGCCGAACGAAGTTTAACCCGCTCGCTATGACGGACTTCATCCAAACCGTCCAGCAGAAACAGCACCTTACCCGCCCTTATTTGCGCCAATAAGGCCTCGCGACTGTCCACTAAGGCACGGGCAACGGGCAAACCCAACAAGGCATCCAGCAGGGCATCGAAAGTATGGACCCCGCGTAACGGCACTTCGCGCAACACGAAAGGTAGTGGTAGCAGACCTTCTAGCCAGTCTGGTAAACGCTGCGACAAGCCTGCCGAAAGTCGCCAAGCAAGCCAATTGGTCAAAGTGGATTTACCGCTTCCAGGATCGCCCAGCAAGATTAAGCGGCGGTTTTTTTCCAGCGCGTCAAGCGGCGATTCGGTGACGGGCCAGTTGCCGGGCGCAGAATCAGGCGAGATAAGTTGCCCGCTCACGGCAGGCGGCACGTAAAGCCGCGAAATATCGACATCGGGGGTGTCGCGAAGATAAGGCAACCCCAGAAAGCGCATATAACCGTGGCGACGGCGCACCTCGGCCAGATAGCTACGAGTCGCTGTTTCCGATATTGGCTCAGACATTGCCGCGCTCCAGATAGGGAATGAAATCTGTGGGTTTGAGCGTTTCGTCGATCAACAAAGGTGCAATCCAGAACACTTCGCACGCCCCTGGGTCAGGAAACGCTTTGTTCCAGATTAATTGCACTTCAGGTTCTTTCTGATTAGTGGTAGCAGAGATCGGCAACATCAGATGTTTAAAGTACGGTTTGCTTTTGACAGGATCGCTCTCGCCACCCCGCAACCATGCCCCCATTTCATTGAAAAAATCCGGATCGTATTGCCAGCGATGAAACAGGTCGGCGTGAAACTGATAGACGTATGCAACAACGAGCAAGCGGCGCGCCTCAAGTTTATTGCTGACTGGCTCACCTGTAGCGTGAAGACGACAGATTAGATTAGCCAGTGCTTTGAGCCTGCGCGGATTCGGCGGGAGACAGCGGATTTCCCTTCCATTTGTATCGTCCGTTAGAGCCTTGTCCAAGGCGGTGTGCAAATCCGGGGCGTGGACGATCCATTCCAACAACAATTTCTTGGGACTGGCTGGTAGAGGCAAACGCCAAATAACCGAGCACAACTTTTCGAGATAGGCCTCTGCTCGCAAGCGCAATTCCCCCTCATTTTTGTCCCTCGCGCCCGGCAAGTTCTGTGCAATAGCGTCCACCACCGCCTGTTGATTCATCCCCAGAACAAAAACGCAGTTCGGCAGATTAAGGTAAATTTTCAGGCCTTCGAGCAAACGGTAGGCTGCCTCCGAGCCGCATCGATCCAGATCGTCGATCAAAACAACCAATCGGACGTTTGGGTTACTTCTAGTCGAGATTGTTTTTAAAAGTTGCTCGATGACTTTGGTCAAATATTCCTGCAGGCTATCTGTCGCCAGCCGCTGAGCTAAATGATCCCTCTCCCACTGTTCGCCAATGTCCTGAATCCTTTTTGCACCAAATGGAACGGCTTCCAGACCGATCAATTTTGCAGCGTCGTCAAGGCCATTGAGCACTGATCGAAAGGTGACTTCGCCTGTTTTCGCGAATTTGTCCTTCACCTTTTCAGCCAATGGAAACTGGCGACGAATTTCCTGAATTAGCGCAACAACAGGGACAGCTTCATGCTGGTAACGCCATGCCTCGAACCAGACAGTTACAACCCGATGTTTGTAATTCCCCTTCGCTACCTTGGCCTTGCCATCTGGCTGACCGGGTAGCCCTTCGCCTGTGAGGTGATACCGCAATTGATGAAGGAAACTCGATTTTCCTGCGCCCCAATCACCATGCACCCCGAAAGCCTGTGGGGGTCTACAGCCGGCAAGCTGCTCGGCAACATGACGTACAAGCTTGCTGCGCTCAACGCAATCTTCCAGTGTTGGATGATCTGGAATTGGTGGAGTCATGCCGTTCATCTTTTCTCCCTTTTTGGGAATTCTATCCCGTCGTAACGTCAATGCTTGACATTCACATTGAGGCAAGCCTGAAACAAGACGTGTAAGCGGCGGGCGCTCTGATCAGCCCTCCTCCACCACCGCCAACACCGCTTCGCCGTAGGCTTCCAGTTTTTTCGTCCCCAGCCCCGATATCTCACCCAGCTCCGCCAGCGTGGCGGGACGACGCGCGGCGATTTCGCGCAGGGTGGCGTCGTGCAGAATGACGTAGGCAGGCACGCCTTTTTCGTTGGCGGTTTCGCGGCGCCAGGCGCGCAGGGAGAGGAACAGCGGATCTTCGTCGTCGTGGACGCCTTCGCCGGAGCTGGAGGCGAAGCGCGATTTTTTGCTGCGCGCGATGCGCACTTCGATGGCGCGCAGCATGACCGTCTCTTCGCCCTTCAACACCGGCTTGGCGGCGGCGGTCAGTTTCAACGCGCCGTAAGCCGTGTGGTCAACCTCCAGCAGCCCGCGCACCACCAGTTGCCGCAGCACGGCACGCCAGATTTTGTCGGTTTGGCTGGCGCCGATGCCGAACACGCTCAGGCTGGTGTGGCCGAATTTGTCGACCTTTTCCGTGGTCTTGCCGAGCAGCACGTCGATGACGTGGCCGGCGCCGAAGCGCTGGCCGGTGCGGTAAACGGCTGACAGCAACTTTCGCGCGGCCTCGGTGCCGTCCCACAGCGTCGGTGGATTCAGACACACGTCGCAGTTGCCGCAAGCTTGCGAGGTTTCGCCGAAGTAACTCAGCAGCGCAACGCGGCGGCAACTTGCGGCTTCGCACAGCCCGACCAGCGCATCGAGCTTGGCGTGGCCGATGCGCTTGTGGGCGTCTTCGGCTTCGCCCTCGTCGATGAAGCGGCGCTGGGTGACGACGTCCTGCAAGCCCCACGCCATCCACGCTTCGGCGGGCTCGCCGTCGCGCCCGGCGCGGCCGGTTTCCTGGTAATAGCCTTCCACCGAGCGCGGCAAATCCGTGTGGGCGACGAAGCGCACGTCGGGCTTGTCGATGCCCATGCCGAACGCCAGGGTGGCGACCATGACGACGCCGTCGTCGCGCAGGAATTTTTCCTGATGGCGGCGGCGCGTCACGTTGTCCATGCCGCCGTGGTAGGCCAGCGCGGTGAGGCCGGCCTGATTGAGCGCGTCGGCGGTGTCTTCGACTTTTTTGCGCGTGCTGCAATAGACGATCCCGGCTTCGCCTGTGTGCTCGCCGAGGAAATCCAGCAACTGGCGGCGCGGGTCGGATTTCTCGGAAATACGATAACGGATGTTGGGGCGGTCGAAGCTGGCGACGAACACGCGCGCGGCGCCGAGGTCGAGCCGGGTGAGGATTTCGGCACGCGTTGCGGTGTCGGCGGTGGCCGTCAAGGCAATGCGCGGCACGTCCGGAAAACGCTCGTGCAAGGCCGACAGGCCCAAGTATTCCGGGCGGAAATCGTGTCCCCATTGCGATACGCAGTGCGCTTCGTCAATGGCAAACAGGGCAACGTGCGCCTGTTCGAGCAGGCTCTGGAAACGCGGCGTGAGCAGGCGTTCCGGCGCCACATACAGCAGCTTGAGTTGGCCGCTGACGAATTCGCGCTCGACCTGAGCTGCCGTCGCGCTATCCAGACTCGAATTCAAAAACTCGGCAGCGATGCCCAGTTCCTTCAAGGCCGCCACTTGATCCTGCATCAGCGCGATCAGCGGCGACACCACCACCGCGCAGCCCTCGCGCAACAAGGCCGGGATCTGGAAACACAGCGATTTGCCGCCGCCGGTGGGCATCAGCACCAGCGCGTCGCCGCCCGCCACCAGCGTATCGACGATGGCCGCCTGCTCGCCGCGAAACGCGGGGTAGCCGAAGACGCGGTTGAGCAGGCTTAAGGGGGTATCGGACATGGTAAAAAAAGGGCTGGCGGCGCGGGTTGGATTCTGATTTCCGGGTGGAAAATCATGGTGTCACATCAGCTATAATTGTGTCACGTTTTGCTCCACTCTCCGAGGTTTGCCATGAAAACCATGACCATCCGCGAAGCCCGCGAAGGCCTGTCGCACCCCGACCAGATGTTTGCCGACAGCGACGAGGTGCTGGTGGTGTGTCGCGGCGAGCCGGTGGCGCGGATTCTGCCGGTAGAACCCAAGCGCCGGGTGCGCTCGTTGCGGGCGTTTCTGGAAAGCCAGCCCATGCAAACGGTTCCCAGCGAGGACATTCTGGCGGAAGAGCGCGAGGATCGCGTTTGAGCGCCTATATCGACACCAGTGCGCTGGCCAAGTGTTATATCCGTGAGCCGCGTTCACTGGACGTGCTCGACTGGGCCGATGCCCAGGATGAGGTCGTCACCAGCCCGCTCACGCTGGTGGAATTCCGCTGCGTGCTGGCACGTCGTCGGCGTGCCCAGCAGATCGACCCGCCGCTCGAACGTGTCGCCCTCGCCGAATTTGACCGCGACGTGCAGGCAAACTCCTGGCGCATCCAGACCGACGCACCCAGCCTGTTTCTTGAGGCAAGGCAATTGATCGACCTGATCCCCGAGTTGCCCTTGCGTGCGCTCGACGCGCTGCATCTGGCTTATGCCCGCCATTACGGCGCAACCAGTTTCGCCACCGCCGACAAACAACAAGCCGAAGCAGCCAAAGCGCTCGGTCTTCCCGTCGCCATTTTTTACTAAACCTCCATTTTTGAGTTGGCATCATGACCGAACCGATTACCGCCCCCGCCCTCGACGAGAACCAGATCATCGCCGAACGCCGCGCCAAGCTCGCCGCGATCCGCGAGGCAGGCGTCGCCTTCCCCAACGATTTCGAGCGCCGCGACTACGCCGGCAAGCTGGCTGCCGCGCACGGCGACAAGACCAAGGAAGCGCTGGAAGGCGAAGCCGTTGCCGTGCAACTGGCCGGCCGCATGATGCTGAAGCGGGTGATGGGCAAGGCCAGCTTCGCCACGCTGCAGGACATGAGCGGGCAGGTTCAGGTGTATGTGTCGAACGACCATGCCGGCACCGAGTCGCACGACGCCTTCAAGCACTGGGATCTGGGCGACTTCATCGGCGTGACCGGCGTGCTGTTCAAGACCAACAAGGGCGAGCTGACCATTCAGGCAAAATCGATCCGCCTGCTGTCGAAAGCGCTGCGCCCGCTGCCGGAAAAATTCCACGGCCTGGCCGATCAGGAACAACGATACCGCCAGCGTTATCTCGACCTCATCACCAACGACATCGCACGCGAAACCTTTGCGCGCCGCTCGAAAATCATCTCGGCGATTCGCGCCTTCATGATCGAGCGCGACTTTCTCGAAGTCGAAACGCCGATGATGCATCCCATCCCCGGCGGCGCGGCGGCCAAGCCGTTCGCCACCCATCACAACGCGCTCGACATGGAAATGTTCCTGCGCATCGCGCCCGAGCTCTATCTCAAGCGGCTGGTGGTGGGCGGCCTCGAAAAGGTGTTCGAGATCAACCGCAATTTCCGCAACGAGGGCCTGTCGACGCGCCACAACCCCGAGTTCACCATGATGGAGTTCTACGAGGCCTATCGCGAATACCGCTACTTGATGGACTTCACCGAAGCGCTGATCCGCGCCGCTGCGATCGCCGCCACCGGCTCGACCGTGGTGCCCTATCAGGGCCACACAATCGACCTCGGCCAGCCGTTCGCCCGGCTCACCATCGTCGAGGCGATCCGCCACTACCATCCGCATTACACCGTCGAACAACTCAACGACCGCGACTGGCTGATCGGCCAGTTCAGGGCGATGAAGGGTAAATACCGCCCGCACGATGGCATCGGCGGCCTGCAGTTGTCCTTCTTCGAGGAAACCACCGAAACCCTGCTGATCCAGCCGACGTTCATCATCGATTACCCGGCCGAGGTGTCGCCGCTGGCGCGCCGTTCCGACACCCAGCCGGAGATTACCGAACGCTTCGAGCTGTTCATCACCGGCCGCGAAATGGCGAATGGCTTCTCCGAGCTGAACGACGCCGAAGACCAGGCCGAGCGCTTCATGGATCAGGTGCGGCAGAAGGAAGCCGGCGACGAGGAAGCGATGCACTACGACGCCGACTACATCCGCGCGCTGGAACACGGCCTTCCGCCCACCGGCGGCTGCGGCATCGGCATCGACCGGCTGGTGATGTTGCTGACCGATTCGCCGAGCATCCGCGACGTGATCCTCTTCCCGCAGATGAGGCGGGAACAATAAATAGCCCGCGGATGCGGCGCGAGGCGCCGTAAGCGCGCGCATCGCACGTTAATTGCTTCGCCAGACTTTTACCTTTTCATTTCGAGATCGCCATGACCGACGCTTTCAACACCCAGGATTCTTTTTCCACCGCCAGCGGCAACAAGCAGTTTGCCTCGCTGAAAAAACTCGAAGCCGCGCTCGGCCAATCGGTCAGCCGCCTGCCGGTGTCGGTCCGCATCGTGCTGGAATCGGTTTTGCGCAATTGCGATGGCGTCAAAGTCACCCCCGAGCACGTCAGGCAACTGGCAGGATGGAAGCCGAACGCCGAGCGCACCGAGGAAATTCCCTTCACCGTGGCGCGGGTGATCCTGCAGGATTTCACCGGCGTGCCGCTGCTGGCCGACCTCGCCGCAATGCGCTCGGCTGCGCAAAAGCTGGGCAAAGACCCGAAAAAAATCGAGCCGTTGGTGCCGGTCGACATGGTGGTCGACCACTCGATCCAGGTCGATGCTTCGGGCAGCCACGACGCGCTCGACCTCAACATGAAAATCGAGTTCGAACGTAACCGTGAGCGCTACCAGTTCCTGAAATGGGGCATGCAGGCCTTCGATACGTTCAAAGTGGTGCCGCCCGGCGTCGGCATCGTGCACCAGGTCAACATGGAATACCTGGCGCGCGGCGTGATGGAAAAGGACGGCGTGGCCTACCCCGACACGCTGGTCGGCACCGACAGCCACACCACGATGATCAACGGCCTCGGCATCGTCGCCTGGGGCGTCGGCGGCATCGAGGCCGAAGCCGCGATGCTCGGCCAGCCGGTGTATTTCCTCACCCCCGATGTCGTCGGCGTAAACCTGACCGGCGCGGCCAAACCCGGTGTCACCGCCACCGACATCGTGCTGACCCTCACCGAAATGCTGCGCAAGGCCAAGGTCGTCGGCAAGTTCGTCGAGTTCTTCGGCGCGGGCGTCGCCGCGATGTCGGTTACCGACCGCGCGACGATTGCCAACATGGCGCCGGAATACGGCGCGACCATGGGCTTCTTCCCGGTGGACGAGGCGACCTGCCAGTACTTTGCCGCGACCGGCCGCAGCGCCGCGCAGGTGGATGCCATCCGCGCGTATTACCAGGCGCAGGGGCTGTTCGGCATCCCCCAGGCGGACGACATCGACTACTCGCAAACGCTGGCACTCGATCTGTCCAGCGTCGAACCCTCGGTCGCCGGCCCCAAGCGGCCGCAGGATCGCATCGCGCTCGCCAATCTCAAATCCGCATTCGCATCCCTCATGAACAAGCCGGCCGCCGAGGGCGGTTACAACAAGGCGGGAGAGATGGGCAAACGCCATCCGCTTGCCGCTGCCGGGTATGCCGGAATGGACTTGTCGGGAGGCGGAAGCCAGGAAGAAAATCAGCCGGTAGCGGCGCAAGAAGAAGAAATGCTCAATGACCACCCTTCTCCCGATCATGTGATGGCCGATTCCGCCGCCGTGTCCGGTGGTCGCAATGGCAGCCTGGGTCACGGCGACATCGCAATTGCTGCAATTACTTCGTGCACCAACACCTCCAACCCCGGCGTGATGCTGGCCGCCGGCCTGCTGGCGAAGAAAGCCGCCGCGCTTGGATTGAAGCCGCCCGCACACGTCAAGACCAGCCTCGGCCCGGGCTCGCGCGCTGTCACCGAATACCTCAACCAGGCCGGCTTGATGGACGCGCTGGAACAGGTCGGCTTCAGCGTGGTTGGCTACGGCTGCACTACCTGCATCGGCAACTCCGGCCCGTTGAAGCCCGAAATCGACAAGGCCATCGCCGACCATGATCTGGTCGTCGCCTCGGTGCTGTCCGGCAACCGCAACTTCGAAGCGCGCGTGCATCAGGCGGTCAAGGCCAATTTCCTGATGAGTCCGCCGCTGGTGGTGGCGTTTGCGCTGGCCGGTCGCGTCGACATCGACTTTGAGAAAGAAGCGCTCGGCACCAGCCAGGATGGCAAGCCGGTGTACCTGAAAGACCTGTGGCCAAGCAACGAAGACATCGCCGCCGTGATGCACACCGCGACCGATGCGGCCGCCTACCGCAAAATCTACGCCGACGTCGGCGCCGACAACCCGCTGTGGGATGCCGTATCCGCACCCGCCGGCACGGCGTACGCGTGGGACGAGAAGTCGACCTACATTCAGCAGCCGCCGTTCTTTGCCAAGCAACAAGGCGTTGCCAGCACCTCGATCAAGGCCGCCCGCGCGCTGGCCATCTTCGGCGACTCCGTCACCACCGACCACATCAGCCCCGCTGGCGGCATCAAGGCGACCTCGCCCGCCGGGTTGTATCTGACCGAAAACGGCGTACAGAAAGCCGACTTCAACAGCTACGGCGCGCGCCGCGGCAACCACGAAGTGATGATGCGCGGCACCTTCGCCAACGTCCGCATCAAGAACCTGATGATCCCCGGCTCCGAAGGCGGCATCACGCTCAAGGATGGCAAACAGCAGGCCATCTACGACGCCGCCATGCAATACCAGGCCGACGGCACGCCGCTGATGATCTTCGCCGGCGAGGAATACGGCACCGGCTCCAGCCGCGACTGGGCCGCCAAGGGCACCACGCTATTGGGTGTAAAAGCCGTCGTCGCCAAGAGCTTCGAGCGCATCCACCGCGCCAACCTCGCCGGCATGGGCGTGTTGCCGTGCCAGTTCAAGGACGGCGTCGATGCCGCTTCGCTGAAACTCGACGGCTCGGAAACCTTCGACCTCGAAGGCATCGAGACCGGCATCGTCCCGCAGCAGGATGTGACGCTGGTGATCCATCGCGCCAACGGCGGCAGCGAGCGCGTAGCGGTCAAGCTGCGGATCGATACGCCGATCGAAGTCGAGTATTACAACAAGGGCGGAATATTGCCGTTTGTGCTGGAGCAGTTGGTGGGGTAAGTAAGCGTGTCCATGCAACGGATAATGGCCTGCGCCCTTATCTGCCCTACATGAACTTCACACTGAGGCGTAATTGATGAAGAAAATTATTCTTTTAATCTTGATTGGGCTTGGTGCATGGAACGCTTACGATAAACACTCTGCTAGCAGTCCAAATGACGCATTAGCGAATTCAGGAAAAACGAATATTGGACAAGCGTTTGCTGGCACCACAACTTCTCCGTCATTCAGTTGCGATGGCAGAGTGCATTGCTCCGAAATGACATCTCGAGCTGAAGCGGAGTATTTCTCTAACAATTGTCCAGGTACAAAAATGGATGGCGACCACGACGGCGATCCATGCGAAAACGATAGTAGGTTTTAGCTCAATGCGCAGCTGCTGAACGTTCTCTCCGCCACACCCAGGGAGCTACCGGCGCAATCCCCAGCCACAGTCCACGTGGTGCATGCTGCGCATCACGCTGCACCGCTTTCAATTCAGCGTTGCGGCGATAGGTCGAGGCCCAGGCCATTCCACGCCGCACCAGTTCGGTATTCACCTGCATGGCGCCCTGCTGAATCTGCGCAATCGTCCGCCCATAGGCATCAATCGCAACCGTGGTCACCTCCACCCGTTGATTCAGCACCAGCGCGCTCAGCGCACGCGTGGCGTCGTCTCCATACGGCTGGTCTTTCTCCGGCGCATCGATATTGGCGAGGCGAACCTTCAGGAAAGCGCGCGAGACAGCGCCATAGGAGTCAGGTTTGAACAGGACGGTATCGCCATCGATGACCACAAAGACAACGCCGCTCATCGTATCCGCCCACGCGGGCGCAATGGCGGCCAGCAGCAGGCAAAGCGAGGCAATCAGGCGCTTCACCCGGCGAGCATCTCTGCTGCGTGCTGCCGGGTGGTGGCGGTGATTTTGATGCCGCCCAGCATGCGGGCGAGTTCTTCCACCCGCGCGGCAGCATCGAGCAATTCGATGTTGGACGAAACGAAGCCGCCGTTGGCTTGCTTGGCGACGCGCAGGTGTTGGGTGCCGCGCGCGGCCACCTGCGGCAGATGGGTGATGACCAGCACCTGCCGGGTTTCACCCAGCTTGGCCAGACGCCGCCCGACCGCTTCGGCGACGCTGCCGCCGATGCCGACATCGACCTCGTCGAAAATCAGCGTCGGCACCCCGGCCACGCCGGACAGCGCGGTCTGGATCGCCAGGCTGATGCGCGACAGCTCGCCGCCCGATGCCACCTTGGCAAGCGACCCCGGCGCCAGGCCGGTGTGGCTGGCGACAAGAAAGCTGACGTCTTCCAGCCCGTGCGCTCGCGGTTCGCTCGCCGGCTGCAACTGGATGTCGAGCTGGCCGCCTGCCAGCGCCAGTTCGTGCATTGCGGCGGTGACCTGTTTCGACAGCGCGGTTGCGGCTTTGCGGCGCAACGCGCTGAGTTGGTTGGCCGCGTGCTGGTAGTGCGCCAGGGTGACCTCTTCGCTGGCCTGCAGCGTGTCGAGATCGTCGCTGGCGGCCAATTCGGCCAGTCGTGTCCGAAAGCGTTCAAGCAGACTGGCCAGCGCATCGGGCTGCACCCGGTGCTTGCGCGCCAGCCGGTGCATGTCGCTTAACAAAGCATCCAGCTCGTTCAGGCGTTCAGGATCGAGATTCAGGCTGTCGGAATAACGGCGCAGCGCATGCACGGCCTCGGCCAGATCGGCGCTGGCGGAATGCAGCAGCGTCGCCACCTCCTTCAGGCTGTCGTCCACCGCCTGCATCGCATCGAGCCGCGCGCTCATGTCGCCCAGCTGGCTGGAGACGGCGGCTTCGCCTTCATCGAGTCCGTCGATCAGCGCCTGGCTGCCTTCGATCAGGGTGGTGACGTGCGACAGTCGCGCGTGCTCGGTCTGGATGTCGTCCCAGCGCGCGAGATCGTCGCCCAGCGCACGCAGTTCTTCCACCGCCAGCTGCAAGCCTTCGCGTTCGATCTGCCGCGCCTGACCGTGGGATTCGGCGTCGAGGCGCCGCTGGCGCGCACCCTGCCAGGCATGCCAGGCGGTGCTGACAGTGGCAGCGGTTTGCTGCGCGCCCGCATACGCATCGAGCACCTCGCGCTGGGTTTGCGGGCGCAGCAGCGCGTGGTGCGCATGCTGGCCATGGATGTCGAGCAGAAACTCGGCGGCTTCCTTAAGCTGGGTCAGCGGCGCGGCGCTGCCGTTGATAAAGGCACGCGAACGGCCGCCCGCCTCGATCACCCGGCGCAGAATCAGGCTGCCATCATCCACGGCAAACCCCGCTTCCTCGAGCCAGCTTGCCAGCTGCGGCAGACCCTCCACCACAAACCCGGCGGCGATTTCGGCACGCGGCGCGCCGCTGCGCACCACGCCGCCCTCGGCGCGATCGCCCAGCGCCAGCGCCAGCGCGTCGACCAGAATCGATTTTCCCGCACCGGTCTCGCCGGTGAGCACCGTGAGTCCCGGCGCGAAATCGAGTTCAACCGATTCGACCAGCAGGTAATTGCGGATGGATAAATGGGCGAGCATGAACTGCTCAGAGTTTCTTGCCCCAATGCAGCTTCTGCCGCAGGGTGTCGTAGTAGCTGTAGGAATGCGGGTGCAACAGGGTGACCGGACGGTTGGCGCGGGTGATCCAGACATGGTCGCCGCTGAACAGATCGAAATGGTGCTGGCCATCGAAATGGACGCGCGCATCGTCGGCATAGGTCAGGTGCAGCTCGATACGCGAATGGCTGCTGACCACGATCGGACGCGCCGACAGGGTGTGCGGGCAGATCGGCACCAGCGCCACTGCCTCCAGTGTCGGATGCACGATCGGGCCGCCCGACGACAGCGCATAGGCCGTGGTGCCGGTCGGCGTGGTGACGACCAGGCCATCGGCGCGCTGGCTGTAAACAAACTCGCTGTTGATGGCGATTTCCAGATCGATCAGGCGGCCCGAGCCGCCCTTGCCGACCACCACATCGTTGAACGCGGTGGATTCGAACACCGTCTCACCGCCGCGCCGCACCTGGCCGTTGAGCAGGATGCGTTCTTCCGCCACGTACTGTCCACTGAGAATTTCAGCCACCGCATCGAACATGTCATCCACCGTGATGTCGGTGAGAAAGCCCAGCCGCCCCTGGTTGATGCCGATCAGCGGCACGCCGTGCGGCGCCAGCTCGCGCGCAATCGACAGCATGGTGCCGTCGCCGCCCATCACCACAACCACATCGCTCTCGGTTGCCAGGTCATGCAGGCTGCGGGCAGGACAATCGCGAAGATTCAATCGCTCGGCCGTCTGGCTGGCAAGCAGAACGACATGTCCGCGCGTCTGCAGGAATTCGGCAAGCGCACGCACCGAATCGTGCATCTCCGGGTTGTCATATTTCCCGACCAGGCCAACAGTATGAAAAGGGGTTTGCATGGGGGGCGATTATAAAGGGCGAGCGGTGTACGGTGGACAATACGCAGGCAATTCCGTTTCAGCCCGCGCCAACCGCTCATCACCCTCTCCCCGCTCCCTTATAATGATGGCATGCTTACCGACCGCGCCTGTATCCTGCTGAAAACCCTGGTTGAACGCTATATCGTCGACGGCGAACCGGTCGGTTCGCGCACCCTGTCGAAACATGCCGGTCTGGATCTGTCGCCCGCCACCATCCGCAACATCATGGCCGATCTCGAAGAGATGGGCTTTGTCGCCAGTCCGCACACCTCGGCCGGGCGCATTCCAACCCCACGCGGCTACCGTTTTTTTGTCGATACCCTGCTCACCATGCGTCCGCTGGCGCAGGTCGAAGTCAACCAGCTCGAACACAGTCTGGCCTCGTCCGACCCACAGCACCTGATGACCGCAGCGTCCACCCTGCTGTCCGACCTCAGCCAGTTTGCCGGGCTGGTGATGACGCCGCGCCGCAACCCGGCGTTCCGCCAGATCGAGTTCATCAGCCTGTCTGAAAAGCGCATCCTGCTCATCATTGTCACCATGGAAGGCGAAGTCGAAAACCGCGTCATCCTCACCGAGCAGGCCGTCAGTGCCTCCGTCCTGACCGAGGCTGCCAACTATTTCAATCAGCATTTTTCCGGTCACCGCTTCGACCAGGTGCGCGCCAAACTGCGCGACGAACTCGGCCGCGTACGCGACGACATCAACCGCCTGATGACCGCTGCGGTGGACGCGGGCAGTCAGGCTGCGGACGCCAGCCACGAAAACGTGGTGGTGTCGGGCAGCCGCAATCTGCTGAACGTCAACGAACTCTCCAGCAACATGGGCAATCTGCGCCGCCTGTTCGACGCTTTCGAACAGAAGACCGGCCTGTTGCAACTGCTCGACCAGTCGCGCAATGCAGCCGGGGTGCAAATCTTCATCGGCGGCGAATCCGAGTTGCTGCCGCTCGACGAATGCAGCCTGGTCACCGCGCCCTACTCAGTCGACGGCCAGGTGGTCGGCACCCTCGGCGTGGTCGGCCCCACCCGCATGGCCTACGAACGCGTAGTGCCGATCGTCGACATCACAGCCAGACTCTTGTCGAGTGCACTTTCCCATCATTGATGACATACCTTAAAGAACCCGATTACGTCCACGGCCAGCCCGTCCGCACCGGCATCCTGCTGGTCAATCTGGGCACGCCGGCGGCTCCTACCGCGCAGGCGCTGCGGCCCTACCTGAAAGAGTTCTTGTCCGATCCGCGCGTGGTGGAAATCCCGCGTCTGGTCTGGTGGCTGATTCTGAACGGCATCATCCTCAACACCCGCCCGAAAAAATCCGCCGAAAAATATGCTGCAATCTGGACCGCTGACGGCTCACCGTTGCGGGTACACACCGAAAAACAGGCCAAGCTGCTGCATGGCTGGCTCGGTGAAAAACTCACCAGCCCGCTCAAAGTCGAATACGCCATGCGCTATGGCCAGCCGTCGATTCCCGCCACCCTGGCGCGGATGAAAGCAGAAGGCTGCGACCGCATCCTGATTTTGCCGGCCTACCCGCAATATGCGGCGTCCAGCACCGCCACCGCGTTCGATGCGGCATTTTCCTGGTTGCTCAAAACCCGCAACCAGCCCGCGCTGCGCACGCTCAAGCACTACCACGACCACCCCGCCTACATTCACGCACTCGCCAGCAACATCCGCGACGACTGGCAAAAAAACGGCCGCCCCGACGTGCTCGTCATGAGCTTTCACGGCGTGCCGCGTTACACGCTGGACAAGGGCGACCCCTATCACTGCGAATGCCAGAAAACCGGACGCCTGCTGGCCGAAGCACTCGGACTCGAAGCGAAGCAATTCCGCCTCACCTTCCAGTCGCGCTTCGGCCGCGCCGAATGGCTGCAACCCTACACCGACAAAACCCTGGCAGCGCTTGGCAAGGAAGGCGTCAAGCGGGTGGACGTAGTGGCACCCGGCTTCACTGCCGACTGTCTGGAAACCCTGGAAGAGCTGGCGATCGAAGGCCGCGCCACATTCATCGCAGCCGGCGGCAAGGAATTTCGCTACATCCCCGCACTCAACGAACATCCAAAATGGATCGCAGCGCTCGGCCAGATCGCGCTGGACAATCTGGGCGGCTGGGTCAGCCTTGAGGGTGCGCGCAATGCCGACGAAGAAGCCCGGCAGGCCAGCAGAACGCGTGCACTGAACCTCGGCGCACGCAACTAGATTCGACAAGGGTCCCCGGATCCTTTATTCGTTGCGAATAAAGTGCTCGCGGTAATACTTCATCTCTTCAATCGACTCGTAAATATCGGCCAGCGCATCGTGCTTGCTGCCTTTT
>JAANCK011253024.1_pt1 | contig 14797 bp, 15 predicted proteins | sample 7277841 | NCBI WGS metagenome assembly JAANCK01 (sample SAMN14222788, study PRJNA588281) | permafrost metagenome | isolation source: Arctic cryosol methane SIP | place: Canada:Nunavut | collected 2015-07 | reverse complement strand
CGCTGATGATGGCGCAGGTCACCGGGCTCAAGCCAGGCGACTTCGTCCACACCCTGGGCGACGCGCACCTGTATCTGAATCACCTCGACCAGACGCGCGAGCAGTTGACCCGCATGCCGCGCCCGCTGCCGACCATGACGTTGAACCCGGATGTGAAAGATATCTTCGCGTTCCGCTTCGAGGACTTCACGCTGAGCGGCTACGATCCGTACCCGGCGATCAAGGCGCCGGTGGCGGTATGAGCGTGCCGAAGAAACCACGTGTCAGCGTCATCGCCGCGCTCGCCAAAAACCGCGTCATCGGCATCGAAAATCGCCTGCCGTGGCGGCTGCCGGAAGACCTCGCCCACTTCAAGGCGCTGACGCTCAACCACCCCATCCTGATGGGCCGCAAAACCTTCGAGTCGCTCGGCCGTCCGCTGCCGGGGCGCGCCAACATCGTCATCACCCGCCACCCTGCCTACTGTAAGGACGGCTGTTTGGTCGCCGCCTCCATCCCCGCTGCGCTGGCGCTGTGCGCGGATGCCGACGAAGTGTTCTTCATCGGCGGCGCCGAGCTCTACGCCCAGGCTATTCCGCTCGCTGATCGCCTGTATCTGACCGAAGTGGACATCAATGCCGAGGGTGACGCATGGTTCCCCGACTACGACCGCAGCGCGTTCAGGGAAGTCTCGCGAGAGTCGCATACCGGCGAGAAGGGCGATGTGCTGGGGTTTGATTTTGTGGTGTATGAGCGGGGATGATTTTTTGCTATGTGTTTTGAGGCTGGGCTTCGGTATTGATTTGCTTGCGAAAAAGCGAGTCCGATTCCTCGACGTTCGCAGTCGTTCTGTTATGACGGGTTAGGCTGCCGACAATTTAACGACTAGAATTAATCCGAATAAGAAAAACCCATAAAAATTAATCACGGGAGGGGCTATGAAAGCGATTTTCTGCATTTGGGCTGTAACAGCTTTGTGCTTTGCGCCAACAGCGCAAGCGAGTAGCTGTGGTACTAACAAGCTATGTGTTCCCGGTGATTTTCCTTCTCCCGATGGTGCGGATTTCAAAATGGATCTGTTGTCAGGAAACGTAAATGTTGACTTTGGCGATCTTGGTGGGCCTAGCAATGGGTTAGGAGGATTTGCGCTGAACAACTTTCAACCAATCCATTTCCATGCCTCCCCTTTCTCAGGTGGGGCTGGGGCAAGTGTAGGAACATCCGCACTTACCTATGAAAGTATCAATCACTATCTGATCGGCAGTGCGCTTATTTTCGGATCTACGGCCGAGTTTTACCTTGGCGGTACAGGAACAGGGACTCTAGTCGATATAGATGGCACCAAGGGTGACTGGTCACTCAGCATACCTTTGTACGCCACGTGGGGAAACACTCTGTTTAACTTTGGGCAGGTGGGGCTAAGTACTACGCAAACTTATAGTTATTATGGTGAGACCTATTTGAATTCCGATGGTGATCTTGCCGTAGACAGGATCAAGCATTCGATCTCGGGGCAGAGCATGGACTACGCCAGTGGCAACGCTTTCCTGGTTGGGCAGGCCCAGATAAATGATCCGGCCTTTGCCCTCAACGGCGTCAGAGTAACCTTTGGAATTTACGGCAACGACCCAGTCGTTTCATCCGTTCCAGAACCCGCTGCCATCTGGTCGATGTTGTCTGGACTGGGTTTGTTAGGTGTTGCAACTCGCCGTCGGAGAAGAAAATTCGCTGCTGATTAAAATGGCAATAATAACGGGACAGTTGTCCCGTTTTTCTATTGCGGCTCTCTAACCCAGTCCGCGTAGCTTGGGCTGATGAAATGAAGCCCAACACGACCCCCGAATAACATGCACTATCGACGAGCGCTAATCCCCTGCAGCACATATTTCTTTACTGTTGCGCTGGCGAAGCGGAAAAGCACATTGCTGATCGAACACGCGGATGAGTTGCGTGACCCTATCCGCGTCGTCAAACTCCGTAACCCGTTCGAGATTGTAGCCATGGTGGTGTCGGTTGCCGCCGGGAGATGCGGATTATCCGACGCGCTCGTCGCTCATTGAGGCGGGTTTCTCGCGCGGCATTCCAAAGGGAGAGCGTATGCGTCCGAGCCGCACAACGAAGCGGGAACGCGGTATCTGGCAACGCCGCTATTGGGAGCATCTGATACGGACGATCTGGAATTGCAAACGCACGTTGATTACATCCATCGCAATTCGGTCAAGCATGGGCATGTGGCGCAGGCGTCGGCATGGCCGCATTCGAGTATTCACCGCTACATTCGAATGGGTGGCTGAAGGAGGATTGGGGTGTCGAGGTCGAGACGGGCAGTGGATATGGCGAGTGAGGTAGAGAACGTTGGGCTTGTCAGCCCAACCTACGATTTTGATGGATGGCTGAAGGAAATAGAATGAATGTGAAAGATAGCAACGCAACCGCACAACGGGGTACAGCATGAGCGGCGCACCTAAATGCCTCCAGTGCGGTTCAGACTACGCCTACGAAGACGGCACCATGTACGTTTGCCCGGAATGCGCCCATGAATGGCCGCAGGATGCGGTAGCAGGCGCAGATGACGCGCGGGTGGTGCGCGATTCCAACGGCAATGTGCTGCAGGACGGCGACACGGTGTCGGTGATCAAGGATCTGAAGGTGAAAGGTTCGTCATTGGTCGTCAAGGTCGGAACCAAGGTCAAGAACATCCGCATCGTCGAAGGCGATCACGACATCGATTGCAAGATTGACGGCATTGGCGCGATGCAGTTGAAGTCGGAGTTTGTGAAGAAGGTGTAGCGGATGGCGCATTCCCCGACCCATAAAAAACGGAGCCTTGGCTCCGTTTTTTATGGGTCGTTGCGGCTTTGTTTCACCAGTCGCTGCGCCCGCCAGGCGGGTTAGTTGAGTTCAGGTTCCACTGCGGATTCGAGCGCGCTCTGCACGGGACGCCGTCCAACCTGGATTTTCAACTTGAGCGACTGCTGTTTGCGCGCCACCGTCAGCTGCGCCGGCTGACCCGGTTGCAGGGCGGCGATCAGGTTGAGCAGGGAGGCCGAGTCGGTTACGGCCTTGCCGTTGACTGCCAGCAGGATGTCGCCCGGACGGATGCCGCCGACCTCGGCCGGGCCGCCTTTCAGCACGCCGGCGATCAGTGCGCCTTCGACGTTTTTCAGGCTGAACGATTCGGCCAGTTCAGGCGACAGGTCCTGCACCTCGATGCCGACCCAGCCACGCGTGACGCCGCCGGATTTGATGATCTGTTCCATCACCTGGCGCGCGATGCTGACCGGAATGGCGAAGCCGATGCCCTGCGAGCCGCCGGTGCGCGAATAGATGGCGCTGTTCACGCCGACCAGGTTGCCGGCCGCATCGACCAGCGCGCCACCCGAATTGCCCGGGTTGATGGCGGCGTCGGTCTGGATGAAGTTCTCGAAGGTGTTGATGCCGAGGTGGCTGCGGCCCAGCGCGCTGACGATACCTGCGGTAACGGTCTGGCCGACGCCGAACGGATTGCCCACTGCCAGCACCCAGTCGCCGACCTTGAGGCTGTCGGCCTGGGCGAAGGTGATGGCGGGCAGCTTGTCTGCGTCGATTTTCAGCACCGCGAGATCGGTTTCGGGATCGGTACCCACCACGTGCGCGGGCAGGGTCCGGCCATCCGCCAGCGCAACCTGGATTTGGTCGGCAGCCGCGACCACGTGGTGATTGGTGAGGATGTAGCCATTGGCGCTGACGACCACGCCCGAGCCGAGGTTGGATACCTGGCGTGGCCGCGCATCCTGGCGGTCGCCAAAGAAATAGCGCAACACCGGATCCTGTGGCGAGGGATGCGCCGGGTTGCGTATCGTTTGCTGGGTAAAGACGTTGACCACCGCCGGAATGACTTTTTGCGCTGCGCTTGCGAATGACATGCCGGGCGCCAGGCCACCCGTTTCCGTTCGCGGTGCCTGCTGGATAGTAAGACTTTGTGGCTGCAATGACTCGTGCAGAAGGTCGGGCTTGAATAAAGTGATGATGAACAACACGCCCAGGGCCACGGTGGTCGATTGGGCAAAAAGTATCCAGAGTTTGCGCATGTTGATTGAATTCAGTGGCTTGGCTTGGTTTTTCGAGCAGCGATTATAGCTGTGGTGTGCATGATGAGATGCCTTAATCTGACAATGGGCTTCCGGAGAGGGGGGCATTTTGGTTAGAATGCCGGTTTTATCGCAACACGTTCGGGTTAGGTAAACATGAGCCAGGAAGTTGATGGGCAAAAAATGAACACAAGTAAACGCAAATTTCTGATTGCCGCGACCAGCGCAGTTGGTGGCGTTGCGGCAGTAGCTGTCGCTGTGCCGCTGCTGCTTAGCATGCAGCCAAGCGCACGCGCCAAGGCAGCAGGGGCGCCGGTTGAAGTGGATATCAGCAAGGTCGAACCGGGCATGCTGCTGACCGTCGAATGGCGCGGCAAGCCGGTGTGGATTGTGAATCGCACCAAGGAAATGCTCGACATGCTGCCCAAGATCGATGACCGCTTGACCGATCCCAACAGCGACATGCCGCAGCAGCCGGCGTACTGCAAAAACCCTACCCGCTCAATCAAGCCGGAATATCTGGTGGCGGTCGGCATCTGCACCCACCTCGGTTGCTCGCCCACCTTCCGCAAGGAAGTCGGCGCGGCTGATCTGGGTGCGGACTGGCCGGGCGGCTTCTTCTGCCCCTGCCATGGTTCGCGTTTCGACCTCGCCGCGCGCGTGTTCAAGGGCGTTCCTGCCCCCCTTAATCTGGTGATTCCGCCTCATCAATACCACGGCGACGCCAAGTTGCTGATCGGTGTAGACACAAAAGGAGCCTAAAAGAATGTCTGCCCTGCAAAAAATGATGGGTTGGATCGACGATCGATTCCCGCTCACCGCAACCTACAAGGCGCACCTGTCCGAGTATTACGCGCCGAAGAACTTCAACTTCTGGTACTTCTTTGGCTCGCTGGCGCTGCTGGTGCTGGTGATGCAAATCGTCACCGGTATTTTCCTGACGATGAACTACAAGCCGGACGCGGATCTCGCATTCATGTCTGTCGAGTACATCATGCGCGACGTCGACTGGGGCTGGCTGATCCGCTACATGCACTCCACCGGCGCGTCGATGTTCTTCGTTGTCGTCTATCTGCACATGTTCCGCGGCCTGATGTACGGTTCCTACCGCAAGCCGCGCGAACTGATCTGGATTTTCGGCGTGATGATCTATCTGGCGCTGATGGCCGAAGCCTTCCTCGGCTACCTGCTGCCGTGGGGTCAGATGTCGTACTGGGGCGCGCAGGTGATCGTCAACCTGTTTGCTGCAGTGCCTTTCATCGGTGAAGACCTGTCGATCTGGATTCGTGGCGACTATGTGATCGGTGATGCCACGCTGAACCGCTTCTTTGCTTTCCACGTCATTGCCCTGCCGCTGGTGTTGCTTGGCCTGGTGGTGGTGCACCTGGTGGCATTGCACGAAGTCGGCTCCAACAACCCCGATGGCGTCGAAATCAAGAAACATAAAGACCCGGTGACGCACATCCCGCTCGACGGCATTCCCTTCCACCCGTATTACACGGTGAAGGACATCGTTGGCGTGATTGTCTTCCTGATGGTGTTCTCGGCGATTCTGTTCTTCGCTCCGGAAATGGGCGGTTACTTCCTCGAAGGCAACAACTTCGTGCCGGCCGATCCGCTGAAGACGCCGCTTCACATTGCGCCGTTGTGGTACTTCACCCCGTTCTACGCGATTCTGCGTGCGGTACCGCCGTTGTTCGGTTCGCAGTTCCCCGGCGTGGTGGCAATGGGCATGTCGATTGTGGTGATGTTCTTCCTGCCCTGGCTGGATCGCAGCAAGGTCAAGTCGATCCGCTATCGCGGCCCGATCTATAAAATCGCACTGGCGCTGTTCATCGTGTCCTTCGTCGGCTTGGGCTACCTTGGCCTGTTGCCGTCGACCCCGATCGCGACACTTTTTGCCCGGACTTTTTCAGTGATTTACTTCCTGTTTTTCCTGTTGATGCCCTGGTATACCTCGATCGATAAAACCAAACCGGAACCAGAAAGGGTGACTGGCTAAATGAAACGCTTGAAGAACTTTCTTTTCCTGCTGGCGGCAATCCCTGTTGTTGCTTTTGCGTCCGAAGCCGGGCCTCCCTTGGACAAGGCGCCGGTTAACCTGGCCGACCAGGAATCGTTGCAGCGTGGCGCACGCATGTTCGTGAACTACTGCTTGAACTGTCACAGCGCTGGTGCGATGCGTTACACGCGGATGCAGGATCTTGGCCTTACCGAAGACCAGATCAAGCAGAACCTGCTGTTTGCCGCCGAGAAGCCGGGCGAACTGATGAAGGTCAGCATGCCCAAGGCAGACGCCAAGGCCTGGTTCGGTGCCGCGCCGCCAGACCTCAGCGTGGTTGCCCGTTCGCGCGGCCCCGACTGGTTGTACACCTATCTGCGCAGCTTTTATCGTGACGACAGCAGGCCCACTGGCTGGAACAACGTCGTGTTCGACAAGGTAGGCATGCCACACGTGTTGTGGAGCCTGCAGGGTGAAATGGCGCCGGTTTACAAGAAAGAAGGCGAACAAGAGGTGCTCGATCATCTTCAACTGGTCAAGCCCGGCAGCGTGACGCTGGCTGAGTACGATGCCCAGGTCGGCGATCTGGTCAACTACCTGACCTGGATGGGTGAGCCCGCGCAACTGCAGCGTAAAAAACTGGGTCTTATTGTGCTGGCGTTTCTGGCGATCTTCTTTGTGGTGGCGTACTACCTCAAGAAAGAATTCTGGAAAGACATTCACTGATCGCGTTCTGCCCGTTAGCCAACAGCCGGACTGCGTCCGGCTGTTGACGTTTTAAGCATCAAACACTCGCAACACCACAATTTGGGAGCCACCGCTATGATGACCTTGTATTCTGGCAGTACCTGTCCTTACAGCCACCGCTGCCGCATCGTCCTGTTCGAAAAAGACATGGACTTCGAAGTCATCGATGTGGACATGCACAACAAGCCGGAAGAAATTGCCAGTATCAGCCCCAGCGGGAAAACGCCGGTTCTGGTCGAGCGCGACCTGATTCTGACCGAGTCCAACATTATCAATGAATACATCGACGAACGTTTTCCGCATCCGCAGTTGATGCCGCCGGACCCCGTCATGCGTGCGCGTGCGCGGCTGGTGCTGTTCAACTTCGAACATGACCTGTTCAGCCACGTCAACACGCTGCAGCATTCGCTCGGCAAGACATCGGACAAGGCGCGCACGGAAATCCGTGACAGCCTGTCGCAGTTGTCGCCCATCCTCACCAAGCAGAAATATTTGATGAACGATGAGTTCTCGATGTTGGATGTGGCGATTGCCCCGCTGCTGTGGCGTCTTGAACATTACGGCATTGAACTGCCCAAAGTTGCCGCACCGGTACTCAAATACCGCGAGCGCCTGTTCAGCCGTCCTGCCTTTATCAGCGCGCTGACCCCGACCGAAAAGGCCCTGCGCAAGTAATTGGGACAGCGCAAATAAAGCCAATCAGGACAGCGCAGGTGGCCGATCTTTCAACCAAGCCCTATCTGATACGCGCACTGTATGAATGGTGCACGGATTCGGGTTACACCCCGCAACTTCTGGTTTCGGTGGATGCCCACACCCGCGTGCCGATGGGGTTTGTCAAGGATGGCCAGATTGTGCTGAATATCAGCGCAGGCGCGACCCGCAACCTCATGCTCGACAACGAGTGGATCCAGTTTTCCGCGCGTTTTGGTGGCGTTTCGCATGAGATTTCGGTTCCGGTCGAGCGGGTGGCCGCCATTTTCGCGCGTGAAAATGGCCAGGGCCTTCACTTCGAACCAGTCGATTCCACTCCGACACCGCCCGATCAGCCTTCGTCCGAACCCTCCGGCGAAGCGCCCGTTCCTCCAAAAGGTCGGCCGTCGCTCAAAGTCGTCAAGTAATCCCGCAAACTTGCGCGCGGCATCGTTATAATGTCGCCCGTCGCCGCTTTAGCTCAGGGGTAGAGCAACCGCCTTGTAAGCGGTAGGTCGTCAGTTCAATTCCGACAAGCGGCACCACATACGCAACCCGCATCTTTTTTGGATGCGGGTTTTTCATTTCCATCAGCAGCCTATTCGATCCCCAACCGTTCCAGCCGGTAGCGCAGGCTGCGGAAGGTGACGCCGAGCACCCGGGCAGCGGCGGTTTTATTGAAGCGCGTTTGCTCCAGCGCTTCGAGAATTGCGGCGCGCTCCATCTGGTCGAGGTAATCCTGCAACGGGTATTTGCTGCCGGGCGTGGCCTGGGAAGCGGGCAGGGTGGGCGCCAGGTTGAGGTCGGACGCGTGGATGTGCTGGTTGTCGCACAATGCCAGTGCACGTTCCAGGGTGTTTTCCAGTTCACGTACGTTGCCCGGGAAGGCATATGCACCCAGTGCTTTTTCGGCGTCGCGGTCCAGCTTGACGTCGGTGCCGCCCAGTTTGTTGAGCAGAAAGCGCGCCATTTCGGGGATGTCTTCGACGCGTTCGCGCAGGCTGGGCATCAGCAGATCGATGACGTTGAGGCGGTAGTACAGGTCCTGGCGAAAGCGCCCGGCTTCCACCAGTGCAGCCAGGTTCTGGTGGGTGGCGCTGACGATGCGCACGTCGATGGCCTCTTCGGCGGTGGCGCCGACCTTGCGCACTTTCTTTTCCTGCAACACGCGCAGCAGTTTTACCTGCATTGACAGCGGCAGGTCGGCCACTTCGTCGAGAAACAGCGTGCCGCCGTCCGCCGCCTGGAAGAACCCGTTGCGGTCGGCTTCGGCCCCGGTGAACGCGCCTTTGCGGTAGCCGAAGAATTCGCTTTCCATCAGCGTTTCGGGAATGGCGCCACAGTTGACCGCGACGAAAGGCTGATCGACGCGGCTGCCGAGCCGGTGTATCAGCCGCGCCGCGAGTTCCTTGCCGCTGCCGGATTCGCCCGAGATGTGAACGGGCGCCTGGGTGCGTGCCAGTTTGGCGATGCGTGCGCGGATGTCCTGCATGGCAGCGGACTGGCCGATCAGCTCGCGTGCAGGATCATCGCCCTGCGTTACGCCGGGGATTTTGAGTGCGGACTTGATCAAGGCGCGAAGCTGGTCGAGCGCCACCGGTTTGGACAGGTAATCAAAGGCACCCGCTTTGAGTGCCGCAACGGCATTGCCGGCGTTGCCAAACGCGGTAATGACCGCCACCGGCACCGGCACCGGCAACGCGCTGGCAAGGGCGATGACTTCCAGCCCTTCGCCGTCGCCCAGTCGCATATCGGTGAGGCAAAGGTCGTAATGGCTGCGCGCCAGTTGCGCGCGCGCTTCGGCTACGCTGGCCGCGCGGTCGGTTTCCAGCCCCATTTTGACGAGCGTGAGCTCCATCAGGTCGAGCAGGTCGGGTTCGTCGTCCACCAGCAGGATGCGTGGGTTGTATGCCATTAGTCGCTCCCGTACAGGCTGAGGCGAAAACGCGCGCCCCCCGTGCTCGGCACATAGGCCAGCACGGCATAGTTGGCTTCGGCCAATTCGCGGGCGAGAAACAGGCCGAGCCCGGTGCCCTGTGCATCGGTGGTGAAAAATGGCTCGAACAGTTTGCCCTGATGTTCGGGCGGCACGCCTGCGCCGTCGTCCTGGATTTCAAGTTGCACCTGGTCGCCCTGTTTATGCATGCGGATCTGGATGCTGCCTGCGTTTTTGCTGCAAGCATGCCAGGCGTTGCGCAGCAGATTCCACAGGATCTGGCGCAGATGGTCGGGATCGAACTGAAAGTGCAGGCGGTCGGGCAGGCTCACGCTGACGGCATCTGCCGGGATGTCTTCGGTCTGGCGTAATTCGGCGATCAGCGGGGCGAGTGTCGCGTTATTGATGCCCGTCGGATTCAGCCGGTCGCGCCGGTTGAGCGTCAGCACCTCTTCCACCAGGCGGTCGAGCCGCCGCGCGTTGTTTTCGATAAGCCCGGCCCACTTGGTTTGGGTGGCGTCGTGCGCCTCCTCTCCCAGCAGTTGTGCGGCATGGCTGATGGCGGAAAGCGGGTTGCGGATTTCGTGCGCGATGTTGGCGGTGAGCCGCCCCAGCGCGGCCAGCTTGAGGCGTTGTGCCGCTTGTTCCGCCTGGCTTTGATCTTCCAGCACCAGCACCCGGCTGCCGTCCGCCGTGGCCAGCGGCATGCAGCGCACCCGCAAGGGCCCGTTCGGCGTATTCAGCGTGGGCGTCGCGTTGGGGGAGAGTTGCTGCGCCAGTTGTGCCAGTTCGGGCGAGCAGGTTTCCAGCCGGGTGACGCCGGGCACCACCGGCGTGCTCATCCCGAGCAGCGCCAGCGCACGCGGGCTGGCATGGCGCACCACGCCGTCGCCACTGACTGCTAGCAGCCCATCGGGCGAATTCTCGATCGCCAGTGCGTTGATGCGATTCAGCAGCGCCAGTTCTTCGGCTTGTTGTTGCGCCAGCGTTTCCGAGCGCAGCGCGCGTTGCGTCAGCGTGTGTGCCAGCCAGCCAATGGCGAAATAGCCTATGCACAAAAGGCCGACCTGAAAATACGAGCCTTTGCTTGGGCTGTCGCCCAGAATACTGAAGCCATGTTGCAGCAGCAGGGCAATCGACGCGATGGACGCATAAAGCAGGGTGAGCCGGCCACTGCCAACCAGCCCGCCGGACGCGATGGACACCACCAGCAACAGGCCCATGCCTTCCGCCAGGCGCGCGCTGGTGCCCATCAGTAACATGGTAAAAATAATGTCGGCGACGATGTGGGCGGTGAGTTGGACCTGAAATCCTGGCCAGCGCGCGCGGATGCCCAGCACAAACAGGGCTGCAGCGATCAGATAAGCGTAGGCATACGCCTGGAAGCGTTCGCCCGCCCCCTCGTAAAACATGTCCGACGCCCCGAACAGCAAGCCGGTGAACACCAGCGCCATCGCCAGGGACAGGCGATACAGGTTGAAATAGTCGAGACTGCGCCAGTGCGACGCGAAATAGCCCTGCGTGGCAAAGCGCTGCAGGGGTTGCGCCGCAGCGTTCATCGCTTGCCGAGTTTCTGGTGCTCGGGCGTGCAATATAGCTCGCCCCCGCTATAGATTGCCTCGCTGCGCGGCAGATTCACCCCGCAATGCGCGCATTTCACCATGTCTTCGACAATCGAATCACGTGTCGACGCGGGTGGCGTATTGAGCGAACGCAGGTAAGTACGGAATAACGACCACACCACAAAACCAATCGCAATCAGCAGCAGAATCTTGATCACGCCATGCTCCCAAAAATGGCGTTCAGCATAGCATGGCGTTAAACAGGGCTGGCATGCCACAGGGTTGTTAAATGCGGCTTTCGGGTAAAGCATTCGCCGGTCGGCAGCTCATTTAAACGTCCGGTAGCTTGAATCGGGGATTTTTGCGGGATAATGCAGCCAGCCCACTGCCATTAGGCTAGGGCTGGAGACAAATAAACAAAGTGCCTGTTTAAGGGCCGCCGAGGACAGCTTTTTTACGATGTGCATCGCGTCATGACAAACCACAATCAGTGGCTGTTTCGGCAGCAACTTTCTGTCGTATCCCTGACCAAAATTCTGCTCGATCCGTTTGTGGCCGTGCTGGTGCTGATTGCTTGCGCGCTGTATTTCGACGAGACCTTCAAAGGCCCGTATCCGATTCTGGCGCTCATCGTATTTACCCTGACTTTCCCGGGGAAATGGCCTGAAGTCAGTATGCGTGCCTTCTGGAATGAATCCGTCATGCCCTGGTTTTTTCTATCCGGGCTGATTCTGCTGTTTGGGTATTCCACCGGTTATCTCGATTTCTTCCCCCCCAATCTGGTGATGGCGTGGATGCTGGTCACGCCCATTGCCATGTATGTCGCACACCGCATCACCCGCAAGCTGCTGCCGCGCCTGCTGCTGCTCGAAGGCGGCCGTCGTCGCGCCATCATCGTGGGGGCGGGGAGTCTGGGCACCGAGTTGCGCGGTCGTTTTGTCGATGACAGTGCGCTCGGTGTGGATGTCATTGGTTTTTTTGACGATCGCACCCTTGATCGCACCGAACTGGTCGACCCCAAAAAACTGCTGGGCAAGCTGACCGAGATTCCAGATTACGTTAACCGCAACGGCATCGACCTCGTCTACATCACCCTGCCCATGGCCGCACAGCCGCGCACCCTGGGCCTGCTCGACGCGCTGCGCGACACCACCACCTCGGTCTATTTCGTCCCGGATATTTTCGTGTCCGACCTCATCCAGGCGCGGGTCGACCATATCCATGGCATGCCCGTCGTCGCCCTGACCGAAACCCCCACCCTCGGCGTCAGCGGCATAGGCAAGCGCCTCAGCGATCTGGTTATCGCCAGCCTCATCCTGTTGATGATCTGGCCGCTGCTGATTATTCTTGCGGTGGGCGTCAAACTGTCTTCGCCTGGTCCCATCATCTTCAAACAGCGCCGCTACGGCCTCGACGGCCATGACATTCTTATATACAAGTTCCGCTCCATGCGCGCCCACGCAGAAGACGGCGTCATCCAGCAGGCCGGCCGCGAAGACCCGCGCATCACCCGTTTTGGCAGCTTCATGCGCCGCACCTCGCTCGACGAGCTGCCGCAGTTCATCAACGTGCTGCAAGGCCGCATGAGCGTCGTCGGCCCGCGTCCGCACGCCGTCTCCCACAACGAGCAATACCGCAAGCTCATCAAGGGCTACATGCTGCGCCACAAGGTCAAACCCGGCATCACCGGCTGGGCGCAAGTCAACGGCCTGCGCGGCGAAACCGAAACCCTCGACAAAATGCGCGCCCGCGTCCAGTACGACATTGATTACATGCGCAACTGGTCACTAGGCTTTGACCTCATGATCATTGGCAAAACCCTGGCCGTCGTTTGGCGCGATCAGAACGCGTATTGAAGGACGCCCCGTCGTCATTCCGTGCCTGACACGGAATCCAGTGTCGCGAAACGACCATTCATCTGGCAGCAAGCCGCACTGGATACCGGATCAAGTCCGGTATGACGGCAGTTGAAGCTGGCCGCAACCGTCAAAGGGAGCCGTTACTGGTATTACCAATACACCGAGCCATCCGGCAAACTGATGCAGGTCTTTGTTGGGCCGGACAACGAGGCTGTGCGGCGATTGATGGAGCGCCGCAACTAGCCGGCAGCCAGTGCATTGTTGATTCCGCTGGCCAGAGCTGCAGTAGCGCTTGGGTGTGCCACGGTGATGCCCCGCCACCTGAAGGTGATCGGCAGGCTGGCAGATTACGGATTCTTCCGCGCAGGCGGAGTGCTTATTGGAACCCATGCGTTTCTCGCGTACGGGAACATGCTGCGGCTGCACTGGGGCGATTCCTCGCGCACCCAGGACATCGATTTCGCGCATGCGGGGAAGAGTGTATCGCTCGCGCTACCGGCAACCATTGAGGTGAAGGCGCATAACGCCATCGAGTCCCTGGAAATGGGGTTTTTGCCCGTCACAGGAATATCGGGTAAGGCTGGGGCGACCAATCTCCATCCGAAAGTTCCTGAATTCAGGCTGGATTTTTTGACGGTGACGCACCGGGGTGGCGAGACGCCCTATACCCATCCTCAGCTCAACATACCTCTCCAGCCGCTAAAGTTCATGGGGTTTTCCCTGCAAAACGCCCAGCAGGCAGCGCTGATCAGCACGGGCGGAGTCGTCTTGGTCAATGTGGCCCATCCGGCTCGCTATGCCCTCCACAAGCTAATCGTTTACGGGGAACGAGCGGGCGCGTTCGCCTCGAAAAGCAGGAAAGGCTTGCATCAGGCGGCCTCGCTGCTTGCATATTATCGCGAGCAACGGCAATGGGATATTGATGAAGCCTGGAGCGACCTGGTGTCGCGCGGAAAAGGTTGGGTGCGCCGTGTACGGCAAGGGGTGGAAGCGCTGGACAGGTTCTATCCGGACATTAAAGCCGGTGAGTGGCTCGTTGTGCCGTAAGCGTAGCGCTCCCCGGGGAGGGCGGGTTTGATACGGTAAAACCTTGGCCATCGTTGTGGCGTGATCAGGACGCATGCTGTGCCTTATCTGGCAGGCATTTCCTCCCAGATATTACTTATTAGTGAATAGACATTGTTTATCAAAGCAAGTTTGTCGATAAATTTTACATGCGCCCCATTTCGAGGCGCTGGTATTAAAGCGTATTGATTTTGCAATACTTTCTTCCTGTCGCTCAAATCGGCTTATAAAAATAAATGGTGTGGTAACTCACTCGAGAAACGAATTGACCAGGCGGATGTCGGAAAACTTTACACTTCCAGGGTCCGCATTTCCGCTGAATCGGGCTGATACCACTCAATCAACTTTTAACTTGTTGATTAAAAGTGAGTATAAGTAAATGTTGAATTAGGCTGGCATTGCTATTGCTTATTGTGAAGCGCCGCGAAGGGAATTAATCGGAGTCAAACTCTCCGCCCGGGTGGGTAACAACAAATGTAGTTGTTTAATCGATCGATACCTAATCTACATGAGGAGATTTACAATGAACTTCAATATGACAAAAGTTGCAGCTGCACTTGCTCTGGCGCTGGCTGCAAATGGCGCTTACGCTGCCACCGTGACCAGTGTGCAGATTGCTGACACCATCAACTCAGCAGGCACAAATGCTCTGGGTGATGACGTTCTGGGCGCTGACGGCAAATCGGGCGCTTTCCGTTTCGGCGCGATTGGCTTGGGCACCTACACTGGCGCCAGCCTCTGGGCGGGTGATGTGAACAGCGGCATGATCAACATGGCTGGCGGCGCGCCGCTGGACTTCACCACCGGCTTTATCTTCGCCGGTGCAGCTTTCCAGCCCTTCAATGCAAAAGTGAACGGCGGTGTGGTTGTTCCTGGTTCGGGCG
>JAANCK010089238.1_pt1 | contig 14820 bp, 15 predicted proteins | sample 7277841 | NCBI WGS metagenome assembly JAANCK01 (sample SAMN14222788, study PRJNA588281) | permafrost metagenome | isolation source: Arctic cryosol methane SIP | place: Canada:Nunavut | collected 2015-07 | reverse complement strand
GTCCCCGGCCGCGCCGGCCGAGGACGAGACCGCGGTGATCCTCTACACCTCCGGCACCACCGGGCACCCCAAGGGGGCGATGCTCACGCAGCTGAATCTCGTCCACTCGGCGCTGCACTACCAGCATTGCCTGCAGCTGGGCGCAGGCGAGCGCGCGCTGCTCGCGGTGCCGGCGAGCCACGTCACCGGCCTCGTAGCCATCATCCTCGCCATGCTGCGCGTCGGCGGCTGCGTGCTGATGCTGCGCGATTTCAAGGCCCGGGCGTTTCTCGAGCTGGCGAGCCGCGAGCGCATGACGTTCACGCTGGTGGTGCCGGCCATTTACAACCTGTGCCTGCGCGAACCCGATTTCGAACAATTCGACCTGAGCCGCTGGCGCATCGGCGGCTTCGGCGGCGCGCCGATGCCGGAGGGCAGCATCCGCGCGCTGGCGCAGAAGCTGCCGCAGCTGCTGCTGGTGAACGCCTACGGCGCCACCGAGACCAGCTCCCCCGCCACCATCATGCCGCCGGGCGGGCAGGCCGCGCATCTGGACAGCGTGGGCGCGGTCCTGCCCTGCGCCGAGCTGCGCGTGATGGACGACGAGGGCCGCGAAGTCCCGCCCGGCGCGGAGGGCGAGATCTGGATCGCCGGCCCGATGGTGGTGCCGGGCTATTGGGACAATGCCGCCGCGACGCTAAACGAATTCTGCGGCGGCTACTGGAAATCGGGCGATATCGGTTCGATCGACGCGCACGGCTATGTGCGCATCTTCGACCGCAAGAAAGATTTGATCAACCGCGGCGGCTACAAGGTGTTCTGCGCCGAAGTCGAGAACGTGCTGTCGCTGCACCCGGCGGTGATCGAATCGGCGCTGATCGCGCGCGCGGACCCGGTACTCGGCGAAAAATCCCACGCTTTCATACTGCGCTCCGATCCGGCTTGCAGCGAGGACGAGTTGCGCGCGCACTGCGCGCGCCACCTCGCCGACTACAAGCTGCCTGACTTCATTACATTCGTCGAACAACCGCTGCCGCGCAACGCCAACGGCAAGCTGCTCAAGCGCGCGCTGCGCGAGCAGGCAGCCTCCGGCGCCTAGCGGCGCGAGCTTTCCGCCAGCACGAATCGCAGCGGGCGCGGCGGCGAAATCGCCAGTCTGCTTGTGATATATTAGTAATATATGTGACGCCATGTGCGACGACGAAAGCGAGGGAGCAAGGATGAGCAAATTGTTGAGCAGCGCTGCGGTCGCGCAATACAACCGCGACGGATTCTATTTTCCGGTGCCGGTCCTGTCCGCCGAAGAGGCGGCGCACTTCCGCCGCCGCCTGGAGCAGCACGAAGCGATAGCCGGCAAGCCGCTGCAGGGCAACTGGCGCCACAAGAGCCACCTGCTGTTCACCTGGGCGGACGAGCTGGTGCACCACCCGAAGATCCTCGATGCGATCGAGGACGTGATCGGACCCGACATCCTGTGCTGGACCACCAATTTCTTCATCAAGGAAGCCAATAACCCGGGCTTCGTTTCCTGGCATCAGGATGCAACCTACTGGGGGCTGGATCCGAACGACGTGATCACGGCGTGGGTGGCCCTGACCGATGTCACGCCCGAAAACGGCTACATGGAATTCCTCCCCGGCAGCCACAAGACCGACCAGTTGCCGCATGTCGATACCTTTCACAAGGACAATCTGCTGTCGCGCGGCCAGGAAATCGCAGTCGAGGTAGACAAGACCAAGACTGTGGGTATCCCGCTGCGCGCCGGGGAAATGTCGCTGCACCACATCAAGCTCGTGCACGGCTCCGAGCCGAATCGCAGCAATGACCGGCGCATCGGCCTGGCGATCCGCTACATCCCCACCTACGTGCGCCAGACCAAGGTGCGCGATTCGGCGGTCCTGGTGCGCGGCACCGACAGGTTCCACCATTTCGATTACGAACCGCGTCCGCAGGCGGACCTGGACGAACGCGCGCTCGCCGCGCACGACGACGCGGTGCAGCGCCAGGTCAAGGCGCTCTACCAGGGCACGAGCAAACAGGAGTTCCGGGCCTGAGCCCGGCGCTGCGGGCAGCATGGCGGAAGAACGCAAGAAGCTGAGCATCCCCGACCTCCTGGCGCGCAAGCGCGCCGGCGAAAAGGTCGTGATGGCTTCGATTCCGGACTATCCCACGGCGGTATGGGCGGAGCGCGCCGGCATCGACATCTGCGCCGTCGGCGACAGTCTGGGCATGGTGAGCTACGGCTACGCCAATACCCTGCCGGTCACCGTGGACCTGATGCTGGAGCACTGCCAGGCGGTGCGCCGCGGCGCCCCCAACACGTTCAGCCTGGTGGCCATGCCCTACGGCAGCTATCCGAACCCGGATGTCGCGGTCACCAACGCGCTGCGCTTCATGAAGGAAGGCGGCGTGGACTGCGTCAAGATCCAGGGCGGGCGCGACAAGTTCCAGCTGATCAAGGCGATTGCCGACGCCGGCGTGCCGGTGATGAGCCACGTCGGCATGTGTCCGCATTTCGTGCACCATTACGGCGGTTTCAAGCTGCAGGGCAAGACCGCCGAGGAGGCGCTCAAGATCATCGACGACGGCATCGCCATCCAGGAGGCCGGCGGCATCGGCTTCGAAGTCGAAGCGGTGCCGGCGCCGGTGGCGAAGGCGGTGGACGATGCGGTGGACATTTTCACCTTCGGCATCGGCGCCGGGCCGGCGAGCTGCGGTCAGCTGCTGCTCGCATTCGACCTGCTCGGCATGTTCGACCAGTTCAAGCCCAAGTTCACCAAGCGCTACGCCAGCATCGCGCAGATCGCGGTGGATGCGTTAAAGACCTACGCGGCCGAAGTGCGCAGCGGGCAGTTCCCCGATGCGGACCACAGCTACGCGATGAAGCCCGAGGAGCTGGCGCGGCTGGAGCAGGCGCTGCAGCAGAAGTAGCAGCCGCGCGCGCCGCGCCGGCGCAATCCGCCTACATCGCCACCGCGCCCGCCGCGCCGCCGCGCGCCACCGCCTCGTTTTCCTTCTGCTGCAGCGAGAAGATCGAAGTGTAGCCGCCCGACCAGTCTGGCGGGATCAGGCACGGACGCGGGTCGTGGTGCGCGAACAGCGCGCGCTTGCCGCGGATGATGGCCTGGTCGTACTTGGACTTGATCGGATTGCCGGTATAGGGGAAGGCATCCGCCGAACTCAGCGTGTACAGCAGCAGCGGGCGGCCGAGGTCCGAGTCATTGCGCGGCGAGCCGTGGATGGTGCGGCAGTTGTGCAGCGTCAGCGATCCCGCAGGGGCCACCGCATAGACGGCCTTGGCAGTGTCCAGACCGGCGATATCCCGCTCCGACAGGCAGCCGACCCAGTTCCCGTTCGCGTCGTACTGGTTCAGCACCGGTTCGATCAGGTGGCTCTTCGGGATGAAGCCCACCGGGCCCTGCTCCATGCTGCAGTCATAGATGTAGGTGCCTATGGTGAGCGGCGAATAGTTGGTATGCGGCCAGAACGAAATGTCGTAGTGCCACTTGACCTCTTCGCCGCCCTTCTTCCATTTGAAGTTCAGCTTTGAATGGTGGAATTTGACATCCGGACCGACCAGGTCGGCGACGATGTCGGGCATGGGCGATTGGGTGCAGTAGTCCCAGAACACGGGATGCTGTTCCACCGGGTTGGATACGCGGCGCAGGCGCGGGTCGTGCGGCTTGTGGTCCGGCTCCAGGTCGTAGATCACGTCCGACTTGCTCACCTTGCGGCTGCGCTCGATCAGTTCGTCCGTGGCGGCTCGCAGTTTCCTGATCCACTCGTCGCCGATGATCTTCTCGAGGATGATGTATCCCTCGCTGAAATACGCTTCGCGCTGCGCCTGCGTCAGGACGCGCGGCGGGATGGACAGGATTTGCTCGGGTGTCATGATGGTCTCCTTCGCTGTTGCTGCTAGTTTCCGAGGTACAGGCTCTTGATGGCGTCCGATTGGCGCAGCTCTTCCGACGCGCCCTGCAGCGAAATGCTGCCCGATTCGAGCACATAGGCGCGCCCGGCGCTGGCGAGCGCCATGGCCGCGTTCTGTTCGGCCAGCAGGATGGTCATGCCGCTTTGCGCGAGCCGGCGCACGATGTGGGCGATTTCCTCGACGATGATCGGCGCGAGGCCGAGCGTAGGCTCGTCCAGCAGCAGGCACTTGGGCTTGGCCATCAGCCCGCGCGCGATGGCGAGCATCTGCTGCTCGCCGCCGGACATCGAGCCGGCCTTCTGCGCGCGGCGCTCGTGCAGCCGCGGGAACATGTCGAATACCTGGTCGAGTTCCGCGGCGGCGTGGTTGCGGTCCGTCCGATGGTAGGCGCCCATCAGCAGGTTTTCCAGCACGGTGAACTTGACGAATACCTGCCGGCCTTCCGGTACCAGCACCAGGCCGCGATTCACGCGCTGGTGCGTGGACAAGGGCGTGATCTCCTCGCCGGCAAAGCGCAGCGTCCCGGAGCTCGCCGCCTTCAGTCCCAGCGCCGTGCGCAGCGTGGTGGTCTTGCCGGCGGCGTTGGCGCCGATCAGCGATACGACTTCGCCGGCGCCGACGTTTACCGTAACGTCCTTGAGCACGTGGTTCTTGCCGTAATGGACGTTGACCCGCTCGAACTCAATCATGGCGATGCCCCAGGTAGGCGGCGATGACGCTCGGATCGCGCAGCACCTCTGCAGGCGTGCCTTCGGCAATCTTGGCGCCGTGGTGCAGGCTGATGGCGCGGTCGGCGAGTTTGCCGAGGAATCCGACCTTGTGATCGATGATGCACAGGGTCGTGCCATGCGAGCGCAGGTCGCGCAGCACTGCTTCCAGGTTTTCTATTTCGGCCTGGCCGAGGCCCGATGCGGGCTCGTCCAGCAGCAGCAGTTGCGGCTCGCACATCAGCGCCATCGCCACGCCCAGCATCTTTTCCTCGCCGTAGGACAGTTCCGCCGCGGTCTGGTCGCGCGCCGCCTCCAGCCGGCACAGGCCGAGGACCTCCCCGGCGCGCCGCTCCAGATCGCCGCCGGCGTTGCCGGCGCCGGCGTTGATGAGCGTCGCGATGCGCCGCCAGCCGAGGCGCCGCTTCAGCATCAGGTGGCCCGCGATGATGAGGTGCTCGTACACGCTGAGTTCGGCGAACAGCTGCGGGTTCTGGAAGGTCTTCACCACACCGGCAGCGGCGATGTCATGCGGGCGATCGCCCTGGATTTCGCCTGTCTTCCAGATGATCTTGCCCGCGCTCGGCGCGTGTACTCCGGCGATCAGGCTGAGCAGCGTGGTCTTGCCCGAGCCATTGGGCCCGAACACGCCGACGATTTCGCCCGCGCCGATCGAGAACGAGAGGTCCGCAACGGCGGTAAGCCCGCCGAAGCGCTTGGTCAGGCCGGAGACTTCAAGCAGCATGGCGGCGGCGCCCGAGCGCGGCTAGCGTTCCATATATGCCTTGCGGCATCAGCAGGATCGTGAGGATCAGGATCGAGCCGTAGACGATGGAGCGAACCTCGGCGCTGAAGTGGATCAGGTGCGGGAGCGCGGTGAGCACCAGCGCGCCGATGATCGGAGCAGCCACCGCGCCGCGTCCGCCGAGCAGCACCATCGCCACGATCGCGAGCGATTGGTCGATCGACAGGAAGCCGGGCTCGATCGAGCCGAGATAGTAGGCGTAGAGGCTGCCGGTGACCGCCGCGATCATGTTGCCGGCGACGAAAGCGGCGAGCTTGTAGCGGAACACGTTGATGCCCAGCGTATCGCCCAACTCGTCGTTCAGGCGTATCGCGGCAAAACAGCGCCCCATCCAGGAGTTGACCAGGCGCCAGCACACCAGCACGGTCAGCGCGAGCGCGGCGAGGCTGACGTAGTACCACATCAGAGTGCCGTCGAGCTTGACCACGCCCAGCCCGGGCAGCCAGAGCGTCGGCTTGTCCTGCAGGATGATGCCGAGCGAACCGTTGGTGACGTCGTTCCAGTTGAGCACCACCAGGCGCGCCATCTCCGAGAACGCCAGCGTCACCACGGCGAAGTAGAACTCCTTCAGGCGGAAGCGAAAGCAGATGGTGCCGACGATCAGGGACAGCAGCATCACCAGGGCCGCTGCGAGCAGGGTGCCGCTCCAGAAGGACACCCCCAGGCGGGACATGGCGAGGTAAGTCGCGTAGGCGGAGATGCCGAACGCGGCCGCGTGGAACATGGAGAGCTGCCCGGTAAAGCCGAAGATCAGGTTGAAACTCACCGCGAGCATGCCGAGCAGGAAGGAAAACACCAGGATGGTCAGCGCGAAGTCGCTCTTCACCAGCAGCGGCAGGAGGGCGAACGCCGCCCCCACCGCAAGCAGGCGCGCACCGGCGTTCATTTGCGCCCCGCGAACAGGCCGGCCGGCTTGAACAGCAGTATGGCGACCAGGAAGACGAGACCGTAGGCGTCGCGAAACGCAATCGGCAGGTAGATCGACCCGACGCCCTCGGTGACGCCCAGGAGCACGCCGCCGAACAAGGATCCCATGACGCTGCCTATGCCGGCGAGGATGGCCGACTCGACGGCCTTCAGAATATACAGGCTGCCCATGGTCGGCTCGATCGAATAGAGGCTGGCGTAGAGCGCGCCGCCCAGCCCGGCAAGGCCGGTGGAATAGACCACCACGCCGGATTGCATCAGCCTGGTGCGCACGCCCATCAATTCCGCCGCTTCCGGATTCTGCGCATAGGCGTAAGCGGCGCGGCCGATCCAGGTGCGGGTCAGCGCCGCGTAGGTGGCGAGGATTACGCCCAGCAGCAGCAGGAACACCACCAGTTTCATTTTCGGCACCACCAGCCCGAAAAACATGAACACGCCGGGAAGCACGTACTCCATGTTCTTCGGCGTCGACGTCCAGATGAGCAGCGCGCAGCCTTCCATCACCGAGATCAGGCCGATCGAAACCAGCAGCCCGTTGACGAGATTGTTGCGCGTGAAGCGGAACAGCGTCTGGTCGGCGATGAGCCCGGCGAACGCGGTCACCGCCACTGCGCACACCACGGCCACCGGGTAGGGCATGCCGGCGCCGTCGGTGAAGTACCACGCCATGTAGCCGCCCAGCATCATGAACGCGCCCAGGGCAAAGTTCACGATGCCGGTGATGCCGAAGGTGAGCGTGACGCCTAGGGCGACGATCCCGTACAGGGTTCCGACTATGGCTCCGTTGAGAAGCTGGCCGACTATCAACTGCCCCACAGATTATTTCGGTTCAATGTGGGTCGAGGTGATCGTGCCGCCTTTCTTCATGTGCAGGATGTCGAAGTCGAACACCGCTTCGCCGGTGCTGTCGTAGCGGATGTTCCATACGCCCTTGTACTTGGACGTTATCAGCGCCTGCTTGACCTTGGCCACGTCGTCCACCGTGCCGGCCTTCTTCATCGCCGCGACCAGCATGTATACATGGTCGTAGCACGAGGACGAGCACAGCGGCGCCTGGTCATAGGGGAAATCGCGCTTGTAGAACGCCTTGTAGTCGGCGACGAAAGCCTTGGTCCTGGGCTCGGTCTTCTCGGCCGCCTCGAAATATTTCGGCAGATAGGCGATGTAGTCGTCGATCAGGTCCTTGTTCTTCAGGGCCGGGCCCATCGAGCCGCGCACGGTGAAGAACTTCTTGAACATGCCGGTTTCGGTCGCCTGGCGCACGATGTCATACAGCACCGCGTCGACGTAGCCGGGGAACAGGTAGTCGGGCTTGCCGGCCGCGAGCTTCGCCAGCGGCGCCGAAAAATCCTTGGTGCCCGGCTCGAACAGCTCGACCTGCAGGTCGATGCCCGCCTTCTTGAAGATCGGCGTGTAGATGTCGACTGCAACCTTGCCGAACGCGTCGTTCTGGAACAGCATGGCAACTTTCTTCGCGCCCTGCTTTTTCAGGTAATCGACCATCAGTTGGCCGAAACCGGCCTCGCCCGCGTCCCAGTTCCAGGTGCGCAGCAGGTATTCGTGGTTCGGCGTGCCCAGCTTCGCATGGATGGCAGTGGCGCCCCCCATCAGCAGGAATTTGCCGTTGTTCTGCGTCGTGTACGGCTCGATGCCGTTGAACACATTGGTCAGGAAGGGCCCGAACACGTATTTGACCTTGTCCTGCTCGAGCAACTGCTTCATCTGGATGAGCGCCTCCTGCGGGTTGGCGCGCGTGTCCGGCGAGATCAGCTCGAGCTTGTAGGTCTTGGCGCCGACCTTGAAGCCGCCCGACTTGTTGATTTCCTCGACCGCGAGCTTTGCGCCCTGGCTGCCCATCCAGCCATAGGTGGCGAGCGGTCCGGTCTGCGCCTCGATCTGCCCGATCTTCACCACGTCCTGCGCCGCGGCAGGCAGCGCAGCAAGCGCGGCCGCTGCGATGATGGCTTTCAAAAATCCGTTGTTCTTCATTTCTTCTGTCTCCTCCTGGTGGGTTGAACTGCGTGCGTATCAAGCGGGTTGCTGATCGAATGGCGCATGCTTCAGACTATGCTTCGCTATCGCCTGGACCAGCTCCGGTTTGATGTGCTTTTCGCTGTAACCGTTGAACACATGCCCGAGCAGGCCGCGCTTCAGGTCGCTCGTGCCCATGACCCAGTCGGCGATGGGAAATGTCAGGTTCATGTTGATGTCCATCATGATGCCCTGGTTGTGGTGCGCGGTATGGTGGCGCCGGATGGTGTTGACGAAGGGCATGTTGCGCACGAACCAGTTCTCGTGCACGTGGCAGCAGTAATGGAAGGTCTCGTAGATCAGGTACTGGCCGACCATGGTCACCATCAGGATGTAGCCGGCGTTGGGATTGACCAGCCAGCCGAGCAGGAGCGCGGCCGGCGTGCCCATGCCGATGAACGTGAACAGCGCGCGCCAGGGAAAGAAAATGATGCGGAATTCGCGCGTCGAGTCCACCGTCATCACGCCGTCGGTGAAGTACTGGTGGTGCTGGCGCGTATGGCGATCGTAGATGGCGCGCAGCGCCCACACGTCCACCAGGCGGTGCATGACGTATTTGTGGATCCACCACTCGAACAGGTTGGAAACGAAGAACACCGGCGCCACCAGCAGCCATTCCCAGCTTGCGCCCTGCATGCGCCCCACGCACCATGCGATCACCGCGATGCCGACCATGTACATCACCCCGACATGCACCAGTCCGCTGTACAGCGGATGGATCTGCGCCTGGTATTCCTCGCGGAACTTTCGCTGGCGTTCTGACATCGTCATGGGGGGCCTCCGTTTGCCGGCGCTGCCGCCCGCTGCGGCAGCGGCATTGCCTGTGATATATCATGCGTATATCTGATGCATGGTACCCGTCCCGGGGACCCAGATCAAGCGCCGCCGCCGCGTTATGTCCGAGCAGTGTGACTGCGGCGCCGCGCGTCTGCTTGCTTCTCAATACTCCGCGCTGACTGTAGCGCGCGTGAACTGCTCGATGTAGTCGAGCAGGCGGTCGGAAGCGGCGCAGGCCGCTTTCTCGTTCTGTCCCGCGATCGCGCGCGCCACGTCCGCGTGGAGCTTCGCCGCATGCGGCATGTCGGCCGCCTGCTTGTAGTGGATGTACCAGAAACGCCGCGAGCGCGAATGCACCAGGCTCATCGCCCCGGCGGCGAACTCGTTGCGCGCCGCCACCACGGTGAGTTCGTTGAATTCGCGGTCGATGCGCATGAAGCTGACTTCGTCGTTGCCCTTCGCGCTCTTCCCGAACCCGTTCGCGATCTCGAGAAAGCGCGCGCGTTCCTCGGGCGTGGCGCGCCGCGCCGCGCTCCTCGCCACGAGGCGCTCGACCTCGCGGCGCACCTCGAGCAGCAGCAACTGGCTCTTGACGTTGATTTCCGAGACGATGATGCCGCGCCGCGGCAGGATCGTGACCAGGCGCTCGCGCGCCAGGCGCTGCAGTGCCTCGCGGATCGGCGTGCGCCCGATGCCCAGGCGCTGGGAAAGCGCCGCCTCCGATACCGCGCTGCCCGGCGGCAGCTTCAGCGTCACGATCAGCTCTTCCAGGTCGCCGTAGGCGCGGTCGGTGAGGCTTGCCTCGGCCGCGCCGCCGGCGGATTTCCTTTTTACGATTTTGCGGGCCATCAGTGCTGCCGGCGCTTTTCCACCATGCCGAGGAATTTGTCGTATTCCTTTTCGTCCACGCCGTAACTGTGCTCGTCGTCGGGGAAGGTGCCGCCCTTGACGTCGGCGATGTAGGCCTTGATGCCGCTCACCGCGACTTCGGTGAGGTTGGCGTAGCGTTTGGTGAATTTTGGCTTGAAGTCGGTGAACACGCCAAGCAGGTCATGGCACAGCAGGATCTGGCCGTCGGTGCCCACGCCCGCGCCGATGCCGATGGTCGGAATTTCCAGCTGCGCGGATATCACGGCCGCGATCTTCGCGGGCACTGCCTCGAATTCCAGCATGAAACAGCCGGCGTCCTGAATGGCAAGCGCGTCGTCCAGGATTTTCATCGCGGCGTCCGCCGTGCGGCCCTGGATCCTGAACCCGCCGAACATCGCGACGGTGTGCGGCGTGAGGCCGATATGCGATGCCGTGGGTATGCCGGCATCGACCAGCGCCTTGAGGATGTGCGCCTGCGATTTCCCGCCCTGCGGCTTGACCGCATCGGAGCCCGCATCCTGCATGAAGCGCGTGGCATTCACCAGTGCGCGCTCGATGGTGTTGTAGCTCTGGTAGGGCATGCAGCCCAGGACGAAAGTATTGGGCGCGCCGCGGCGGATGGCGGCAGCGTGCATTGCCATCATATCCATGGTTGCCGGAATGGTGGTCGGATGGCCGTGCGCGATCATCGCCAGGCTGTCGCCGACGACGGCCACGTCCACGCCGGCGGACTCGGCCCACTTCGCCGCGGTGTAGTCCGGCACCGACATGTAGACCATTTTTTCGCCGCTGTGCTTGGAGTCGCGAATCTCCTGAATGGTCCGCTTCTTGCGCTCGGCGACTTTGGCTTGCTCCACCACCTGGCTCTCCTGCATCTAATATACGACTAGTATATCAATTGCCCGCCCGGGCGGGCCGGATGGTAACATTTCAGCGTGCCCAGACCAATGGAAGAAGACTGGGGAGGAGACCGTTTTCAGTTCGCCGGTCTGCGTCCGGCGCCTTGCGCACGACGCCGAAGGCGCCACCCCGTCTGCCGTTGCACGGACATTGGCTGAATGGTCGCGGTGTAGCGTAGACACCGCGAAGAATCGAAGTTCATCGAAAGGGCTTGATCATGCACGCGCCGACTTTGTACACCGCGCTTCGCGTCATACGGGAGGAGCACCACCGGCTATCGGCCGTGATCCAGGGCATGCTGTACTTCGTGCGCACCATCGACAAAGGCGGGCAGGTTCCCGACCTGAAGGTGTTTCGCGCGATGCTGTTGTACATCAGCGACTATCCGGAGAAAGTGCATCACCCGAAAGAGGACCACTACCTGTTCGCGCAGCTGCGCAAGAGGACGCATGAAGCCGACGCCGTGCTGGACGAACTGGAAGCGCAGCACGGCAAGGGCGATGCGCTGGTGCGCGCGCTGGAACATGCGCTGACGCGCTATGAATTGCTCGGCAGGACGGCGTTTCCGGAGTTCCTGGCGCTGGTGGAAAGCTATGCGCAGTTCTATTTCGCGCATATGCGCCTGGAGGAGGAAGCGATCATGCCGGCGGCACAACGGGCCCTGACGCCTGAAGACTGGGCGAGCGTCGATGCCGCGTTCGACGCCAACCGCGATCCGCTTGCGGGCGGCGAATACAAGGAAGGCCTGGACCGGCTGTTCAGCCTGATCGCCAATATCACCCCTGCCCCCATCGGCCTCGGTCCGGAAAACCGCTGACGGCGCCCGGCCCGAAGGCGCGCGGCGCGGCGCCAGCCGCGCCCGCCTTGCGACCGGATCCGTACTGAGCGCCGCCATGTCCGGCAGAGAAGACCGTCCGCACGCTGACCGATCCATGCTGCGGCAGCCTGCATCTTCCTGTACCCTTTCCCGCCATGGACCTGAACAGCGATTTTGAGCAGCGCGTGGTGCTAAGCGCGCAGGCGGCCGCCTGGACCGCCTCGCCGCTGCCCGGCGTGGAGCGGCGCATGCTCGACCGCATCGGCGCGGAAGTGGCGCGCGCCACGAGCATCGTCCGTTATGCCGCAGGTTCGCGTTTCGAGCGTCATGTGCACGGCGGCGGCGAGGAAATCCTGGTGCTGCAGGGCGTGTTCTCGGACGAGAACGGCGACTACCCTGCGGGCACCTACCTGCGCAATCCGCCCGGCAGCAGCCACGCGCCGTTCTCGCGCGCCGGCTGCACGCTGTTCGTCAAGCTGTGGCAGTTCGCGCCGGAGGACACGCGGCCGGTGCGCATCGATAGCGCAAGCTCCGCCTGGCATCCGGGACTGGTGCCAGGGCTGTCGGTCATGCCGCTGCACGAGTACGACGGCGTGAACACGGCGCTGGTGCGCTGGGCGCCACATACGCGCTTCAACGCGCATACCCATCCGGGCGGCGAGGAAATCCTGGTGCTGGAAGGCGTGTTCCGCGACGAAGACGGCGACTATTGCGCCGGCACCTGGCTGCGCAGCCCGCGCGGCAGCCGCCACACGCCCTACACCGGCGCCGAAGGCGCGCTGATCTATGTCAAGGTCGGCGCGATCGGCGCGAATTTCCTGAGCCTTCCGGCGCAGGCGGGGGCGCAATCCGCGCCGCAGGCGACATGAGCATCCCCACCGACAAGGACGCATCGATGCTGGACCAACACGATGAAGGCATGCAATTGGTGCATACGCGCCAGATCGTCTGCCGCGGCTACCGCCGCCGCGACGGCCTGTGGCAGATCGAAGCCAGCGTCGCCGACGAGAAAGGGCAGGCGGTGCCGTTCAACTCGCGCCCGCCGGTGCGCGCCGGCGAGCTGATTCATCATCTGGCGCTGCGCGTGCTCATCGACGACGACTATACGATCCGCGACGCCTCGGCCGAAACGATGGCGGCGCCCTGGCCTGCGTGCAGCGACATCGCCGCCGACTATCGCAAGTTAATCGGCCTGCGCATCGGCCCCGGATTCACCCGCGCCGTCAGGGAACTGCTCGGCGGCACGCGCGGCTGCACCCACCTGAGCGATCTCCTCGGCCAGGTGGGCAACACCTATATGCAGGCCTCGTTCCCGGACCGCCTCGCGCGCCAACAACGCAGCGGCGACGACCCGCGCGCGTGGACGGACGCGGGCACGCTGGCTTTTGTCGATGGCTGCCACGCATGGCGCAAGCAAGGCCCGGTGCTCGCCGGCGAGTATCCGCAACTGGCGGACGAGGAAACCTGATCGCGCGCGGGGCCAGGCGGCGCGCAGATGCCGCGCCGCACGCGCTTTGGGCGGAACACCAACAGATCCTGCGGCAGTTCTCAGCTTGAACCGCAGTGCCCGCGGATGTTCGAAAAACCGGCGCGTCGAACGTGAAATAGTTGACCGACGGCGCGGTACGACGGCAAGTCGCCAATGCTGGATAATGCCGGTTCTTCGACCGCCAGCCAGAACTATCCGCTAATGCAGAAAACCGCCGTCGGCGCGATACCCAACCCCGCGGCCCCGATGACGGGACGCGCGGCGGTGTTTCCGATACTGCTCGGACTCGGCTTCTGCCATCTGCTGAACGACCTGATGCAGTCGCTCATCTCCGCGCTCTACCCGATGCTGAAGCAGCAATTCCATCTGGACTATGCGCAGGTCGGGCTGATCACGCTCGCGTTCATGCTCACGGCCGCGCTGCTGCAACCGACTGTCGGCATCTATACGGACCGCAAGCCGCTGCCCTATTCGCTTGCGTTTGGCATGGGCGCAACGCTGCTCGGGCTGGTGCTGCTTTCCATCGCCCGCAGCTATGCGTCGGTGCTGCTGGCCGCGGCCCTGGTCGGCACCGGTTCGGCGGTGTTTCATCCGGAGGCCTCGCGCGTCGCCCGGATGGCATCGGGCGGACGCTACGGCGTCGCGCAATCGATTTTCCAGGTCGGCGGCAATCTCGGCCAGGCGATCGGCCCGCTGCTGGCGGCCTTCGTCGTCCTGCCGCGCGGCCAGGGCGCGATCGCCTGGTTCTCCCTTGCCGCGCTGCTCGGCATGACGGTACTCGCGCGCGTCGGCGCCTGGTATGCAGGCGAACTGCGCGCGGCCCTGCGCCCGGCGAAGGCCGGCGCTTCCGCCGGCGGAATTCCGCAGGCGCGTGTAGTCTTCTTCGTGTTCCTGCTGATGCTGCTGGTATTCTCGAAGAACGTCTACACCGCGAGCCTGACTTCCTACTTTACCTTCTACCTGATCGGGCGCTTCCACCTTTCGGTGCAGGCTGCGCAAGTTCAACTGTTCGTGTTCATGGCGGCAATTGCAGTGGGGACGCTCATCGGCGGCCCGATCTCGGACCGCATCGGCCGCCGGCCGATGATCTGGATTTCGATCCTCGGCGCGCTGCCGTTCACGCTGATGCTTCCTTATGCCAGCCTGTTCTGGACTGCCGTGCTGACCGTCATCATCGGCTTGCTGATGGCTTCGGCATTCCCCGCGATTCTGGTCTATGCGCACGAGCTGCTGCCCGGGCGCATCGGCCTGGTATCGGGCATGTTTTTCGGCTTCGCCTTCGGCCTGGGCGGGGTGGGCGCCGCAGCCATGGGCCGCATCGCCGACGCGCAGGGCATCGCCTATGTCTACCAGCTCTGTTCCTATCTGCCTGCGATCGGCATGCTGGTCTGGTTCCTGCCGAATCTGGAAAAAAGCCGCGCGCGTTCTTCCGGCTGAGGCTTGGCGCCCTGCCATGCTGCCGTCGCTTCGACCGAGGTCCCGCCTGCGGGCGCCGCGCTGGGGGAATACAAACCGGCCGCCGCCTGTATACCATCCGCTGGTACGGAACGCTGACCGCGGCGCGTTTTCAATTGAAGAAGAAAGGGG
>JAANCK011698912.1_pt1 | contig 14838 bp, 15 predicted proteins | sample 7277841 | NCBI WGS metagenome assembly JAANCK01 (sample SAMN14222788, study PRJNA588281) | permafrost metagenome | isolation source: Arctic cryosol methane SIP | place: Canada:Nunavut | collected 2015-07 | reverse complement strand
GGCGCCCTGGCCAAGACTTTGTCCATGGACATGCGCGCCAACGACCCGGCCTGGCTGCGGCTCAAGCTCGACTCGCTCGCCAAGACCGCGGGCGACGACGCGTTCGAGATGCCGTTCCCGCCAAACGGCGAGAAAAAGCTCATGCCCAGTGTCGCCGCCGCGGTGGCGCAACTGGTGCGCTGGCGCTGCGAAGAACTGGATGCGCTGCCGGAAATCAAGCATGGCCCGGTGATCGACGCCATGTTCAGCCTGAAGGAGCCCAAGACCGGCACCGACGGCACCATGAGCTGGACCGTGGACGTGCTCAACCCGCAGGCGAAGGACGACTTCGTGCTCGGCCTGAAGGAAATCACCCTGCCCGACGGCGTCACGCGGCCCTACTCGATGTGGCTGTCGGGCGAATACCCGCGCGCGCTCGACGGGCTGTGTAAAATTCTGTCGCTGGACATGCGCGTCATCGACCCGGCCTGGATCGGCATGAAACTGAGGAAGCTCTTGGTCTATCCCGAGCCGCTGGGCGATTTCATGGCCTTCACCCCGGGCTCGCGCAAACAGCAGAACTGGCCCTCGACCGTATCCTATGTCGCGCGCCTGATCATGCACCGCTACGCCATGCTCGGCATCCTCGACGAATTCGGCATGCCGGTGCAGACCATGGGCATCCTCGAGACGCCGGCCAAGGGCGCCGCGCCGAAGATGAAGGGGATGAAATGCCCCGAGTGCGGCAACTACGCCGTAATCAAGAAGGACGGCTGCGATTTCTGCAGCGCCTGCGGCTACGTGGGGGTGTGCGGGTAGACAGGAACTGATAGCCCGCGGTGACTTGCGCCAGTGCACATTCAGGGACCGTTCGACCAGCTGCTGGCCAAGGTGTAGCTTACGAAACCGGCTTGCGGCCGGAAGCCCGGACCGACCGCGTGTGCACCATCAACGCGAACAGGCGGTCGGCTCCCAGATCGGGGAACGCATCGCGCAAGGCCTGACTTGCCCGATGCTCGTGCGCCAGGGTGAGAAAGGAACCATCGGCGCTGATGAACGGTTCGGCTATGTCGCAGGCGCGCAGGAATATATTGCGTATCGCCGGATCGGCGCGTTTGTCTTCTACGGGTTCCATTGCGGCATTGTAATTGAAACACCCTGCTGCCCGAGCCTGCCGGCATTTCCCGACATCAGAACACGACGACCGACCGGATCGACTCGCCTTCGTGCATCAAGTCGAAGCCCTTGTTGATGTCTGCCAGCGCCAGCGTATGGGTAATGAGATCGTCGATATTGATCTTCCCCTCCATGTACCAATCCACGATCCCGGGCACGTCCGTGCGGCCGCGCGCGCCGCCGAATGCCGTGCCTTTCCAGACGCGGCCGGTCACCAGCTGGAACGGGCGCGTGCGGATCTCCTGGCCGGCGCCCGCCACGCCGATGATCACGCTGACGCCCCAGCCCTTGTGGCAGCACTCCAGCGCCTGGCGCATGACCTCGACATTGCCGATGCATTCGAAGCTGTAGTCGGCACCGCCCTTGGTCAGGTTCACCAAATGCGCGACGAGGTCGGCGCCTGCCTCCTTCGGGTTGACGAAGTGGGTCATGCCGAACTTGCGCGCCAGCGCTTCGCGCCCGGCATTGAGGTCGACCCCGACGATCATGTTTGCGCCGGCCATGCGCGCGCCCTGGATCACGTTGAGGCCGATGCCGCCCAGGCCGAATACCACGACATTGGCCCCGGGCTCGACTTTCGCGGTGTTGATCACGGCGCCGATCCCCGTGGTGACGCCGCAGCCGATATAGCAGACCTTGTCGAACGGCGCGTCCTCGCGAATCTTCGCCAGCGCGATTTCCGGCACCACGGTGTAGTTGGCGAAGGTCGAGGTCCCCATGTAGTGATGGAGCTTGCGGCCGCCGATGGAAAAGCGCGAAGTGCCGTCCGGCATCACCCCCTGCCCCTGCGTCGTGCGGATCGCCTGGCACAAATTCGTCTTGCGGCTGAGGCAGTACTCGCACTGGCGGCACTCGGGCGTGTACAGCGGAATGACATGATCCCCCGGCTTCAAACCGGTCACGCCGGAGCCGACTTCGACCACGATGCCGGCGCCCTCGTGGCCGAGAATGGCCGGAAACAGCCCCTCCGGGTCGGCGCCGGACAAGGTGTAGGCGTCGGTGTGACAGATGCCGGTCGCCTTGATTTCCACCAGCGCCTCACCCGCTCTCGGGCCGTCGAGGCGCACCGTTTCAATGGTCAGCGGTACGCCGGCTTTGTGTGCCACGGCTGCGCGAATATCCATCGGTCAACTCCCGTTGTCATATTTTGATCGAAGCTCTTGTGCGGCGCGCCGGGCGCCCCCTGGCGCAAAGCGCGGCTGCGGCGAAGCGTTTGCGCATGCGCCAGCCGGACAGCGCGAGATCGATTATACGGCCGTGGCGTTCGGCCGAAGGCGCGCGCTCATTCCACAGATTGATTCTTGCCCGCGCATCGCGTAGCCTGCTCACCTGCAATCGCAACTGCGTTCCTTTTATTTGCACAAAGCAACCGGATCAATCCATGGCAGACTTGACGCTCGAAATGCTGAACGCGCTCCCCGGCTGGGTCAGAGAGATGGGCATCGTCATCCTGAGTGCCACGCCCGATGAGGTGACGTGCGAGTGGGAGCTCGCCGAAAAACATCATCAGGGCTACGGCATCGTGCACGGCGGCGTGCATTGCGGCGTGATCGAAACGCTGGCTTCGGTCGGCGCGGCGGTGGTGGCGCGCCCGCGCGGCCAGCGCGTGGTCGGGCTGGAGAACAACACCTCGTTCATCCGCGCGGTGCGCTCGGGCAAGCTCCACGCCGTGGCGCGGCCCGTTACCCGCGGGCGCACGACGCAGGTATGGGAAGCGTGGATACGCGACGACAAGGAACAGCTGGTGGCGCAGGGGCGTGTGCGCCTGCTGTGCGTGGACGAGGACAAGGCGCTCGGCTGAACCAACATTCCCGCTGTGCGCGTGTTCGCGCGTACCTCGGACCCGAAGTCCCGGCGCTCCGGCTCACCCTCGCCGCAGAACCTCCGCTGGCGATTCAAGCGGTCCGTCGCGCGCCCTTCGCCGCAGCGATCTTCTCGCATACTGCGCGAGTGACCACGGCGGTGGTCGCAGTGCCACCGAGGTCGCGCGTATGCAGCCGGGTATCCGCGGTGACCGATTCGATCGCCTGCATCACGCGCCCGGCGGCTTGCGCCTGGCCCAGGTGCTCGAGCAGCATCACTACCGACCAGAACGTGCCGACCGGGTTGGCCCATCCCTTGCCCATGATGTCGAACGCCGAACCGTGGATCGGCTCGAACATCGAGGGATAGCGGCGCTCCGGGTCGATATTGGCGGTGGGCGCGATGCCGAGGCTGCCGGCCAACGCAGCGGCCAGGTCCGAAAGTATGTCGGCATGCAAATTGGTCGCGACGATGGTGTCCAGGCTTGCCGGGCGATTCACCATGCGCGCGGTGGCGGCGTCGACCAGTTCCTTGTCCCATTTCACGTCGGGGAACTCTTGCGCGATCTGCGCCGCGATCTCATCCCACATCACCATCGCATGGCGTTGCGCATTGCTCTTGGTGATCACGGTCAGGTGCTTCCGCGGCCGCGATTGAGCCAGCTTGAAGGCGAAGCGCTGAATGCGCTCGACTCCGGCGCGCGTCATCATCGACACGTCAGTGGCGACTTCGATCGGGTGGCCCTGATGGACACGGCCGCCCACGCCAGAATATTCACCCTCGGAATTCTCGCGCACGATGACCCAGTTCAGATCCTCCGCTTTGCAGCGCTTGAGCGGCGCATCGATGCCGGGCAGGATGCGCGTCGGTCGCACGTTGGCGTACTGGTCGAAGCCCTGGCAGATCTTCAGACGCAGGCCCCACAGCGTGATGTGATCGGGAATGTGCGGGTCGCCGGCGGAGCCGAACAGGATGGCGTCCTTGTCGCGCAGCGCGTCCAGGCCATTCTCGGGCATCATCATGCCGTGCTTGCGGTAGTAGTCTCCGCCCCAGTCGAAGTTCTCGAACGCGAAGCGAAACGAACCATCGGCCGCGGCCAGCGCTTCCAGCACCTTCTGACCTGCGGGGATGACTTCCTTGCCGATCCCGTCTCCGGGAATCGTGGCGATGCGATAGGTCTTCATGAATTGGTCCAGGGAAAGAATGACGGGCGTGTCGCTGCGCAAGTATAGCGAAGTTTCGAAATTTCATCGTGCAATTCGCCGGAGATCCGCGCGGATACTGGGGTTTCGGCATGCTTCCGGCCGGCCGCGAAGCACACACCGGGCGCCATCCACGTTAGAATCCACGCATGCCAACCGACGCACATACTTCCGCATCGCGCTATGGCGCCCCGGCGCTGATCGCCTTCGCTGAATCGCTGCTGATGTCGGCGCGCATGCCGCGCGATCGCGCGCACGACGTCGCCGACATCCTGATCGAGGCCGACCTGCTCGGCCACGACACGCACGGACTGCAACTGCTGCCCACCTATCTGCAGCACATCGAAGCCGGACACCTGCAGGTCGAAGGCGAGCCGCTCACCCTCGCCGACCATGGCGCCGTGCTCGCCTGGGACGGGCAGCGCCTGCCTGGCCCGTGGCTGGTGCTGCGCGCGCTGGAAATCGCGGCCGGGCGGGCGAAGCAATACGGCAGCGGCACCGTCACCATCGCCCGCAGCCATCACATCGCCTGCCTCGCCGCCTACCTCAAGCGCGCCACCGACCAGGGACTGGTGATGCTGCTCCTGTCCTCTGCGCCCGCCGGCGCCAGCGTCGCGCCCCACGGCGGCACGCGCGCGGTGTTCTCGCCGAGTCCGATCGCCATCGGCTTTCCCGCCAGCGACGCGCCGGTGCTGGTCGACGTCTCCACATCGATCACGACCAATATGCTGACCCGGCGCCTGCTCAAGGAAGGCAAGCGCCTGCCGCAGCACTGGCTGATCGACGAAACCGGCACAGCGAGCAACGACCCGGCGGTGCTGCAGGCACCGCGCAAGGGAACGATATTGCCGCTGGGCGGGCTCGACGCCGGCCACAAGGGCTACGGCCTGGCGCTGCTGGTGGAGGCGCTGACGGCCGGACTCGCCGGCCACGGCCGCGCCGACCCGCTGGAGCCGCTGGGGGCGAGCGTGTTCCTGCAGATACTGGATCCCGCCGCCTTCGGCGGCGCCGCGGCGTTCCGCCGCCAGATGGACTGGGTGGCGCAGGCTTGCCTGGACAACCCGCCGCGGCCGGGCTTCGAGCGCGTGCGCCTGCCCGGCCAGAACGGCCTCGCGCGGCGCGAGCGCCAGCTGCGCGAGGGCGTGCAACTCGAGCCCGCGATCCTGCCGGCGCTCGTCCCGTGGTCGAAGAAATTCAACGTGGCCCTGCCGGCGGCGACCTAATTCCGGACTTAGCTGCCGACGCGAATCGGCGCGAGCAATGCGCGCGGCCGTGCACGCGGTAGAATGCGCGCATGCCCATCTACGAATACGCTCCCGTCTCCGGTCACTGCGACAAGTGCAATGGTATTTTCGAAGTGGTGCAGCGCATCGCCGATGCCAAGCTCGGCACCTGCCCGAACTGCGGCCAGGCGTGCGAGCGGCGCATCAGCGCAGTCGCCCTGGGCGGCAACTGGTCGCTGTCCGAGAGCAAGATCAAGAGCTCGGGCCTGACGCAGTACAAGAAGGCCGGCGACGGCGTCTACGAGCGCACCGCGGGCAGCGGCGGCCCGGAAGTCATCGTCAGGAAGTAGCCGCGCCGGCGCCTTAAAGTTTATTTCAATATGAGGGGATACGCCCCAAAGGTCTCGATCCCGCTCGACGGGAAAGTCCCCCTGGGGGACCTCCGCTCATACTCCCCTATTTAGGCCTTGCAAAATTTCATTTTGCAACGGGTTCTCAGGCGGCCGGATTGCTGATGACGTAGCGCACAAAGCCGCTGTGCGGCATGTACTTGTCGTACAGGCCGCGCGCGCGGTAGTTGTTCTCCCTCGTGTTCCAGTACAGCCGCGACCAGTGCTGCTGCTTCATCTGCGCCACCAGCCAGTCGATCAGCGCCTTGCCCACGCCGGTCGCGCGCCGGTCCGGGTCCACGAACAGGTCTTCGAGGTAGCACACCGGGGTGAGCGTCCAGGTATTCTCGTGGATAAGGTAATTGGCCATGCCGATCACGCCTTCGCCGGCGCGTTCGGCGACGATGGCATGCACCGGCGCGGCCGGATCCATGATGCGCGTCCAGGTGTGGCGCGTGACCGCCTCGATGAGTTCGTGTTCGTAAAAGCGGCAATAGCCTTCCCACAGCGCGCGCCAGCGCGCCTCGTCGCGCGCCTCTATCCTGCGTATGCTCACCGTCATGGCCTTCCTCCGGAACCGGGAAGCCGCACCTTAGCACAAGCCCCGGCACGCCTGATTTGCGCGCGGGCAGCGCCGCGGCCGCGCCAGCGTTTACAATGCGGGCAGGGACATTCCAGCGACACGCGCAACAGCGATACTTGGAGGCATACATGGGACGATTGCAGGGCAAGCGCGCCATCGTGACCGGCGCCGGCAGCGGCATCGGGCGCGCCAGCGCGCTGCTGTTCGCGCGCGAAGGCGCAGCGGTACTGGCGGTGGACAAGACGAGCGATGCGGTGGAGGAAACCGTCGGGCTGATCGCCGCTGCGGGCGGCAGGGCCATTGCCATGGCAGCCGACGCGGGGGACGAAGCGGGTGTGCGCGCCTATGTTGCCCACGCCATGGCTGAATTCGGCGGTCTGGACGTGGTGTTTGCCAACGCCGGCATCAGCGGCGGCCTGGTGCCGCTGTTCGAGCAGACGGTCGAGTTGTGGCAGGAGATACTGCGCGTGAACCTGATCGGCCCCTTCCTCGCGGTCAAGCACGCCGGCCGGCTGATGATGCAGCAGGGATCGGGCGCCATCGTCTGCACCGCATCGGTGGCGGGTCTGCGCGCGAACGCGGGAGGCAATCCCTACAGCGCCAGCAAAGCCGGGGTGATCAGCCTGGTGCAGACCGCGGCCAACTCCTTCTTCGACAGCGGCGTGCGCATCAACGCCATCTGTCCCGGCCTGATCGAGACCGGCATGACCAAGCCGATTTTCGACTACGCCAAGGAGCGCGGCACCGCCGCCCATCTCGGCCAGTTGAATCCGCTGGGCCGCTACGGCGAACCGCATGAGATCGCCGCGATGGCATTGTTCCTGGCGAGCGACGAGGCGTCCTACGTCAACGGCCAGGCCTTCGCGGTGGATGGCGGGCTGTCCTCCACGCATCCGTTCCGCCGGCGGCGGCCCTGATGCACGCCGGCATTGCCGCCGAAGCGGCCGACTTCACCAATCAGCGAATTGCACCATGAGCACTTGCACCTGCCTCGACATCCTCTCCGGCCGCGCGCCGTCCGGCTCCCCGGTCACGCTGCGTGGCTGGGTGCGCACCCGGCGCGATTCCAAAGCCGGGATTTCCTTCGTGCACCTCTCCGACGGCTCCTGTTTCCATCCGGTACAGGTGGTGGCGCCGAACACGCTCTCCAATTACGCCGATGAAGTGATGCGCCTTACGGCAGGCTGCGCGATCGAGGCCACGGGCAGTATCGTGCCCTCCCCGGCCAAGGGCCAGCCGTTCGAAATGCAGGCCAGCGCGATCCGGGTGCTCGGCTGGGTGGAAGACCCCGACACCTATCCGATCCAGCCCAAGCCGCACAGCATGGAATACCTGCGCGAAGTGGCGCACCTGCGGCCGCGCACCAATGTCATCGGCGCGACCACGCGCGTGCGCCACGCGGTGGCCCAGGCGATCCACCGCTATTTCCACGAGCACGGCTTCGTCTGGGTCAACACACCCATCATCACTTCCTCGGATGCAGAAGGCGCAGGCGAATTGTTCCGCGTGTCCACCCTCGATCTCGCCAACCTGCCGCGCACGCCCGAGGGCAAGGTCGATTACGCGCAGGACTTTTTCGGGCGCGAGACTTTCCTCACCGTGTCGGGGCAGCTCAATGTCGAGAGCTACTGCCTCGCGCTGTCGAAGGTGTATACCTTCGGCCCGACCTTCCGCGCGGAGAACTCCAACACCAGCCGCCACCTGGCTGAATTCTGGATGGTCGAGCCCGAGATCGCGTTCGCCGACCTCGCCGACAACGCGGCGCTGGCCGAGTCCCTGCTCAAATACGTATTCGCCGCGGTGCTGGCGGAGCGCGCCGACGACATGGCTTTTTTCGAGGAGCGCATCGAGAAAGGCGTCATTGCCAGGCTGCAGGCCATCGTCGACAAAGCCTTCGTGCGCATGGACTACGCCGAGGCCATCGCGATCCTCGAAAAAGCCAAGGCGAAATTCGAGTTTCCGGTCAAATGGGGCATCGACCTGCAATCCGAGCACGAGCGCTACCTCGCCGAAAAGCATGTCGGCGGCCCGCTGGTGCTGATGAACTACCCGAAAGAGATCAAGGCGTTCTACATGCGCCTCAACGACGATGGCAGGACGGTGGCGGCGATGGACGTGCTCGCGCCCGGCATCGGCGAAATCGTCGGCGGCAGCCAGCGCGAGGAGCGCCTCGACGTGCTCGACGCGCGCCTGGATGCGGCCGGGCTCGACCGCAGCCATTACGGCTGGTATCGCGACCTGCGCCGCTACGGCAGCGTGCCGCACGCCGGCTTCGGCCTGGGCTTTGAGCGCACCGTGTCCTACATCACCGGCCTCGCAAACGTGCGCGACGTGATCCCGTTCCCGCGCACGCCGGGGAACGCGCGCTACTGAAGCGCCGCTACTGCGCGCTCAGGCGCCGTAGCGCCCGACGATGCTGATCGCGGAAACGTTCTGGCTGGGAAAGCCGCCGAGGTTGTGCGTCATGCCCAGCACCGGGTCGGGACGCTGGCGCTCGCCGGCGCGGCCGTTCAGCTGCAAATACATCTCGTAGATCATGCGCAGGCCCGAAGCGCCGATCGGATGGCCGAAGCACTTGAGGCCGCCGTCGATCTGGCAGGGAATTTTTCCGGAAGCATCATAGAAGCCGTCGAGCACATCGGCTATCGCCTTGCCCTCCTGCGAAATGCCCAGGTCCTCCATGGTCACGAGTTCAGTGACGGAAAAACAGTCGTGCACGTCGAACATGGAGATGCGCCTGCGCGGATCGTCGATGCCCGCTTCCTGGTAGGCGCGCTTCGCCGCCACGCGCGTGGTGGCGAAGTAGGAACCGTCCCACTCGCCGAACTGCACTTCCTGGCCGTTCGACACCGCGAGCTGAATCGCCTTGACGCCGACGAGGTCCTTCTTGCCCAGGCCGCGCGCGATGTCGGGCGTGGTGACGATGGCGCAGGCGGAGCCGTCGGAGACGCCGCAGCAATCGTATAGCCCGAGCGGGTCGGCAATCATCGGCGCGTTCATCACGTCGTCCTCGGTGATCCTGTTGCGCAGGTGCGCCTTCGGGTTCAACGCGGCGTTGGCGTGGCTCTTGACCGAAATGTGCGCCATCGCGCGCTTCAGGTCCCTGGCATCGACGCGGTGCTTGGCGCGATAGGCGGCGGCAAGCTGCGCGAACGAACCCGGCGCCGAGATATTGGCCCAGAACATATTGTTCAGCCCGCCGCGGCCGCGCTGCGGCAGCCCGCCATAGCCGGTGTCCTTGAGTTTTTCCACGCCGAGCGCGAGCGCGATATCGACGGCGCCGGAGGCGACCGCGTAGACCGCGCCACGAAACGCCTCGGTGCCGGTGGCGCAGTAGTTCTCCACGCGCGTCACCGGGATGTAAGGCAGGCGCAGGGTCATTGCAAGGGGCACGCCGGACTTGCCCACGTGCTGCTCCTCGATCGCGGTGCCGAACCAGGCAGCCTCGATCTGCTCGCGCCCGATGCCGGCGTCCTTGGTGCATTCCTCGAACGCCTCCACCATCAGGTCTTCGGCATTGCGGTCCCAGCGCTCGCCGAATTTCGAGCAGCCCATGCCGAGGATCACCACCTTGTCGCGAATGCCCGTTGCCATGTCGATCTCCTGTTCGGGTTCGGCGCGAATCAGGGCGCCGCCGCAAAAAACCGCAAGCGCGTCGGTCAGACCGGCGCAGCCTTCCAGAAATAACGCACGAAGCCGCGCGCGCTGTCGTGCTCCTTGATGCGGAACATCATGCGCATAGTCATGCCGACTCCGACCTTGCCTTCGTCCACGTCGGTGAAGTCGGCCATCATGCGCCCGCCCGCGTCGAACTCGACCATGCCGTAATAGGCGGGCGGGTCGGCGCTGTAAGTGAGCACGTCGGCAGTGTAGGACATCACTTTCGCCGGCACCTCGGAAAAGGCATGCGGGTCCTGGCTGTCGAGCGCATTGCATTTCGGGTTCACGCAATAGCGCCCGCGCGGAAACTGCAGCGTGCCGCAGCTGCGGCAGCGCCCGCCCACCAGCCCGGTGATCATGTCGCGGTTGCGGTACAGCGTGCTCAGCGGCGTGCCCTTGTCCGCCTCGGCGCGCATGCCGCGCTCGAGCGCGATGTGGTCGTTGAAGGCGAGGAAACGCAGGTAGTTCGACTCCTCCCTGCGCCGCGCCAGAGCCGCGTCGACGCCGCCGCGGGCGGGGAGCGCGGCGATAGCCTCGGTGACCTCGAACAGCAGCGCATCGCAGCCCTGGCCGAACGCGGCGACCGCGATCAGCTCGCCCGCCCGCGCCTGCGCCAGCGCGTGCGCGAGCAGCAGCAACGCGTGCGCGGCGCCGGTATCGCCGCAGACAGCAGCGAGATTGTCGCGCACCGCCGCTTCCGCGATGCCGGCGCGCTTGGCCACGCCGGGCACCACGCGCGGCAGCGTGCACGGCAGACAGAAATGCGTGACTGCCGCAGGCGCGACCCCGGTCTGCTTGAACAGCGCCGCCAGCGCCGCCGGCACGATCTTCATGTAGCCCTCATCGCGGATCCAGCGCTCTTCCCAGGCATAGTCGTGGGGGCGGTCGCTCCCGCGGAACTGGTGCACGAAGTCCACGGTTTCGCTGTGCGCGCCGACGAGGCGCGCAATTGGCTTGCCCGCCCCGACCAACAGCGCGGCGGCGCCGTCGCCGTAATGCATTTCCTGCGGGCTTGCCGCTTTGGCCAGGCGGTGCTCGCCCGCCGTGACCAGCGTCCTTGCCGCGCCGCTCAAGGCGCTGATCAGCGCCGAGGTGCCGGCGCGCTGGCTGCCGGTGACGTCGAGCACGCGCAGGGATGCGCCCAGATGCAGCGCATTGGCGACGATGGCGGCGTTCTGCCGGTCGTCGTAGGGATGCGTGGTGGACGCGAGCATCAACTGCTCCAGCCCCGCGGGCGCGAGTCCGGCGAGGCAGTCGCGTGCCGCTTCCACCGCCATGGTCACCGCATCCTCGTCCCAGTTCGCCATGCTGCGCTCGCCCTTGGCCAGGCCGCGCAGGCCGGGTGCGAACCAGGCATTCGCAGCAGCGACGACTTTGCGCTGCAGGCGCCGTCGCGGTAGGTACGCACCGTAGGAAAGTATGCCGAAATCGTTCGCCATGATGCCGCCGAAGAGTTGAACGCAGAGGGATTCAGACCGTGGCGCAAGTATGCCATAGCTGCGGCGCGCCCCGCTCCCGCGCGGCGGCCGCGCCGGCTAAAGCAGGCACCGCGGCGCAGCCTGCGATTTGCAAAATTTTGTGAACTCGGACGCAAGCCTGTGCGCTTGATGCAGACTCCGCCCGTGACACGCAGCACGCGCCTGCAGCGAAATGTGCGCAAGCGGAAATTCACTCAATTCGGCGGTTACACCATGGCGGATGTCGACAAGGTCGCAAGCGGGAGCGCACCACCCCGGATATTGATCGTTGAAGCGCACGAGGAGAACCGCATGCTGTTCGCGATGCTGCTCGAGGCGAGCGGCTTTCGCGTGACGCCGGCGCGGGACGGCATCGAAGCCCTCGCCACCGCGCGCAGCGATCCTCCCGATGCCGTCGTATCGGAGGTGCTGATGCCGAACATGGACGGCTTTGCGCTGTGCCGCGCCTGGATGCAGGATGCGGCGCTCAGGCATATTCCCTTCGTTTTCTACTCCGGCCACCATGTCCGCCCCGACGAAGAGCAGCACGCTTCGGCGCTCGGTGCGGCGCGCTTCCTCTCCAAACCGATGCAAACGGCGGCGCTGCTAAGCGAGTTGCGCGCGGTGCTGGACGCGCCGGCTGCCGGCGCGTGCGCAGTCTAAGCCGGGAATCAGCCTGCGCCGCTCACGGTCATGAATCGGACGTTGAAGAGCGGTTTTCCGCCGTTCGTGGACGAAGCAGGCCTGCGCTCGGCGATCGAGTCGGTTTGCGCCGGCTACGGCCGGGTGGCAGCTCTGAAGATCCAGCCGGCGACGCGCAAAGCCGGCGCAGGCCTGCACTGCGCCTGCTTCCTGCGGCTCCAGCCGGCGGAGGCCGCGTTCAAGCTCAAGTCCAGGCTCGACGTACTTTATTTCGGTCCCGATATCGCATTCTTCGCGGACGTGGACGAAGCCTGGACCGGCCCGGTGGCGAAATAGCCGCCGCGCCGCAGGCGCTAGCCAAGAAGCCATTTCAGAATTGCCGAAATGGCCCCTGATGTAGGGGAGCACGAGGGGAGCGATCCCCTCGTTTTGAAATAAGCTCTAAAGCTCGGAGATGTAGTCAGCCGGGTTGGGCCTGGGCCGCGCCGGCTTGCGCCGCGTGACCGTGCCCACGCTGAGAAAGCACAGCGGCTGCTCCTGCGGGCCGAGCCCGAACAGCGCTCGCAGCGGCTGCGAGTACAGCGCGCGCCCGCTCGAGAGCCCTGCGCCGAATCCCATCGCATGGGCGGCGAGCAGCATGTTCTGGATGGCGCATCCGGCGGAAATGATGCGCTCCTGCGGGTGCGCCGGCCCGAGTTCCGGATCCAGGCGCGCAAGCACCAGGGCGAGAAAGGGGCCACGGACAGCTTTCTCCCGCGCCTCCCGCAATTGCACCCCGGTCGCCGCGCCGTCGCGCTCGGCCAGTGCAGCCGCGAACGCTTCGCCGAGGAGATGGCGCCGCTCGGGCGGGATGATGATCAGGCGCCAGGGATTGATCGAGCCGTGATCCGGCGCCGCGCCCGCCGCGCCCAATATCATTGCAAGCTGCTCCGGGCTGGGCCCGGGATCGCCCAGACGTTTGGGCGAGACATGCTGGCGCGTATGCATCAGCGTCAATGCCGCGTCCAGCACTTCCTGGTCCGGGGTCTGGTCCATGCGATTCTCTAGACTACTGCAGCTTGATCGACAGGCATGCGGTTCATTCCACTGCGGCGCCACTTTGCCCGGCATTCGGCTCAAAAATAATACCTGGCGTAAAGCTCGAGTTTACGCGAGTTCTGCTTCTCGCCGAAATCGCTCAGGCCGGCGCCTTGCAGCATCAGCAGCCGCAGGCGCAGGTCCAGGTTCTTCACCCCGGTATACAGCAACTCGGGCGTAAGCTGATAACTGCGGTCCTGCCAGTTCAGCATTGCGGTGATCGAAGGCTGGAAATAAACGATCCCGAGCGCGTCCTTTTGCTGCGCGCGAAAGTACAGGTAATCCTGGCCCGGATTCGGGCGGCCGTAGGCTCCCTGGCTCAAAGCGAGCGCCTTCGGCAGCAGCGCGCTGGCGCCGGTTTGCTGCAATTGCGCGAACGCCGTGTCGACGAGCTGGTAGTACTGCCTGGCTTGCTCTTCGGAGTAGCCCGTGCCGTTGCGATAATATTCCGCGATGTAAGTCGTATCCTTCTCGCTGAGATAACGCAGCCCGAGCAGGTAGCTGGTCGCATTTCCTACTTCGGTCGTGACGCGTCCCGCGCTGTCGGTGACGGGCCGGGCGAACTGCTGAATGCGCGCCCATTCGCCATGAATCTCGAAATTCGAAGTGAGGTTGCGGGAAAAATCCGCGCCAAAGCGCCCGGGCCGGCTGCCCTGCCCCTGCCAGGCGAAATCGATGTCGGTATCGCGGTAGAGCAGGTAGAGCTTGGCCGCGGGATTCAGATGTCCGCTCGCACCGACGTCGCTGTTGAGGTCCCGGCCTACCGGCAGCAGCACCGGCGTAAAGGCGACAGTCTGCAGCGGCCCTTCCCGGTTGAGGATGAAGTCGGCGTTCGCCATCACCAGGCCTTCGCGCGATAACTCTGGGTCGTTCGGGTCCTTGGGCCGCTCGACGAAGCCGATCGGATTCCAGGCGTAGCCCTTGCCCCAGCGCAGCGTCCGCTTGCCGGCTTCGATGGTGACCCCCGGATCGGGCCGGATCGAGTAAGCACCCTCATACAGCACGTTGCTGTGATCGTGCGCCAGCTGGTCCCGCTGTAGATCGGAATGCGTGTGAAAATCGAACGTACCTATCCCCTGACGCAGCTTACCCACCAACTCCACCGTTGCGGTGCTGCGATCGAGGTTGTCGCGTTGTGACTGGCCGGCATTCCCGAGCTTATAGAAAGCGCCGGAACGGTTGAGGGCGAAATCCTCCTGCTTGAGCTGCAGGTAGCCCCCGATCTCGAATGGCTTCTTTTCGTACGCGGAGGCGTCGAAGCTGTCCACTTCCGCCGCCGACGCGTGCGCGGCCGCCAGCAACAGGAGCAGCAGCGGCCATTGCCCCCGCGATCTCACCGGCTTGCTCATTTGCGCCGCCTCCGTGCTTTAAGCGCAATGCGTAGACCGCGTCGTCGGCGTCCCGCCGCACTCGCCCGCATCGCATCCCCGCTCCGCGGGGCCCCTGCTCCTAGGCTCATTTGCGTAGCTCTTGCACCCGCGGCAGGTAATTGAGTGTGAACACCTCGTCGGGAAAGGCGCGTTTCTTGAGCCCCGACCACTGCATCACCGACTTGTAGCCCTTGTACAGCGGGCTGTCGGTCTCCAGCGTCGCGGGGCGCTTGATGCCGCCGCCGAAATCCTTGACGTCCTTGAAGTGCAGCGTCTT
>JAANCK010560989.1_pt1 | contig 14841 bp, 16 predicted proteins | sample 7277841 | NCBI WGS metagenome assembly JAANCK01 (sample SAMN14222788, study PRJNA588281) | permafrost metagenome | isolation source: Arctic cryosol methane SIP | place: Canada:Nunavut | collected 2015-07 | reverse complement strand
GGCCAGCTGTACGTCGACGCAGTGGCGGGCGGCACCGGCGCGGTTCCGGCAGCAAAGTTCCTCAACCTCAATCCGGGCGAGGGAAAGGTCAACTATTCGGATGCAACGGGGAAGATATCGTTCGTGTTCAATGTCCTGCCCCATGCGGAACAGGCGATCCAGATTCACGCCGAGGACGCCGATACCGTCGCCTCCACCGGAGCCAACGGCAGCATCAACATCCGCCATGGTCGCTTGCGTTTGTTCAATGCGTTCGGCAGCGAAAAATCGGATCTCAGCGTGCCGCTGCGAGCGGAATATTGGACCGGAAACTCCTGGGTGCTCAATAGCGCCGACAGTTTCACCGTCGTACCGGCCGGGTCGATAGCCTTGTCGGGTTACACCGGCACTTTGTTCGACCCGACGAATTTCGGCGCGAGCCATATCGCCGGTGCGACTCTCTCCGGCGGGCAGGGCAGCATCGTCTTGACCAAGCCATCGCCCACGGCCACCGGCAGCGTCAATCTCGCGATCAATCTCGGTGCCGGCGCGGCCGACCAATCGTGTTTGGGCATTCATCCGGCGACGACCGGCGCGGCGATCCCGTGGTTGCGTTCGATCAATGGAAATTGCACTGTAACTTACGACCGCGACCCCTCCGCGCGCGCCAGTTTCGGCGTCTATGCGCCCGAGACCAGGAAGACCATCCATATGCGTGAGCTCTACTGATGGCGAGGCACGGCGGATTCACTCTGCCCGAGCTGATCACCGTCATGGTGGTCATCGGGATTTTGTCCGCGGTCGCGCTGCCGCGGATGATGGACAATCGCGTGCTGACCGGATCGGTGTTCCGCGCCGACGTGGTGAGCGCCTTGCGCTACGCGCAGAAGTCGGCCGTCAGCCACCGGCGGCTGGTTTGCGCAACGTTCACCACGCCGACTACGGTCACGCTCACGATCGCCAGCGCCAATCCGGCCGGCGCCTGCAACACTGCGCTGTCCGCCCCCGACGGATCACCCTACAAGAGCAAAGACGCGTCGATTCAGGCGAGCGGCTATCCCGCGGGAGGCGTACTTTATTTCCAGACGGTGGGCACGATCACGAGCGATGGCGCGGGTACCACTGTTTTCTCCGGTAATATCGCAGTAACCGGGCAAGCGGCGCCGGTCAGGGTCGATGGGGCGACTGGATATGTTGAATAGACCCCATCGCGGCGTGACGCTGATCGAACTGATCGTGGCGATCGTGATCGTCGGCATCGGCCTGGCCGGCGTGTTGCTCACCTTTACCACCACGGTAAGGCACAGCGCCGACCCGATGGTGCGCAAGCAGCTGTCCGCCATCGCGGATGAGATGATGGAAGAGATACTGCTCAAGCCCTTCGCCGTAACGCCTCCCAACCCGCCGTTTGCCGGCTGCGCGCGCCTCAGCTTCAACGATGTGCGCGACTACAACGGCTACAGTTCGGTGAACATCTGCGACATCGACGGCACCACGGTGCTGAACGGCTACAAGGTGAGCGTGAGCGTGAGCCCGCCGGCGGCGTCGCCGGTATCCCTGAGCGGGGTCGCCGCCACCGATCAGCTCACGGTAAGGGTGAACGTCACGCACGAGAGCGAAAGCTATTCGCTGATCGGATGGCGCACCTGTTTTGCGGGGCCGACTTGGCCATGCCCATGAGAAAGCAAACGGGATTCACGCTGATCGAGCTGATCGTGGTGATGGTGGTCACCGGCATCATCGCGGCCAACATAGTGGTGTTCTTCAAACCGGCGTTCGACATCTATATCGCCGTCGGGCGCCGCGCCCAGCTTACCGATATCGCGGACACCGCGATGCGCAGGATGTCCCGGGATATTCACCTGGCGGTGCCGAACTCGATCCGTTCGCCCAATGCGCAGTGCGTCGAACTGGTGCCCACCTCTGCGGGCGGGCGCTATCGCATGCAAGCTGACACCGTCTGGGATGGCGCCAATCCGGGCGCGCCGAGCGCATGGTTCGACGGGACCTCCGCAGTGTCGGCGCTCGACCTGCTCACGCCGCTGTCCACCACGCCGGCTGCTGGCGACTGGCTGGTGATCGACAATCAGGAGACCAATGACGTCTATGCCGGCACCAACCGCGCGGCGATACAGAATGTGGCCGCGCCGCCCGATGCCAGCCTGGGATACAGCCGCATCGGACTGACGGCGGCGACGCAGTTTCCTGGCGGCTACAGCGGCGGGCGTTTTGTGGTGGTGTCCAATGCGCAGAAGGCGGTGTTCTACGTCTGCGCCGGTACCGGCCTCGATGGCGCGGGCAGCGGCACGGGGACGCTGTACCGGTTCGCGAACTACGGTTTCAATGCGGCGACGCCGGCCGCATGTCCGGTTCCGGTAGTCGCCGGCCCCACACCGACACCGGTACTCGCGACCAAGCTGAAAACTTGTTCCTTCATCTATTCGCCGACGCAGGGCGAGACGCAGCAAAGCGGCTTCGTCTGGATGAACCTGGAGATCGTCGACCAGGGCGAGCGCATCGCGCTGGTGCTCGGAACGCACGTGGATAACGTCCCGTGAAGGCAATGCAGCGAGGTTTCGGCGCGATCGTGGCGATCATCATCCTGGTGATCCTGGCGAGCATTTCGGCCGCGCTGGTCAGGCTGGGCACGACGCAGCAGGCAACATCGACGCAGGACATCCTGTCTGCACGCGCCTGGCAGACAGCGCGCGCCGGAAACGAGTGGGGGCTGTATCAGGTATTGGGTCCCGCGGCTAGTTGCGCGCCGCTCACGACGCTGGACCTGCGCGCCACCACCGGCTTTTCGGTGACCGTGAGTTGCAGCGCAAGAACCTTCAACGAGGGCGAGACTACGCCCGGCGTGCCGCTGGCGACCACGACATACAGCATCGAAGCGGTGGCCTGCAATTCCGCCGCGTGCCCGGATGCCGCGCTCGCCGCGACGCCCGGTTATATAGAGCGCAAACGCATCGTCATGGCGAACACGCCCTAGTCAGGTCGGGCACGCATCCGAAGCCGGGGCAAAGGCGGGGGAAACACGAGAAAAACCATTGACAACAAAGATTTATTGATATAACTTCAAGTAACTCGTTTGACGAGCACCGCCGATGGCATGGTTTTCCAAGAAAAAAATGCAGCCAGGTTGGATGGCCATCAGTACCGATACTGACGCCATCAGGCTGGCCCATGTCGAGCGCCCGGCCATGGGCAAGCCCAAAGTCGGGCGTTGGGGCGTTGCCAAGCTCGGCGACAAGGATGGCGTCGATCTGGAAAAGGCGGCCGAGGAATACGAGCTCGCGCGCTACCACTGCTCGACCCTGCTGCATCCGGCGGAATACCAGTTGCTGATGGTGGATGCGCCCAACGTGCCGCGCGAGGAACTGAAAGCGGCAATCCGCTGGCGCGTCAAGGACCTGCTCGACTATCACATCGACGATGCCACCATGGACGTGCTCGACGTCCCGATCGACCAGGATGCACCGGGCACGAGCCACTACATGTACGCCGTCGCGGCGAAAAACGAGATGGTGCAAAGGCAGATCGCGCAGTTCGAGCGCGCCAGCATTCCGCTTCAGGTCATCGACATCCCGGAAACGGCGCAGCGCAATATCGCCGAACTGTACGAGAGCGCAAATCGCGGCATCGGCATGCTGACCTTCGATCACACCGGAGGCCTGTTCACCCTCTCGTTCCAGGGCGAGCTCTACCTGGCGCGCCGTCTTGACGTGAGCTGGGGGCAGCTGGTAGCGGCACGCGAAGACCAGAGGCAGATCTATTTCGAGCGCATCGGCGTGGAGCTGCAGCGCTCGCTCGATCATTTCGAGCGCCAGTACCGGAACATCGTTTTGTCCGAACTGTTGCTCGGACCGATGCCGGAGAACATCGGGTTGCTGCCTTACCTCACCTCGCAACTTTACCTGCCGCTGCGTCAAATCAATCTGGCCGAAGCCCTGGAATTTTCCGGCCCCGAGATCGGCGCCGACAAGCAGTGGGAACTGCTGCATGTGATCGGCGCTGCGCTGCGCATAGAGGTGAAATCCCTGTGAGCCAGCAGATCAACCTGTTTAACCCCATCTTCCTCAAACAGAAGAAGACGTTCTCCGCGGTCAACATGCTGGATGCGATGGCGCTGCTGGTGGTCGGCGTCGCCTTGTTCTACGGCTATGCCAGCATCGAGTCGCTGAACTTCGACCGCCAGTCGGTGGAAACGGCGAGGCAGTATGAACAGGCGAAGGCGCTGCTGGCGCAAACCAGCGTGCGCTACGCGCCGAAGAAAATCGACACCAGTCTTGAAGCCGAAGTGAACAATCTGCAGGCGCAGCTGAGCGCGCGCAAGGCCACGCTCGACAGCCTCGGCATGGATACGCTCGCCAGCGGCGCGAGCTATGCCGAATATTTGCGCGCGCTGGCGCGCCAGTCGCTGCCCGGACTATGGCTGACGCACTTCAGCGTGGGCAAGGGCGACGCGGAAATGGAAATCGCCGGTCGCGCGCTGCAGCCCGAACTGGTGCCGGCCTATATCGAGCGCCTCAACCAGGAACGGGCGATGCGCGGCCGCGCCTTCGATTCGCTCAGCATGACGCAGACCGAAGGCGTGCTGCCTGCGAGTGCGTCGCGGCCCGCCGGCGCGCCGGCCAAGTATAGCTACACCGAGTTTCAGCTGGTGTCGAGCCACGCCGCGCTTTCCGGGGGCGGCGCGGCACTGGGCAGCAAGGTAATGGAGCTGCTAGGCGGGGCGCCGCGCACTCCGGCGCCGGGCGGTGGATCCAAATGAAACAGCTGCTGCAAAAATACGCCGACGGCATCGATGCGATGGCATTGCGCGAACGGGCCATGTTCTTCGGCGCCGTTGCGCTGGTGACGATTACCCTGCTGCAGGTGTTCCTGTTGAATCCGGTGCTGTCGCGGCGCAATCAACTGGCGGCGCAGATTGCGCAGCAGCAGGAGGAAACCAAGGCGATCCAGGCGCAGGTCGAGGCCCTGGTCCGGCCCGGCGTGCAGGATCCGAACGCGGTCAACCGCGAGAAGATCAACAACCTGCGCGAGCAGATGACGCGCTACGACCGCCAGTTCGAGGCGCAGCAACAGCAGTTTGTGTCGCCGAAGAATATGGCGACCATGCTCAGGAGCCTGATCGCAAAAAATCCGAAGTTGCAGCTTCTGTCGCTGCGCAATCTTCCCGGCGCCGGCCTGTCGCAGGGCGCGGGCACCGCCGAAGGGCGCGCGCGCGCGGCTGGCGGCGGACGCGAGGTGTACCGGCATACGGTCGAACTCAGCATCAAGGGAAGTTATTTCGACCTGCTCGACTACCTCGCGGCGCTGGAACGGATGCCCCAGCGCGTGTTCTGGGACGGCTTCGACCTGAGCGTGGAGCAGTATCCACTGTCCGTCCTGAAACTGAGCATCTATACGCTGAGTCCGGAGAAATCATGGCTCACCGTCTGAAGCTGGCTCAGGTGCTCGCCGCCGCGGCGGGCCTGGCCCTGTCGGCCGGTAGCACCGCACAGGCGCTTACCGATCCGACGCGCCCGCCGCTGCAGCTGATGATGACGGCGGCAGGCGTGGGCAAGGATTCGAAGGAAGGCGCCGAAGCGCGCCCGCGGCTCGAATCCATCCTGCTGTCGAGCGCGCGCAAGGGGGCGATCATCAACGGGCAATACGTAGCACTGGGCGGCGCCTTCGGCAAGGCGGCGATGGTCAACATCAGCGCAACGACGGTAACGCTCAAAACCGGCCAAGAGCTGGAGGTGCTGCAGCTGTATCCTCCACGCGGGGGCGCTGCGGCCGTGTCCGCCACCGAGGACAAAACCGAGAAAATGGTAAAACGACCATGAGAAAACCGCATATCGCCGTGCTTGTGTTAAGCGCCTTGCTGGCCGCAGGCTGCGCGCAGGAGCCGGTGCGCACCAACAAAGTCAGCGAGCAGATGATCGGCGAACTGGAAAAAGGGCCGGCGCCCGCGAAACCCAGGGAGCCCGATGCGGTGAACCGCGCGCTGCTGCCGCCGCTGCGCATGGAGTTGCCGCAGGCCGAGGGAAAACCGATCGACGCGCGCTTCGACTTGAACGTGAACAATGCGCCGGCGCGGGAGGTTTTCCTGTCGATCGTATCGGGCACGCGCTACAGCATGCTGGTGTCGCCGGAAGTGTCCGGATCGATTTCGGTCAATCTCAAGGACGTCAGCCTGTCCGAGGCGCTCGAATCGCTACGCGAGATCTATGGGTATGAATACAAGATCGACGGCAGCCGGGTCTATATCAAGCCGGCCGGCCTGCAGACGCGCGTGTTCCAGGTCAATTATCTGATCGGCGCGCGTCAGGGCCGCAGCGACATGCGGGTTACGGCCGGCTCCAGCGGCATAGCGACCAGCACGGCAACGACGAACGCTGCCGCCTCCACGACACTGCAGAGTACGACGAATGCGGCGCAGGCCGCGCCGGTGACGCCAGGGGGCATTCAGGGGCCGCCCTCGCTGACTCCGAACGGGCCCGGCGCTCTCGGTGGCATCCAGTCGGACGCGACGCGCATGTCCACGGTCCAGACCACCGACTTCTGGGCGGAAGTTGAGTACGCGATACAAACCATCGTCGGCAAAGGCGAAGGACGCAACATCGTCATCAGCCCGCAGTCCGGCGTAGTGGTGGTGCGCGCCATGCCGCAGGAACTGCGCAGCGTCGCCACCCTGCTCAAAGCCATGCAAATCTCGGTGGAGCGGCAGGTCATGCTCGAAGCCAAGATCGTCGACGTCACCTTGAACCAGGCTTATCAGACCGGGATCAACTGGGCGGCATTTCCGACCAGCGGCATTGCCGGCGGCTTTACCAGCGGCCTGGGCGGCGTCGCAAACAGCTTGGGCGTGCGCGGCGGCCTGAGTGGCAGCACCGCCGGCAGCAGCACCGGCAGCAGCAGCAATTTCAGCGCGAATCCGGGGGCCGGCGCCGGTCTGGCGACCCTGGGCGGCGTCGTCGCCGGGACGAACGGCGTGGCCGGGGGCGTGTTCGGTCTGGCGGTGCAGACGGACAATTTCGCCGCCCTGCTGCAGTTTCTCGAGTCGCAGGGTTCGGTGCAGGTCCTGTCCAGCCCGCGGGTGGCCACACTCAACAACCAGAAGGCCGTGCTCAAGGTCGGCACCGATCAGCCTTACGTCACCAGCATCACCGTGGTCCCCGGCGTGACCTCCGCGGGCGTCGTCATCCCCACTTCGGTATCGCCGCAGATCAGCAACATTTTCTCCGGGATCTCGCTCGACGTGACGCCGCAAATCGACGATGCCGGCAACATTTCGCTGCATATTCATCCGCTGGTGACGAGCGTGGCGTCCAAGGCGGTTGGGTTCAATCTCGCCGGCGTCGGTGCGCAGAGCGTGGATGTGGCTGCGGTCAATGTGAGCGAGTCCGATACCATGGTGCGCACGCATGACGGCCACATTGTCGTTCTGGGCGGCCTGATGAAAGTGGAACTGAACAAGGGCCGCAGCGGCATCCCGGGTCTGGCCGACCTGCCGGGGATCGGCGGCGCGTTCCGCAATTCCTCCACCGATACCATCAAGCGCGAGCTGGTGATCCTGATCAAGCCCACGATCATCGAAAGCGACAAGACCTGGGATCAGGACCTGCAGGACACGCGCACGCGGATGCAGCGCATGCGCATCGAGCCGCACGAGGGCGCCGCCGGCGCAAACCAGTGATCTACCTCAACCATTTCGGCCTGCGCGAGCCGCCCTTCGGCATTACGCCGGACACCAGTTTCTTTTTCGCCTGCGCCAGCAGCCAGGAAGGACTGAACACGCTGCTGGTGGCGGTGGCCAACGGCGAGGGTTTCATCAAGATCACCGGCGAAGTGGGCACCGGCAAGACGCTGCTGTGCCGCAAGCTGCTCGCCACCCTGAGCGACAACTGCGCCACCGCCTACATTCCGAATCCGAACCTGGAACCGCGCACGCTGCTGTTCGCCCTGTGCGACGAACTGGACGTGGAGGTGGAGCCGGACCTCGACCAGCACCGCCTGATCAAGGCGCTGAACCACGCGCTGCTGGACTTCGCGCGCGAGCGCAGGCGCGTGGTGATCTGCCTCGATGAAACCCAGGCGATGCCGCTGGAGACGCTGGAAACCCTGCGCCTGCTGACCAATCTCGAAACGGAGAAACGCAAGCTCGCGCAGGTGATCCTGTTCGGCCAGCCCGAACTCGACCAGAAGCTCGCGCACGAGTCGGTGCGCCAGCTGCGCCAGCGCATTACCTTTCAGCACCACCTCGGCACGCTCACGCGGGAGGAACTGGCGCATTATCTGGCGCACCGCCTCAGTGTGGCCGGCTATGTCGGCGACGGCGTGTTCAGCGGGCCGGCAGTAGGCGCGATCCACCGCGCCACCCGCGGCGTGCCGCGGCTGGTGAACATACTCGCGCACAAATCGATGATGCTCGCATTCGGCGAAGGCGTGCGCCAGGTGCGCGTGCGCCACGCGCGCGCGGCGATTGCCGATACGCCCGCGGTGAGCTCGTTTCCCGCGCGCCACTGGGCCTGGCTGGCCATGGCGGGCCTGGTCGCGGGAAGCGGCATCGGCTGGCTGGTGCTCAAATGAGCCTGATCAACAAAATGCTGCAGGACCTGGACAAGCGCCATGCCACCGATTCCGGCGGCAAGAAGACGCTGACCGAACAGTTGCGCCCGGTGCGCACGCGCAAAGACTGGAAGCGCATCGCCTGGGAGGTCGGCGCGGGTCTCGCCGTGGGACTTGGCTGGGCCGGCTGGGTGCTGGTGCAGATGTCTCCGCGGCCACTGGTCACCGATCTGGTTTCGCAAGGACATCTGAGACGGCCGCAATTGGCGCCTGCGGCCCCGGCGCCGCAATCAGCCGCCGCACCCGCACCCGCACCCGCACCGGTGCCCGCGCAAGCGCCAGTCCTGGCGCAAGCCCCGGCTCCGGTGCAAGTCCCTGCGCAGACCGCCGCAGCGGTTGCGCCTGCAGCGGCTGTGCCTGCGCCCGCGCCGGCGGCAACGGCCGGTGCTGACATGCTCAAGCTCGCCACCGAGATCGGCACGCCGATAAAGGAACGAAGCTTTGCCGCCAAACCGGACGCGGAACGCAAGCAGACCCGTGCACCTGTGACGGCGCCCAGGCCTGCACAAAAGGCCGAGGCCGCGGCAGGGGCAAGAGGCAGTGGCGCCGCCGGGGTGCAGGACAAGATCAGCATCGACATGCACGCTTCCACCCCGGTCGAGCGCGCAGACACCCAGTTTCGCAAGGCCACTGCGCTGCTCAACCAGGGCCGCGTGGCCGAAGCGATGGACGGCTACAAAGGTGTCCTGCAGGTCGATGCGCGGCATGCGGCAGCGCGTCAGGCCCTGGTAGGTCTGTTGCTGGAAAGCCGGCGCATAGACGAAGCGCAGCAGTACCTGCAGGAAGGGCTGAACCTGAACCCGGAACGAACCGCCTATGCGATCCTGCTCGCGCGCATACAGGTGGAGCGCGGAGATCTGCAGGGTGCGCACGATCTGCTCGGCAAGTATGCAGGCCGCGCCGCCGGCGATGCCGAATATCACGCCTTCGACGCCGCCGTGCTGCAGCGCTTGGGACGCCACAAAGAGGCGGTCGCAAGCTATGAAGCCGCGCTCAAGCTGGCGCCGCGCACCGCACTGTGGTGGATGGGCATGGGTATATCGCTGCAGGCCGAAAATCGCGGCGACCAGGCGCTGGGCGCGTTCCAGCGCGCCAAGGCCGTGGGCGGACTCAGCCCGGACCTGCTCGCTTTCGTCGACCAGCGCGTTAAGCAACTACAATAAGAACCCGTTGCAAAATGAAATTTTGCAAGGCCCGATATAGGGGAGTATGAGGGGAGGTCCCTCGCGGGGACATCCTTTGGGGCGTGTCCCTCATCTTGAAACGACCTCTAAGCCCGCGGGAAGACGTCCGTATCCGGGTGCAGGCCCGGGTGTCGCCGGCGCAAAGCCGCCAGTCGGCAGGAATCCAGGCGCCGCGGCGGCTCCCCCTTGAAGACAGTCCATGGAGGAGCGCACATGCAGGATCGCTATGAGGAAATCTATCGCGGCCACCATTGGCAGGTGCCGCAGCGCTTCAACATGGCCTGGGCCTGTTGCGGTCGCCATGCGCAGGAGCGCCAGCGCTTCGCGCTGTACTGGGAAGACGAGGGCGGCGCCACCGGCGCCTATACCTACTGGGACCTGCAGCAACAGGCCAACCGCCTGTCCAACGCGCTCGCCGCACTGGGGGTGAAGCGCGGCGAGCGCGTCGGCATCATCCTGCCGCAGCGGCCCGAGACCGCCGTTGCCCATATCGCCTGCTACCAGATGGGCGCGATCGCCATGCCGCTGTCGGTGCTGTTCGGGCCGGATGCGCTCGAATATCGCCTGCACAACAGCGAAACCTCGGTGGCCTTGGTCGATCCGGCCTCACTGCCCAATCTATGGCCGATCCGCGATCGCCTGCCCGCGCTCAAGCACGTGATCGGCGTCGCCGGGGCGCGCGAATCCGGCACCCTTGCCTGGGAGGCGCTGCTGGCGCAGGCATCGAACAAATTCAATTGCGTCGATACGCTGGCGGATGACCCGGCGCTGCTGGTCTACACCAGCGGCACCACCGGCCCGCCCAAGGGCGCGCTGAAGCCGCAGCGGGTGCTGCTGGGCAATCTGCCGGGCTTCGCGCACTCGCACGACCTGTTTCCGCAGACCGGGGATCTGTTCTGGTCCCCGGCCGACTGGGCCTGGACCGGCGGGCTGATGGATGCGCTGCTGCCGACGCTGTATCACGGCTATCCCATACTCGGCTTCCGCGGCCGCTTCGACCCGGAAAAGGCGTTTCATCTGATCGAAAAATACGGGGTGCGGAACACTTTTCTGTTTCCGACTGCGCTGAAAATGATGATGAAGGCGGTGCCTGAGCCGAAACAGCGCTACGATTTGAAGCTGCGCTCCATCATGAGCGCGGGCGAGTCTGTCGGCGAAACCGTATTCGCCTGGAGCCGGGACAAACTCGGCGTCACCATCAACGAGATGTTCGGGCAGACCGAAATCAATTACATCGTCGGCAACTCCCACACGCTGTGGCCGGCCAAGCCGGGTTCCATCGGACGGCCCTATCCCGGGCACAGGGTGGGCGTGATCGACGAAGCGGGCAAGGAGGTCGCGGCCGGCGATGTGGGCGAGGTGGCGGTGCACCGGACCGATATTCACGGCGACCTCGATCCGGTGTTTTTCCTGGAGTACTGGAAAAATCCGGAGGCGACGCAGGGAAAATACACCGGCCGCTGGTGCCGCACCGGGGATCTGGCGAAGAAGGATGCGGACGGCTATTTCTGGTACCAGGGGCGTGCCGACGACGTATTCAAGAGCGCCGGCTACCGCATCGGGCCCTCGGAAATCGAAAACTGCCTGCTCAAGCATGCCGCCGTGGCCAACGCGGCAGTGGTGGGCAGCCCCGATCCGGAACGCACCAACATCGTCAAGGCCTTCATCGTGCTTACGCCCGGACACCGGCCTTCAGCCGAACTCGAGGCGGAGTTGCAGGCGCATGTGCGCGGCAAGCTCGCGCCCTACGAATATCCCAAGGAAATCGAATTCATCGACGCGCTGCCGATGACCACCACCGGCAAGGTGCAGCGGCGCGTGCTGCGGCTCAGGGAAGAAGAGCGCAAGCAGCAGCTCATGGCCGCCAAGCCCTGATGCCGCCAGTCGGCCCTGGCCCGCGCTTCGGCATGCAATCGAAGGAGGAGCAATGAGTCTGGCCGATCTGCTCGGCACGGTGGCGGGCTTTCTTACCACTGTCGCGTTTGCGCCCCAGGTCTGGACCGTATGGAAGACGCGCTCGACGCGCGACATCTCCCTGGGCATGTATCTGGTGTTCACCACCGGTGTCGGATTCTGGCTCGCCTACGGCCTGGTCCTCGGCGCCTGGCCCATCATCGTGGCCAATTCGATCACCTTGCTCCTCACCGGTACCGTGCTGGTGCTGAAGCTGCGTCACGGTTGAGCACGCGCCGGCGCCGCCTCACTTCCTGCCGCGGCTCTTGACGAGTATTTTTCCGTCGGCCTCGACCACCACCTCTCCGGCCTGGTTCGTGCACACGCCGCTCATTACCGCTATGCCGCCGTGGTGCTTGGGCTTGTCCTGCTTCCCGACTATGGTCCAGGTCGTCGTCAGCGTATCGCCCGCGCGCACCGGCGCCTTGAAGCGGCAGGTGTGCTCCAGGTACGCAATCGCGGTGCCGCCGAAATACATGCCCACCGGCGCAGACACCAGCGCGCTGGTAAACGGGCCGTGCAGGATGCGGCTGCCGAAGCGGCTCTGCTTGCCGTGCGTCTCGTTGGTGTGCAGCGGGTTGAAGTCGCCGAACAGCCCGGCGGCGAGCACCAGGTGCGTTTCCGTGACCGTCATGGCGGAGCCGAAGCTCTCGCCGACCTTAATTTCGTCGTAGGCCTTGCCCGGAAAAAGTACCATCTTCACTCCTGAGGCGGTGCGCCGTCATTCTGTCAAAAAGCCCGACCTGCGGCAATGTTGCAATGTCGAATTGTGGCAAAATCGCTGCACAAACGAGCAGGCCGCCCGACGCGGCCTGGCGTTCCAGGCTTCAATTCGGAGAATACGAAATGTCCCTGTTCGATCAGCCCTTCGATCACAAGCGCGATGCCGCCATCGTCACCGGCGCAGGCAATGGCATCGGCCGCGCAATCGCGCTGGCGCTGGTCGGGGAGGGTGTGCGCACTTTGTTCGCCGACATCAGCGCCGACAAAGTCCGTGCCGCGACGGATGCCGCCGCCGATCCGGCGCTGGCCTTCGCCTGGTCGGGCGACCTGGCCGAGCGCACTGAATGCGAGCGCCTGCTCGCCGATGCGCGCGAGCGGCTTGGGCTGGTCACGCTGTTCGTGCACAGCGCTTCGCCGCCGCGGCGCGAGCAGGATCACCTGCTGGCGGTCAGCGACGAGACCTGGGCGCGCATGCGCGCGGTGAATCTGGATGCGGGTTTCCATCTCGGGCGCGAACTCGCGAAAAGCCTGATCGCGGCAAAATCACCGGGGAGCATGCTGTATCTGACTTCGCTGCATGCGCAGACGCCGCGTAACCTGCCGCACTACAGCACCGCGAAAGCGGCGATGGCGATCCTGGTCAAGGAAATGGCGCGCATGCTGGGCCAGCATGCCATCCGCGTCAACGCGCTGGTTCCGGGCGCGATCGCCGCCGGCGGTTTCGTCGCCGATCCGGCGCTGGCGCGCCATATCCCGCTGGGGCGGCTGGGCCAGGCCGCGGATCTTGCGCCGATGGCGCTGGCGGTGCTGTCTGACCGGATCGGCGGCTATGTGAGCGGTGCCAGCATCGTCGTCGACGGCGGCCTCGCGCTCACCAACTGGTTCGATCCGCCCGAACTCGAGTAGGGCGCTGCAATTTGCCTGCAGCCTGGCGCGTGCGTTTGCGCTGCTTATTTCCCCATGCCTGCCGCCAGCCAGTCGATGAGTTTCTCGCTGGCCGCGTCGCTTGCCGCGATCAGTGCGCGCACGCCGCCTTCGGCGTTGGGCGTGGCGGCGGGTTGTTCGATCTCGAAAGCCTGCTGTGCCACGACGCTGCGCTGGCGGATCAGGCTGGCGCGCAGGCGCAGCACCGCGCGGCTGCTTTGCGGCGCGTCGAACACCTGGCTGAACTCATCCAGTTCGAGCCGCAGCGTATATCCGGCGCGCACGCCGTCCGCGGAGGTGAACACCCCTGACTTGCTTGCACGTGCGATGTTCGCGCGCAAACGCTGGCCCAGCAACGCCGCCGGAGACATCACCCAGTGGCTCAGTGCATACGCCCGGGGCTGTGCCGCGTCGCGGTACGCGAGACGGTAATAGATCCCGCTATTGTCCATCCACGCCGGTGCGGCGACCTCGGCTACGACCAGGTCCTGCTGCAGGCGCGGCGCAGCCTCCCTGCCTGTGCGCGGCAGTCCGAAGTCGTAGTTGACCAATCCCTCCTGCGTTCGCGGCCCGATGGCACAGGCCGAGAGCAGAGCAATCGAAAACGCCAGCGACAGCAGCAATGCGTTGCGCAACATCATTTTCCCTCCGAGAAACCGGGTTCGCCCGGGCCGGGGGTTCCGGGCGGCGTGCCGAATACAATGCTCTGCGGTTGTTTGGCGAGAGTATCCATCACGCGGCCGAGCGCGTGCGTCTGCCTGGAGACGCGCTCGACCAGCGCGTTCACCCGCGGCACCGTTTCCTCGTTCACGCTGCGTGCCGTGGCGCCGACCTCGCCGACGCCGGCATCCACGCTGGCGACGGCATGCGCGATCGTGTCCACGCGCGCGTCGAGCTTGAGCGCGAGGCCGTTTGCGCTGTCCATGAGCTGATCGGCGCGCCTGACGCTGCTGCGGGCATCCCCGGCCAGGCCCTTGGCTTCTGCGATCAAGTGGGGCAGGGCTTCCAGGCTGGGCTGCAACTTTTTCGCGACCGTGCCCGCCTGCTGCGTCGCTTCCTCCAGATTGGCGAGCGTGCGCCGCACGTGCGCCTGATTTTCATCGTCGAGCAGGCGTTTGACCTTGTCCGTGATTTCGGCGAAGGAGGCAAACAGGACTTCACCCTCGTCCATCAGCGAGGGTTTCATGCGGATTTGGGCCACGGCCTCGGGGCTGCTGGTCAGGGGGTAGTCGGATTTGCCGTCGTCGCCGAGCAGCACGTAGGCAAGGCCGGTGATGCCCTGGTAGCCAAGCTGGGCGTAGGTGCTGCTCGTGATCGGTGTGCCCGCGCGCACGCCGATGCGGATTTGCACGCGCCCCTTTTTGCCGGTATCGATGTTGATCGCTTCGACTTTGCCCACGTCCACGCCGCGGTAGCGCACCGGGGCCTCGGTCTTCAGGCCGGTCACCGTGCTCAGGGT
>JAANCK010484182.1_pt1 | contig 14841 bp, 13 predicted proteins | sample 7277841 | NCBI WGS metagenome assembly JAANCK01 (sample SAMN14222788, study PRJNA588281) | permafrost metagenome | isolation source: Arctic cryosol methane SIP | place: Canada:Nunavut | collected 2015-07 | reverse complement strand
GCTTCAGGTGCGACTGCACCGCCTGCGCCCTGTCCGTGCGGTAGCCGAAAGGCCACACCTCATCCATATAGCTGCACTGCGTCATCTCGAGCTGCACGGCGTGAACGCCGCGCCCGGGCTCGCCGTAATGGCGCGTGATGTAGCCGCCGGTATAGCGTCCATTGAGCACGGCGGTGTACCCCGGCGCGGCGCGTGCGATGTCGTGCACTCGCAGCGCCAGTTCCTGCGCGCAGCTCGCGCCCTTGGCGGTGCCCAGGTTCAGGTCCGGCAACTTTCCCTCAAAGAATCGCGGCAGCACCGAGCGGATGGAATGCGCGTCCCACAGCATCGCCACACCGTGCTGCGCGTGGATGCGATCAAGCTCGCTGCGCAGCTGCTCGTGATACGGGCGCCACCAAGTCTGGAGCCGCTGCGCCACTTCGACATCGCCCACGCCCTGGGCGTCGCGATAGACCGGCGTGCCGTCGAAGGTCTCCGCCGGGCACAGGCCGGTGGTGGCCTGCCCGGGATAAAGACTCGAATTGTCGGGCGGCCGGTTCAGGTCGATCACGTAGCGCGAGTGCGTCGCCTGCAGCACCGAGGCGCCCAGCTCGCGGGCGAAGTCGTACAGCCGGTCCAGGTGCCAGTCGGTATCTGGCACGCAGCGGGCCTCGTAGGTCAGGCGCTCGGCAATGGCCGGCGGAACGTAGGTGCCCATGTGCGGAATGGACAGCAACAGGGGCTGCGAGCCCTGGTGGAACAGGAAGGGCGGTGTGAAGGTCTGCGTCATGTCAGGTCCTCAAACTTATGAAAATCAGTGCGAATTGGAGGGCATGTTGGCCAGGGCGTTTCGCGCCGCCGCAAACGCCTGTCCTGCCTCGGCACGCAGCGGATGGCGACCCGCCACGACCAGCGGCCGACCGGCAGCCCACACCGCCGCGATCGCCGACCGACGATGACTGGCGAAAACATGGGCCGACAACATGGCGTCCGGTGACGCCAGCCCCTCTAGCAGCGGATGGTTCGCGTCGAGCACGACCAAGTCGGCATGCTGCCCAACGGCGAGACCGGCCACCGGACGCCCGCTGGCCTGGGCGCCGCCGGCCACGGCCTGCAGCGTCATCGCGGTCGCCACGAAACGTTGCTGGTCGCTGGCGAGCACGTTGCGCTGGCGGCTGGCCAGGCGCTGGCTGTATTCGAGCATCAGCAGTTCTTCGGCGGCATTGACCGTGGCGTGGCTGTCCGAGCCCACGCCCCAGCGTCCGGCCGCGGCGCGCCAGGTAACCGCGTCGAAGATGCCGTCGCCCAGGTTGGCTTCGGTCGTGGGGCACAGGCCCGCCACGGCGCCGGTTCGCGCAGCACGCCCGCTCTCGCCCGCTGTCATGTGGGTGGCATGCACCAGGCACCAGCGCTCCTCAACAGGTGCGTGGTCCAGCAGCCAGTCGACCGGCCGCTGGCCGCTCCAGGCGATGCAGGCGTCCACCTCGGCCGTCTGCTCGGCGATATGGATATGAACAGGCGCGCTGGCGTCGAGCGCGCTCAAGCCGGCCAGGCATTCCGCCAGGCTTTCGGACGGCACAGCTCGCAGCGAATGCGGGGCCAGGCCCAACCGCACCCCCTGCGCCTGGCAGTCGGGTCGCAGCCGCTCCAGCAGGCGCAGCATGGAATCGGTGCTGCGGATGAAGCGCCGCTGATCGTCTCGTGGTGGCGCGCTCCCGAAGCCGCTCGTCTGGTACAGCACGGGCAATAACGTCAGGCCGATGCCGGAACGGGCGGCGGCGCGCAACAGGCGCAGGGAAAGCTCGGCGTCGTTGGCATACGGGCGGCCATCCGCGTCGTTGTGAACGTAGTGGAACTCGCACACGCTGGTATAGCCCGCCTCCAGCATTTCCACATACAGGCCGGTCGCGATGGCCTCGAGCTGGTCCGGCGTGATCGCCGCGGCGAAGCGGTACATGAGCGATCGCCAGCTCCAGAAGCTGTCCTGCGGCTGGCCGCGGTATTCGGTGAGGCCTCCGAGCGCGCGCTGGAATGCGTGCGAGTGCAGGTTGGGCATGCCGGGCAGCACCGGGCCGCCCGCCTCGGGGATGCGCGCTGGCCGCAGGCTGCCCGGCGCAACGGCGCACAGGCTGCCGTCAGCGCCCCATTGCAACAGCACGTCGCGCGCCCAGCCGGTGGGCAGCAGCGCATGACGGGCGAACAGGCCGGCGGAATTGTTCATGGCAGAAGCTGCGCGGCAGCGAAGGCACCGAAGAAATACAAGTTGATCGCTCTCACGCGCGAGCCAGGATCGCCTGCAAGAAAGCGCGCGTGCGTTCCTGGGTCGGATTGGTGAATATCGTCGCCGGAGGGCCCGATTCGATGATGCGCCCCTCGTCCATGACGAGCACCACGTCCGCCACTTCGCGGGCGAACTCCATCTCGTGGGTGACAACCATCATGGTCATGCCCTCGGTGGCCAACAGCTTCATGACCTGCAAGACTTCGCCTACCAGTTCGGGATCGAGGGCGGAAGTCGGCTCGTCGAACAGCATCACGCGTGGCTTCATCGCCAACGAGCGGGCGATGGCAACGCGCTGCTTCTGGCCGCCGGACAGGCTGGCCGGCATGGAATGGATCTTCTGGGCAAGGCCGACCTTGTCCAGCAGGGCCCGCGCCTGGACCTCGGCCTCCGCACGGCTCAACCCGCGCAGCTTGCGGGGACCCAGCGTGATGTTGTCCAGCACGGACAAATGCGGAAACAGGTTGAACGACTGGAACACCATGCCCACCTCTTGTCGCAGTGCGTTGCAGTCGGCGTCGGCCAGCATGCGACCGTCCTGCACCAGTGTGTGGCCGCAGATCTCGATACGGCCGCCTTCGGCATGCTCCAGTCCGTTGCAGCAGCGCAGGAACGTGCTCTTGCCCGAACCGCTGGGGCCGATGACGACCACCACCTGCGTGGGCAGCACGTCGAAGTCGATGCCATTCAGAACCACATGGTCGCCGAAGGACTTGCGCAAGCCCCGGATGCTGATGATGGGAGGCGCTTCCGCCGCGACGCTCTTCATTGAACCATTCCCCCCGCCTTCAGCCGCAATTCGAGCCGCCCCAGCGCCAGTGACGTGAGCCCGGTCAGGACGAAATACACCACCGCCACGGCCAGGTAGACCTCCAGCGAGCGGTAGGACACGCTGATGATCTTCTGGCCCTCGTGCATGAGGTCGTGAATGGTCAGCAGCGACACCAGCGCCGAGTTCTTGATCAGGGCGATGAACTCATTGCCCAGGGGCGGAATCATGCGTACTGCGGCCTGCGGCAGGATCACGTTGCGCATCGCCTGGCCCGCAGACAGCCCGATCGAGCGCGCCGCTTCCGTCTGGCCGCGGTCGATCGACTGGATGGCGCCGCGCACGATCTCCGAGACGTAGGCCCCCGAGTAGATGCCCATGCCCAGCATCCCGCAGACGAATGCCGGCAACAGGATGCCGAACTGGGGCAGGCCGAAGAAGAGGATGAACAACTGCACCAGCAGCGGCGTGCCGCGGATGGCCGCCACGTAAGCGGTGCAGAACGCATAGATCACGCGCCGCTTCGGGTTGAGCCGGCCGATGCCGATAAGCAAGCCCAGGACGCAGCCGAGCAGCAGCGACACCGCCGTGATCTCCACCGTCACCAGCGCGCCGTGAAGCAACTGGCTCCAGCCCGACCAGACGGGAGAAAAGTCGAGTTCCATGAGCGGGCGGAGCCGGTTCGCTTACTTCGTGTTGCTGAACCACTTCTTCACGATGGCGGCGTAGGTGCCGTCGGCCTTCAGCTTGGCCAGCGCGGCGTTCACCGCCTTGGTCAGCTCCGGCGTGTCCTTGCGCAGCGCCATGCCGTACTCCTCGGTGGTGAGCTGCTCGTCCAGCACGCGCAGCCCGCCGCGGGTGCGCACATATTGGTAGGCGGCCGGCTTGCCGGTCACGGCCGCGTCGGCGCGGCCGATGTCCACCAGGTTGAACATCTCCTGGTTCTTCTCCACCTCGACCCTCTCGACCTTGGGGAAGTGCTCCTGCAGATAGCCCACCGACTTGGTGCCCACCTGCACGGTGACCTTCTTGCCGCTCAGATCCGACAGCTTCTTGATGCTGCTGCCGTCCTTGACCATGGCCACCAGGCCGCCGGCATAGTATGGATCGGTGAAGTCCACGACCTTCTTGCGCTCGTCGGTGATGTAGATGGCCGAAACGGCCATGTCGAAGCGCTTGGAGATCAGGCCAGGGATCAGTCCCTTGAAGTCGATGTCCACCCACTCGACTTGCTTGCCCATGGCCTTGGCCATCGCGTCGACCAGATCGATATCGAAACCGGTGCGCTTGCCGTTCTCGCTGAACTCCATGGGCGGAAAAGTCGCGTCGGTGCCAACCTTCAGGACGTTGTCCTGGGCATGCGCGAGGTTGGCGGAAAGCGCCAGCGTAGACAACGCGGCGAGCAGAAAGCGGCGGCTGAACTTCATGTGAGAGTCTCCAGTGTGAAAAAGAGCGGGATGGTGATTCAGGGCAGCGAAAGCCCTCGTGAGATGCGCGCCGCCGCCACCATGGTCATGTCAGCGAACGCGGATTCTTGGCCCTGGGCACGCGTCACCGGCGCCATCAGCGTCAATGCGCCCACCGCACGCCGGGCGGCGCCGAACAGCGGCGCGCTCACGCCCCAGACGCCAGGGTCGACTTCGCCGGCGGTCATGGCATAGCCGGCCTGGCGGATCGCCAGCAGTGCGGCGAGCGCGGCTTCGCGCCGCGCGGCATCCGGGTACTGCGCTTGCAGCACCATGTCGCGCGCGCCATCGGGGAGGTGGGCCAGCAGGCACTTGGCCGAGGCGCCGGCCCGCAGCGGTACGCTGCGGCCCTTCTCGAACGAACAGCGCAGCGATTGCTCGCTTTCGACCATGTCCAGGCAGATGGCGGTGTCGTTGACGGCCACGACGAGGCCGACGCTTTCATGCGACTGGCGCGCCAGCGCGATCATGTCGGGCCGCGCCTGGCGCACAAGGTGCGAGGACAAGTCGAAGCCGAGGGCCAGCTGCAGGCTGAGCGGTCCCGGCGAGTAGCAGCCCTCGCTTTCGAGCACGAAGCCCCAGCGCTTCAGCCGCGCCAGCAACCGGTACAGCGTGCTGCGGGCCAGCCCGGTGTGCGTCATCAGCTCGGCGGCCGTGAGCACCCGGCCCTGCTGGGCCAGCACCGCCAGCACCTGCAGCACACGATCGGCGGCGGCGGGGCTGTGCGATTGGGGGGCAGTCATCACCGCAGTATCAAAGGAAACGCGGGCGGCTCAAATCGTCCATTCCCATCCGGTGGGAATAGGGTTCTCTTTTTTCGTTCATCCCAGCGCCGGCACCGCCGCGACCAGCCGCTTCGTGTAGGCGTGGCTGGGCTGGCGCAGCACCTGTTGCGATGGGCCGACTTCCACCAGTTCGCCCTGCATCATCACGGCCACCCGGTCGGCGAAGGCCCTGGCGATCGAGATGTCGTGCGTGATCATCAGGTAGGCCACGTTTCGGCTGCGCTGGATGTCGAGCATCAGATTGAGGATCTGGCCGCGGATCGAGACGTCGGCGCCCGACAGCGGTTCGTCGGCAATGATCAGCCTGGGCTCCATGGCCAGCGAGCGGGCGATCGACACCCGCTGGCGTTGCCCGCCGCTCAACTCGTGCGGATAACGGTCGAGGTATTGCAGCGCCGGGCGCAGTCCGACATCCTCCAGCAGTCGCACACAGCGCGCCGCGCCGGCATCGGGTGTCTTCCACAAGGCCTGCAACAGCAGTTCGCGCACCGTGCGGCGCGGATTGAGCGAGGCGGTCGGGTCCTGGAAGATCGGCTGCATGCCGGTGCGCAGCGCCCGGAACTGCTCGGGCGCCAGCGCGCTGAAGTCATGGCCGTCGAAGCTCACGCGGCCCTGGTCGGGCTTGAGCAGCCCCAGCGCGATACGGCCCAGCGTCGTCTTGCCCGAACCGCTCTCGCCCACCAGCGCCACGATCTCGCCGGCGTGCACGGTGAGGCTCACGTCGCGCACCGCGTGCAGCACCTGGTGCCGGCCCTGGCGAAAGCTCTTGCTGACGTGGTCCAGCACCAGCAGGGGTTGGCTGGAAGCGGTGGAGGAAACGGTCATGGCGAGTCAGCCGTGGTCGAGAATTCGCCTTCGATCGTCGCGAAGCGGCCGTCGGCGTTGCGCGCCGCCCGCGCCGCCTTGATCAGGCCGGCGGTGTAGGCGTGGGCCGGGTGCGCGAAGACCGTTTGCGTGGCGCCGGCTTCGACGATGCGACTGCGGAACATCACGTAGACGCGCTCGCACTCCTCCCACACCACGCCCAGGTCGTGGCTGATCAACAGCATCGCCATGCCCAGGCGCTGGCGCAGGTCGCGCAACAGCGCGAGAATCTCCGCCTGCGTCGTCACGTCCAGCGCCGTCGTCGGCTCGTCGGCGATCAGGAGCTTGGGGCGGCACCCCAGCGCGATGGCCAGCAGCACCCGCTGGCGCATGCCGCCCGAGAGCTCGTGCGGATACGCGCGGATGGTGTTCGCGGGCAGCCGCACCAGGTCCAGCAGTTCGGCCACGCGCGCCATGACGTCGGGTGTCGCCGGGTCGTGCCGGCGCACGCTTTCGGCGATCTGCTTGCCCACGCGCATCACGGGGTTCAGAAAGCTCAGCGGGTCCTGGAACACCATGGCCACCGGGTGGCCGCGAATCTGCTCCCACTGCTTCTGTGAATACGCCGTGACGTCCTGGCCCTCGATCAGGAGCCGTCCCGCGCTGATTCGCGCCGTCCTGGGAGGCAACAGGCCCAGCGCGGCGCGCGCGACGGTGGACTTGCCGGAACCCGACTCGCCGACCAGCGCCACCGATTCGCCTTCGCGCACGACGATCGAGAAGTCCTGCACCGCGGCCACGGCGGCGGCGCCGCTGCGGTATTCGATAGCCAGCGACTGCGTCTCCAGCAGCGGCACGGCGTTCTGGCGCAACAGGGGCATGCTCACCTCGCCGTGCGCGGGTTCAGCACCGCGCCCACGGCGTCGCCGAACAGGTTGAAGGCCAGCACGGTGACGAAGATCGCCGTGCCGGGAAAGAACGAAAGCCACCACGCGTTGAACAGGAAGCGTTGGCCGCTGTTGAGCATGCGGCCCCAGCTCACCAGCTCGGCACTGGACAGGCCCAGGAAGCTGAGTGACGCCTCCAGCAGGATGGCCTGGCCCACGATCAATGTGCCGACGGCGAGCACCGGCGCTGCGGCGTTGGGCACCACCTCGCCCACCAGCACGGTGCGCTCCGGCAGCCCGAGGCAGCGCACCGCATCGACGAATTCCAGTTGCTTCACGCGCATCACCTCGCCGCGCATGACCCGTGCGACCTGCGGCCAGGCGAGCAGGCTCACCACGGCAACGATCTGCGTCAGGCCGGTGCCGGTCATCGCGACGATCACCGCGGCCAGGATGAAACCCGGGATTACCTGGAAGAACTCCGAGATGCGCATCACGGCCGTGTCGAGCCAGCCGCCGTAGAAGCCCGCGGCCGAGCCGACGATGGTGCCGATCACGGTGGCGAACAGGGCCGCGAAGAAGCCGACCGCCAGCGACACACGGGTGCCATAGATGACGCCGGCCAGCACGCTGCGCCCCAGTTCGTCGGTGCCCAGCGGAAACTGCACGGAAGGCGCCTGCATCGATTCGTTACTGAGCGCGTTCGGGTCCAGTTGCGGTACAAAGCCGACGCCCAGCGCCAGCACCAGCAGGATGGCGATGAAGACGCCGGCCGCGAGGCCACTGGGGTGCCGCGCCAGACCGCGAAGAAAGCTACGCACTGCGTTCATGGTCGCTGCGCACCCGCGGATCGAGGAACGCGTAGAGCAGGTCGGTGAGGATGTTGATGACCACCACCGAAACGCCGGCCAGCAGGAAGATGCCCTGCAGCACGGGGTAGTCGCGATTGGTGATCGACGTGATGAACAGGTTGCCGATGCCCGGCCAGGCGAAGACGGTCTCCACCAGGATGGCGCCGGTCAGCGAATGGCCGAAGTTGTAGCCGATCACCGTCACCACCGGGATCATGGCGTTAGGCAGCACGTGGCGCCACAGGATGGTGCGGCGGGACAGCCCCTTGGCTTGCGCTGTCAGCACGTAGTCGTGGTGCAGCGCCTCGCTGACGCTGGCCCGCGCCACCCGGGCCACGATCGCGATGTAGAAGATCATCACGCTGAAGCCAGGCAGCACCAGATGCCGCAGCACGTTGAGCACCGCGTCCATCCCGTGCAGCTCCTCGCGCATGCTCGTCATGCCCTGGGCCGGCAACCAGCCGAGGTTGATCGCGAAGACGATCACCAGCATCTGGCCCAGCCAGAAGATGGGCACCGAATAGCCGAACAGCGAGATGGCGGTGAGGGCGCTGTCCTGCACGCTGCCGGCGCGCGGCGCCGCCGCCAGTCCCAGCACGATGCCCAGCACCGCGGCGAAGAACAGCGCCGGCAGCATCAGCAACATCGTAGGGCCCATGCGCGCCAGGATCAGGTCGAGCACCGGCGAGCGGTTGGCGAACGAAAAGCCCAGGTTGCCTTGCGCCAAGTTCCACAGGTAGACGCCCAACTGCACCGCCAGCGGCTTGTCCAGGCCGAATTCGGCACGCACCTGTTCGGCGTAGCCGGGCGGCACCGGGAAGTCGCCCAGCAGCGCGTGCAGCGGGTCGCCGGGCACCAGATGCACGATCACGAAGTTCAGCACCAGGATGCACAGCACGATCACGGCGCCGGAGGCCAGCCGCGACAGCACGTAGCGACGCATCAGCGCGTGGCCCCGGCGTCGCCCGACCTTTCGGGCCGAGCCTGTCGAAGCCCAGGCACTGCGACTTGGCGCAGCAGCAGCGAGACGTCGGCGAGCGACTCCAGCGATGCTATCGAAGCGATCAGCCAGCTCGTCGCCTGCGCGCCCAGCACCGGCGCGAGCAGCTTCGTCGCCTTGTCGTGCAGTTCGGCGTCGCTCACCGGCGCCTCGGGGGCGCCCTTGGCGAAGGGCACGTCCAGCCACTCCGAGCTGCCGTCGTCGAAAACCACTTCCAGCGACGGATAGTCGGCGGGACCCAGCACTCGGTCGGCGCGGATCTCGGTGGCGGCCATCAGGCGCCGGACCTCCGCCTCATCGATGCGCAGCGGTTCGAACTGGTCCAGCGTGGCGCGGCCGCTTTGCGCCGCCACCGCCAGGCAGTACGGCATGCTGAACTGCGCCTCCAGCAGATTGCGCACCTCCAGGCGGCTGAACTGGCGCTGCGTCTGCGCGTTGCCGTGCACGATCATCGCGCGCACCTGGGCGCTGCCGCGCCTGGGCACGATCCGCAGCACGGCATCGATCGCGGAATGGATGGTGCGGCAGCAGGCGTAGGGCTTGATCCCCGAATGCAGGATGTGGAACTCGCGCCCCAGTCCGGCGACCGCCTGCTGCGGCGTGGCCGCGCCCGGTGCGTACGTCGGATAGAAGCCGCCCCAGGGCGCGTCGAGCACGTGGGCCGGCCCGGTGAGGCCGGCGCGCGCCAGCAGGGCGGCGCTGACGCCGGTTTCGGCCGCCTTGCCGGGGTGGAAGCGCTTGACCAGTGCGCCGTCGGCCAGGAAGGCCCAGGTGCCGCCAGTGAAGGTGCCGGCGATGCCCAGGGCGTTGGTGAATTCGCCTGCGTCCGCGCCCAGCAGCTTGGCGGCGGCCGCCGCGGCGCCGAAGCTGCCGCAGGTGCCGGTGGAATGCCAGCCGCGCTCGTTGTGCGGCCGGTAACCACCGCTGCCCGCCAGCACCCGGCCGGCCAGGTCGTAGCCAGCTGCGATGGCGACGATCACGTCGCGGCCGCTGCTAGCCAGCCGCTGGGCCATGGCGCAGACGGCGGGGATCACCACCGCGCCCGAGTGGCCGCAGCCGCCGAAGTCGTCGAGTTCCAGCGCATGCGCGGCGGTGCCGTTGGCCAGCGCGGCCGCGGCCGGCGGCAGGGTGTCGGCGCGCCCCCACAGCACGATGTCACCCGGGCCTGAGCCGCCTGCTGCCATGGCCTGCACCACCGACTCGACCACCGCCGTGCGACCGCCGGCGACGCCCGCAGCGAGCGTGTCGAGCAGGAAGCGCTTGGCGGCGCGGACAACGTCGGGCGGCAGGTCCTCGTATCGCGCCAGCGCCCAGTACCTCGCCAGCTGCTCGGAGAGCGACAGGCCGCTTGGCGCCGTCACTTCATCCACACACTGCCCCACCACTGCTGGTTGGCGGCCTGCCACAGGCCTTGCAGCCGCGCCGAGGCGACGGCGTACTGCGGTTGCTGATGCAAGTTCAGCACGGGCAGGTCGCGCGCCAGAATCTCCTGGATGCGGTCGTACGGCTTCTGCCGCGCGGCGGTGGTCGGCGCGTCGCGGCCTTCGTTGAACAGCTTGTCGATCTCGGGATTGGAATACTGCGATGAGTTGTTAAAAGTCGTGCCCTTCTGGATCGACTCGGTCACGTAGGTGCGCGCGATGCCCAGCGCCGGGTCGCCCAGCGTGGTGTAGGTCTGCAGCGAGGCCTCGAAGTCATAGTCGCTGTACACCCGCTTGAGGATCACGGGGCGCTCGGCACCCTCCAGCACGGTCTTGACGCCAATCGCCTGCCAGAACCGCTGCAGTGCCTGGGCGGCCGGCAGCCACTCGGGCTTGGCCGTTTCGAACAGCAGGCGCATGGTGAAGCGCGTGCCGTCCGGTCCTGGCTTGACGCCCGCGGCGTCGAGCAGCTTCTTCGCCTTCTCGGGGTCGTACGGATACATCTTCAGGTAGTCGACCTTCTTGTCGTACGCCCACAGCCGGGTGTCAAAAGCGCTGCGCGGGATGCCGCCAAGCCCATTGAACACCTTGTCGTGGATGAACTGGCGGTCGATGGCCATGTACAGCGCCTGGCGCACCTGCGGCTTGGCCAACTGCGGATTCCTGGTGTTCAGGATGATGATGTCGCTGCCCGGATAGCTCACCTCGCGCATGGTGAAATTCGCGTCCTTCTTGAACTGCTCCACCGCCGACAGCGGGAAGTAGTCCGGCCACACGTAGTCGATCTCGCCGGCGCGCAGCGCCAGCACGCGCGCCGACGCGTCCGGCATGATCTTGATCATCACGCGATCGAGGTAGGGCTCGCCCTTGTCCTTGCGCCAGTAGTCGGGGTTGCGCTCCAGCGCGATGTGGCTGCCGCGCACCCACTCCTTGATCTTGAACGGGCCGGCGCCGACGGGTTGCGTGAGGATCGCCGGGTGCTTCAGGATGTCCTGGCCCTTGAGGATGTGCGCGGGCATGATCGCGGCGTTCTGCTCGCAGGCCAGCGAGAACAGGAATGGTCCGAACGGCTGCTTCAGCGTGATGATCACGTGCTTGGGCGTCGGCGTGTCGATCTTGGCGATGAACTTGCCGGCGGTATTGAAGCGCGGTCCGTACTTGCTGCTGATCTCCTCCAGCGTGAACTTCACGTCCTCGGAGGTCACGGGCTTGCCATCGTGCCACTTCGCGTCCACCAGGTCGAACCGGTACACGGTGCCGTCCTTGGAGATTTCCCAGGACTTCGCCAGGCTCGGCTCGATCTTGAACCCGGTCCCGAATCGCACCAGAGCGTCGTGGAACAGGCAGCCCGCGCCGACGTCCGGCACCGAGTTGGTGGTGTCCGGGCTCAGGCTCAGCGGATCGGTCCCCAGCACCAGGACGGCGGTGCCGCCTCGTTTGGGCGCTTGCGCCTGCGCGGGCGCGGCGGCCATGGCGGCGAGCCCGGCAGCCAGCAGGCCGATCGAGAAGATCTTGGTCAACTTCATTGGATTCTCCGTCTGGATGGTTCGATCAGGCCGCGGCGCGGTGGCGCACCAGGGCCAGCGTGCGCAGCATTTCGTTGGTGAGGATCATCAGCCCCTCGTCGGCGCCGATGCCGGGCTTGGACAGCAGGAAATCGGGGCCGGTCGCCAGGGCGATCTGCGCGGTGATGCGCGCCGACAGGTCGGTCTCGTTGGCCGTACCGCCCAGGCAGCAGCCCATGCCGTTGGCCCGGCAGTGCAGCACGGCCTCGATGCTGTTGTTGATGCCGCCGAGGTCGGGCGTCTTGATCTGGACGAAGTCGCAGGCGCCGGCCTGCGCGAAGACGCGCGTGTCCTCCAGCGTGTTGCACCACTCGTCGGCGATGAGGCCCACCTTCGCGCCGCGCGAACGCAGGCCGGCCTTCAGCTGGCCCAGCGTGTCGATCTGCGCCTGCCGGCTGCCGGCGATCACCGGCGACTCGATCAGCAAGTCGAACGGCTTGGCCGCCTCGCCCAGGCGGGCCAGGTAGTCCGCCAGCTCCGCTAGGTTGGCGCCGAACAGGTCGCCCAGAGTGCCATACAGGTCCAGGTGGATGCGCGGCCGGTAATCCGGCGCGCCGACCTCCTGGATGCGGCGCGAGATCGAGCGCGCGTATTCCATCAGCACCTCGCCGTTGGGCCCAAGGTCCTTGGCGAGCGTGAACGAGGCGTGCGGCAGGACGGCGGCCCGCTTCATGATCACGCGGTCCAGTTGCAACGCGTCGCCACGGTGGCACGACGCGAGGATGCCCACCGGCGCGATCGCGAGTGTCGAACCGTATTCGCGCGCGATCACCTCGGCCATGGTCTCGCGGCCGGCGAGGGCCGTGGCGGCGAGCAGCGCCTGCGTGAGTCCGTAACGCAGCGCGGTGTGCAGGCGGCGGCCGTCAACCTCCATGCGATCGATTTCCTGCGCATTCGCGCGAAAGCGTGTCACGTCGCGACCGGCGAGCCAGCGCCGCACGGTGGATTCGAGCAGCGGCAGGTGCTGCGCCGGAACGAACAGTGGGTCGCGCCCGGCCAGGCCCGAGAAGATCACGTCGGCGCATTCGCCGACGGCCACGCTGCCGTCGTCCAGCAGCAGCATCACCGAGACGATGGCGCCGGCCTGAACGATGTTGGTGTAGCCCGCCGTGAGCGGCTTGCCTTCGAGGAAGGTGCCGTTGGCCCGGGCGCCGGCTTTCACCGCCGCGAGGTCCTTGTTGAAATAGCCGGAGAGGCCAATCGAGTAGACGATGTCGCGGATGTTCATGGGTTACTTCTTTCAGCAGGATTCTAGCCCTGCGAATGAGCAATCCCCCGCCCTCGATACACGCTAAGCCAGCCGAAGCGCGGCCAGCGGCGCACTCTCCGTGCGCACATGGTGGCCGAGTTCGCCCGCGTCCACCAGGTGAAAGACCGCCTCGATGTCGTACGCAAGGCTGCGATCCTGCATCATGGCCGGCGAGAGGCTGCGCACCAGGCGAAGCACCTCTTCGAGCGGCGGTGCGCTGCGCAGCGGGCGCAGGAATTCGATGCCCTGGGCCGCGGCCAGGAGCTCGATGGCCACGATGTGCCCGGTGTTGCGCAGCATGGGCTGCAGCCGGCGCGCGGCGAACGTCGCCATGCTCACATGGTCTTCCTGGTTGGCCGAGGTCGGCAGACTGTCGACGCTCGCCGGGTGCGCCAGCGATTTGTTCTCCGAGGCCAGCGCGGCCGCCGTGACGTGCACGATCATGAAACCCGAATTCAGGCCGGGCTCCGGTGTTAGAAAGGGCGGCAGGCGCGACACCACGGTGTCCACCAGCATCGCCACGCGCCGCTCGCTGATCGCGCCGATCTCGGCGATCGCCACGGCCAGCGCATCGGCCGCCAGCGCCACCGGTTCCGCGTGGAAGTTTCCGCCGGAGACGATTTCCCCGGTGTCGGCGAACACCAATGGATTGTCGGTGACCGCATTGGCCTCCCGCAACAGGACCTGTGCGGCGCTGCGCATCTGGTCCAGGCAGGCGCCCATGACCTGCGGCTGGCAGCGCAGGCAATACGGATCCTGCACGCGATCGTCGTTCTTCAGATGCGATCTGCGGATTTCGCTGCCCGCCAGCAGCGTGCGATAGGCCTGCGCGCACTGCGTTTGCCCGGGTTGGCCGCGCACCGCATGGATGCGCGGATCGAACGGACTGTCGCTGCCGCGCGCCGCGTCCAGGGTCAGCGCACCAGCGATCACCGCGGCCTCGAACAGCCGCTCGGCACCCAGCAGCGCGTCGAGCGCGAGCGCCGTGGACACCTGGGTGCCATTGATCAGTGCCAGGCCTTCCTTGGCCGCGAGCTGCAACGGCTTCAGGCCCGCCAGCTCCAGTCCCTGCGCGGCGGGCATGCGCACCCCGCCGTGAAAGACTTCGCCCTCCCCGATCAGCGGCAGGCACAAATGGGCCAGCGGCGCGAGGTCGCCGGAGGCACCGACCGACCCCTGGCAGGGAACGACCGGCAGCACGTCGCGGTTATGCATCTCGATCAGCGCGTCGACCACTTCCTCGCGCGCCCCGGAAAAACCCCGCGCCAGGCTCGCGGCCTTGAGCAGCAGCACCAGGCGCACCACGCGTGGCGGGAGCGGCTCGCCCACGCCCACCGAATGCGAGCGCAGGAGATTGAGCTGCAGGCGTTGCAGGTCCGAAGCGGCAATGCGGGTCGTGGCGAGCTTGCCGAAACCGGTGTTGACGCCGTACACGGGAGCGTCGCCCTCCGCGGCCTCGCGCACGATGTCCGCGCTGGCACGCATGCCCGGCCGGCAGGCCGGAGCTAGCCGCACTTTCGATGGCACGTTGGCGCCCAGCCGGCGCAATTGCGCGATGTCCAGGCCGCCGGGAACGAGCAGTTCGGCTGTGGTCATGACCGTTTTCCTTGATAGACGGTAACCATGCAAGGGTTGGCGCCCAGGGCGTAGCTGAGCTGGGCGGGCCGCTGCACGTCCCACAACACGAAGTCGGCGCGCTTGCCGGCCGCCAGCACGCCCCGGTCTTGCAGGCCAAGCGCGCTTGCGGCGTGGCGCGTGACGCCGGCCAGCGCCTCTTCGGGCGT
>JAANCK010138080.1_pt1 | contig 14849 bp, 15 predicted proteins | sample 7277841 | NCBI WGS metagenome assembly JAANCK01 (sample SAMN14222788, study PRJNA588281) | permafrost metagenome | isolation source: Arctic cryosol methane SIP | place: Canada:Nunavut | collected 2015-07 | reverse complement strand
CACGAAGGTACATTGCTGCGGCCGCAGTTCGCACACAAAATCCATCAGATTGTGGAAGGGATTGCCCTCGATGTTGAACTCGACGCCCGGCCAGGAGCGCAGCAAGCGGTGCAGCTCCCGAACGTCGTCGGGGCGTATATGTCGGGCGTCGGGGCGGGGATGGACGGTGATCCCCTGAGCCCCGGCCTCCAGGCACAGCGTGGCGGCCCGGGTGACGCTTGGAATGCCCAGATGGCGGGTGTTGCGGATCAGCGCCACCTTGTTGAGGTTCACTGAAAGGGCCGCGAGCAGGGTCTCGGTCATAAGGATTGCAGGTCCAGCAACAGCTGCCGGGTTCGGAACATGGCGACCCCGCAATGGTAGTGCAGCAGTGCGCGCAGCTGGGGTTTGAGCTCGCCCATGGCCTGCGCAACCTGGCGCAACGTGGGCGTGAAGGGGGGTCGTTCGTCCAGCGCAAGCTGCAGCGCCAGCCACTGCGCGCCGGTGAGGCTGGCGCGATTGTCCGGCTCGCGCGACGCCACCAGGCCGGCCTCCGGGACCAGGCTGTAGCGCATCTGCGCAGCCAACAGCGCCAGGTTGGGCGTTTCCATGTCCAGCGCCGGCAACAGGCCGATCTCGCGCAGCAGCAGCAGCTCGAAAGTTCGCAGCGCGGGCTCGAGGGCTTCACCCTGCTGCGACCCCAGCACGGCCACGGCGGCCGAGTAGGCATCGAACAGGCCGGGATGGGGATCGTCGCGCGCGAGCAGGCGCATCAGCAGTTCGTTGAGGTAGTACCCGGACAGCAGCGCATCGCCGGTGGGCATGACCTGGCCACCGGCCCATTCGGCGCCCTTGAGCGTGCGGATTTCGGCGTCGCCGCCGAAGGCCAGGCGCAGCGGTTGCAGCGGCAGCAGCACCGGCCGGAAGTTCGAGCTGGGTCTCTTGGCGCCCTTGGCCACCAGCGCAACGCGGCCATGCTCCCGCGTGAACGTCTCCAGGATCAGGCTGGACTCGCTCCAGTCATAGCGATGAAGGACGAACGCCGGCTCGTCCGAGATGCGTTTGCCCGCCACACTCAGGTCCGCCGGCCGGATCGCGGCCCAGGCATGGGGTGGGAATGGCTCATCTCACTCGTAGCCGAAGCTCTTGACGCGCGCTTCGTCGTCGGCCCAGCCACTGCGCACCTTCACCCAGAGCTCGAGGAACACCTTGCAATCCATGAGCTTCTCGAGTTCCTGACGCGCTTCGGTGCCGATGCGCTTGAGCCGCTCCCCCTTGTCGCCGATCACCATGGCCTTGTGGCCGTCGCGCTCGACGACGATGGTGGCGGCGATCCGGACCATGCGACCGTGCTTCGGGCTGGGCTCTTCCTCGAACTTGTCGACCACGACCGTAGAGGTGTAGGGCAACTCGTCTCCGGTGAACCGGAAGAGTTTTTCGCGCACGGTCTCGCCGGCCAGGAATTTCTCGCTGCGGTCGGTCAATTCATCCGGGCCGTACCACCAGGCCTGCTCGGGAAGATATTTCTCGCAGATCGCGAACAGCCGCTCCACGTCCTTGGCGTTCTTGGCCGACATCGGCACGAATTCGGCGAAGGCGTGCCGCCGCTGCATCTCCTGCAGCCAGGGGGCGATGTCGCCGCGGCGATTGACCTCGTCGAGCTTGTTGGCAACCAGCAGCGCCGGGATTCCGGGTTTGAGCAGGTCCAGTACTTTGGCGTCGGCAGGGGTGAACTTGCCGGCTTCCACAACGAAGAGAACCAGGTCGACGTCGCCGACGGCGCCGACCACGGTCTTGTTGAGCGACTTATTCAGGGCGGTGTTGTGGCGGGTCTGGAAGCCCGGCGTGTCGACGAAGACGAACTGCGCCGCCCCGACAGTGCGGATGCCGGTGATCCGGTGGCGGGTGGTCTGGGCCTTGCGCGAAGTGATGCTGATCTTCTGGCCGACCAGGGCATTGAGCAGGGTCGACTTGCCGACATTGGGCTTGCCGACGATGGCGATTACGCCGCAGCGCTGGGCTTTCTCCTCCATCACTTCCCCTTGGCCTTCAGGGCCAGCAGGATGGCCGCCGCGGCGGCCTGCTCGCCGGCGCGCCGAGTCGCGCCGATTCCGCGTTCAACCATCCCCAGTTCCACGATTTCGCACTCCACTTCGAAGGTCTGCCGGTGGGCGGCGCCGAGCGTGGCGGCGACCCGGTAGACCGGCAGCTTCATTTTGCGCCCCTGCAGCACTTCCTGCAGCTCGGTCTTGGGGTCCTTGGCGGCCGCGGCCGTGCGCGGACTGATCTCGATCTTCTCGAACAGCCGACGCACCAGCATTTCGGCGATTTGGTAGCCGGCGTCGAGATACACCGCCCCGATGACCGCCTCCATCGCGTCGGCCAGGATCGACGGCCGCTGGCGTCCTCCGGTGCGGACCTCGCCTTCGCCAAGTTGGATGAATTCGGAAAGGCCAAGCCCGACCGCGACCTGATGCAGAGGTTCCTGCTTGACGAGGGTGGCGCGGACCTTGGTCAGGTCGCCTTCGGGCAGGGCCAAGCGCTCGTACAGCAGTGCCGACACGGCGAGGTTGAGCACCGAGTCCCCCAGGAATTCCAGCCGCTCGTTGTGCTCGGCCGAGAAGCTGCGGTGCGTCAGCGCCCGCGCCAGCAGCTGCGGATCGGAGAATTGGTGCTGCAAGCGCGCTTGCAGTGCGGCGAGCCGGCCATCCACGCTTGCCTTGACTAGCGGGTCTTCTTCGACTGTCCGGCGTACTTCAGCAGCAGGTAGGCCGGGCCGAACATGTGGATTTCCCGGGTATAGGCGAATTTCACGACCACCTGGTCGCCGTCCTTCGAGATGATCAGGTCCTTGCCGGAGACGGACGTTATGTCGTCGATTGCCGCCGCCTTCTCGAAGATCATCTTGACCTCCGGCACCGTGTTGCCCTCGGAGGCCTTCTGCACCGCCTTGAGGATGGCCTGGTATTCGACCACCGTCGGGAACGCCTGCGCCCCCAGGATCACCAGGCAGGCCAGCACGCCGACCACGAACAGCAGTCCGATGAAAGAAATGCCGCCCTGCCTTGACCTCTTGAGCCGTAACTTCATGCGCTGCCCCTTCCTCGCAAAAACAAACCTATTCGAATGATCCGATGCGTTTGAGGCTGCCGAAATTCATCCAGATGAAAAACGCCCTGCCGACAATGTTCTTGTCGGGCACGAAGCCCCAATACCGCGAGTCGAGTGAATTGTCCCGGTTGTCGCCCATCATGAAGTACTGCCCCTCAGGCACCTTGCAGACGACTCCCTCGACACTGTAGCGGCAATTCTGCTTGAAGGGAAAGTTGTCGGCGCCTGGAATGAAGGCGGGGCGGTTGTCGTCGTTCAGGATCCGATGCCGCTTGCCCGCGAGCACTTCCTCGAACTGCTTGAAGTACTGCATGGCATCCTCGTCGAAGAAGTCGGGCACCGCCGTCTTGCTCACCGGCTGGCCGTTGATCGTCAGCTTCTTGTCCAGGTATGCCACCTCGTCGCCCGGCACGCCGACCACCCGCTTGATGTAATCCAGGCTGGGTTTTGGCGGATAGCGGAACACCATGACGTCGCCGCGCTGCGGCGCATGGCCTTCGGTCAGCTTGATGTTGACCACCGGCAGGCGAATGCCATAGGTGAACTTGTTGACCAGAATCAGGTCGCCCACCAGCAGCGTGGGAATCATCGACCCGGACGGAATCTTGAACGGCTCGAACAGAAACGACCTGAGCACGAAGACCGCCAGGATCACCGGGAACAGGCCCGCGGTCCAGTCCAGCCACCAGGGCTGCATCAGCAGGCGTTGCCGGCCCTGTGCGTCGTCCCCGTCGACCTGTGTGATGCCCTTGGCCGCCAGGTCGGCCTGACGCTGGGCGAAATTCGCTTGCAAGCGCTCTGCTGCATCACGGCGCCGCGGCAGGAAGTACAGGCGCTCGGCCACCCAGTACAGCCCGGTGACCAGCGTTGCCAGCAGCAGCAGCAAGGCGAAATTGCCTTCCAGCAGGCCCAGGTACCAGGCGCCGGCATAGCCGGCGAAGGCGGCCAGAACCGCTGCAGTGAGGACAGGCATCATGGGGTTCCTCCCGGACGCGCCGTCACCCGTCCGCTCAATGGGTCGCGCTCGACAACGATGCCGCTCCGGCACTTCCGGCGGCCGCTCATTCCTCCACCTGCAATATCGCCAGGAACGCTTCCTGGGGCACTTCCACCGATCCGATCTGCTTCATTCTTTTCTTGCCTGCCTTCTGTTTTTCGAGGAGCTTGCGCTTGCGCGTAATGTCGCCACCGTAGCATTTTGCCAGCACGTTCTTGCGCAACGCCTTGATGGTTTCGCGCGCGATGATATTCGCTCCGATGGCCGCCTGGATGGCCACGTCGAACATCTGGCGGCTGATGATCTGGCGCATCTTCGCCACCACCGCCCGGCCGCGGTATTGAGACTGGCTGCGGTGCACGATGATCGAAAGGGCGTCGACCCGCTCGCCATTGAGCAGGATGTCAACCTTGACCACGTCGGACGCCCGGTACTCCTTGAAGGAATAGTCCATCGATGCGTAGCCTCGGCTGACCGATTTGAGCTTGTCGAAGAAGTCCAGCACGATCTCGCCCAAGGGCAGCTCGTAGGTCAGCATGACCTGCTTGCCGTGGTAGGCCATGTTCTGCTGGACGCCGCGCTTCTGGTTGGCCAGGGTCATGACCGGGCCCACGTACTCCTGCGGCATGTAGAGATGCACGGTGACGATGGGTTCGCGAATCTCCAGGATGCGGCCCTGATCCGGAACCTTGGAAGGGTTCTCCACTGTGATGGTCTCACCGTCGGCCTTGAGCACCTGGTAGACGACGCTCGGCGCGGTGGTGATCAGATCCTGGTCGAATTCACGCTCCAGCCGCTCCTGCACGATCTCCATGTGCAGCAGGCCGAGAAAGCCGCAGCGAAAGCCGAAGCCCAGCGCCTGGCTGACCTCCGGTTCGTAGTGCAGCGAGGCGTCGTTGAGCTTGAGTTTCTCCAGCGCGTCGCGCAGGGAGTCGTACTGGTTGGCTTCGGTCGGATAGAGACCGGCGAAAACCTGGGGCTGGATTTCCTTGAAGCCCGGCAAGGCCTCCGTGGCGGTGAATGCCGCGCCGCCCGTCCCGGGACGGATAAGGGTGACCGTGTCGCCAACCTTGGCGGCCTGCAACTCGCGGATGCCAGCGACGATAAAACCCACCTGACCCGCCTCCAGCACGTCCCGCGGCTCGCTGGCGGGGGTGAAGACACCGAGGTTATCCGCGTTGTAGCTGGCCCCCGTCGCCATCAGCTTGATGCGGTCGCCCTTGGCCACGCGACCGTCCACCACGCGCACCAGCATCACCACCCCGACATAACTGTCGAACCAGCTGTCGATGATCATGGCCCTGAGCGGGCCGTCGGGATTGCCGCGCGGCGCCGGGATCCGCTCGACCACGGCCTCCAGGATTTCGTCGATCCCCATCCCGGTCTTGGCCGAGCACGGAATCGCGCGGCTGGCATCGAGGCCGATCACGTCCTCGATTTCCTCTTTCGCGTTCTCCGGGTCCGCTTGCGGCAGATCCATCTTGTTGAGCACCGGCACCACCTCGACACCGAGGTCCAGCGCGGTGTAGCAATTGGCCACCGTCTGCGCTTCCACGCCCTGACTCGCGTCGACCACCAGCAGCGCGCCTTCGCACGCCGAAAGCGAACGCGAGACCTCGTAGGAGAAGTCCACGTGGCCCGGCGTGTCGATCAGATTCAGGTGATAGACCTCGCCGTTGCGAGCCTGATAGCGCAGCGAAGCGGTCTGCGCCTTGATGGTTATCCCACGCTCTTTTTCCAGATCCATCGAGTCGAGCACCTGCTCTTCCATCTCCCGATCCGACAACCCGCCGCAACGCTGGATCAGGCGGTCCGCGAGCGTGGATTTGCCGTGATCGATGTGCGCGATGATCGAGAAGTTTCTGATGTGATTCATCAACGGCAACGCTTAAGTGATTGAATTCAAAAGGCAGGGGGAAAGAAAAAAGGGCGCGTCTCGAAGTGACGCGCCCTAAACCAACAATCTATGGCAACTGCGATAGTTGGAGCTTCATTGTAGGCAAAAAGCCCAGGGCGTACAGCCACTCCACAGTCCAAACCACGTCGTTGCAGACGAACAACAAGGATGTTATTCACAACTTATCAACAAAATAGATGAGCAAGGTTTGGGACAACATGTGGGCGATCTGTGGACGCGGGGTGGACTGGCCAAGTCCATCCCGCATGGTGGATTTAGCAGTTTTCGATATGCTGCTAATCGCCGATGGGGTGCGCCGATTCTACCCAAAAATGTAATGAAGACCCGGAACAAGTTAGTGATTGCACACGTTCAGTCCGCCTGCCCCGTCGCCGAATTTATTTTTTGCGACGTGGCTCCTTTGCTCAAAAGCCCCAAACCCGACCGCGGGATTGGGGCTTTCGGCCGGGCCGGCGCCCTCGCCGAGCCCCCTGGAAGCGCTGCAATGCCCTAGCGTGCGGGCCGGATCAGCAGGTAGGTGGCCAGTTCGCCCCGGCGCAGCAGCACCGGAATCGGCTTGTTCTTGTCGATCTTCGCCAGCACCGCGTCGAACTCCCTGACGCTGCCCACCTCGGTATTACCGATCGCAACGATGATGTCGCCCTCGCGGATGCCGGCGCGCGCTGCGCCATCGGTGACGGCCTCGACCTTGACGCCACCCTTCAGCTTGAGATCCTTCTTCTGTGCGTCAGTCAGCTCGCTGACCGACAGGCCGACGGATTGCGCCGCCGCAGAGCTCCTGGGTTTCTCTTCCTTATCGGACGTTCGCCGCACTGCCTTCTCCGGCTCGAATTCGGTGATCGTGACGTTCAGGTCCCTGGAGCCTCCGCGCCGGAACACCGACATGCTGGTGCGCGTACCCGGCTTGGTGTTGCCCACCAGACGCGGAAGGTCCGAAGCTTTCTCGATGGCCTTGCCGTCGAAGCGGGTGATGATGTCGCCCGCCTCGACGCCGGCCTTGTCGGCCGGCGACCCGTTTTCCACGCTGCGAACCAGCGCGCCCTGAGGCCGGCCCAGGCCGATCGACTCGGCGACGTCCTTCGTAACCTGGTCGATCTGGACCCCGATGCGGCCGCGCGATACCCGGCCGGACACTCTCAGCTGCTCGCTGACGCGAATTGCTTCGTCGATCGGGATGGCAAACGAGATGCCCATGAAGCCGCCCGAGCGGGAGTAGATCTGGCTGTTGATTCCGACCACTTCGCCGCGCATGTTGATCAGCGGCCCGCCCGAATTGCCGGGGTTGATCGCCACGTCGGTCTGGATGAACGGCAGGTACTCGCCGGTGTCGCGCTGCTTGGCGCTCACGATGCCAGCAGTCACGGTGTTTTCCAGGCCGAACGGAGAACCGATGGCCATCACCCACTCGCCCACCTTCAGCCGGGTCACGTCTCCGACCTTCACCGCCGGCAACGCCGTGGCATCGATCTTGACCACCGCAACGTCGGTACGCTTGTCCGATCCGATGATCTTGGCCTTGAACTCACGCTTGTCGGTCAGGGTGACCAGCACTTCGTCGGCGCCCTCGACCACGTGGGCATTGGTCATGACAAATCCGTCGGTGCTCAGGATGAAGCCGGATCCGACGCCCCGGGGCTGCTCCTCGTCGGGCTGGGGCCGGTCGGGCCGCGGCATCTGGCGCGGCGTACCCGGCAGGGGCTGGCCGAAAAAGCGGCGGAAGAACTCCTGCATCTCCTCGTCCATCGCACCCGGGACGGCGCTGCTGCTGCGCGAGCGCTCGAGGGTGCGGATGTTGACCACCGAGGGCCCCACCTGCTCCACCAGGTCGGTGAAGTCGGGCAGCGCGCGAGCCTGCGCCAGCGCGGGCTGGGCCGGCATCAGTGCCACGGTTGCGGCGACCACCACGGCCGCCGCCAAGCCGCGGGCGCGCATTCCTTTCCAATCAATCCTGTACATGTCGACCTTTCAAGCTGACAGATATGCTAGAACAACAAGCCGGTGAACGTGCGCTGAGGGCCACACCTGGGCCATGGCACAACTCGACCAGATGGGGGCTTATTTCCGGCGCTCAAGATTGTGGGCAAAGGCGTTGAGCGTTTGCTGCGGCACTTCGCCCACGGCGGTGAGCCACCAATCCTGGATGCGCCGCGTCAGGGTCTGGGTCGCGCCGCTGGAGAAAAGGCCCTCGTGGGTGTGACGCTGTCGGTCGTAGGCTTCGACGAAGAGCGACACCGATGCCAGCCCATCCGAAAAGATCCATTGCATGCTGCCTTGGGGCAGCGGCACGGCGGCAACCGGCCGCTTGTAGCAGCTGACGGGCTTGAACCCCGCCACGTCGCCCTTCATGTGCCAGCCTTCGACGGCGGCACTGGTCTTCACCGCCTCGGTCTTTTCCACCCGCCAGCCATCCGTCGCAGCCATCATCTGGCTGAGCTTGTCCATGCGCACCGGGGCGTCGAGCTGGAGTTCGGAAAACGCGGCCTGCTCCAGAACGCTGCCATCCAGGTCGAGGGTTTGCAGCTTCACCACCAGCCCGGTCTTCCTCTCGCTCCAGATGCGATAACCGAATCGCAGGTTGTCTTTGGGCGCCAGTTGGACGACATCGGCCTCGAAGCCGGCGACTCGGTCGCCGCCGACCCGGCGCGCCGTGTAGAACTCGGGAATGGATGTTTCACTGGGCTTGAGCAGGCTGGGAAACAGATCCGGCGATTCACGCCTTTCGGTGCGCGCCACCCCGGCTTCGGGCAGGAACGTGATGACCTCTTCGTTGTGCCGGAAGGTGGAACGGGGCGCGCCGGTGAGCGATTCGACGCGTTCGACCTGCTGGTCACCCTGGCACGCATGCCAGACTCGGGCGCTCGACATGGCGCCGGTGTTCGAAGACACGACCAGGGTGCCGATGTAGTTGCGCCGCCCGGATGCCTGGTGCATTCGCTCCAGCCACTCGTTGATGCTGCGCTCCGCCGGCCTGCCCTGCGCCTGCAGGCCGGACTGCGCCGTCTTCCCAGCCGGCTGCGCGATTGCGGCGCCGAGCACCGTCACGGCCCCGATGGCAACCAGCACCCGGCCGGCAAGCATTGTTTTGGACGTGTGGGGGTGTCCCATGAACTGCCGCCGCCTCAGCGGCCGGGGCCTTCCAATGTCGCGTTACGGACAAATCCGGCCGGCAGCACCGACGCGCCGCCCAGCTGGCGGTGCGCCGCCATGAACTCGTCGAGCTGGGGGTCGCGGATCATCACACCGCGCTCGCTGGCTTGCAGCACGGTACCGTTGTTGGCCGCCAGCTGGGCTTGCTCGGCCTTGCCGGGCATACCGCCGGCCAGGGACCAGGCGATTGCTCCGACGGCCGCGACCGAGGCGAAGCCGGCCACCAGTTTCCAGCGGAAACTGGAGTCGTTTGCCGCGGCAGGCAGGGGCACGTCCGGTGGGTCGAGCTGCGTAACGGGTCGAGCGGACGACCAGGGCTGCTCCTGCTGCAGCGATATCCGCAATGAACCCAGGAAGGCCTCCGGCCGGGTACCGGCCGCCAGCTCGCCAGAGCGCAGCACTTCACCGATCACGTGATAGGCAAGCCATGCCTCGCGCCCGTGCGGATCCAGGGTCGCCGCCTCGACGCCCTGCGCGAATTCCTCGCCCTGAAGCTGGCCATCGGCCAGAGCCGAAACAAGTTCCTGAATCTTTGTCTTGTTCATCATCACGTCACCTCGCCGCATCGCGCCGGTGCCTACCAGCGCTTGCCCGACTGGTTTTCCAGCATGGGCTTGACCTTGGCCGAAATCGCCTCGCGCGCCCGGAAGATCCGCGAACGCACCGTGCCGATCGGGCAATTCATCACTTCAGCAATCTCTTCGTAACTCAGCCCCTCGATCTCGCGCAGCGTCACCGCCTGGCGCAAATCCTCGGGCAGGGCCTCCATGGCCGAGTTGACCGCCATGGCGATTTCCTTGGCGGCCAGCACCGTTTCGGGTGTTTCCGCGGAGGTTAGTTCGTTCTCCACGGCGGAAGTTTCATCCTCTTCGTCGCCGCCGCCTCGCAGCGCGCTTTCCGACACCAGCGGGTCCCGCTTGAGGTCGACCAGGGCCTTCTTGGCGGTATTGACGGCAATCCGGTACAGCCAGGTGTAGAACTGCGCCTCGCCGCGGAATTGCGAAAGCGCCCGGTAGGCGCGGATGAAGGTCTCCTGGGCGATGTCTTCTACCAGGTCGGTATCGCGCACCATCCGGCCGATCAGCCGCTCGATGCGGCGCTGGTACTTGAGGACGAGAAGCTCATAGGCTTTCTGGTCGCCCGCGACGGTGCGCTCGACCAGCATCAGGTCGGTGTCGGCAGGCGTGGGAGAAGCACTTGGCGGCGTTCTTGTCATGGTTCCGCCACCCCAGCCTCGGCCTCGGGCGTCGTTTGCGGTCTGGCGCGGGAATATACCGCACGTCGCAGGTCGTCCCAGCGTGCGGCGCTGCGGTTGCGCTCCAGCCAAAGCCAGTGCGATGTCGGTTGGCTCCTGAAGTGCAACAGCAGGAAGTGTTGCAGATCCAGGCAGACGTCGACGGCACCGGATTCGATTCCCGCACCGGTCCAGGTCCAGCTTTGGCCGTCCCAGGCCAGCGTGCCGCGGGGCATGATCCACCAGTTCCAGCCGGCAGCCAGAGCCGCGAGCGCCGGCACCATCACAGCCGCGACCAGTCGCCAGCCGCTTACCGGCGACTCCCGTATCCACTGGACCGTGACCAGGACGCCCAGCAACCACAGGAGGGCGCCGAGCCCGCCGCCCAGAAGCGAACGCCCCACCGGGTAAGTCACCGATGGGGCGTTGTGCATGAAGAAAGCCGTTTCAGCGGGGACCCTGGCGAGGCGACGCTATTGAAGGCGCTTGAAGACCAGGGTGCCGTTGGTGCCGCCGAAGCCGAAGTTGTTCTTGATCGCCACATCGATCTTCATGTCACGCGCCGTGTTGGCGCAATAGTCCAGGTCGCACTCCGGGTCCTGGTTGAAGATGTTGATCGTGGGAGGACTCTTCTGTTCGTGGACTGCCAGCACGGTGAAGACCGACTCGATGCCGCCGGCCCCGCCCAGCAGATGGCCGGTCATCGACTTGGTCGAATTGACCACCGTCTTGCGGGCGTGATCGCCCAGCGCCAGCTTGATGGCGTTGGTTTCGTTCAGGTCGCCCAGCGGGGTCGATGTGCCGTGCGCGTTGAGGTAATCCACCGCGTCGGCATTGACGCCGGCATTGCGCAGCGCATTGGCCATCGAGCGGCGCGGACCGTCGACGTCCGGTGCGGTCATGTGGAAGGCATCCGCGCTCATCCCGAAACCGGCCAGTTCCGCGTAGATCTTTGCGCCACGGGCCTTGGCGTGCTCGTATTCCTCGAGCACCACGACGCCCGCGCCTTCACCCAGCACGAAGCCGTCGCGGTCCTTGTCCCACGGCCGCGACGCGGTTTGGGGATCGTCATTGCGCGTGGACAGGGCGCGGGCCGACGCAAAGCCGCCGATGCCCAGCGGGGACACGGCCGCCTCGGCGCCGCCGGCGACCATCACGTCGGCGTCGCCGTATTCGATCAGTCTTGCCGACAGCCCCAGGGCATGCAGCCCCGTGGTGCAGGCGGTGACCACGGCGAGGTTCGGTCCCTTGAATCCATACTTGATCGACACGTGGCCCGAGATCATGTTGATGATCGAAGCCGGCACGAAGAAGGGCGAGATCCGCCGCGGGCCGCGCGCCGTCAGTTCGGCATGGGTCTGCTCGATCATCGGCAAGCCGCCGATCCCGGCCCCGATGTTGCAGCCGATGCGGGTGGCGAGTTCACCATCCAGCGCGTCGCCGACCGGCAATCCGCTGTCCGCAACGGCCTGGAACGCCGCGGCCATGCCCAGATGGATGAAACGGTCCATGTGTCGGGCTTCCTTCTCGGGGATGTAGTCCGAGATGTGGAACCCCTTGACCTCGCCGGCGATCTTGCAGGAGAAATTGCTGGCGTCGAACTGCGTGATGAGGTCGATGCCCGACTTCCCGTCCAGCAGGTTGGACCAGGATTGGGCGACCGTATTGCCCACCGGGCTGACGCAGCCCAGGCCGGTCACGACGATGCGGCGCCGGGTCACGGAGACCTCCGATGGTCTGCGCCACAGCCCGCGACGACCCGAGCCGGCTCGAGGCGCTGGACAGCTTCCCTCATGCGCGGTCAGGCCTTCTGATGGGCGTTGGCGTAGTCGATGGCGTTCTGCACCGTGGTGATCTTCTCGGCGTCCTCGTCCGGGATCTCGATGCCGAACTCATCCTCGAGCGCCATCACCAGCTCCACCGTGTCGAGCGAGTCGGCACCGAGATCGGCCACGAAGGCTTTTTCGCTGGTGACCTGGGACTCCTCCACGCCGAGTTGTTCGGCGATAATTTTTTTGACACGTGCTTCGATATCGCTCATGGTTCCCTCAAAGGGTGGTGAATGAATCCGCGATTTTAGCGCTCGCCTCGCCGGGTCCGCAGGGACTTCGGCCAGCGACGCGCGCCAGCCCCGCACTTGCGGGCTCTTGCGCCGGGCGGAACAACCGGCGCGGGTGCGATTCAGGACATGTACATGCCGCCGTTGACGTGGATTTCCTGCCCCGTCACATAGGCGGCCTGCGGCGAGGCCAGATAGCTGGCGGCGTGGGCGATATCGGCCGGCTTGCCCAGGTGGCCAAGGGCGATCTGGACCAGCAACGCCTGCTGCTGCGCCTCGGGGAGGTTCTCGGTCATTTCGGTTTCAATGAATCCGGGCGCGATGCAGTTGACGGTGATGCCGCGACTGCCCAGTTCGCGCGCCAGCGACCGGGTCATTCCGGCGACGCCGGCCTTCGCTGCAGCATAGTTGGCCTGGCCCGGGTTGCCTATCGATCCGATCACGGACGTGATGTTGATGATGCGGCCATAGCGCTGCTTCATCATCGTCCGCATGACCGCCCGGCACATCCGGAACACGGCCTTCAGGTTGGTGTCCAGCACCGCATCCCAGTCCTCGTCCTTCAAGCGCATCGCGATCGAATCTCGCGTGATGCCGGCATTGTTCACGAGGATCTGCAGTCCGCCATGCTCGGTGGCGATCGCGTCGACCAGCGCGTGGGCGGCCACCGCGTCATTGACGTTGAGATTGGCGCCCCGGCAACCCGGGAACTGCGACAGCGACCGGGTGATCGCCGCCGCGCCGGCTTCCGAAGTCGCGGTTCCGACAACCTTCAGGCCCTGTTGCGCGAATTCGAGCGCGATCGCCGCGCCGATGCCGCGCGAAGCGCCGGTAACGAGTGCAACTTGGCCCGGGAATCGGGGGTTCATGCCAGCAGCCTTTTCACTTCGGCCAGCGTGGCGGGATCGTACAGCGCCACGCCGGTGAGTTGGGGATCGATTCGTTTGACCAGGCCGGCCAGGACCCTCCCGGGCCCGCACTCGACCAGGGTGTCGATGCCGCGCGCCTTGATCGCCTGCACGCACTCGACCCAGCGCACGGGCCCGAACGCCTGTTGAAAAAGCGCGGCACGAATCCGGTCGGGATCGGCCTCACTCTTGACTTCGATGTTGTTGATGACGGGAATTCGCGGCGCCGCGAAGGGCGTGGTCGCCAACCTTTCCTTCAGCCGTTCGGCCGCGGGCTTCATCAGGCTCGAGTGGAACGGCGCCGACACCGGAAGCGGCAGGGCCCGCTTGGCACCGCCGGCCTTGAGCACTTCGCACGCCTTCTCCACGGCCTTCTTGCTGCCGGCAATCACGGTCTGCGCCGGATCGTTGAAATTGACGGCTTCCACCACTTCCGCCGTGTTGGTGCCAAAGCTGCGCACCGCTTCGGCGCAGCCCTCGATCACCTCTTGCGCATCCATGCCCAGGATGGCGGCCATGGCACCGGCGCCCACCGGAACTGCTTCTTGCATGGCCTGGGCGCGAAACCGCACCAGCCGCACGGCATCGGCCAGGGTCAGCACGCCGGAGGCTACCAGCGCCGAGTACTCCCCCAGAGAGTGTCCGGCTACCGCGGCCGGCTCGGCGCCACCCTCGGCACGCCAGGCGCGCCAGGCCGCGATGCCGGCCACCAGCATGGCGGGCTGGGTGTTGGTGGTCATGCCCAGCGCTTCCTTGGGGCCCTCCTTGATGAGACGGGCCAGGTCTTCGCCCAGCGCATCGGATGCTTCCTGCACGGCGTCGGCCACGGCCGGGTGACCGCCCCAGGCGTCCAGCATGCCGACAGACTGCGACCCTTGGCCGGGAAAGACGAATGCGAACGGTGTCATGGTTCTTTAGAAAGAAGAGGGCCCCAGTTGCCGGCGGACTCAGAAGTCCAGCAGCACCGCACCCCAGGTGAAGCCGCCGCCAACGCCTTCGAGCAACAGTGTCTGGCCCCGGGCGATCTTGCCGCCGCGAACCGCCGCGTCGAGCGCCAGCGGTATCGATGCGGCCGAAGTGTTGCCGTGCTGGTCCACCGTGACGATGACCTTGTCCATCGGCAGCTTCAACCGTTTCGCGGTGCTCTGCATGATGCGGAGGTTCGCTTGGTGGGGGATCAGCCAATCGATGTCAGCCGCCGTCCGGCCGGCTTTGTCCAGCGCCGCGCGGGCGGCGTCCTCGAGAACGCCGACGGCCAGCTTGAACACCGCCTGGCCGTCCATCTTGAGCAGCGGATCGCCCAGCACCTTGCCGCCGGAAACCGTTCCAGGGACGCACAGGATGTCCAGGTGCCTGCCGTCCGCGTGCAGGTCGCTGGCCAGGATCCCGGGGCTGTCCGACGCTTCCAGCACCACCGCGCCGGCGCCATCGCCGAACAGCACGCAGGTGGTTCTGTCCTTGAAGTCGAGAATGCGCGAGAAGACCTCGGCGCCGAT
>JAANCK010042153.1_pt1 | contig 14916 bp, 7 predicted proteins | sample 7277841 | NCBI WGS metagenome assembly JAANCK01 (sample SAMN14222788, study PRJNA588281) | permafrost metagenome | isolation source: Arctic cryosol methane SIP | place: Canada:Nunavut | collected 2015-07 | reverse complement strand
CTCTGGAAACAAGCACATGAACAAGAAACTCGGCATCGCAATCGCTTCGGCATTTCTCGCCGCAAGCTCCGTTTCATTCGCCATTGCACAAACAGCCCCCAGCCAGGACTCCCGCCCTGCGGCCGGCGCCGAACGCCGTCATGAGCAGCGCGCGTTTGCGCGGCCCACAGAGCGCGTCGAAGCGCGCCTTGCTTACCTGAAGACAGCGCTGAAAATCACCGGCGCGCAGCAGCCGCAGTGGGACGCCTACGCCGGCCAGGTGCGCAACGACGCGCAGCAGATGGAGCAGCGCTTCAAGTCGTGGCGCAAGAGCGAGCCGGGGCGCGCAGAACACAAGCGGGCCAGCGCGATCGAACGCCTCGAACGGGCGCAGTCATTCCACGCCGACGCCGTTACCCGCATCAACGGGATATTGAGCGTGGAGAAGCCGCTCTATGCAGTCCTGTCGCCGGAGCAGAAGAAAGTCGCCGACGAAGTGCTGAATCCGCGGCCTCATTTCAGGGGCGGGCCGTCGAGGCACGAACGCGGCGGACGCGGCCGGGGTTAACAGCGTATTTCAAAATGAGGGGATACGCCCAGAAGGAAGTCCTCTTGGGGGACATCCCCTCATGCTCCCTAAATTAGGGGCCATTTCGTTAATTCTGAAATGGCCCCCAATAAGCTTTTGCGGCTCCGCCTCGCAAAAGCAGCACTGGCGATCATGCGCGGGTGACGGCGCTTGATCGCCTGCGCCACAGCTGATACGCGAGGAACCCGACAACGAGCGCATTTCCCGCCAGGACCGCGGCATTGATGACCGACGGCCGGTGTGCCAGATGGGCGAGTTCGAACGGTAAATACAAGCCACCCGCCAGCGCTCCCAGCCATTCGCCCCAGACGCGATCGTTCCAAAGTCCGTAGGCCTCGAGCATGCGCACGAGAATATAGGCAAGCGCAAGCGCGAGCAGCGCGCGCAGGTCGGCGCCAGGCAGAAGCTCGGCGTAGTGCAAGAGTATCGAAGGATAGCGGCCGTCCGGGTTCATGCGGAAATGGCCGATCAGTTCCAGCGCGAGCCGGCGCACATCGTGATGCATCAGGTCGAGCACCCCGGCGATCGCGGCCAGTGCCGCGAGTCCCTTCAGCGCCTCGAACACGGCTATGGCCCGCAGCGCGCGCCGCCTTGCCACAGCGTTCGCGGCGAGCATGCTTCGTTCCCGGCTGCCGCCAGGACCGGGCGCCGGTTCCGTTGCGCCCGCATGCGGGCGGCCGGGCTTCATTTCCTGTCGGTGTAAGCCGGCGCGTCGCGTGCGGAGCGCGAGCTGTCCTGCACCCCGGGTTTGTCGCCGGACGCACTCCAGCCCCCGCCCAGGTTCGCGACCAGCTGGGCCGACGCGACCAGACGCTGGCCAAGCAGATTGACCGCCGTTCTCTGGTTGGCCAGGGCCGTCGTCTGCGCTATCGCCACGTTGAGAAAATTCACCGTTCCGGCCTTGTACTGGTTGATCGCCAGCGCCAGCGATTGCTCGGCAAGTTTGACCGCTTCGCCCTGGACAGCCGCTTCCTGTTCGAGAATGCGCAGCGTGGCAAGGCTGTCCTCCACCTGCTGGAATCCGGCAAGAACCGTCTGCCGGTAGGCGGCAACGCTGGCGTCGTAAGCGGCGACCGCCTGTGCCGTCTGCGCGCGGCGCAGGCCGCCGTCGAACAGATTCAGCGCGATGGCGGGCCCGAACGACCAGAAGCGGCTGGGCGCGGTCAGCCAGTCGGCCATGGTCGCACTTTGATAACCGGCCGAGGACGACAGCGTGAGAGAGGGAAAATAGGCGGCGGTGGCGACCCCGATTTGCGCGTTTGCCTGCGCCATGCGCCGTTCGGCCGCAGCGATGTCCGGGCGGCGCTCGAGCAGCTCGGAGGGCAATTCGGCCGGAAGCGCCGGCACTGCCGCCTGCAGCGGCTGGCGCGCTATGGCGAGTTCCGCCGGCGGCCTGCCCGCGAGCACGGCGATGGCGTGCTCGAGCTGCGCCCGCTGCGCGCCGATGTCGATGGCCTGCGCCTGCGTGGTCTTGATCTGGGTTTGCGCCTGCACCAGGTCCGCCTTGGCGACGATGCCCGCCGCGTACTGATTCTGCACCAGCTTGAGCGACTTCTCGTAGGTGGCCACGGTGTCCTCGAGCAGTTGCTGCTGGGCGTCAAGCGAGCGCAATTGGAAATAGCTTTGCGCCAGCGCCGCATGCGCCGACAGGCGCGCCGCCTCCAGATCACCCGCGCTCGCCTGGGCGCCCGCCTCGTTGGCCTCGACCGCGCGGCGGATATTGCCCCAGATGTCCGGCGCCCAGCTCGCCTGGAACGCAAGGCTGTGGTTGGTGACCACGCCGCGTGACACCGGCGTCGCCGACGGTTGCGCGATGGTCGTTGCCGACGCGCGCGAACGCGTGCTGGAGATGCCTCCCGTTACGCTGGGGAAGAAACCGGCGCGCGCCGAATCCAGCAGCGCAAGCGCCTGCCGGTACTGGGCCTCGGCCTTGGCCAGATTCTGGTTGGAGATGTCGACGCTATCCTGCAGCTGATCGAGCAGCGGGTCGCCGAATACTGCCCACCACTTGCCGCGCTTGACATCGTCCCTGGGCTGGGCCGGTTTCCACTTGCCCGCTTCCTTGTAGGCCGCCGGGGTGTCGACGCCGGGCCGCACGTAATCGGGGCCGACGCTGCAGCCTGCGAGCAGAGCGGCCGCCGCCAGCGTCATGGCATTCAGTTTCATAAAGCCTCCGCGCGCCGTTTCATCTGGTTCGATTTCATGGATTGGACTGGGCCGGTGCGCTTGCCGGCGTCCTGCCGAAGCGCCGCGCGCGCTGACGCCGGCACCAGAGCCCGAAGCGGTCGAGATAGATGTACACCACCGGTGTCGTGTACAGCGTCAGCATCTGGCTGAAAACAAGACCGCCGACGATGGCAATGCCCAGCGGACGGCGCAATTCGGCGCCTTCGCCCAGGCCCAGCGCCAGCGGGATGGCGCCGAACATTGCGGCCATGGTGGTCATCATGATCGGCCGGAAGCGCAGCAGGCAGGCCTGGAAGATCGCCTGCTCCGGGGGCAGGCCCTGGCTGCGCTCGGCGGCCAGCGCGAAGTCGATCATCATGATCGCGTTCTTTTTGACAATGCCGATCAGCAGGATGACGCCGATCAGCGCGATGATGCTGAATTCCGTGCGGAACGCGAGCAGCGCCAGCAGCGCGCCCACGCCGGCCGAAGGCAGGGTCGAAAGGATGGTGATCGGATGCACGAAGCTCTCGTAGAGCATGCCGAGCACGATGTACACCGCAAGCAACGCCGCGAGCAGCAGCAGCGGCTGGCTGTCGAGCGAAGCCTGGAACGCGCGCGCAGTGCCCTGAAACGCGCCGTGTACGCCCGTCGGCAGCCCGATCCGGTCGAGCGCCTGCTGCACCGCGCGCGTCGCATCCGAAAGGGATACGCCGACCGGCAGATTGAAGGAAATGGTCGAGGCGGCGAACTGGCTCTGGTGGTTCACTCCCAGCGGCGTGTTGGTGGGCTCGTAGCGGCTGATCGCCGACAGCGGCACCTGCGCCCCGCCGGGCGTGCGCACGTACACGCTCTTCAGCGTCTCCGCGCTTTGCCAGAATTCCGGCGCAAGCTCCATCACCACCCGGTACTGGTTGAGCGGATTGTAAATGGTCGAAACCTGGCGCTGGCCGAATGCGTCATTCAGCGTCGCATCGATCATCTGCGGCGTGACCCCCAGCCGGGTGGCGCTGTCGCGGTCGATGACCAGCGTGGTCTGCAGGCCCTTGTCTTCCTGGTCGGTGTTCACGTCGGCCAGCTCGGGCAGTTCGGCCAGGGCGCGGCGCACGCGCGGCTCCCACAAGCGCAACTCATCGAGTTCATCCGCCTGCAGCGTGAACTGGTACTGCGCGCTGGCCTGGCGCCCGCCCACGCGGATGTCCTGCACCGGAACGAGAAACAGAGCCGCGCCGGGTTCGCGCGCGAGCTTGCCGCGCAGTCGGGCGATGATCTTGTCGGCGCTGAGCTTGCGCGCGCCGAGCGGCTTGAGCACGACGAACATGAACGCCCGGTTGCGCTGGCCGCCGCCGGTGAACGCGACTACGGTCTGCACGTCCGGGTCCTGGCGCACGATCTGGACGAAGTCGGCCAGCTTTTGTCGCATCGCCTGGAACGAGATGCTCTGGTCGGCCTGGATGTTGCCGACCAGGCGGCCGGTGTCCTGCTGCGGGAAGAAACCCTTGGGCACGATGATGTACAGATAGACGTTGAGGCAGATGGTCGCGGCGAGCAGCAACAGCATGATGCGGCCGTGCCGCAGTGCCCAGGCAAGCGAAACCTCGTACCAGCCGAGCAAAGCGGCGAAGGCGCGCTCGCTGGCGCGGTAAGCCCGCCCGTGCGCGCGCCCGCGCTCGGGCCGCAGCAGCCGGGCGCACATCATCGGCGTCGTGGTGAGCGACACCAGCAGCGAGATCAGGATCGCCACCGACAGCACCACCGCGAACTCGCGGAACAGCCGCCCGATGATGCCGCCCATGAGCAGGATCGGAATGAACACCGCGATCAGCGACAGGCTCATCGACAGCACGGTGAAGCCCACCTCGCGGCTGCCGGCGAGCGCCGCCTCCCGCGGGGTGAGGGGGGCCCTGCGCTCCCCCGTGGGCGTCATGCCCCCCTCGATGCGCCGCGAAATGTTCTCCAGCACCACGATGGCGTCGTCGACGACGAAACCGGTGGCGATGGTCAGCGCCATCAGCGAAAGACTGTCCAGGCTGTAGTTGCACAGGTACATGACGCCGAAGGTGCCGATGAGCGATACCGGCACCGCCACGCTCGGGATCAGCGTCGCGCGCCAATTGCGCAGGAACAGGAACACCACCAGGATCACCAGTGCGACCGAGATCATCAGCGAGCGCTCGGTGTCGCGCAGGGAAGCGCGAATTGTGGGCGTGCGATCGAGCGCCACCTCGAGATCGATCGTCTGCGGGATCGAGGCCGCGAGCACCGGCAGTTCCGCCCTTACCCGGTCCACGGTGTCGATGATATTCGCGCCGGGCTGGCGATACAGAATCAGCAGCACGGCCGGCTTGCCGTTGGCCGAGCCGTCGTTTCTCAGGTCCTGCACCGAGTCGACCACCTCGCCCAGGTCGGCGAGGCGTACCGCTGCGCCGTTGCGGTAACTGACGATGAGCGGCAGGTAGTCCGCCGCCTTCTTCGCCTGGTCGTTGGCGAGAATCTGCCATTTGCGCGCGCCGTCCTCCACCGAGCCCTTGGGCCGGTTGGCATTGGTGGCGAAGATCGCGGCGCGCACCTCCTCCATGCCAATGCCGTATTTGTTGAGCGTCGCCGGGTTCAGTTCGACCCGCACCGCCGGCAGCGAACTGCCGCCCACGGTCACCTGGCCGATGCCGTCCAGCTGCGACAGTTTCTGCGCGAGGATGGTCGAGGCCGCGTCGTACATCTGCCCCCGGTCCATGGTTTCCGAGGTGAGCGACAGGATCATGATCGGCGCGTCGGCCGGATTCACTTTGCGGTAGGTGGGATTGCTCGGCAGGCCGGTAGGCAGCAGACTGCGCGCGGCATTGATCGCCGCCTGTACATCGCGCGCGGCGCCGTCGATGCTGCGGTTGAGTTCGAACTGCAGGATGATGCGCGTCGAGCCGAGCGAGCTCGATGAAGTTATTTCGGTGACACCGGCGATGCGGCCGAGCGCGCGCTCGAGCGGCGTCGCCACGGTCGAGGCCATGGTCTCCGGACTCGCCCCGGGCAGCGCAGCCTGCACCGAAATGGTGGGGAAATCCACCTGCGGCAGCGGCGACACCGGCAGCAGCCGGAAGGCGATCGCACCGGCCAGCGCGATGCCGAGGGTGAGCAGCGTCGTCGCCACCGGCCGCGCGATGAATGGGGCGCTGAAGTTCATGCCTGCGCCTCCGCGTCCGGCTTGCCGGCGCCGCGCAGCCGCCGCGCCAGGCGGTCGAATGCGAGGTAGATCACCGGCGTCGTAAACAGCGTCAGCACCTGGCTCACCAGCAGCCCGCCCACCATGGTGATGCCGAGCGGATGGCGCAATTCGGAGCCGACGCCGGTGCCCAGCATCAGCGGCAGCGCCGCGAGCAGCGCCGCCATGGTGGTCATCAGTATCGGCCGGAAGCGCAGCAGGCAGGCCTGGCGGATCGCCTCGCGCGGGCTCTTGCCCTCCTGGCGCTCAGCCGCAAGCGCGAAGTCGATCATCATGATCGCGTTCTTCTTGACGATGCCGATCAACAGGATGATGCCGATGATGGCGATGATGTCGATGTCCTTGCCCGAGAGCAGCAGCGCAAGCAGCGCGCCGACCCCGGCCGAGGGCAGCGTCGAGAGTATGGTCACCGGGTGGATATAGCTTTCGTACAGGACCCCGAGCACGATGTACATGGTCACGATCGCCGCGAGGATCAGCAGCAGCGTGTTGTCGAGCGAGCCTTGGAACGCGGCCGCGGAGCCCTGGAAGCGCGTCTGCACGCTGAGCGGCAGGCCGATGTCCTTTTCGTTGGCGCGGATCGCCTGCACCGCGTCGCCGAGCGAATGGCCGGGCGCGAGATTGAAGGAGATGGTCGCCGAAGGGAACTGGCCCAGGTGGTTCACCAGCAGCGGCGCCGTCTTCTCGCTTACGCGCGCGATCGTGGACAGCCGCACCAGCCCGCCGCCCGCGGCATCGACATAGACGTTCTCCAGCGCAGCCGGTCCTTTCTGGAATTCGGGCATCGCCTCCAGCACCACGCGATACTGGCTGGTCTGGGTGTAGATGGTCGAGATCAGCCGCTGGCCGAAAGCGTTGTACAGCGCGTTGTCGATCGCGCCCGGGGTGACGCCGAGCCGGCCGGCGGTGGCGCGATCGATGTCCACGTAGGCTTGCAGTCCCTGGTCCTGCAGGTCGCTGGCGACGTCGGCGAGTTGCGGCAGGGTGCGCAGGCGTTCGACCAGTTTCGGCACCCAGGCCGAGAGTTCCTCGGAATCGGCATCCTCCACGCTGAACTGGTACTGGGTGCGGCTGACGCGGTCTTCGATAGTGAGATCCTGCACCGGCTGCATGTAAAGCGTAATGCCTTCCACCTTGGCGAGCCTGGGCTGCAGCCGGCGGATCACCTCCACCGCCCTCACGTCGCGCTGAGCGAGCGGCTTCAGGTTGATCAGCATGCGCCCGCTGTTGAGCGTGGTGTTGATCCCGTCCACGCCGATGAAGGAGGACAGGCTTTCCACCGCCGGGTCCTGCAGCACCGCGCGCGCCAGCGCCTGCTGGCGCTCGGCCATCGCCGCAAAGGAAATGGACTGCGGCGCTTCCGAGATGCCCTGGATCGCGCCGGTGTCCTGCACCGGGAAAAAGCCCTTGGGCACGAACACATACAGCAGCACGGTGAGCGCAAGCGTGCCGATCGCGACCCACAGGGTCGCGCGCTGGCGGTCCAGCACCCAGTCGAGCATCAGGCCGTAGCGCGCGATCACGCGATCGAGCAAGCGCCCGCTTTCGCGGTAAAACCAGCCCTGCTCGGCTTCAGGCGTGTGTTTCAGCAGCCTGGCGCACATCATCGGCGTAAGCGTGAGCGAGACGACTGCCGAGATCAGGATCGCCACGGCAAGGGTGATCGCGAACTCACGGAACAGGCGCCCGACCACATCGCCCATGAACAGCAGCGGAATCAGCACCGCAATCAGGGAAAAAGTCAGCGAAATAATGGTGAAGCCGATCTGCTCCGAGCCCTTGAGCGCAGCCTGCAGCGGCGACTCCCCTTCCTCGATGTAGCGCGACACGTTTTCTATCATGACGATGGCGTCGTCGACGACGAAGCCGGTGGCGATGGTCAGCGCCATCAGCGTCAGGTTGTTGATGGAAAAGCCGGCGAGGTACATGACGCCGAAGGTCCCGACCAGCGACAGCGGCACCGCGATGCTCGGAATGATGGTCGCGGACAGATTGCGCAGGAACAGGAAAATCACCATCACCACCAGCACTACCGCGAGCACCAGCTCGAATTTCACGTCCCTGACCGAAGCGCGGATGGTGGTGGTGCGGTCGGTGAGCAACTGCACCTCGACTGAACCGGGCAGCGTCGCCTGCAGTTGCGGCAACAGCTGCTTCACCCGGTCCACGACTTCGATCACGTTCGCGCCCGGCTGGCGCTGGATGTTGACCAACACCGCCGCCGTGTCGTTGGCCCACGCCCCCAGTCGCAGGTTTTCCGCGTCGTCCTTGGTGTCGGCGACATCCGATAGGCGCACCGGCCCGCCGTTCCTGTAGGCGATGATCAGGCTTCTGTACTCGTCGGCGGATTTGAGCTGGTCGTTGGCGTCGATGGTGGAGGCGCGCGCCGGGCCATCGAAGCTGCCCTTGGCCTGGTTCACATTGGCGGCCGCAATAGCGGTGCGCAGGTCGTCGAGGCTGAGCTTGTACGCGGCGAGCGCCGTCGGATTGGCCTGGATGCGCACCGCCGGCCGCTGGCCTCCGGACAGGCTCACCAGGCCCACGCCCGGCAGCTGCGCGATCTTTTGCGCGATGCGCGTGTCGACCAGGTTTTGCACCTTGATAAGCGGCAGGGTCTTCGACATGACGGCAAGCGTCATGATCGGCGTATCGGCCGGATTCACCTTGTTGTAGATCGGCGGCACCGGCAGGTCTGTCGGCAGCAGATTGCTGGCGGCGTTGATTGCGGCCTGCACCTCCTGTTCGGCCACATCGAGCGCCAGATCGAGGCTGAACTGCAGCGTGATTACGGACGCGCCGCCGGAGCTGGTCGAGGACATCTGGTTCAACCCCGGCATCTGGCCGAACTGGCGTTCCAGCGGCGCAGTAATCGACGAGGTCATCACGTCGGGGCTGGCGCCGGGATAGAGCGTGACCACCTGGATGGTGGGGTAATCGACCTCGGGCAGCGCCGACAGCGGCAGCATGCGGTAGGCAACGAGGCCCACCAGCAGGATGGCGAGCATGAACAGCGATGTCGCCACCGGCCGCAGGACAAATTGGCGTGACGGATTCATGCGGCGCGTCTAGCCTGCTATTGCGCGGCCGCGCCGGCAGCGTCGCGCTGGCTGCGCAATTCACGCATGCGCTGCTTGCGCTCCTCCTCAGGGAGTTTTCTGATCTCCTCGCCGAACTCGCCGCGGTCGATGCGTGCGTTCAGTTCGGTCCAGCGCTTTTGCCGTTCTTCCGCGGACAGTTCCTGTGCCCCGTCCGGCGCTGGCGTAAGCTTCGGCGCAGCAGCCGACGTGCCATTGCCGCCCTTGCCCGCGCCGCCCTTGCCGGCGCCGCCCGCGCCAGCGCCGTTCATGCCACCGCCGCCCTTGCCGACCGGGCTCGCGTACTTGCTCGCCGGCTCCACCGTCGCGCCTTCACGCAGCTTGTCAGCGCCGTCGACCACGACCTGTTCGCCCGGCGCGATGCCTGCTTCGATGGATACGTTTTCCCCCTGCGCCGGCCCCAGCTTGACCACGCGCACCGTGACCGTATTGTCGGGCTTGACCAGATAGACGAAGGTGCCGGGCGTGCCGCGCTGGATGGCGGCACTGGGCACCACGGTCGCGTCGCGCTTTACCTCGAGCAACATGCGCACGTTGGTGAACTGATTCGGGAACAAGCTCAGTTCCGCGTTGCTGAACTGCGCCTTCAACTTTACCGTCCCGGTGCTCGGGTCGATCTGGTTGTCGGCGGTAAGCAAAGTGCCGCTGGCGAGCTTGACCTTGTCCGCGCGGTCGTAGGCATCGACCGCGAGCTTGTCGCCGGCGCGCAGCTTTTGCATCACCGGCGGCAGGGCGTCTTCGGGAATGGCAAACACCACGGTGATGGGCTGCAGCTGGGTGATGACGACCAGACCCGCCGCATCGCTCGCGTGCACCATATTGCCGGGGTCGATCTGGCGCAAGCCGAGGCGCCCGCTTATCGGCGCAGTGATGCGGCTATAGGTGAGCTGCAGCCTGGCGTTGTCGATCTGGGCCTGGTCGACCTTGACCGTACCCTCGTATTGACGCACCAGCGACGCCTGCGTATCCAGCAGCTGCTTCGCCACGGAGTCCTGCTCCAACAGGACCCGATAGCGCTCCAGGTCGATGCGCGCGTTGTTGAGCAGCGCCCGGTCTTTGGCCATCTGGCCCTCGGCCTGGTCGAGCTGCACCTGGTAGGGGCGCGGATCGATTTCGGCGAGCAGTTCGCCCGCGCGCACGATCTGGCCCTCGCGGAACAGCACTTTCATCAACTGCCCGTCGATGCGCGTTCTCACGGTCACCGTCGCAACCGGAACCACCGTGCCCAGGCCGGAGATGTAGACGTCGACGTTGCCCTTGCGCGCCGGCGCAGCGATCACCGGGACGCTGCGGCCCGCGGCATTCGGTCCGGCGCCAGCGCCGGGCCGGCCGCCGCGTGGCGCACCCGCGCCGGAGGACACCGGCTGGATAAAGTAATACCAGAATGCGCCTGCCGCCGCGAGCAGCAGGCACAGGAAGAACAGCCAGAGTGCGCGCCGTCGCGTGGGTGACCCGGCGCCGGGGAACGGTGCGCTGCTTTGCGGGCTATTCTGCGTTGAACTCTCGGCTGGCGTCGTCATGGTCTGGCGCGGCATCCTTACGGAATACGCGAGGTGGCTGGGTTCATAGGTTAGTGGCGCCGCGCGGAGGAAAGTCTGCGGAAATCGAATAAGTCCTGCGTTCCAGCCCGCGGCCGGCGTCGCGTTTTGGCTGTCGCCTGAGTTTACGGGTGCCCCCGCGAAGCTTACACGCTGAGCTTATATCCTGCATTGCCATCGGTGGGCAAATCGCGATTGTAACGATTTGTTGCCCGCGGCAAGTCGCCATGCGGCTTGCCCGGCGCTCACTCCTGCATTCGCCGTTCGCGCCCCGGGAAGCGGTACACTGCTGCTTGCAACAATTTATTACACCTTTCGCCTGCGCTTCATTCTAGATTGTGGCTAGCGTCCAGATCGGATAACTGAGGCCCCGCCCGTGAAATCGACAAGAATATCCCTGTTGTCAGCCCTCACAGGAATCACCGCGCCGGCAGCGCCGCCGGCGCAGTTTCGCGGTGAATTTCCCGGGCGCCGCGGCGCAAAGCAGGGCGCGCATCATGCCTGCGCCCGTGCGCGCGCTCGCGCACGCACATTCGCACGCACAGGCAGATCCCTGATGCCTGTCCGACTTTTCATCTCGGCGCTGTTGCTCGCGTACGCGGGCTTCGCCCATGCGGCACTGGGCGGGCTTGCGCAGCAGTTCAGCGACGACGGCATGACCGCCGTATCGACCGCGTCGACCACCGCGTCGAACTACGTCATGCGCGACACGACCCTGGCTACGGGCACACACGTGCGCGAATACCTCTCGGGCAGCGGCGTCGTGTTCGCCCTTGCCTGGAACGGTCCGGTCCAGCCGAACCTGAAAGCCTTGCTGGGAAAATACTTCGACACCATGGTGTCCGAATCGGCCAAAACGCCGCGGGCGGGCCGTTCGCCCCTGGCGATCAACCTTCCCGAGCTCGTCATCAATTCGGGCGGCCATATGCGCGCCTTCGAAGGCAGCGCATGGGTTCCGGCGGACTTGCCGCCCGGCTTCAGCACGGACCAGGTGCAATGACGCGCCGGGGTCGACGTAGATGAAGCGCAGGCATTCGGCACCGCGCCTGCGCGGTTTCCTGCAGCTGGCCGCGGCCGCGGCCTGCCTGGTGCTCGCATCCTGCGGTGGCGGCGGCGGCGCGTCCACAGCGCCGACAAGCGCCGCCACGGACACTTCCGCTGCGGCCCCGGCAAGCAATCCGGTGATCGTCAGTATCAGCGCCAGCCCCACTGCGCTCACCGTCGGCCAGTCGACGACACTGATCTGGTCGAGCTCCAACGCCACGGATTGCCAGGCCAGTGACGCCTGGAGCGGCGCCATGGCCGCTGCGGGCACGCAGATCGTCACGCCACCGGCTGCAGGCAGCTTCACCTATACCCTCAGCTGCAACGGCGTCGCGGGCAGCACTTCCGTCATCGTCGCGACCGCCCCCAGCCCGATGCCCACGGTTAGCCTGTCGCTCGCGCCTGCGAGCGTCGCGGCAGGCGAGGCTGCGACGCTCACCTGGTCGACAACCAACGCGACCTCCTGTACCGCGTCCGGCGCCTGGGCGGGGAATCAGGGCACCAGCGGCAGCGCGACGGTCACGCAAGCGCTCGCAGGCACCTACACCTACAGCCTCGCCTGTACCGGTGCCGGCGGCAGCGCCAGCGGCTCGGTGGTGCTCGGCGTAAGCAACGCAAGCAGCGTCGGCGGCAACGTGACCACCGTGGTCATCGACAGCGGGCCGGCCGGCGCCAATGCGCTCATCAACGTACCCTTTGTGAGCGTGACCTTGTGCACGCCCGGGACATCCACCTGCCAAACCATCGATCATGTGCTGGTCGACACCGGGTCCTACGGTTTGCGCATCATCGCCCCAGGGGTGCTCGATCCCGCCCTGGCGCTGCCTGCGGTCACCGGCCCCGGCGGCAACCCGGCAGGCGAATGCGCCCAATTCGTCAGCGGCTACCTTTGGGGCTCGGTGAATCGCGCAGACGTGAAGATTGCCGGAGAAACCGCGCCATCGCTGCCGGTGCAGCAGGTCAGCGATAGCGGCGCTGCGTTCGCACACATCCCGTCCGCTTGCGGCAGCATCGGCGCGAACCTGGGTTCGGTGGCCGCACTGGGCGCCAAAGGCATACTCGGCGTCGGCCTGTTCAACCATGACTGCGGGACGGCCTGCGCGACACGGGTGGTCGCCGGAACCTATTACGAATGTACCGCGTCCGGTTGCGCCGGCGCCGTGATGCCGCTTGCCAGCCAGGTAGCGAACCCGGTCGCAGCGTTCGCCACCGACAACAACGGCGTGGCCCTCGCAATGCCCGCAGCTGCCAGTGGCGGCGCAACCACGCTTACCGGCACGCTCATCTTCGGCATCGACACCCAGGCCAACAACCAGATCGGATCGGCCACGGTCTACGCTGCAAACAGCAACGGCAATTTCACCACGGTCTACAAAGGCAGAACGCTGGCATCGAGCTTTCTCGACAGCGGCTCGAACGGCCTGTTCTTTTCCGACTCGAGCATCGCCAGGTGTAGCTCGGCAAGCGGCTTCAGCGGTTTCTACTGCCCGGCGACGCCGCTTTCCCTGTCTGCGGTCAACACCTCTGCCAACGGCGGCGCCTCCGGCACGGTCAATTTTTCCATCGTGAATCCGCAAACACTTGACACCACGATCAGGGCGGCGTCAGTGGGCGGTAGCATCGGGCGCAGCAACAGCAGCACCTTCGACTGGGGCATGCCGTTCTTCTTCGGACGCACGGTATTCGTCGCGATAGACGGCGCCAGCACCCTGCACGGCACCGGCCCTTATTGGGCCTACTAGGGGCGGTTGACATTCAGCAATCGCCGGCAGATGACATCCGCCGGCGTGACGGCCGATCGGCGCGGAAAGCGCAAGGGCATCGTCGGTGACGGTATTGCGGGGCGAAGCACCGCGCATGGTATGAAACAGCGCTGCGCCGGGGGTGCACAAGCCCGCCAGCCTTGCCGGCAGAGGGAGTAGATGCAGGGGCTCGGCGCGAAGACCCGGCTTCAGTCCGCGCCGACGCGTTCTACCTCGACCAGGCAGTCGTAGTAGGTCGCCGCGCCGCCCATGTCGGCGAGCGCCTGCGAGGTGACTTCGTTGGCGTTGCGGCCGTCGGGCGAGAGCTTCTTCCACCACACCGACAGTGCCGCCACCACGCCCTCGCGCACCCGCTCCGACACGCGTGCGCTGGCGATGAACGAACCGCGCCCATTGAAAATGCGCACGGCCTCGCCGTCGGCGATGGCGCGCGCCGCGGCGTCGCGCGGATGGATGTCCATGGTCGGCTCGCCCGCCTCTTTCAGCGCGAACGGCAGGTTGGCGAAGGAGGAATTGAGGAAATTGCGCGCCGGCGGCGAGATGAAGGCGAGCGGATAGCTCTGCGCCAGCTGCGGCGCGCTTAGCGCCGACTCCCGCGGCGCGATATACGCCGGCAGCGGGTCCATGCCCATGTCCTTCGCCGTCTGGCTCCAGAACTCGCACTTGCCCGAGGGCGTGGGGAAATTGCCTTCGGCGAAAGGCGCGAAGCGCGCAGGCAGCGCCAGCCGCTGCCAGCCCTGCTGCTTCAGCGCATTCCATTCCACGCCGGCCATGCGCGGATTGGTCGAGTCCAGCGCCTGGCGGCAGATATCCTCGTCCGTGTCCCTGAAGCAGGCCTCGGTAAAGCCCATGCGCGCCGCGAGCAGGCGGAACACCTCGCTGTTGGGCCTGGCCTCCCCCACGGGCGCAATCGCCGGGTTGTTCGCGAGCGCGTAAACATGCCCGTAGGACTTGTGCACGTCGTAGTGCTCGAGCTGGGTTGTCGCCGGCAGCACGATGTCGGCGTAGTCGGTGGTGTCGGTAAGGAAGATCTCGTGCACCACCGTGAACAGGTCTTCGCGCATGAAGCCCGCGATCACCTTCTGCGAATCCGGGCACACCGCCACCGGATTATTGTTGTAGACATAAACCGCGCGCACCGGCGGCGTGGCCGCGGTGAGCGCATCGCCCAGCGCCGACTGGTTGATGCTGCGCGGCCGGTTCGGGATCAGGTCGGGACGCTCCAGCGCGGCGTGATTGAATTCGTACCAGCCTGCGGTAGACAGCAGCACGCCCCCGGCGGCATCGCGCCAGTGGCCGGTGAGCGCGGGCAGGCAGGCGATGGTGCGCACGGCCATGCCGCCGCCCGCGTGCCGCTGCATGCCGTAATTGATGCGGATCGCCACCGGCCGCGCAGCGGCGTACTCGCGCGCAAGTGCGACGATGTCGGCGGCGGCGAGGCCGCAGATGGCCGCGACCCGCTGCGGCGGATAGTCCTGCACACGCTGACGCAGCTGCTCGAACCCGAGCGTATGCCGCGCGACGT
>JAANCK010359903.1_pt1 | contig 14928 bp, 15 predicted proteins | sample 7277841 | NCBI WGS metagenome assembly JAANCK01 (sample SAMN14222788, study PRJNA588281) | permafrost metagenome | isolation source: Arctic cryosol methane SIP | place: Canada:Nunavut | collected 2015-07 | reverse complement strand
GGTCTGCATTCCATGGCGCGAGTACCTGGTGGAGCCCATGTTTCGCAAACCTTGGATCGTCGAAACCGACCCGAAGCATGCGGATTTCATCATCGAAACCGAACGCGCAGCCTGCGCCAACGGTGCCGGCAAGGTTATCGACGAGGTCAAGCGCTTCGATCGGGTGTTCGCGCGCATTATCGACATGGGCCGGCGCTGAGAGCCGCTCGATGTATTTTATGCTTACACGCTCTCGCGGGATTTATCGGAAGTCATTGGCGTCGTCGTCATAGCCGTGGCGGCTCGAGTAGAACACCAGCGCCATCAGGCCGCCGCCGACGCCAAGCGAGACCAGCACGCCACCGGCAATGGCGAGCCAGCCATAGAGCGGAATGTCGTCGCCGCCGAAATGCAGCCAAGCGCTGCCGGCGAACCAGAGCGCCAGCGCCAGCAGGGCGAATAAAGCAAGGATGATCAGGGCACGCATCATGTCGATATAAGGTACGGTATCGCCTTTGTCATGGCTGGCGGCCATTCGTCTTATCCGCCCGTTGCATTGCCGCCGCCGCCGTGTTGCTCTCGCCACTCCCGACATTCGCCAACCAAGAGCGAGCATGACCGAACCCTCCACGCCCGCGGGCGGCGACAACACCGCCTATACCTTCCGGCCATCGCTGCTGGGGGCGCCCTGGCAATTCAAGCTCGCCGATGGCGGCATCGAATGGGTGACGGGGCAGCGAACGGGGCGCGTTGCCTACCGCGACGTGCGCCGCCTGCGCATGTCGTTCCGGCCCGCCAACATGCAGTCGCAGCGCTTCATGACCGAAATATGGGCCGAGGGCGCGCCCAAGCTCGTGCTTGTGTCCAGTTCCTGGAAAGGCATGTTCGAACAGGAGCGGCTCGACAAACAATATTCGGCCTTCGTCGCCGAGCTGCACCGCCGGTTGCTACGGGCGGCTGCGCCAGTGCGCTACGAGCAGGGCCAGAGCGCGTTGCGATATTGGCCGGCGCTCGTCGTGTTTGTCGCCATCGCGCTTGGCTTTTGTCTGCTGATCGTGCGCGGCCTGCAGGCCGGCTCGCTCGTCGGCGCGGCGTTTGTCGCCGCCTTCCTGGCGTTTTTTCTCTGGCAGGGCGGGGCTTTCTTCCAGCGCAACCGGCCGGGCCTCTATCGCCCGGGGACGCCGCCGGCGGCGGTGATGCCGAAGGGCTGACGGCGCAGGTCTTGCCGCTCTTTATCGGCGGCCGGACGAAGCCGCTCGGATCGTCGCCAGCACCACCAAATGCGTGGACAGGCAATAGCGCAGTTCGAGCTCTCGTCCATTGCGTACGACGGCTTTACGCGCGGCCAGATCGACTTCGATGTCGTGAAATTCGAGAAATATCCCATCGAGCGGGTAGACGGCCTTGTAGACCGTCTCCTTGGCGGTAAACAGCAATCGCCCCCGGTATGGATCGTCATCCAGCCTGCGCCGCTCATGCGGCGTGGCGACCAGGTCCAGCAGTTCCGGCGGCAGCACTTCGGCCGGCTCGACATCGATGCCCAAAGCCGCGACGTCGCGGCTCATGGCGACGGCGGCGACGGCGATACGCGCGTCGTGGGCAAAGGAGCCGGTGACGCCCGCCGGCCAGTGCGGGGCACCCGAGGCGCTTCTCGGCACGGCGCAGGCGGCATGACCGAGCCGTTCCAGGAGTTGGCGGCCGACGATGCGCGCGGCGCCGCTCGCGCGCCGCACGCCGACGAGCGGCGAGACAATCGAATGCGCTTCCTCCGGGAGGAGGGCCAGTTCGTCGCCGGGCGAGATCAGGCGATGGCCGACCAATAGGTCCGGCGCGGACAGCGTTTCGATCGCCCGCTGCAGCGATGGATCGACGGCTTCAGTCATTGTCCCGGGTTTCGAGCGCGCGTCCGGTGGAGCGCGCCCCATAAGCGAGGCCTATTCCGCCGGCACGCACGCAACGAAGGATTCCAGCGGCTCCAGCGCGGGGGCTCGCTCGTTCGCCATGACACGGCCAAGCGACAGGTCATGCGGCGCGTTGCGGCGATACAGCTTGGCGGGATTGCCGCGCCAGCAGGTATGCGGGTCGAGCACCTCGCCCTTCATCAGGAAGGAATCCGCGTCGAGCACGGCCCGCTCGCCCATGACCACGCCGTAATGCACGAAGGCGGCGGCGCCGAGCGTGCAGCCCTCGGCCAGGCGGATGTGATCGGACTTGAACACGCCTTCCTCGAGCGAGTGCGATTGCAGCACGCTGCCCTCGTTGAGGTTGCTGAGATCGCCGATCTGCGTGAGCGTGCGATCCGTGATGCAGCATCCGCCGTCGTAGACCTTGCGGCCGATTTTCACCCCCAGCAGACGGGAAACCCAGTTCTTGAACGGGGTGCCCTTGAACAGTTCGACGATGGGCGAATCGGAGAGCTTCCAGTGGCGTTCATGCGACCAGAAGTAGGGATCGTAGATGGAAGCCAGCTTCGGCTCGAGCCGCTTGAAGCCGATGCTGGCTCTTTCGATGAACGCAAAGAACGGGATCGCCGCCAGGGAGAGCAGCGCGCCGGCGACGAACAGCGCGCCAATGCCGTAGTCCTTATAGTTCAGCACGGCCAGGTGCGAGGCGAGCAACGTGACAAAGAAGAATATCCAGCGGGTCAGCAGCAGGAGAGACGCCGTGAGGAGATTGTGCGCGTTCTTGCGCCGGATGCGTTGCCGGCGCGCCTCCTCGCTCAGGGACGCGTTGATGTTCTTGTCGCGCTCCACGCTGCGCGGGATCTCGAATGAGGGCGAGCCCAGCAGTCCGACGTTCTCGCGCACCGGACCGTCGATCGGGATCAACGTCTTGGTGCCGATCAGACAGTTCGCGCCGGTGCGGCCGTCCGGCGGATAGTGGAGGTCGTTGCCGAGATAATTGCGCTCGCCGATCCGCGTCGCGGAGAGCCGGAACGACGAGCTCGACATTTGCATGTTGATCATCGACAGCCCGTCCGAGACCATCGTTCGGCTGCCGATCTCGCACAGGAAAGGATTGTCGTGCTTCTGGTTGGTGCCGAAATTCGATCCGGTCTGCTCGACCTCGTTCAGCCTCCAGCCCACGAACCGCATGTAGTTGACGATGAGGGTGGTGTCGCCGAACAGGAGATTGTAGAACTGGGAATTGCTGGCGAGCGAAACGACGCGTTGCAGCCAGTAATGGAACCCATACAGCACGTAGGTCCGGTCGGGCGCGAGCAGGCGCTGACACAGCCGTGGCACGATGTAGACGCCGGCCAGTCCCGTCACCAGCAGCCCGAAGAACGAGCCGGCGGAAACCAGCAGCATCAGCGAGAGGAACGCCGTCGTCGAGCCGGCCAGGGGCAGGGCGGCATCGCCCGCGAACTGAGCGAAATACGGGTACCAGAAGTCCATCAGCATGACCGGGACCGGGACGACGACCGCCAACAGGCTGGCGAGCTGGAGGCCCGAATAGAGGCCGCGCCGCAGCGAGGTGCAGCGTTTGCTCTCGATCGGGCAATAATCGGCCTTGGTCTCGATGGCCGGGGAGCCGTGGTAATGCTTGCCGTCCGGCACGCGTTGACCGCTCTGCAGCGACGAGGCGTGTCCGAGCTGGGAGCGGTTGCCCATCGCCGTGTCGATGTCCAGCACGCTTGCTTCGCCGACGAACGCGTGGCTGCCGATGTCGATCGATCCGGTGCGAATGAAATTGCCTTGCGCCCGGTAGCTCAGCAGGATCGAGTCCTTCGCAGCACCGTATCGTCGCCGACGGAAAACAGGTCGGTGCACGCCGGTACGAATAGCGCGTTGATGACGACGCCGCGGCCGATCTTGGCGCCGAGCAGACGCAGATACAGGTTGTGCAGCGGACTGCCGCGGAAGGCCGCCACCGGCGCGCTTTGCACCAGCGTCTTGACCATCCAGAAGCGGAAATAGCGCAGGCTCCAGATCGGGAAGGTCTCAGGTCTCCAGCGGCCGATCAGCAGCCATTTCGCCGCGATGGGAAGGGCGGTCAGCCCGGCAAAGGCGGCGACGGCGAAGGCCGTGCTGCGAAGGTAGAGCGCGAGCGGATCGCCCATCGCCGCATAGGTCCACATCAAGCCGGTGGCGAGTATCCAGAGCACGAGCAAGCCGTATCCGGCGTAGAACAGCAGCTGGAGGGCGCCGCAGCCGTAGTAGGAGAAGTCGGAGGGAACGTGGAACGGTTCCTGCTTGCCGGCGATGAAGCTTTCATCGGCCGTGTGACCGAGATGCTCGGCGAGCTTGGCGACGGTCGGGTACTGATAGATGTCGCGCATCGAAACGTTCGACAGGGCCGCATGCTTGCGAATGCCGGCGCAGAAGCGCGCCATCAGCAGCGAGTGCGCGCCCAGGTCGTTGAAGAAATGATCCTCGACCGATACGCGGTCGATCTTGAGCACCTCGGCGAGCGCCTGCGCCAGGATGCGTTCCTTCTCGGTAGCCGCGGCGACCGGTTTTTTCCCGTTGAGGAATTGCGGGCGTTTCGGCTTCGGCAGCTTCTTGTGATCCGCCTTGTTGCTGATCAACATCGGGATGAAAGGAAGCTGTTCGAGAAAGGCGGGGACCATGCTGGCCGGCAGCCGGTTGCGCAGCGCGCGCACGATCTCGTCGCGCGGCAGATCGCCGGCGCCTTGCTTGAGCGAGTAATAAGCCGCGAGCTCGAGCATCCCGGGTTCGGGCTCGTAGGTGGTGACGGCCGCCTGCGCGATCTGCGGCAATTCCAACAGCACGGATTCGATTTCGACCAGCTCGATACGGTGGCCGCGGATCTTGACCTGCGTATCGATGCGGCCGAGATATTCGATCTCGTCATCCGCGTTGATGCGGCCGAGGTCGCCGGTGCGATAGATGCGTTTCGACGGGTTGTTCGGGATGTCGAGGAAATCGGCGATGAACTTCTTGTGCGTCAGCTCGTCCCGCTTCACATAGCCGGCGGCGAGCCCGATGCCCGCGATGCCGATTTCTCCGAGTTCGCCGCGCGCGACGGCGCGATCCGCGGCCGGATCGAGAATGACGATCGAATAAGTCGGCAAGGGCTTGCCGATGGTGACCGGTTTGTTCGGCCTCAGCTCGGTCAGCGTCGCGGTGACGGTGGTCTCGGTGGGACCGTAGGAATTCAGGATGGTCCGCCATGGACGATGCCAGCGCGCCACCAGATTTTGCGGGCAGGCTTCGCCGCCGACCAGCAGAATCCTGAGCTTGGGCAGCTCCTGCTCGATGGTCGCCAGCAAAGTGGGGCAGCAGGCGAGGCAGGTGACGCCGCGCGTGCGGAGAAAATCGGCCAGTTCGTCGCCGATCAGGGCGGCGCCCGGCTCGCCGGGGATGAGGGTCGCGCCGGCGATCAGCGGCACCCAAATCTCCTCGACCGAGAAGTCGAAGGCGATCGACATGCCCTGGTGCACGCGATCGCCGGGGGCGAACCCGTACAGCTCGGCGGCGACGCGAACGAAATTGCAGATGCCGGGATGCTCGACCGCGACCCCTTTCGGGTTGCCGGTCGTTCCCGACGTATAGATGATGTAGCAGACCCGATCGAGCGGGGGCGCGACTTCGCCGTCGGCGAGGCGCGCGGGCGATTTTGCCTCGATATCCCGTTTCGCGGCATCGAGATAGATTTGCCGCACATCGAAGGCGCCGAGCCTTTCGGCAAAGCCGGACATCGAGACGATGGCCGTCAGTTCCGCGTCCGCCACGATGAAACGAACGCGTTCGGTGGGGAAACCGGGGTCGAGCGGCACGTAGGCGGCGTTGACTTTCATCACCGCGAGCAACGCTACATATGTTTCGACGCTCTTATCGAACAGCAACCCGACGCGATCGCCGGATTTGATCCCTCGCTCGAGCAGATGCCGCGCCACCCGATTGGCGCGTTCGTCAAGCTCCCGATAGGTGAGGACGGCATGTCCGGCATCGATCGCGGCGCTGCTCCCGAAACGCGCGCAGGCATGTTCAAACAGATGATTGAGCCGCTCGCCTTCCTGCCAGCGAACGGCGTTGTCTTTGTCGCCGCAGGTCAGCACTTGCCGTTGAGCGCGCACCCGCTCAAGGTACTCGGGCGGCACCGGCAGATCGTCGGGGCTACGGAAATAGACCGGGCGGCGAGGCGGCATGCCTCGCTCGTTGATGGAATGTCGTGAGCTTAACTCGCGAATTTCGACACTGTTGCCCATTGCACCGGTCTTATCGTTGATGACTCGGCGCACCGGCTGGTCGTGCAAACAGTGCCGCGGGACACATCGACCGCCGAAAACCTCACCGCCGCCTACCCCAGCGCCCGTGGCGAACGATCGCGCGCCGAGCGAAACATTGCTGACTTAGGAAGAAAGACCCCTGTTGAATTCCGCGTCCGCGCGACCTTTTCACAGGCCAGAGTGGATGGCCGAACATGAACGAAAGCTGAATAAAACCAGGGGGTAATGAGGCCGGGTGGGCTGGCTATAATCAATTATCGCGTCTACGGGCAGAACGGGCGCGTACCCCAGCGGCAAGATAGGCGCTGTGCAGCGCTGTGCCGTGCACAGAGATTTTTTCGTCGGAGACAGCGGATGCCAATTCTGATCATGGACCGTGGCGTACATATCGATCCCAGCGCGGTGCGCAAGGCATTCCCGCATGCGACCGTCCGAGAATCCCGCAATGTCGCCGAGGCGATAGGGTGCTGCGCCGACTGCGATGTCCTCGTTGCAATGGCGCATGAAGTGACCGATGAATTGATCGCTCATATGCCGCGGCTGCGGTACATCTGCGCGATGTCGGCGGGCACGGAGCGGCTCGACAGCTTAAATGAATTGAAGCCGGAGGTGCGCGTCACCTCCGGTCGGGGCATTCACGGGCCGCAGATGTCCGAGCTCGCCTTTCTGGCCATGATTGCGCTCTCGCGTGAGTTTCCACGCATGCAGCGCAATCAGCACAAGCATGCCTGGGAACGATGGCCGCAGAAACTTCTGTGGGGCAAGACCGCCGTCATGGTCGGCATCGGCCCGATCGCGGAGGAGCTTGCGGTTCGCTGCGCGGCCTTCGGACTGCGTGTGATCGGGGTCAGCGACGCGCGCACCCAGGCGCCTCATTTTGAGAAAATACTTCCTCGCAGCCGCATTCAAGAAGCCGCGGCGGCGGCGGATTTTATGGTCGTACTGGTGCCGCTGTCGTCACAGACCCGCCACATGATCGATGCTGGCGTGCTCGACGCGATGAAGCGAACCGGCATTCTTATCAATCTCGCGCGCGGGCCAGTCGTGGACGAAAAGGCGCTGACCCAGCGGCTGCTGGACGGCCGCATCGCCGGCGCCGCGCTCGATGTGTTCGAAGTGGAACCGTTGCCTTCCGATAGCCCGCTCTGGGACATGCCAAACGTGATCGTAACGCCGCGCATCGGCGGCATGAGCGATGTTTATGCCGAACAGGTGCTGCCGCTCGTCGTCCATAACCTGCGCTGCTTTCTGGATGGACGACCGGCGGAAATGAAGAACATCGTGCGCGGTTGACCGCCGCCACCCTTGGCACGAAAGCACAGCCGTGACAGGGTTTCGGATCGACATAAATCCGAGTAGAAAATGGCCGCGCACCGGGTAACGCTCACCACCAAACGCAGCTTCATCGCGCTCGCGGTTCCGCTTGCCGTCGCGCTGATGACGAGCGGCGCGGCCGCCCAGGATCCGGCGGCGACCTATCCCAATCGGCCGATCCGCATCATCGTCCCCTACTCGGCGGGCGGCGGCCTCGACGTCCTGGCGCGTCTGATCGGACAGAAGCTGAGCGAAAGCCTGGGCCAACCGGTCGTGATCGAGAACAAGCCGGGCGCCAGCGGCGAACTGGCGGCCGAATTCGTCAAGAATGCCGCGCCCGACGGCTATACGCTGATGGTCAGCGCCAATGGCCCGATGGCGGTCAGCCCGGCCATCAACGCCAAGCTCAGATATTCGCCGCTCCGCGACTTTGCCCATATCGGGCTGATCGCCTCGTTTCCGCTCGTCATCGTCGTCAATAACGCGCTTCCCATCCACACGCTGAACGAGTTCGTCGCGTACGCCAAGGCCAATCCGGATAAAGCCAATTATTCCGAACCGTCGGTCTCTTTCCAGCTCGTGATGGAGAAATTGAAACAGAAGACCGGTGCGCCGCTGCAGTTCATTCCCTACAAGAGCAGCAGCGAAGCGGTGACCGCCGTGATCGCCGGAACCACCATCGCGACGCTGGTCGATACCGGCCCGGCGACGGGCGCCATCAAAGGCGGGCGCGTGCGTGCGCTCGCCATTACGTCGGTCGCGCGCTCGTCCGAGTTTCCCGATGTGCCGACCATGGCCGAAGCGGGTTTCCCCGACATGAGCATTTCGTTCTGGGCCGCCATGGTGGCGCCGGCCCGCGTGCCGCCCTCTATCGTGAAGAAGCTGGAGGGAGAACTGGTGCGCATCGTCAAGCTGCCGGATATCCAGCAGCACATGGCGGCTTTGGCGGAGGTTCCCGAGGGCCGTACCGGTGAGGAGACGCGCCGCTTCATCGAGGAGCAGATCGCCATGTTCGCCGCCATCGCGCGCGCGGCGAATATCAAGCGGGATTAACGCAAAACCGACAGTGCGTGACCTATTCGAGCGTGCCGCCTGCGCGATCTCGACTGACGCGTTCGCCGCCTAATTGCGCACCACCAGCACCGAGCATTTGGCGTAGCGCACCACATGTCCGGCATTGGAGCCGAGGAAATAGGTGCGCATCGCCGGCCGGTGCGAGCTCATCACGATCAGGTCGGCGTTCATCGCCTTCGCCTGTTCCAGCACCTCGTGATAGATGCCGCCCTGGCGCACCTCCCACGATACATGCGCGGCATCGAGCCCGCATTCGCGCGCGATGATAGCGAGCGCTTCCTCCGCCGACTTGCGCTGCTGCACGTCGAAATCCGGCGGCACGTATTCCGCCAGCATCACCGGCGTCATCGGCAGCACATTGACCAGCCGCACCGAGCCGCCCGATGACTTCGCCATCTTGACGGCGGTTGCGATGGCCGGTTTCGCCAAATCGGTGTCGGCGAGATCGATCGGAACCAGAATCTGCTTGTACATGACAGCGTCCCCCCACGTCTCGCTGCGAAGGCGGCCATCATGGCACGTTTTGCCGGGCGAGGAGAGGGGTTGCGCGACGCGCGAAAGGTCGCGGGCTGCGTTCAGTTGGTCGCGGCTTCCAGCGTCTTCGGGCTGACGAAGCGCTCCAGCCGGCCGGACTGCGGATGCAGCTTGCCCCATGAGTCGATGGCGAAATCGACGATCACCAGCCCGCAGGTCGGCAGTTTCTCGCCCAGCCGCTCGCGCGCCTCGATATCGCCGGAGGCGATCAGCATCTGCGCGACCTCATGTAGGCTCGGATTGTGGCCAACCACCAGCAGCGTATGCACCGAGGCCGGAACGTCCTTGATGGCAGCGAAGATGGCGTGCGGAGTGGCGTCGTACAGCTGTTCCGCCATGATCGCGCCCGGCTCCGGCCGGAACGCGGTGGCGGCGAATTTCCAGGTTTCCCGCGTGCGGGCGGCGGGCGAAATCACCACCCGGTCGGGGATCAGCGCGTGGCTTGCCATATAGGCGCCGATCTTGGCGGCATCCTTGCGGCCGCGCTCGATCAGCGCGCGGGTGAGGTCCGGCATGCCCGGTTCCGAGCGTTCGGCCTTGCCGTGACGAAGCAATAAGAGTCGGCGCATGCTTCGTTATAAGATGTCCGGGCACGCCGTGGCCAGCGCGCCGTAAATTAGCTAACAAGTTGCGATGAGCGACGACGAGACCATGGCGGGCGGCTGGTACGAGGCGACCCGGGTTGCAAGCCCGGAGCGCGAGCGGTTGAATTTCGATTTCGACGTCGATGTTTGCGTGATCGGCGCCGGCCTTGCCGGGCTCACCGCCGCGCGCGAGGTGGCGCAGCGCGGCTGGTCGGTGGCGGTATTGGAAGCCGGCCGAGTGGCCTGGGCGGCGTCCGGCCGCAATACCGGCTTCGTGCTGCCGGGCTTTTCCGAGCCCATCGTAGACATCGTCGAGCGCGTCGGGCTCGATCACGCCAAGCAGTTGTGGGGCTTGTCGGAGCGGGGGCTCGACTATGTCCGCTTCACCACTGAAGACGCCCGGCTGCCGGGCGTCGATCCGGCGCCGGGCTGGTTGCATGTGTCGAAGACCGACAACGGCGCCGAACTCGTCGCCCAGGTCGAGCGGCTGCGCTGGATCGGCGCCGACGTCGAGGTCTGGCCGACCGCGCGCGTGCGCGAGCAGCTCAACAACCCGCGCTATTTCGGCGCCGTGCATTTCCGCCGCGCTTTCCACATCCATCCGCTCAATTACGCGCTCGGCCTGGCCGCGCTGGCGGAAAAAGCCGGCGCGCGCATTTTCGAACGGACACCGGCGATATCGATCGACGCGGCCGGCGTGCGCAAGCGCATCGTCACGCCGAACGCCCTGGTGCGCGCCGGCCATGTGGTGTTCGCCGGCAATGTCCATCTCGGCGCGCTGATGCCGCAACTGGCGGCGACCTTGTTGCCGGTCACCACCTTCGTGCTGGTGACCGAGCCGCTGGGGCCGGCGCTGCACGAGCTGGTGCGCACTCGCTCCGCGGTTAGCGACACCAATCGCGCCGACAATCATTACCGTATCGTCGGCGGCGACCGCTTGCAGTGGTCGGGGCGCATGCGCGCCTGGCAGGCCGATCCGCGCTGGATCGCGCGCGGGCTTACCGCCGACATCCGGCGTAATTTTCCCGATCTCGGCAAAGTCGAAATCGCGCATCTGTGGCGCGGCACGCTCGGGCGTACGGTTCACCGCATGCCGCAGATCGGCGAGATCGAGCGCGGGGTATGGCTGGCGAGCGGCTTCGGCGGGCACGGGCTCAACACCTCGGCGCTGGGCGGCGAACTGGTCGCGCGCGGCATTGTCGAGGCCGACGAGACCTGGCGGCTGTTTGCGCCGTACGAATTGGTCTGGGCCGGCGGCCTGCTCGGCCGCGTGCTGGCGCAGGGCATCTATTGGGGCACGCGGCCGCTCGATCGCGCCGCGCAGGAACTGTCGCGCTATCGCGAGCAAGCCAGGATACGCAAAGAGGCGCGCAAGGTCGCGCGGCTGGCCGCGCGCAAAACTGCCGATCAAGGGCCCGGGCCAGCGGCAGCCGAATAAAGCGCGGCGTCTTATCCACAGCCGCCCCGGCCGGGGTGAGCGCTTACCTGCGCCGCCGAAACCGGCCCTTTTTTCAGGGGCGTGACATATTCGTTTGACATCGGGGGCCTGTGGTAGGATTGCTGCCTTCCATCCCGCGCGAGTGTCATTTCCCATGCGTCTCATCTCTCTCTGCGCCGTCGCGCTTCTGCTCGCCGGCTGCGCCTCCATGGATATCGGCGGTACCTCTTCGGGCGGCTCCTCGCCGCGGCCGAAAACCATCGTCGTGTCCGACTTCGTGTTTGCGAGCGAGGTGGTGGCGCTCGACCGCAGCTATACCGCGCGGCTGGAGCGCAAGATCGGGACCTTCCCCACCTTTGAGCGCAAGCAGCGCACGCTCGAGCGCGTGAACGACGAAATCCTGGCGAGCATCGTGGTCACGCTGCGCGAAGCGGGACTGGAGGCGCAGCCCGGCAGCGAGGAGGGGCTCTCGCTCAACGACGACGTGGTGGTGGTCAACGGCCGGCTGCGCGCGGGCGATCCGAATGCCAAGCCCGAGCGGATCGGCTTCGGCGGCGGCCGCGGCGGCGTGGTCGCCGAGATGACGCTGTCGCACCTCTCCAGCGGCGGCAAGAAACAGCTGGCCAGCTTCACAGCCGAGAGCGCCCGCAAAGCCGCGGCGGTTCCCGCCAGCCGCAACGCCGCCATCATGTCGGTAGTGACGGCAGCCGGCTCGCCGGCCGAGCGGCTGTCGCCCGACGTGGAGGCGCCGGCGCGCATTCTCGGCCGCGCCGCCGGCGAGAAGATCGTGGCGTTTGCGCGCGAGCAGGGCTGGCTGGCGAAAGCAGCCGAGGCGTCGACGGACGACAAGCCCAAGAAATTGCCGAGGGCGAAGCCCGGAAAGAAGCCCGAGAAGAAGCCCGACATGAAGCCGGACGCCGAGAAGGACTGAACGGCCTTTTCCGATTCCGTCCCTGAAAAGGGCGGGATAATAAACAGCTCACCGTCCCTCGTGTCTCGCCATAAGTGCGAGGCCCAATTACGTCGTTGACATCACGGCGTAAGCACAGAAACTAGGCGGGCATAAAAAAGGGAGGGGACGATGTTGAAGCTGGTAGCGGTCGTTCTGGCGTTTAGCTTCTTGGCGCTAACCGAGGTATCGATTGCCGCGCCGTCTTGCGGACAAATCTGCGCGAAACGGTGCGAGAGCGGGAACAGTAGAAATCTCTGCATGCCCAAGTGCATGGAAAAATGTAGAATGCGGCGCGGCTGACGCTTCTGATTCACCTGTCGCATTTTTTGCGTCAGTGAACGAGCCTCAGACGGCGCCAGAGTCCCGCCAGCGGAAATTTTGACCTGTCGTGCGCATTCGGCCGCGCGGTGGGCGAGAAGATCGTTACCTTCGCGCGCGAGCGCCCGACCTATGCGGGCAATGACGACGAAAAGACTACCGCCCCTCTCTCCGCGCCATGAACGCCAGCCGCTCAAATAAATGCACGTCCTGCTCGTTCTTGATCAGCGCGCCGTGCAGCGGCGGGATCAGTTTCTTCGGATCGCGCTCGCGCAACAATTCCGGCCCGATGTCCTCGACCATCAGCAGCTTGAGCCAGTCCAAAAGCTCGGAAGTGGACGGCTTCTTCTTCATGCCAGGCACTTCGCGGATCTCGTAGAACAGCTTGAGCGCCTCGGCCACCAGCCGCTGCTTGATGCCGGGAAAATGCACCTCGATGATGGCGCGCATGGTGTCGGTGTCGGGGAAGCGGATGTAGTGGAAGAAGCAGCGGCGCAGGAAGGCGTCCGGCAGTTCCTTCTCGTTGTTCGACGTGATGATCACGATCGGCCGGCGGCGCGCCTTCACCGTCTCGCTGGTCTCGTAGACGAAGAACTCCATGCGATCGAGCTCGAGCAGCAGGTCGTTGGGAAACTCGATGTCGGCCTTGTCGATCTCGTCGATCAGCAGCACCGGCCGCTCGTCGGCGACGAAGGCGTCCCACAGCTTGCCGCGCTTGATGTAGTTGCGGATGTCCTGCACGCGGGCGTCGCCGAGCTGGCTGTCGCGCAGGCGCGAGACCGCGTCGTATTCATAGAGGCCCTGCATCGCCTTGGTGGTGGACTTGACGTGCCATTCCAGCAGCGGCGCGCCCAGCGCCTTGGCGATCTCCAGCGCCAGCACGGTCTTGCCGGTACCGGGCTCGCCCTTGACCAGCAAAGGCCGCTCCAGGGTGATGGCGGCGTTCACCGCGATCTTGAGATCGTCGGTCGCCACATAGGCCTGGGTGCCTTCAAAACGCATGGTATTCCTCGACTTTCACAAATCACGGCCGGATCATGCGCAGGCATAGAGCAGGGCGGGTGGCCTGGGCAAGGCGCTTTCCCTTTTGCGCATGGCTTTTTCCGACCTTCCTTCGCCCGCCGATCCAGCCTTCGCAGCCGAAGCGGCTGCTTCGGCGGAGTAGGCAGCGGGCTTCGCGAAGGCGGGAAACCGGTACCCACTTTTCGGGGCCATGCGCTCGCACAACCGTGATGCTGGAGTGATGGCAAGTTGAATGGCTATTATGCGTAAACGCTATATGTCTGGGCGCGTGAGAAAACGAATTTGGGAGGACCGGATGCCCCGCTTGCTGCTTGGCTTTGCTCTATTGCTTGCCGGCCTCGGATTTGCCAGCGCGCAAATGGCACCGCTGCCGCAGCCGGGCCCCGGGCAGGCGGCGGCGGCCTTCGCCGGCGGTTGCTTCTGGTGCACGGAATCCGATTTCGACCACGTGCCGGGGGTGATCTCCACCACCTCGGGCTATACCGGCGGCAAGCTCGCCAATCCAACCTATGAGCAGGTCTCCTCCGGCGGCACCGGGCACGCCGAGTCCGTGCTGGTGATCTATGACCCGAGCAAGGTCTCCTACCAGCAACTGCTCACCTATTACTGGCGCACGGTCGATCCGACCGTGCAGGACCGGCAGTTCTGCGACGGCGGCAACCAGTACCGGACCGCGATCTTCGTGCGCAACGACGAGGAGCGCAAACTGGCGGAGGCCTCCAAGAAAGAGGTCGAGGCCGAGCTCAAGGTGCCGATCTATACGCAGATTGCCGCCGCCGGAACGTTCTATCCGGCCGAGGAGTATCACCAGGATTTCTACAAGAAGAACCCGACGAAATATAAATTCTACCGCTGGAACTGCGGCCGCGATCAGCGGCTGGAGCAGTTGTGGGGCAAACCCAAGGGAAACAGCTGACATGATCGACCGCAGAGCCCTGTTGACGGCCGGCGTTGCGCTTGGCGCGCTGATGGCCGCGAGCAAATTTGGCGAGGCAGGAACGATGAACACGACCGCGCAAGATATCGACTACCGCAAGCTCACCGATGCCGACTGGCGTAAGCGCCTGACGGCGGAGCAGTACAACATTCTGCGCAAGCACGGCACCGAACGCCCCGGCACCAGCGCGCTCAATCACGAGAAGCGCAAGGGCACCTTCGCCTGCGCCGGCTGCGATCTGCCGCTGTTCTCCTCCGACACCAAGTTCGAGAGCGGCACCGGCTGGCCGAGCTTCTATCAGCCGCTGCCGGACGCGATCGAGACCACGTCGGATCGCTCGTACTTCATGGTCCGCACCGAGGTGCACTGCAAACGCTGCGTCGGCCATCTCGGCCATGTGTTCGACGACGGCCCCAAGCCGACCGGTCTGCGCTACTGCATGAACGGCGTATCGCTGAAATTCGTGCCGGCCGAAAAGGGCAACTCGTAAAGCGTGCCGCGAACTCTGCCGGACTCCCTCTCCCCGTTGGGGAGAGGGTTGGGGTGAGGGGGCCTAGGATTCTCGCGAGGCTGTAATCC
>JAANCK010336776.1_pt1 | contig 14951 bp, 14 predicted proteins | sample 7277841 | NCBI WGS metagenome assembly JAANCK01 (sample SAMN14222788, study PRJNA588281) | permafrost metagenome | isolation source: Arctic cryosol methane SIP | place: Canada:Nunavut | collected 2015-07 | reverse complement strand
GACCAGGCTCATCGCCCTGGCCGCGGTGAGCTCGATGCGTGCCGACGCGCTCGCGGGGACGTCGATCGAATCGGTGATCCGCAACGCTTCGACCGCTCGCCCGGCCCCAGCGAGCAACGCGGCGCGACGCACGTCGACCGCGGCAATCTGCTCGGGATCCGAGAGCCGCGGTGCTGCGGTCTCATACGCGCGAAGGGCGCCCTCGAGGTCGCTTCGGCCGTAGAAGCGTGTCGTGGCCAAGCGTCGTGCCAGCGTTGCTCGCAGCGCATCGTCGAGCGCTTCGTCCCACACCGCGGCGATGATCGACTCGACCTCGTCGTGTTGCCCCTGCACGGCATATGCCTCGGCGAGGACTTCAGCGCGCTCGCCGGCGGGCACGGTGTTGTCGCCGGCGATGGCGCGCACCAGCCGCACCGCGAGTGCCGGGTTGCGCCCGACGAGCGCCAGGCGCGCCGCCCACAACAGCTGCTTGCCCGGGACCTGACCACCGGAGTCGAGTCGCCACAAGGCGACTTGCACCACGTCTTCTCGCCGTCGCGCGCCGTGCCCTTCGACAAGATCGGCGAGCTGCTGCTCGATGCGGCGGAGGCGCAGCGGTGGCAGCCTGGCGCGCAGGACCTCGCCATACAACGGGTGGGTCAGCCGCAGCGATGTTCGGCGGCCGGAGGGCACGACGGAGACCAGCCGGCCAGCCTCCAACTCCTCCAATGTCGCCGAGCCGTGCACGCGTTCGAGGTCGGCGAGCCCGAAGTGCCCGCACACGGCCAGCAGCTCGAGGACGGCGATTCCCGCCGCATCGACGCCTGCAAGGTGCTCGGCCACCAGCTCGACCAGCGCGGTGGTGGTGGGCAGCGGCGCGGTCAACTGCCACGCCCCATCGACCTGTCTCAGCGCCCCGCGTTCGAGCGCGCCGCGGACGAGCTCGGTCAAGACCTGCAGGTTGCCTCCCGACAGGCGGGCCAGCTCGGCCAGCGCCTGTGACGAGACCGGGCGATCGAGCACTCGGTGGAGCAGTGCACCGAGCTCGTCGTTGGTGAGTGGCTCGACCTCGACGCGGATCAGGTGACCATCGCGCTGCAAGCCGGTGAGCCGTGATGATGGAGTGCCGCCGGTGCGAATCGTGCCGAGGAGGAACACCGTGCGGTTCACGACCAGCGGCACCAGCACAGCGAGCGACGTGTCGTCGAGCAGGTCGATGTCGTCGATCAGCAACACGAGCCGATCGTCGGCAGCGAGCCGGCGCAACTCTGCCCGTGCCGCGTGGAAGAGCGCCGTACGCTCGTCGTCGCCGACGCCGAGGTCGTGCACCAGCTCGCGGGGCAGCAGGTGTGCCATCGCTCCGAGCGGGATCGATTGCGTCGACGGATGGCCGACTGCCCGCTCGGTCTTGCGTCCGGCGCGATCGGCGAGGCCGAGCGCCTCCTCGGCGAGCCGAGTCTTTCCGACGCCCGCCGGCCCCAGCAGCACCACTCCGCCAGATGCGCCACCGAGGTAGTGACGGCCGAGCTGGTCCAGGAGAACCGACCGTCCGGTCAGCGGCCACGGGGCGATCATGCCGCCGGACGCTACGCCATGTGATCGGCCCGATCGACCGAGATAGCCATCACTGCGATCGGTGTGAAATCCGCCATACGTAGCGCCACTCGTAGCGGCAAATCAGTAATGCCTACCGACGCCGCCAGACGGCGAGACACGTACCTTGACCCACAGCCGCCCAACGATGCGCGGCACTGAGTGAAACCGAACCCCAATGCAGCCAATCCGACAACTCCACCCTGCGGCCCTGCCCATCACCCTGCTCGGCGTGTGGGCGCATCCCGACGACGAGGCCTACCTCAGCGCGGCCCTGATGAACCGCGTCGTCAGCACCGGCGGCCGCGTCGTGCTGGCGACAGCAACTCGCGGCGAGCTCGGTGGCACCGACGATCCACAGCTGCTCGCTGCGGTCCGCGAGCGCGAGCTGCGACAGGCGATGTCGATCATCGGTGTCGACGACGTGCGACTGCTCGGCTACGCCGACGGCAAGTGTGCCGACGCCGATTTCGACCGGGCGATCCGCGCGATGGTTGCGCTGATCGAAGAGGTCAGACCTGACATCATCGTCACGTTCGGGCCCGACGGGATCACCCACCACCCAGATCACATCGCGGTCAGCGGCTGGACCACGGCGGCGGCGAGCACGCTGGATCACGACGGGCTGCTCTACGCGACGATGACCGACGAGTTCGCGCTACGTCACGACGACCTCCACACCAAGCTCGGTGTTTGGATGGCGGGTGAGCCGTGCCCGGTGCCCACCGACGACCTCGCACTACACATCATTCCGACAGGACGCGAGCGAATGCTGAAGCAGCGCGTGCTCAGGGCGCACGCCTCGCAGATCTCCGCGTTGATCGAGATGATCGGCGATGATGACGTCTTCGACTCATGGTGGGTCGAGGAGTTCTTCCGTCGACCGACACCGCACGAGGTCGAGGCAGCACAGCGCATGGGAGCGCACGCGCTGACCCAGCTGTAGCGCCACCCCACCGATTCCGAACTGTCGACCCCTCCGCCCTTTCACGCCTTTGAACGAGATCATCATGACGACCAACCCATCCACCATCGAACACCACGACGTCGTCGTGGTCGGCGCCAGGTGCGCCGGTGCCGCCACAGCAATGCTGTTGGCCGCAGCCGGGCACGACGTGTTGCTGCTCGATCGCGACGCGTTCCCCAGCGACACGTTGTCGACACACGGGATCGCCCGTGCCGGCATGGTGCAACTCGACCGCTGGGGTCTGCTGCAGGCGGTGCTCGACACCGGTGCCCCCGCCATCCGCAACGTCGAGTTCCGCGGTGCTGGACTCGACGTTGCCCGGACGATCAAGGACCGCAGCGGCATCGACATGATCGTCGCTCCTCGGCGCCACGTGCTCGACATGTTGCTCGTCAACGCGGCCATGTCAGCTGGAGCACAGCTGATGACCGGCGTGACGGTCGACGGAGTGCGTCGTGCCGACGATGGCCGCATCACCGGTGTTCGCGGCCGCACCGCCGCAGGTGGGTCGATCGAGATTGCGGCGCGGTTCGTGGTCGGCGCCGATGGATTGCGATCGCGGATCGCTCGCTCGGTCGACGCTCCGCTCACCGAGCAGCGCGGCGCCGGTGGCGCCGGTCACTACAGCTACTACGCCGGTGACTGGCCAGCGATGGAGTACCACGTCGGCGAGCGGCTGTTCGCGGGCGTCTTTCCGACGAACAACGGCGAGGCATGCATCTGGGTCTGCTCCCCGGCCGACGATGCATTGCGCCTGCGCCGCGCGCACGAAACGATCGAAGGCGCGTTCGACACGATGCTGCGCGCCGCCGCACCTGACGTTGCTGATCGGATCTCCACCAACGCGACTCGCACGTCGCCGGTCCGCGGGGTGATCGGCATGCCGAACCAGATCCGCCGGCCGGTCGGCCCCGGCTGGGCCCTCGTGGGTGATGCCGGCTACCACCGCGACGCGATCACGGGCCACGGAATCAGCGATGCGTTTCGCGACGCCGATCTGCTCGCCTCGGCGTTGGATCTGATCATGCGCGGCGAAGCCGACGAGGCCACTGCGTTGTCCGGTTATCACGCAGAACGCGACGGCCAACTGCGCGAGATCTTCGAGATCACCTGCGCGCTCAGCAGCTTCCCTGCAGCCGATCGATTCATCGAATTGCAGAGGCAGCTCAACGCCGCGATCGACAACCAGGCCGCGGCGCTCGCCGCTCGCCCAGATCCGTGGCTCGCCACGGCGTGAGGTGATCGCCCACATCTCCAACAATCCCCCAACAACCCAAACCAGAAAGCACCTACATGTCAACCTTTCCACCCCTCACCCACGTCGCCCTGACCGTTCGTGACCTCTCGGTCAGCGTGCCGTGGTACGAAGCGCTGTTCGATGCCGAGCCGGTGCTCGACGAAGACACCGACCCCGGCTTTCATCACACGGTCTACGTGCTCGGCAACGACACGTTGATCGGATTGCACCAGCACCAGACAAGAGCACCTGCGGAAGTGTTCAGCGAGTACCAAGTCGGGCTCGACCACGTCGCCTTCGGCTGCGCCAACCGCGGCGAGCTCGAGAAGTGGGCCGCACGGCTCGACGAGCTCGGTGTCCTTCACGGCGGCATCAAGGACGCGAGCTACGGCTCTGGCGTCAGCTTCCGCGATCCCGACGGCATCCCCCTCGAGTTCTTCGCACCCCCGAACTGACCCATCACACATCAACGGCTACACACGAAAGGGACTTCCGATGTACCCCCCAACGATCCTCGACGTATGCGACTCCACCACGATTCAATCCTGGAACCAGCGCGGGGTCGCTCTCGCCTACATACGGGGCATGCCCAGCTGGGTACGGCGATCGGCGCTCCTGCGCCGTCTCTCGCGGCGCGTGCTGAACTGAACCGCAACCATGGGCGAACTCTTGTAGTACGCGGCCGTCGTAGCCGCGTACTGCAAGAGTTCGGCGCTACCGAAGGTCGTGGCTGCTAAGACATCAGCGTGGATGCTGATCACGACCTCGACGCTGAGCTCCTCGACGCGGCCGCCGTGGGTGACGCCGACAGGGTCGCCGCCGCGCTGCAGCGTGGCGCCGACATCGAAGCCCGAGACGATCACGAACGTACGGCATTGCTACTGGCCGCCACCCACGATCACGTCGGTGTCGCCAACGTCCTGATCACCAACGGCGCCGACCCGAACGCCCTTGACGATCGGCACGACACGCCGTGGCTGGTCACCGGTGTCACCGGAAGCGTGGCGATGCTCGAGGTTCTTCTTCCCTCCGAACCCGACCTCACCATCCGCAACCGGTTCGGCGGCGTGTCCGTCATCCCGGCGAGCCACCGCGGCCACGTCGAGTACGTACGCCGTGTGGTGCAGACCGACATCGACATCAACCACGTCAACGACCCCGGCTGGACCGCGCTGCTCGAAGCCGTGATCCTCGGTGACGGCGGCGAGCGGTACCAGCAGATCGTGCAGATCCTGCTCGACGCGGGCGCAGACCCGACCATCGCCGACCTCGATGGTGTCACGCCGCTGGAACACGCCCGAGCCAAGGGCCACGAGGCGATCGTGAGCATCCTCTCGCCGGCATAGACCAGGGTGACACGGGGGTGCCACGGGCCACCCCGAAGCGCGATTGTGGCAACACCACCTAACTGGCTCGTTCTCGCTCCGTTCGACCTTGTTGCGCGATCGGGGCGTCGGCGAACGGAGGAATTGTCATGAATGATCGTGACCTCGTCCGACGCATCGCCGAACTGGCCGACGAAGAGCACCGCCTCGAGAAGGCGCACGCCGGCGCAGCGCCGTCGGAGCAGGATGTGCGTGACCTTCGGGCGATCGAGGTGACCCTCGATCAGTGTTGGGATCTGCTGCGCCAACGCCGCGCCCGGCGCAAGGTCGGAGCCGACCCCGACGACGCTGTCGTGCGACCGGCCTCGACCGTGGAGGGATATCAGCAGTGAGCACCCACGTTCCACCTGACGACGAATGAGGAGGCTCGAGCCATGGAATACCTCGTCACGATGACCACCAACGTTCCGGAGGGAACGTCGCAGGACGCGATCGCCGACATGCGTGGCCGGGAAGCCGCACACTCGCGCGAGCTCGCCGCGCAGGGTCACCTCCTTCGGCTGTGGCGCCCCCCGCTGCAGCCGGGCGAGTGGCGCACGCTCGGGCTGTTCGCGGCAGAAGACGCTGCCCAACTCGAGCACGTGCTCGTCTCCATGCCGCTGTTCCTCAGCCCGCGGACGGTCGAGTGGCACCTGCACAAGGTCTTCGCCAAGCTCGGTGTCAGCTCGCGCAGAGACCTCCGCGTGGCACTGGGCGACAGCAGATCCGCGGTCGCATCGGCATAGCCGCGTCGATACCTTCCGTGTGAAGGCTGAGTCGCGGAAGGCCTGGAGAAGGTTGCCTTCGTATGGTCGGCACAATCACCGACCCGGAAGACACAACCATGATCCCCTCCACGACCATCATCGACCACTGCGACCGTGCGGCCTACCAAGCGTGGGCCAAGCGCGGAGCCGCACCCGCGTACATGCGCGGCCTGCCCACGTGGGTGTGGCAGGCAGCGCTCTGCCGACGCCGAGCCCCCCGCCGCGCCGTGACGGAGCTCTGAGCGACAAATGAATCTGACCGATCTTCGTTCTGCGCCGATCGCCCCTCGAGACGACATCGACGCCCATCGCCATGTTTTACGAATCGAGGCCGACGGCCTCCGGGTCGTGCGCAACGGCCGCATCATCCTCAGCGACGTGAGCCTCGCCGTCGAGCCTGGCGAGCTCGTCGCCATCATCGGGTCAAGCGGCGCCGGCAAGTCGACGTTGCTCGACGCCATCGCCGGCCTGCGTCCTGCGACCAACGGCGTGGTCCGCTTCGACGGCGTCGATGTCGAGGCGGCGAAGTCAGGCGTCGTCGGCTACGTCCCTCAGGACGACATCATCCACCGTGACCTCCCGGTCGTCGCGACGCTTCGGTATGCGGCGCGCCTGCGCCTTCCGAGCCGCACCTCGTCGGCCGACATCGACCGTGTGGTGTCGCAGACACTGGACGATCTCGACCTCGCCGGTCGGTCCACTGTGCGGGTCGGAGATCTCAGCGGCGGTCAACGCAAGCGGGTCAGCATCGGTGTAGAGCTACTCGCGCGGCCGCGGGCCTTCTTCCTCGATGAGCCCACGTCAGGCCTCGACCCGGCCACCGCTGCGTCGCTGATCGACACGTTGCGCCGACTTGCCGACCAAGGCACCACGATCGTCCTGACAACCCACAACACCGATGACCTGAGGGCCTGTGACCGCATCATCGTCGTCGCCGAGGGCGGCGTGATCTTCGCCGGGTCACCGCAACAGGCGCGCGATCATTTCGACGTCGCCGACCTTGCCGACATCTACCTCCGAGTCGCTTCCGGCGCAGTGACCATGTCGGACAGCGCGCCCGGCAGTTCGGTGACGTCGACCGCGCTGCACGCACGCGCATCGTCACCGCCGATTGCGACTCACGTGAGTCATGTCGAGGGGGCAGGTGCCTTTCGACAATGGCACGTGCTCGCCGCGCGAAACCTCAGCATCCTCCGACATAGCAGACTGACGTTGGCGATCATGCTCGGGGCACCCGCGCTGGTCATCGCCATGTTCGCCACCCTGTTCCGGCCGGGCGCGCTCAACCCTGTTCACCCCGACGCCGCGGCAGCAGTCAGCACCACCTACTGGATCGTGTTCGCGGCCTTCTTCTTCGGCCTCACCTACGGACTTCTGCAGATCTGTACAGAGCTGCCGATCGTGCGACGCGAAGCGTTCATCGGTGTTCGGAGCGGGCAGTACCTGGCCGCCAAGATCACCGTGCTCGCTCCTGTGCTCGCGGTCGTCAACGTCGTGATGCTCGCCGTCATGCGCGGCCTCGACAGGCTTCCTTCGCTCGATGCCGCGACCTACCTGCGAATCGCCGTCACCCTGTTCGCGACTTCGCTCGCCGCCCTCGCTCTGGGACTGCTGGCTTCGGCCGCGGTCGCCGATCCGGCGCAGGCAACGCTGGCACTGCCCATGTTGTGCTTCCCGGCGGTCCTCTTCGGTGGCGCCGTCGTTCCGGTGCCCAGCATGGAGGTCGGCGGACGGGCGATGAGTGTCGTCGAGATCGCCCGCTGGGCGTTCGAGGGCGTCGGCCACGACCTCGGTCTGCATGCGCTGCTCGCCGGCGACGGATCCGGGGCGGGAGCGTCGCTGCTCGCTCAGCACGGCCACGCCTTCGACCACACCACCGTCGGGCGTTGGGTGTTACTAGCGCTGCTCGGCGCGGCATTCCTCATCGCCTCCGGAGTCGTCGTCCGCCGCCGCACCTCGACCCGCTGAAACCCTGTGGAGTGTCTCAGCGCACCCAGGTGCTCCTGAGACACTCCACCCAGCCGGTCGACCATGGTGGCCTGGGCCCTCCGGGTGTGCCATGGTCGACCATGGCATTTGGTCAGATCACCGGCCCACCAGCGACGGCGCGGCAGATGCGTGAACTGAGCGAGTTGCTCGTGACTGCCGGGCACGACGGCTTTCGCGATGCCCGCGGCCCGATGGGGTTCAGTCAGCGGCAGGCCGGCGGCAAGTTCACCTGCGGCGAAGCGCAGGCGTTCATCGATCAACACGAGGAAGCGGCAAACGGCGGCGAGCCAGCACAGCTGCCGCAACGCCAAACCCCCGTCGTGCCGCGCCTCGACCCGACGGGCCGTGCGCTGCGCGCCGCGTCTGACGAGCAGTTGCTCGCCGAGGTCGGTCGCCGTGGGCTGACCCTGCCGCTGCCGTGAGCAGTACTGCCACCGTTGTCGGCGGTGGCCCTGCCGGCCTCATGGCTGCAGAGGTCCTCGCTGCGGCCGGGTTGGCGGTGACCGTGTACGAGCACATGCCATCGGTCGGACGGAAGTTGCTGCTGGCCGGGCGCAGCGGGTTGAACATCACCCACAACGAGCCGATCGACGATCTGCTGGCGCGGTACGGCCGCGCTGCACAGCACCTCTCGTTGGCGATACACAGGTTCGGCCCGAACGAGCTCCGCTCGTGGTGCGACTCACTGGGTGAGCAGACCTTCGTCGGATCGACTGGCCAAGTGTTTCCGACGTCGCTTCGGGCCACACCGTTGCTGCGCGCCTGGCTGGTGCGACTGGCGTCGGCAGGTGTGTCGATCGAGGTCGGCTGCCGATGGCTCGGCTGGCCTACTTCGCCCGACGGAGCGGTCGACGCGTGGAGGTCGCAGTTCGGTCGCGCGGACGGCAGCACCATTGACGTGATCAGCGACGTGACCGTGCTGGCGCTCGGCGGTGGAAGTTGGCCGCGGGTCGGCTCCGACGGTGGGTGGGTCGCAGCGTTCCGCCGTGCCGGAGTGGAGGTCAACGAGCTCCGTGCGGCCAACTGCGGTGTGCGGATCGACTGGACCGCGACCTTCGTCGATCGATTCGCCGGCGTGCCGTTGAAGAACATCGCGGTGACCGTGGCGGGCCGCACGGTCCGCGGCGACGCGATGGTCACGTCGGGCGGCATCGAGGGTGCCCCGGTCTACGCCCATTCGGCGGCGATCCGCGATGCCATCGACGGCGCCGGCCGTTGCATGGTCATGGTTGACCTCCATCCCGACATCTCCATGGCGAGCCTCCGCGATCGACTCGAGCATCGCCGGCCGAAGGATTCCCTCGGCAGCTCCCTTCGTCGCACGATCGGGTTGACGCCCGCAGCGATATCGCTCCTACGCGAAGCCACCGGAAATCGACTGCCGAGAGACCCGGCGGAACTCGCCGAGCTGGTGAAGGCGGTGCCATTGGTCATCGCCGAGATGATGCCGATCGAACGTGCCATCTCGAGCGCAGGTGGGGTCGCGCTCGCCGAGTTGGACGAAGCGTTCATGCTGCGCCGCCTGCCGGGCACGTTCGTCGCCGGCGAGATGATCGATTGGGAGGCGCCGACCGGTGGTTATCTACTGCAGGCATCGTTCAGCACCGCAGTCGCCGCCGCGAACGGTGCGCTGGATTGGCTGGGGCGGCGCCCTTGAACGGGGTGCGGACCCGCAGAGGTTGTCGCGACCCGACCGTCGTAGAGACGGTCACGATGTGACAACCTCGTCGAAGTGCTGCCGCAGGACGACCGTCCTGACGACTGATGGTGACCTTGGTCCCTGGCTGACAGTGCTCGCGTTGACCCACAATGGGGTCAGCCCCCAACGGTCGTTCTGAACGGTTCGGCCCTCCGAGGACAAAGGGAGTCCCCCTAAGGGACAGCGGCCCTCGCGCTCCACAGTGAGCGCGAGGGCCCGCCCACGTTTGGGGCGACATGGCAGAGACCCGCTGATACATTCCACAACTCATGCACGACCATGGTTTGGTTGGCGAGGTCGTCGTCACGTGGCCTGGCTACGACATCGACGGGCCGAGCAGCGGCCGCCTGCTTCGAGACGCGGGGTTGTCGATCCGACTCGAACCGAAGATGGGCGCACGTACGTCGACGGAACTGGCCGGGTTGCTCGGTGACGCGGTCGCGGTGATCGCCAGCAACGATCCGTTCAGTGCCGACGTGTTCGACGCCTGCCAGAAGTTGAAGGTGATCGCCCGCACCGGGGTCGGCGTCGACGCCATCGACATGCCGGCAGCAACCAGGGCCGGTGTTCTCATCGCCACCGCACCGGGAACCAACGAGGAGACCGTCGCCGATCACACGCTGGCGTTGATGCTCGCCCTTGTTCGTCGTCTCGTCGAGCACGATCGATCATTGCGTGAGCACCGTTGGGATCGTGCCGGAAGCATCACGCCGAACGATCTCGTCGGCGCCACCGTCGGAGTCATCGGCTCGGGCACGATCGGCCGCGGCGTGATTCGGCGAGTGCTGGCCTTCGGCTCGCGAGTTCTGGTGTCTGACCCGGCGCTGTCGACAGCGCCGGAAGGGACTGAGCTCGTCGCCCTCGATCACCTGCTGTCCGAATCGGATGTCGTCACTCTGCACGTGCCGCTCGTCGACCAGACGCGCGGTCTGATCGGAGCACGGGAGCTGGCGTTGATGCGGTCGACCGCCGTGTTGGTCAACGCGTCGCGCGGCGGCACCGTCGACGAGACTGCTCTGGCCGACGCACTCCGCAATGGTCGGCTCGCTGCGGCAGCGCTCGACGTGTTCGCCGAGGAACCGCCGTTTGATTCCGAGCTGCTCGATCTTCCCAACGTGCTCGTCACCCCACACGTCGCCGGGCTGAGTCACCGCGCGATCGCGGCGATGAACGCGGTCGCGACGCGTTCGGTCATTGCAGTACTGAATGGCGAAGTACCGCCGAACGTCGTCAACAAGCCGGAGCGCTGACTCAACGTCAGCCGGCGAAGTGTGACTCGGGCAGTCCCTTCACACCGGGCACCATCGTCAGCAGCGCACCGGCCCATGGCTGGCCGGGGGCGAGCGGCACCGAGCCTCCAGTGCTGATCGACGTGAGGTACAAGACGTCGAGGTTGCTGCCGCCGAAGGCAGGCATCGACGGCTTCTCGACGGGAAGCTCGATGATGCGGTCGACCTTGCCGTCGGGCGTGGCCCGAAGCAGCGACCAGCCGTACACGCAGGCAACCCAGTAGCAGCCGGTCTCGTCGACGCACGCACCGTCGGGCCGACCCGGCAGCGTGGAGAAGTCGAGGAAGATTCGCTCGTTGCGCCGGGTACCCGAAGCGAGGTCGTAGTCGTATGCCCAGACCAGATCGCGTGTCGTGTCGGACCAGTACATCACCGACCCGTCGGGGCTGAATGCCAGGCCGTTCGACACCCCGACCCCCGGCTGGATCGCCTCACTGCGGCCGTCGGCCCCGACGCGATAGAGCGTGCCGGCCTTCTGGCCGTTGTAGGCCGGTATGTCCATGGAGCCGACCCAGAACCTGCCGGCGGGATCGGCGCGACCATCGTTGAGGCGAGTCGATGTGTCGTCGGCTTCGAGCTGGCCTCGGGGCGTGATCGCCCCGCTCGACCAGCTGAGGTCGACGAGTTGGTGCTCCATGGCGACGAGCAGGCGATCGGCGTCGTCCGTGAGCGCGATCGAGCCCGGACGACCCGGGAGATGACGACTCTCGCTGACACCGTGGTCGGGGTCGTAGCGATGCACCACCTGTGAATCGACGTCGATCCAGAACAGGCAGCCGTCGCGGCCGCTCCACACCGGACATTCGCCGAGTTGGGCTCGGATGTCGAGCACGCAGTCGATGTCGGTCACGGACGCGCTCCTTCGTTGGTGATCACCGGGATCTTCTCGAACGCCTGGCCGAGTGCTTCGGGGCCCATCGCCGCGTAACCGCCGTCGACAGCGAGGTCGGTGCCAGTGACGAACGATGCCCGGTCGGAGAGGAGGTACAGCACGGCATCGGCGATCTCTTCGGGATGAGCCAACCGGCCGAGTGCCTGGAACTCGGCGGCGACCGAGTCGGCGCGCTCACGCGTTCCGTACCGTCGCTCGATGTTGCGGCTCCACGTCCACCCAGGCGAGACGGTGTTGACGCGGATCGATCGATCGGCAAGCAGCTGTGCCGAGTTGCGAGCGAGCCCGAGCAGTGCCGACTTGGTGACCGGGTAGACGAGGCGATTGGGTTGTGAGTGCTTCGCCGAGATCGAGGCGATGATCACCACCGCCCCGCCCCCACGCTGCACCATGTGTGGCACCGCCTTCTCGATGAGCATCGCCGGTGCGATCACGTTGACATCGAACGCCGAATGCCACTGCTCGCGGGTGGTGGCCATCTGCGCGTCGACGAAGACTGCCGCCGCCGATACCACGAAATCGAGACCACCGAACTCGGCGGTCGCGGTGCCGATCAGCGTGTCGAGATCTGCATCGCGTGTGACGTCCGTTCGAACGAACCGTGTGGAGTCGCCCAGTCGCTCGGCAACGTGGCCCCCGATCTTCTCGTCGAGATCGCCGAGCACCACACGCGCGCCCGCGGCGACGAGCTGGTTACCGATCGCTGTCCCGATGAACGAGGCCGCTCCAGTAACGACTGCAACCTTGCCGGCAAACTCCACGTGCGCTCCCTTCAGGCGGGAAGCTCGAATGTAGTGCTAGCCACCTTGGCGGGATCAACGGGTCGGATCACACTTGGCCGGACGGCCACGTTGGGTCGTCGTCGGAGGTTGCAGGTGAGGTGAGTTGGGGGCGAGTGGACGGTTCCTCGGCAGCCGATGTTTGGCGCGTCAGTTCGTTCCGATTCCGGTCAACGTTCCGGCGACAAGTTGGCGGCTACCTCGGGCTGGTCATCCTCATCGCATTGATCGGCGGTGTGGCCATGGCCGCGGTGGCCGGAGCGCGGCGCACCCAATCGTCGTACCCGACCTTCATGAGCAGCACGAACCCGTCGGACCTGACGATCTCCTACTTCGACGGTCCTGCGCCACCGGAGATGACTGCAGCCGTCTCGGGCCTGCCGCACGTGAAACGAATCGCCAGCATGGAGCAGTTCGCCGGTCTCCCCGTCGGGCCTGATGGTGCTGCGCGGACCGACGTGATCCCTGAGATCGACGCCTTCGCCAGCACTGATGGGCTCATGTCGGAAGTGGATCGTCCCACGATCGTCGCCGGCCGCATGCCTGATCCGGCGAGCGTGAACGAGATCGCGATGACCGACGCCGCGGCGTCGGTGCTGGGGATGCACCTTGGGCAGAGCATGCCCTTCGGCTTCTACACATATGACCAGGTCAGGTCACCCGGCTTCGGCTCCCCGAGCGTGGCACCCACGCTGCGGATCGACGTCAAGCTGGTCGGGATCATGGTGGTCAACAACCAGGTCGTCCAAGACGACGTCGATCGCATCCCGGCCACGATGCTGTTCACGCCTGCGCTCGCTCGCGCGGCACCAAACGGGGCGTTGAACACCATCTTCGGCCTCCAGTTGGACCACGGCGCGGGCGACGTACCGGCCACCGAGCAAGCCTTCATCGATGCGTTGCCCGCACCGGCGAGCTACGACTTCCACGTCACGGCGCGCATCGAGGCTCAGGTCGAGCGAACGGTCAAGCCAGAGGCCATCGCCCTCGGCCTGTTCGGTGCGATTGCAGCCATCGTCGCATTGCTCGTCGCCGGACAGGCGATCTCCCGCCGCCTTCAATCGGGAGCCGCCGATCGGCTCACCCTGCGTGCCCTCGGGGCCGGACCGATGATGATCGCCGGCGATGGTCTGATCGGAATTCTGCTCGCGGTCGTCGGCGGTTCGTTGTTGGCCGGAGCCATCGCCGTCGGCTTGTCGCAGCTCACCCCGTTGGGTCCGGTGCGCCGGGTTTACCCATTCGCGGGGATTGCCGTCGATTGGACCGTCCTCGTTCTCGGTGTCGTGGTGCTGATCGTCGGGCTGGGGACGAGTGCGGTGCTGCTCGCCGTTTGGAACAAACCTCGACGTAGTGCGCACGGCGACCGGTTCCCAACGCGAAGCTCGCGCCTGGCGCGGCTGTCGTCGTGGCCAGGGCTGCCGCCGTCGGGTGTCGTTGGGCTGCGTTTCGCGCTCGATCCAGGAAGGCGTCGGGGCGGGCCACCCACGCGTTCGGCGTTGATGAGCTTCGCTCTGGCGACGCTTCTGGTCGTCGCCACCCTCACCTTCGGCAGCGGTCTTCGAACGCTCGTGTCACGTCCGCCGAACTATGGATGGAACTGGACCTACGCGCTGCTTCCGACAGATCGCGTCCCACCGCAAGCCGGCGCCCTGTTGAGCAACGACCCCGACGTCGAGTCGTGGTCCGGCGTCGAAGTCGCCAGCACCGAGATCGATGGCCAGACCTTCCCCGCGCTGCTGGCCGCGCCGAACGCCGAACCAGCGCCACCTGTGCTGAGCGGTCATGGCCTGACCGCCGACGACGAAATTTTGCTCGGTGTCGCCACGCTCGCGCAACTCCACAAACACGTCGGCGATTTCGTGACCGTTTCGTACGGCACGCCGCGACAAGCCCCGTACTACGTCCCGCCAACCAAAGTCCGGATCGTCGGCACGTGCACGATGCCGGCCATCGGCTGGCCGAGTCTCAACGCCGAGCACACCTCGATGGGAACCGGCGCATATCTCTCGTTCGGTCTCGAGCCGGCGGCGTTGAAGCAGGCCAGGATCAGCGACGACCCCACGCAGGACGGCCCCGACCTGATCTTCGTCCGGCTCCGCAAGAACGTCACCGCCGCGGCGGGACAGGCCGACATCCAGCGCGTCGTCACGGCAGCGAACACGGCCCTCGCCAATGATCCTCAGGGCGGTCAGGGCCAAAGCATCCGGGCACTGGGTGTTCAGCGTCCCGCGGAGATCGTCAACTATCGATCCATCGGCGCGACCCCGGTGATCCTTGCCGCCGCGCTCGCTCTCGGCGCGTTGATCGCGCTCGGTCTTGCCTTGGTAGCTCTCGTTCGCCGTCGCCGACAAGACCTGGCCCTGTTGAAGGTGATCGGGTTCACCAACGGGCAACTG
>JAANCK010016793.1_pt1 | contig 14995 bp, 13 predicted proteins | sample 7277841 | NCBI WGS metagenome assembly JAANCK01 (sample SAMN14222788, study PRJNA588281) | permafrost metagenome | isolation source: Arctic cryosol methane SIP | place: Canada:Nunavut | collected 2015-07 | reverse complement strand
GGCTGGTACTGACCGAGGCCGGGCGAGCGGCAGGCGCAGCCGCTCGCCCGGCCTCGGTCAGTACCAGCCAGGGGGTGGCCGCGACAAACGGCGCAGCGTTGCGTAGACGCGGCGGCAGCGTGGCGAGCAGGATCGCACCCAGTGAATAATGGTAATAATCGGCGCAAAACTGCGCCAGACGGAGGATGTCGGGAGACAGGGCGGGGCGGTCGTCGAATACGCGGATCACTTCGCGTAGCTTGTCGGTCGAGATCAGGCTATGGGATGACTGGTTCATCGCAACCCCGATGTGCCGCGTGCGGCCAAACGGAACTTCGACCAGGCTACCCGGCTGCACCATTCCAAGGCTATCCGGCAGGCGATAGTCGAACAACCGCTGCAACGGCGTATCGAGTGCGACCTGAAGGATGGACGACATAACTTAACGACGAATCTTGCCTGAAAATGGGGAAAAGCTTGCTAAGTGGCTGTTCGGCAAGTCTTATTCAGTCTTGTCCACGTAGTCTGTGGATAATTATGTGAGTGCTTTGTGTTGACGCCTCCCAAACGCCCATATTCAGGCGGGTGGAGTCGATAGGTTAAAAAGCAGGCAAACCAATAAACCATTTGTAATCATTGGCTTACAAACATGCCGCGAGTGTCAAGGGTTTGATACAAAAAAAGAACCCTTGCACCAGCGCTGTGCATAAGTTAGTTGGCACTACCACACTTCGAGAAGTGGATTACGCGCCTTATCGGTGCGCAATGCACTGTTTTAAAAGACTATTGTTGTTGAATGCCGGCAACCATCCAGCCGCCTTGACCACTGATGGGTTTGCTCAGGTGCCATACTTCGTCGAGCGCGACCGGTGCGGCGTCCGCTTCCTCACGTACCAGGCCGGTGAAGCGTACGCTGGCAACATGACGGTTGTTTTCGTCGAAGGCTTCCAATACGGCGGCGTTGAGCGTCATCACGTCGGTGGTTTGTTTGACGTCGCCCCGCTCGGCTAGCTGCATGCTGATTTCGGCGAAGACTTCCGGGGCGGTGAAACTGCGCAAATCGTCCAGATTGCGGGAGTCAAACGCGGCCTGCAGGCGGATGAAGTTGAGTTTGGCTTCGCGCGCGAAGGCTTCGGCGTCGAAACCGGGCGGGAAGGTGGCTGCGGAGCTGCTAGCGAGGGCTGCGGCGGACTGGTCAAACGCGACGGGTGAGTTGGGCTGCGGCATTCCGGCATATTGCATCGCCGGAGTCGCCGGTGCGTTGCGACGCATCAACCAGTTGATTAGCATGATAGCCGCCATCGCCAGCAGCGCAATCATCATGAAATTGGCCATGCCCTCGCCCATCCCCAGGTGCGAAAACAGTGCGGCCAGGCCCAGACCCGCGGCCAGTCCGGCAAGCGGCCCCATCCAGGAATTTTTCTTCGGCGCTGAGGTGGGCGCAGCACCTTGCTGCTGCGGCGGGGTTGGCGCGGCGCTTTGTCTGGCAGGTGCGGTGCGCTGCATGCCGAAGGACTTGCCGCCGCCGAAGCGCTTGGCTTCAGCGTGATCCACGGCAAAACCGAAGCTGAGGAATAGGGCAAACAAGCTGATCAAAATACGTTTCATGGTGAATCCTTGTAAATTCGAGTGGGTTAGGGCGGTATCGCTGAAAAAAGTTCGCGGCTGAAACCCGATTTAAGCGCGCAGCGCGCGGCTCTGACTGTGCACTGAATCGACCAGGATACTGACCTTTTCCGGGTCAGTGAACTGCGAAATGCCGTGGCCGAGGTTGAACACGTGGCCGGGATGGTTGCCATAGCCGTTCAGGATGTGTGCGACTTCGCTGCGGATGATGTCCGGGGAGCCATGCAGGACGTTGGGATCGAGGTTGCCTTGCAGTGCGACCCGGTCGCCGACGCGGCGGCGTGCTTCGCCGATGTCGGTGCTCCAGTCCAGCCCCACTGCGTCGGCGCCAATCGCCGCGATCGCTTCCAGCCAGTTGCCGCCGCCCTTGGTGAAGACGATGCTCGGCACGTGGCGGCCGTCGCGCTCCTTGATCAGCCCGGCGACGATGCGCTCCATGTAATTGAGCGAGAACTCGCGGTAGGCGTGCGGCGTGAGGCTGCCCCCCCAGGAGTCGAAAATCATCACTGCCTGCGCGCCGGCTTCAATCTGCGCATTGAGGTAATCGATCACCGCGCGGGTGTTGATTTCCAGAATGCGGTGCAGCAAGTCGGGGCGGCTGTACAGCATGGTCTTGATGTGGCGGTAGTCATCCGAGCTGCCGCCTTCGACCATGTAACACGCCAGCGTGTAAGGACTGCCGGAAAAGCCGATCAGCGGCACTGATCCATCCAGCGCGCGGCGGATGCTTTTGACGGCATCCATCACATAGCCGAGTTTGTCGGTCGGGTCGGGCGCGGTGAGGTCGCGGATTTCCCATTCGTCGCGCAATGGCCGTTCGAAACGCGGGCCTTCGCCCTGCGCGAAATACAGTCCCAATCCCATCGCATCGGGCACGGTGAGAATGTCGGAAAACAGGATCGCGGCGTCGAGGGGGTAGCGTGCCAGCGGCTGCAGCGTGACTTCAGTCGCCAGATCGGGCGACTTGCACAGCGTCAGGAAGTCGCCGGCGCGCGCGCGCGTCGCGTTGTATTCCGGCAGATAGCGACCCGCCTGGCGCATCAGCCAGACGGGGGTGTAATCGGTAGGCTGGCGCATCAGCGCGCGCAGGAAGGTATCGTTCTTGAGAGCGGACATGAAAAGAGCCGGTGCGCAAAGGCCGCATTCTAACAGGCCAAGCGATCGAGCCCGGCGACTCGCTTCCGTGCAGGCTTGCCGCCAGCCCGATCCGGGTGGCTTGAGCTACAACTTAAGGCAGGCTTAATAATCAATCGGCAGCATGCGCGGCTGGTTAACGCTGGGCAGGTCGGTCTGCTGCTTTGCTTTTGGAGATCAATATGGCCACTGGGCTTTTAAACACGCGTACTTTCGTTGTCTCAATGACGGTGGCTGTGATGTTCGGCAGCGCTCCGACTTTCGCCGCCGATGTGCTGCCGCTGACTGCTGCGCAGAAGCAGAATCTTGGCATCGTCACGGTCGCCGCTGTTCCGCAATCCGCCAGTCCAGCGCTGAGCTATCCGGCGCGTGTCACGCTGCCGCCTGCCAGCGTGCGCGTGGCGGCAGCGGCCGGTGAGGGGCTGGTCACACAACTGCATGTGCAGGCGGGCGACACGGTCAAGCGCGGTGCGCCGCTGGTGACGCTGTCCATGCCAGGTCTGGCCGATGCGCAAAACGCACTGACCCAGGCGCGGCTGCGATCGCAGCTGGCGGACAGCAATGCTGTGCGCGATGCGCAACTGTTCCGCGAAGGCCTGATTGCCGAGTCGCGCCTGCGCGCGACGCAATCCGACGCGCAATCCGCCCGCGCCAGCCTGACGGCAGCGCAAACCATGTTGTCGCTGCTGGGGGCGGGCACGGTGTCGGGCAGCACGCTTACGCTGACCGCGCCGATCGCCGGGGTGGTGACTGAAAGCGTAGCCGAACCGGGTCAGCGAGTGAATGCCGGAATGGCGCTGGTGAAAGTGGCGGACGTATCGAAACTCGCCTTGGAGATTCCGCTGAGTCCGGCGCAGTCACGCCAGGTGGCGGTCGGACAGCGCGTGACGGTCGCGGACAGCGCGGCCAGCGGGGTCGTCACGGCGCTACTGCCGCAGCTCAACGCATCACAAAGCGTGCTGGCGCGCGCCAGCCTCGTCGATCCGCAAAAACGGCTGCGCCCCGGGCAGTCGGTGCAGGTCGGCATTGCCGGCGTGCAGTCGGCGCAGAGCCAGACCGTGCCTGCCGACGCGCTGGTGTGGAAGTCGAGCGCGGCGTATGTGTTCGTCGAAACCTCGCAGGGCTTCACCGCGACGCCGGTCAAGCTGGTTCGCCAGAACGCCAGTCAGGCCGAAATAACCGGTCTTGCCGCCAGCAGCCGGGTCGCCGTCAAAGGCGTGGCCGCGCTCAAAGCGCAATGGCTGGGGAAATAACATGCTGAATACCCTGATCGAATTCGCGCTGGCGCGGCGCTGGCTGATGCTCGCGTTTGCGCTGGTGCTCGCCGGGCTGGGCGTGCGCGCCTACCAGCAGATTCCGATTGATGCTTTCCCCGATGTCTCGACCACCCAGGTCAAGCTGATCCTGAAGGCGCCCGGCATGACGCCGGAAGAAGTCGAGGCGCGCATCACACAGCCGGTGGAAACCGAACTGCTGGGGATTCCCAACCAGACCATTCTGCGCAGCCTGTCGAAGAACGCTCTGGTCGACATCACCGTCGATTTTGCCGAAGGCACCGACATTTACTGGGCGCGCCAGCAGGTGGCGGAACGCTTCGCCAATGTGAAAGGGGACCTGCCAGACAATGTGTCGGGCGGACTGGCGCCGATTTCGACGCCGCTGTCCGAGCTGTTCATGTTCACCATCGAGGGGCCGCTCTCGCTCGCCGAAAAACGAACCCTGCTTGACTGGACAGTGCGGCCGCAATTACGGGCCTTGCCCGGCGTGGCCGACGTCAATTCGCTCGGCGGCCGGGTGGCAACGTTTGCCGTCAGCCCCGACCCGGATGCGCTGACTGCGCGCGGCGTCACGCTCAACGAACTGCGCATGGCGCTGGAAACCAACACCCGCAACGACGGTGCCGGACGCGTCAACGAAGGCGAGGAAACCTGGGTGGTGCGGGTCAACGGCGGCGTCGGCTCGCTTGACGACCTGCGCCACATCGGCGTCAAAAATGTAGCAGGTGTGGTGGTGACCGTCGGCGATGTCGCACGCGTGGAACTGGGTGAAATGACCCGCTACGGTGCGGTGACGCAGAACGGCAAGGGCGAGGCGGTGGAAGGCCTGGTGATCGGGCTGAAAGGCGTCAATGCAGGCGTGCTGATCAAGAACGTCAAAACCAAGCTCGCCGAGATTCAGGCGACCCTGCCCAAGGGCGTGACGATTTCGCCTTTTTACGACCGCGCGCAACTGGTTGACCGCGCGGTCGGCACCGTCAGCAAGGCCCTGCTCGAAGCGGCCGTGCTGGTGGTGATCCTGTTGCTGCTGTTCCTCGGCAACCTGCGCGCAGCGATCGTGGTGGCACTGATTCTGCCGCTGTCGGTGCTGGCCACCTTCGTGCTGATGCGCCAGTTCGGACTGTCGGCGAACCTGATGAGTCTGGGCGGGTTGGCCATCGCGATCGGCTTGCTGGTCGATGCGGCGGTGGTGGTGGTGGAAAACGTCGTCGCGCACCTCGCGCACGATCCGGAAAACACCAGCGAAACGCCGCTGCAACGCGTGCTGTGGGCTACGCAGGAAGTCGCCAGCCCGGTGACGTCTGGCATCGCCATCATCGCCATCGTGTTCCTGCCGCTGCTGACACTGGAGGGGCTGGAGGGCAAGCTGTTTACGCCGGTTGCGCTGACCATCGTATTCGCGCTGGCGGCGTCGCTGCTGCTGGCGCTTACCGTGATTCCGGTGCTGTCCTCCATGCTGCTGAAGCAGGGAGCGCATGAAGACCCGTGGCTGCTGCGCAAGGCTCAGGGCCTCTACACGCCGCTGCTCGACCGGGCGCTGGCAAAGCCCAAGCTGGTCTATCTCACCGCTGGCGTGCTGATGCTGGCGGCAGTGGGCGTCTATCCCCTGATCGGCAAAACCTTCATGCCGACGATGGACGAAGGCGACGTGCTGGTGCAACTGGAAAAGCTGCCGTCGATCAGCCTCGAAGAATCGGTCGCGCAGGATCTGAGGGTGCAGCAGGCGCTGTTGAAAAACGTGCCGGAAATCCGCCGCATCGTTGCGCGCGCCGGCGCCGACGAGCTCGGCCTCGATCCGATGGGACTCAACGACACCGATTCGTTCCTGGTGTTGAAGCCGATGGCCGAATGGCGCAAGCCCGACAAGGAATGGCTGATCGGTGAAATCCGCACCGTGGTCGAAGGCTTCCCGGGCATCGCCTACAACTTCACCCAGCCGATCGACATGCGGGTGTCCGAAATGCTCACCGGCTCGCGCGGCGACGTCGCGATCAAGATTTTCGGGCCTGATCTCGCCACGCTCAACCGTTTGGCTGGCGAGATTTTCAGCGTGGTCGAGAAAACCCCGGGCGCGTCGGACGTGTATACCCAGCAGAACGCGGGCGTGCAATACCTGCAGGCGGAAATCGACCGCGACGCCGCAGGCCGGTTTGGGCTGTCCGCCGACGACATCGGCCTGCTGCTGCGCACGCAGCTCGAAGGCGAAGTGATCGGCACCATCCAGCAGCAGGGGCGGCGCATTCCCCTGCAACTGCGTGGTCCAGCCAGCCTGCGCGAGTCGCCCAGCGCGCTGCAGGCGATCCGCCTGACCCTGGAGGATGGCCGCGAAATCAGCTTCGACCAGGTGGCCACGCTCAAGCGCACCAACGGCCCGGTGGCGGTGAAACGCGAGAATGCGACGCGCTTCACGGTGGTGCAGAGCAACGTCGCCGGGCGCGATCTGGTGAGCTTTGTCACCGATGCGCAGGCCGCGGTTGCCCAGCAGGTCAAGCTGCCGCCCGGCTACAGCATCACCTGGGGCGGCCAGTTCGAGAACCAGCAGCGTGCCGCGCAACGGCTGATGATCGTGGTGCCGGTGGCGCTGCTGCTGATCGGTTTTCTGCTCTACGTCACCTTCGGCGATGCGCGCCAGGCACTGCTGGTGATGATGAACGTACCGCTGGCGCTGATCGGCGGCATCTTCGCACTGTGGGCGTCGGGCGAGTATCTGTCGGTGCCCGCTTCGGTCGGCTTCATCGCACTGCTGGGCATCGCGGTGCTGAACGGCGTGGTGCTGGTCAGCCATTTCAACCAGTTGCGCAATCAGGGCCTGAAAGGCGACGCCGTGGTGCGCGACGGCGCGCTGCGACGGCTGCGCCCGGTACTGATGACCGCGAGCATCGCCGCCTTCGGTCTGGTGCCGCTGCTGTTCGCAACCGGACCCGGTTCCGAAATCCAGCGCCCGCTCGCCATCGTCGTCATCGGCGGCCTGGTCAGCGCCACGTTGCTGACGCTGGTGATGCTGCCGCTGTTGTATCGCCAATTTATTCTGAAAGGAGCGCGCGGATGAACGCCGTTCATACATCAAGCATGGCAAACGCCGTTCGCACATTGAGCCTGGCGCTGGCATTTTCTGCTCACGTGAAGGCTGATTATTTACCCGACCCCAAAGCCGCCGAGGCTGCGCTGTGGGCGTCGCCCAGCGTGGCGCAGGCGCGCGGTGATTACGCCGCGCAATCTTTGCGCAGCCAGAGCCTGCAACAGGGGCGTGAAGAATGGAAGCTGGACGCGGAAGTCGACCAGCGCCGCGTCCAGACGACCCCTTCTGACAACTTCGCCGAATGGGGATTGGCGTTGTCGCGCCCGATCCGGATGCCCGCCCGCGCCGGGGCCGATCGCGCGCTGGCCGGCGCACTCAACGCCCATGCTGAAGCCAGCCTGGGCGAAGCCCTGCACGAGTCCGGGCGGCTATTGCTGACACTGTGGTTCGACTGGCTTACCCAATCCAGCCAGTCGGGCCTGTGGCAGGCACAGCGCCAGCTTGCCGAGCAGCAACTTGCCAGCGTGAATACACGCATTCGCCTGGGCGAAGCGCCGCGCGCCGAACGCGTCAACGCCGAGGCCGCGCTGGCGCAGATTCGGCTACAGCAGCAGCAGGCGGTCACACGCATGCAGCAGGCGCGCAACCGATTGCTGGCGCAGTTTCCCAGCCTGCCGCTGACGGCGGACACGCCGCCGCCACCCGCGCAACCCGGCTTGCAAGGATCGGCGGAGCATTACGTCGACGCGGTGCTCGAACACAATCATGAATTGTTCCGCGCGCGTCGGCAGGCCGGTGTCCTGCAAGCCGAAGCACACAAGCTCGCCCAACATGGCAGCGTCGATCCCACCGTTGGCGTGTTTTATCGCAATGAAATGGGCGGTAACGAGCATGTGCTGGGGTTAGGTGTCGGCCTGACCCTGCCGGGTGGCGCGCGGCGCACCGATCAGCAGGCTGCCGAGCAGCTTGCCACCACGGCACAGGACGCAGCCATCCTGCTGGAGCAGCGCTTGCGACAGGAAGCGCGCGCGGATTTCGAGACCGCTCACGCGCAAGTCGAAAACTGGCAGCAGGCCGACCGTGCCGCGCAGGCGCTGGCCGAAGCCGCGCGCTTGGCAGCGCGCGCGTACGAGCTGGGCGAAGGCAGTCTGGATCAGGTGTTGCTCAATCGACGGCTGGCGCTGGATGGCCGGTTGATGGCGCAGCAGACGCAGCTTGAGGCATTGGCTGCAAACGCGCGCCTGAAGCTGGATGCGCATCAGTTGTGGCCGTTGGATGTGGATGCGGACAGCGCGCACGCGCATCCGTAAACCCCGCAGCAATCAGGGCGTGGCAGGGGCGGGCGTGGTTTCCGTTGCGGCAGCTGAAGCGGCTGGGGTGAGGCTCATCCGCCGCGCTTCTTCCTGCATCGCCGTGATCTGCTCGGGCTTCAACTGCCATACCAGGCTGTCGCGCGCCTTGGCGGCGTCCTCTACGCCCTGCGCGGCGGCGAGGTTGAACCATAGATAGGCGCGCGCTTTGTCGAGTGGGGTGCCGGTGCCAAAACGGTAAAGCTCGCCCAGGCTGTATTGCGCTTTGGCGTTCCCGCGCTTGGCGGATTTTTCGATCCAGCTGAAGGCAGCCTGATAGTCCTGCACCACGCCGTGCCCTTTGAGCAAGGCGAGGCCATAGTGATATTGCGCTTCGGTCAGCCCCTGTTTGGCGGCAAGCGCAAACCACTTGGTAGCTTCCTTGTCATTCTGGATCACGCCATCACCTTCGGCGTAGCGTAAACCCAGGTTCAATTGGGCGTCGGCGTCGCCAGCAGCCGCACGGGCATGCGGCAGACTGTTGGGTGTCTGGGTAGAGGGAGTAACCGCGGGTTGTTCTAGCGTAAACCAGGCGGTGACGCCAATCAGCGTGCCGACAGCGATCAGCAGCAACACGGGTTTGATGGGATTGAACGTCCAGAAGTGATGCCGGCAGTCGCGACAGCGAAGCGGCGTGTCCAGCAGCATGTGGCGCATGCCGTCGTGCGCATGTAGCCGGGCAGTGCGGACTTGCTCGCTCCCACAGTGTGGGCAGATGCGTGTCATGGCGGGGCGGTGACTGCATGGTGGGGAGCGATAAGTCGCTCTCCACTGGGCGCCGGTTTAGGGCTTGCTGCCCGCTGAAGGCGCAGCTGCCGCGGCGGCTTCTGGCGCGGTTGCGGCCGGAGCGGCTGCTTCCGGTTCCGGCGCGGTGAATTTTGCCCCTGCCGCGTCGGCCATGTAGGCCACGGCGCGTGCCACTTCCACATCGGACAAATCGGCGGCGCCGCCGCGCGGAGGCATCATGCGGATACCTTCGGTAGCGTGTTTGACCAGGGTGTCGTAGCCCTGGCTGATACGCGGACCCCAGTCGCCCTTGTTTTGAAACTTGGGGGCCCCCAGCGCACCTGGCGTGTGACATGACGTACACACCGCATCGAAGACTTCCTGGCCGGACTTTTCGACCTTGGGGGCGTTGGCGTCGAGCGCAGCCAACTGGGCAACCGGCTTGATCCGTTCGGCGGTGGCCTTCAGAGCGGCTTCGCTGGTGGTGTCGGGTTGATGCCTGTCCTGAATGCTGAGCACCAGCTGAATGACCAGAAAAATGGCCAGTAGGGGAGCGAGCAGTCCGGCGACAATGGAGATGATGACTTCCTGCGGGGTGGCTTGGGTCATCTTGGCGTGCGAATCGGCCATGAGAAATTATCCTTGGGGGGTGGGCATCGAAAGCCGGGATTATAAGGAAAGCGACCCCGACAGGAAAGGGCGACGCGACGTGGGAGCTGCCGGGTGGATAGACGTCATACTGCAAACCCGCTATGCTTCGCCGTCCCAAGAGTCCATCCAATTTCAGGCGCCCGTAGCTCAGCTGGATAGAGTACTGCCCTCCGAAGGCAGGGGTCGCGCGTTCGAATCGCGCCGGACGCACCAGTTTTCAGACCATCCCAGACATCAGCCCCTTGGCCCTTAAGGGTTTAATCTCCGCCTCACGGGTTTAAACTCCGGGCTCAAGTGAATTGAGAGTTTCCAACATGGCTATCCCTACCCCCACCGAAATCAAACTGCATCAGGCTTCGCACAAGCTGGAAATCGCGTTCACCGATGGTGCGCGGTTCGAGCTGCCGTTTGAGTTTTTGCGCGTCTATTCGCCGTCCGCCGAAGTGCGCGGCCACGGTCCCGGCCAGGAAGTGCTGCAAACCGGCAAGCGCGAAGTGCTGATCAATGCTGCCGAACCGGTGGGCTTGTATGGCATCAACTTCTTCTTTTCCGACGGCCATGACACCGGGATTTATTCCTGGGAATACCTGCATGACCTCGGCGATCACCAGGATGCGTTGTGGGCCGAATATCTCAAGCGCATGAAAGCTGCCGGCGCCTCACGCGAGCCCGGGATTGCCAAGATGTTTGAGCATCGCCCCAAGGGCAAGTAAACCCTGCAATGTGGGCTCAAGCTGCACCGCTCGACGCGCCCTCCGGGGCGCGTTTTGTTTGCGCAATGGTCGTCTCCGATGTTTGCTAACGCAATTGCAGACGCGATTGCCCGCGCCACGGGCGAGCCCTTCAGCGCGACCGTGCTGACGCCGATTGGCGGCGGCGATATCAATCAGGCGTTCAGTATCGGCCGCGGTTTGCGCCGCTATTTCGTCAAAGCGAATCGCGCCGGGTGCTTGCCCATGTTCGAGGCCGAGGCCGATGCATTGCGTGCGCTTGCCGCCACCCATACGGTGCGCGTGCCGCAGCCGATCATTTCAGACACGGCGGCGGGGCAGGCGTTTCTGGTGCTGGAATATCTCGATTTGCGCGGCGGCGGCGATGCGGCCTTGCTGGGCGAGCAGCTGGCGCAACTGCATCGTGTGCCGCAGACGCGATTTGGCTGGGCGCACGACAACTGGATCGGCAGTACGCTACAGCCGAATGGCTGGCAGCCTGACTGGATTGCCTTCTGGCGCGACCAGCGGATCGGATTTCAGCTCCAGCTCGCCGCCCAGAACGGCTATGGCGGCGCATTGCAGCGTGACGGCGCCATGCTGCTGGATCGGATCGATGCCTTGTTCGACGGCTATGCGCCCGCGCCGTCCCTGCTGCACGGCGATTTGTGGGGAGGCAACCATGGCTATCTCGCGAACGGGACACCGGTGATTTTTGACCCGGCGCTCTACGTCGGCGACCGCGAATGCGACCTGGCGATGAGCGAACTGTTCGGCGGTTTTGCGCCGGATTTTTACGCGGCATATTGCGCAAACTGGCCGCTCGATACCGGCTATGCCGTGCGCAAGACGCTCTACAATCTTTACCAGGTTCTCAACCACGCCAACCTGTTTGGCGGCGGTTACGCGGCACAGGCTGCACGCATGATCGCGCAGTTGCTGGCGCAGATTCGATAGGTGTCATGATGCGACTGGTGTGGGTCTTATTTTTCAGCCTCGGCCTCGCCGCCTGTACCGGCCTGCCCTGGAACGCCGTCGCGCCCAAAGTGAGCGTGGCCGATGTGGCGATCAAAAGTCTCAGTCTGTTCGAGCAGCACCTGGATGTGGGGCTGCGAATCGGCAACCCGAATGATTTCGACCTGACCATCGAGACGCTGGAATTCGACCTGGAGGTGAATGGCCACCCGTTTGCCAGCGGACTCTCAAACACGCTCACGCGGGTTCCGGCAGCGGCGAGCGCAGTGCTGCGGGTTGATACCTTCATGAAATCAAACGACCTGATCCAGCAGTTCAAGTCCCTGTCGCCCGCTGTGCTGAAAGACGGCGTGTCTTATCGCGTCAAGGGGCGCATCAAAACGGATCGATCATCCCGCTGGCTGCCGTTCGATCACACGGGTGTGTACAGCAGCGACGAGAAAAAGTTCAAGGGCAAAGCGTTCTAGCCTGTCAGCGCCCGCAGTGTGGGCACGGCCAGCCCGAACGCATCTGCATGCCCGATCGCGCGCGCCAGCCGCGCGGGTGCCGAGCGCCCGGTGCAGCCGTGTGCGGGGTCGCCGTTGAAGGCTTCCAGCATGCCGGCAATCAAGGCTTCACGGTCATGCCGAACGTCGGTGAGCGCACCCTGAATATCCATCACCTCGCTCGCCACCTGGCGCGCAAAGGATTCGTGTTGCGCCCACAATTGCGCGACCGTACCGCCGGTCTTGAGGCCGGCAATATTGGTGGTGAGGATGTAGACATTCTTGCGCACCAGTTCGAACAGCAAGGCATCGCGCGGGTCTACTTCACGGCAGGGCAAATCAATCGCAGCCAGTGCGTGGCATAGCAGCGCAGCGCCGAAGCCGGCTACCGGCGAGGCAATCAGCGGCCTGGCGTCGATGCCTTTTTTCTTTTCGAACCACACCGACATGACGGTCGGGTCGGTCAGCCCATGCGCTAGCCAATCGTGTGGCAGCAATTCGTTCTGGATCAGTGCAACGCGGTGTTTCCAACTGTCGGGCAAGACCGCCAGCGTGGTTTGCAGATCAGCTTCGCCGACGGCAACCAGCACCAGCTCAGGTGTGGGGTGGGCGGCAGCAAGCACTGCCAGATCGTCGCCGCGATTGGCCGGAATGACGCTGTGTCCGACGCGCAGCAGGCCGCCGGCGAACACACGGCCAAGCTGGCCGAGACCTACGACGACCACGCTCATTCCAGGCCTTTGGAATGCAGATAATCGTCGTAGCTACCCATGTAGAACTCGACGCCTTCGGGCGTGATTTCGAGAATGCGCGTGGCCAGACTGGAGACGAACAGACGGTCGTGCGAGACGAAGATCAGCGTGCCCTTGAACAGGTCGAGCGCGAGGTTGAGCGACTCGATTGATTCCATGTCCATGTGGTTGGTCGGCTCGTCCATCAGCAGCACGTTGTGGCGGCCGAGCATCAGCTTGCCGTACAGCATGAGGCCCTTTTCGCCGCCGGACAGCACGCGCACCGATTTCTTGACGTCGTCGCCGGAGAACAGCAGACGGCCCAGGATGCCGCGCAGCACCTGCTCGTCGTCGCCTGGCTGGGTCCACTGGTGCATCCAGTCGGTGAGGTTGAGGTCGCTGTCGAAGTCGCTGACGTGGTCCTGCGAGAAGTAGCCGACGTTGGCGTTTTCGCTCCAGCGCACCTCGCCATATTGCGGCGCGAGCTCGCCCATCAACAGCTTCATCAGCGTTGATTTGCCGACGCCGTTGCCGCCGATGACCGCCATTTTCTCGCCGGCTTCCAACGAGAAGCCGAGGCTGGTAAACAGCGGCGTGCCGTCATAACCGAACTTGAGATTTTCGACCTCGAGCGCACGGCGGTGCAGCGCTTTTTCCAGTTCGAAGCGGATATAGGGGTTCTGCCGCGAACTGGGTTTGAAGTCCTCGATCTTGATCTTGTCGATCATTTTCATGCGGCTGGTGGCCTGGCGCGCCTTCGACTTGTTGGCCGAGAAGCGGCGCACGAAGTCCTGCAGTTCGGCGACCTTGTCCTTGGCCTTGGCATTGGCCGATGCCTGGCGTTCCTTGACCTGGGTCGAGGCCAGCATGTAGTCGTCGTAATTGCCGGGGTAGGTCTTGATGGTGCCGAAATCGAGGTCGGCCATGTGGGTACAGACCTGGTTCAAAAAGTGGCGGTCGTGCGAGATGACGATGATGGTCGCCTTGCTCTCGTTCAGCACCTCTTCGAGCCAGCGGATGGTGTTGATGTCGAGGTTGTTGGTCGGTTCGTCGAGCAGCAGAATGTCGGGATTGGAAAACAGCGCCTGTGTCAGCAGCACGCGCAGCTTGAAGCCCGGTGCGATCTGGCTCATCGTGCCCTGATGCTGTTCGGTGGGGATGCCGACGCCCAGCAACAACTGTCCGGCGCGTGCCTCGGCATCGTAACCGCCCATTTCGCCGAATTTGCTCTCCAGTTCGGCGGCGTGCAGGTAATCTTCCTCGGTCGCCTCCGGGTTCATGTAGATGGCGTCCTTTTCCTGCATCACCCGCCACATTTCGGCGTGACCCTGCAGCACCACGTCGAGCACGCGCTGCTCTTCGTAGCCGAACTGGTCCTGGCGCAGCCACGCCATGCGTTCGCCTGGATCGAGCGAGACGTTGCCGGCGGAGGGTTCCAGCTCGCCGGCAAGGATTTTCATGAAGGTGGATTTGCCGCAGCCGTTGGCGCCGATCAGGCCATAGCGGTTGCCGTCGCCAAACTTGACGTTGACGTTTTCAAACAGGGGTTTGGCGGCAAACTGGAGGGTGATGCTGGAAGCGGTGAGCACGGCGGATTCCCGAAAATGCTTGAAAAACCGGGGATTTTAGCAGTTTTTGGCAGCTGCCCCGTTACGCCGGCTTAGCGCGGGGCAGGGCGCTGGCCGGATCCTGAAACGTGGATTCAGCGCAAGCTGCTCAGGTAGGCAATGATGTCGTCCCGTTCTTTATCTTCAGACATGCCACCGAATGGCATCCTGTTACCGGGTACCAGCTGCTTGGGATTCTTGATAAAGGCATTGAGGTTTTCCGGCGTCCACTCAATGGCGCTTTGCTTCATCGCCTCTGAGTAAACGAAATCCGTAATGCTTCCTGCCTTGCGGCCGACGACAGCGAACAGTGACGGGCCTGTCTTGTTCTTGCCCGCCATGGCGCTGTGGCATACGGCACAATCCTGTGCATACTCGCCCGCCCCGCGTTTGGGATCGCCGGCGGCATGCGAAGCCTGGCTCCCCAGCAGCAGCGTGGTGATCGCCAGGCAGAGGAATGTCATCGAACGAACTGGCTGACGTGAATTCATGTTGGCGTTCTCTTGGGCGTTCAGAAGGCGAACCAGGCAAACAGGTAGGTGGTGTCGTTATCACCCGCCTGGTCGCTCGTTCCATCGAATTTGTTGTACATCGTGTATTGCAGGCCCAATCGCACGTTTGCCCAAGGCTCGCCCCATGAGGCTTCCTTGCAGAATGGCGTCCAGTCGGCCTGCAGGATATAGCCTGCGGAGTCCGGGGAGCCTGATGTGGTATAGAGCATGGGGT
>JAANCK010396204.1_pt1 | contig 15044 bp, 15 predicted proteins | sample 7277841 | NCBI WGS metagenome assembly JAANCK01 (sample SAMN14222788, study PRJNA588281) | permafrost metagenome | isolation source: Arctic cryosol methane SIP | place: Canada:Nunavut | collected 2015-07 | reverse complement strand
GAGGCGGGCGTGGCCCCGCCCTTGGGCGAGACCGGCGCCGATGGGATCGCCTTCGACGCCGGGCGCGTCTCCTGGATCGGCGCGGCGCGCGATGCGCCCTCGGGCGCCGCCTCGGCTCCGAGGATCGACGGGAAAGGACGCTGGCTTACGCCGGGCCTCGTCGATTGCCACACCCATCTCGTGCACGCGGGCAATCGCGCGCGGGAATTCGAGATGCGCCTCGCCGGGGCGAGCTACGAGGACATCGCCCGGGCCGGCGGCGGCATCCGGGCCACGGTGGCGGCAACCCGAAGCGCGAGCGAAGCGGCGCTCGTGGCCCAGGCGCTCCCGCGCCTCGCGGCCCTCGCGGGCGAGGGCGCCACCGTGGTGGAGATCAAGTCGGGGTACGGGCTCGACGTGGATCACGAGCTGAAGATGCTGCGCGCGGCGCGCCGTCTGGGGGAGCTCCGTCCCGTCACGGTGCGCACCACCCTCCTCGCGCTGCACGCGCTGCCCGCGGAATACGAAGGCCGCCCCGACGCCTACGTCGATTACGTGTGCGCCGAGATGATCCCGGCCGCGGCGCGATCGGGACTCGCCGACGCGGTGGACGGATTCTGCGAGCGGATCGCGTTCAGCGCGGATCAGGTGGAGCGCGCGTTCCGATGCGCGCAAGAACACGGCCTGCCGGTCAAGCTGCACGCCGAGCAGCTCTCCCATCAGGGCGGCGCCGCGCTCGCGGCCCGCTACGGCGCGCTTTCAGCCGACCACCTCGAATATCTCGACGAACCCGGCGTCGAAGCGATGGCGCGCGCCGGCACGGTCGCGGTGCTGCTCCCCGGCGCCTTCTTCCACCTGCGCGAAAAGCAGCTTCCGCCGATCGAAGCCTTGCGGCGGCACCGCGTCCCGATAACCGTCGCGACGGACAACAATCCGGGGACCTCACCTTACGCGTCGCTGCTGCTGATGATGAACATGGCGTGCACCTTGTTTCGTCTCACGCCCGAGGAGGCGCTCGCGGGCGTGACGCGCGAGGCCGCCCGCGCCCTCGGCATGTCGAAGACCCACGGCACGCTCGCCGTGGGCAAATCGGCCGACGCGGTCCTGTGGGACGTGGGGCATCCGTCGGAGCTCGCCGCGAGCTTCGGTGCCCATCGGCCCGCCGCGATATGGCGCGCGGGGCAGGCGGTGTCCGCTCTCAGGGCCGCCCCATGACGAAGGCGCTCGTATCCGCTCCGCCATTCGATTTCCGCGCCGGGAAGGCGGCCCTGCTGGTGAGCATGCCCCACGTGGGCACCGAGATACCCGAGTGCATGGCCGGACGCCTTTCCGCGGCGTGCGAGCCCCTGGGCGATACCGACTGGCACCTTCCGCGCCTCTACGACTTCGCGGCCGGCCTGGGCGCATCGGTGCTCACCGCGCGCTACACGCGCTTCGCCGTGGACCTCAACCGCCCGCCCGACGACGCGCCGCTCTACGCCACCGCGACCACGGGGCTGCACCCGGACATCCTTTTCGACGGCACCCCGGCGTTCAAGCCGGGACAGGACTTGCAGGAAGCGGAGCGCGCGGGCTTCCTCGAGCAGGTCTGGCGGCCCTACCACGGCCGCATCGCCTCCGAGCTCGAGCGCATCGTGGCCGCCCATGGATACGCGATCCTCTTCGACGCCCATTCGATCGCGAGCGAGATCCCGCGGCTATTCGAGGCCACGCTGCCGGAATTCAACCTGGGTACTGCGGACGGTGCGAGCGCCGACGCCCGGCTCACGGAGCGCCTCGCCTCGGTGCTGCGGGAGGCGCGGGAATACCGACTCGCGGTGAACGGACGCTTCACGGGCGGCTATATCACGCGCCGCTATGGGCGCCCCGATGAGCGCGTGCACGCCGTGCAGCTCGAGCTGGCACAACGCACCTACATGAACGAGAAGGCACCCTACGATTACGTGCCCGCGCGAGCCGAACGCGTGCGGCCTTTCCTCCGGGGCTTCGTCGAGGCGATGCTCGACTGGGGGCGAGGCCACGGGGCGTAGCCCCGGCGCCCCCTCACGAGCAATAGGTCTTCACGTTCTCCTGCACCCGCTGCTTGGCCGCCTCGCGCTTGGCCGGGTCCAGGGCCACCATCTCGCCCTTGTCGTTCTTGAACGTCACGTCGGCATTGCCCTCGAGCACGCGAAGCTGGTCGCGCTCGTACTTGCACCTCGCCGCGCGATCCTCCGGGGCCTTCTGGCCGTCCTTCGCCTTGTCGCCGGACGGCGCCGCGGCGGGCGCGCTCCCGGTCGCGGCTGCCGGCGCCGGAGCCGGCGCATCCCCGGATCCCGTGGAAACGTTCAGCTTCTTCGCGCCGGCATCCGGCGGCGGCGCTTCCCCGTAGTGCGTCCTGCCGTTTGCATCGACCCACTTGAAGATGTCCGCGTGCGCGCACAGCGCGACAAGCGTGGCCAGCAATGCGATCGCTCTCATGTCCACCTCCCGCACCCATGGTAGACCATCTACAGGATTTCCAGCAGCCCGGAGAGGTCGCGCAATTCGTAGTCGGGCTTCGCTGCGGGATCGATCAGGGGATCCCCGTTCCGGTTGGACCACGCGCAGCGCAGGCCCGCGAGCCGCGCGCCGAGCACGTCGTTGCCCGAGCCGGCGACGTGCAGCAGGTCCCCGTTCGCGATGCCGAGCCTGCGTTGCGCAAGGCCGTAGATCGCCGGATGGGGCTTGTAGTATCCGGCGTGGTCCGAAGCGAACACGTGGTCGATTTCCACCGCGAAGCGTCCCGCCGCCGCGCGCAGCATGTCTTCGTCGCCGTTGGAGAGCAGCCCCAACGCGTAGCCCCGCGCCTTGAGCCGCGAGAGCGTGTCTTCGGCCTCGGGCCACGGCGTGAGCGCGTCCCACGCCGCGGTCAGGCGATCGACTTCCTGAACCGAAAGCTGCAGGCGGGCCTTCGCGGCGGTGAACTCGAGCGCTCTCCTCGTCACGAGGCGAAACGGCAGCCGCCCTCCGGGCAGCGAGTTCGTGAGCTGAGCGTACTCGAGCTGCTTCGCGCGCCAGGCGCGCACGAACGCGGGCACGTCGCCCACGCTGTCCATGGCCTTCCGCACGCGCGGCACCAGGCTCGACTCGTAATCCAGGAGCGCGGTATAGACGTCGAACGTGATGAGCCGCGGAGACGCCGCCCTGCCCTCGCCCACGGCGCGCGCTAGACCTTGTAGTCGAAGTTCGGCGGCCGCTTTTCCTTGAGGGAAGCGAGTCCCTCGCGCACTTCCGGGCCGTTGAAGCTCAGCAGCTCGAGCGCCGCGGAGTTGTCGAAGATCGGCCCCGCCAGGCGCAGCCAGTTGTTGAGGGCGTACTTGCTCCAGCGGATGGGACGCTGCGCGCCCGTGGCGAGCCGCGCGGCCACCTCGAGGGATTTCCGCTCCAGCTCCTCGTCGGGCACGCAGAGCGACACGAGGCCGATGCGCTCCGCCTCCTCGCCCGACACCGGCTCGCAGGTGAGCACGTAGTACTTGGCCTTCGCCATGCCGCACAGCAGCGGCCAGATCATCGCCGCGTGGTCGCCCGCCGCGAGGCCCAGGCGTGTGTGCCCGTCAATGAGCTTTGCGGTCTTCGCGGCGATGGACACGTCGGCCATCAATGCGGCGGCGAGCCCGGCGCCCACCGCGGGTCCGTGGATCGCGGAAACCACGGGCTTGGAGCAGTTGATGATGTTGTAGCAGAGCTCCCGGAATTCCCGCAGCGCTTCGGCCTGCCGGTTGTAGTCCTGGGTGAGCTTTTCCACCATGCCGAAATCCCCGCCCGCGCAGAACGCCTTGCCCGCGCCGCGGATGATGGCCACGTTGGTGTCCGGGTCGCGGTCCACGTCCAGCCACACGCGCGTCAACTCCCCGTGGGCTTCCCAGGGAAGGGAGTTCAGCTTCTCCGGGCGATTGATGGTGATGCGCAGGACCCGGTCGGAAGGGCGGTCGAAGGCCAGGTACTGGTAGGAAGCGAAGTAGTCGTTCATGGAATCGTCCGTCGATGGAATTGCGGGAGGATAGTCGGCACGCTCGAAAGCGCGGCCGGCAACGGCGCGAGGCTCAGTGCTGCATGCCCCACTTGCGCACCGTGGCCTTCTCGAGGGTGGCGAAGACCACGTTCTCGATCACGAAGCCGATGGCGATCACCGCGAGCAGGCCCGCGAACACCGAAGGGATCTCGAGCTCGTTCTTGTTCTCGTAGATGAACCACCCGAGGCCGCCGGAGCCGGAGCTCACGCCGAAGACCAGTTCCGCGGCGATCAGCGTGCGCCATGCGAACGCCCAGCCGATCTTCAATCCCGCGAGGATGCTGGGGAATGCCGCCGGGATGAGGATCTTCGCCACGTAGCGGAAGCCCGTGAGCCCGTAGTTGCGCCCGACCATGCGCAGCGTGTTCGAGACGGAGAGGAAGCCCGAGTGGGTCGCGAGCGCCACCGCCCAGAGCACCGAGTGCACGAGGACGAAGACGATGCTCCCGGTCCCCAGCCCGAACCAGATGAGTGCGAGCGGCAGCAGCGCGATCGCGGGGAGCGGATTGAACATCGAGGTGAGCGTCTCCAGCAGGTCGGTGCCGATCCGGGTGGTGATCGCGGTGGTGGCGAGGAGCGCGGCGAGCGCCACCCCGATGGAGTAGCCGATGAGCAGCACCTTGAGGGAGACCGCCATGCGGCTCGCCATCTCCCCGCTCGCGACCGCGTCCCACAGCGCCTTCATGGTCGCGCCGAACGTGGGAAACAGGAGCTCGTTGCCCAGGTACAGGCCGTACGCTTCCCACACGATGCCCAGCAGCACCAGCAGGAAGAGCTTGCGCGCCCACGCCTGCCCGTAGAGGCGCTCCCACGCTCCGAGGGGCTTCTGGACCACCCCGGTCGCCTTGCCCACCACCGATCGACGAATGAACTCGTTGCGCTCCAGGGCCATGTCAGCCACCGATGGCTTCCTCGACCTCGTCCTCGAACAGCATCTCGTGGATGCGCCGGCTCAGGGTCTTGCCGGTGGTCGGGTCCGGCTCGTCCTGGCCGTTGCTGTTGAGCTCCGCCTTCACCTGCCCGGGGTGCGGGGAGAGCAGCAGGATCCGGTTGCCGATGGTGACCGCCTCGGGAATCGAGTGGGTCACGAAGAGCACCGTGAAGCGCGTGCCCTCCCAGAGCTGGAGGAGCTCGTCCTGCATCTTGCGCCGGGTGAGCGCATCGAGGGCCGCGAAGGGCTCGTCCATCAGCAGGATGTCGGGCTCCATCGCCATGCCGCGGGCAATGGCCACGCGCTGCTTCATGCCCCCGGAGAGCGTGTGCGGGTAGCTGTCGGCGAACGAGGTGAGGTTCACCTTCTCGATGTAGTGCATCGCGCGATCGACCGCTTCCCGGCCCGCGAGCCGCCGGCTCGCCTTGAGGGCGAAGACCACGTTTTCCTTCACGGTCTTCCAGGGCAGGAGCTGGTCGAATTCCTGGAACACCATCACGCGATCGGGCCCGGCGCGATCGACGACGCGGCCCTTCAGCCGGATCTCGCCCTCCACCGGGCGCAGGTACCAGCCCACGGCCTTGAGCAGCGTGGACTTGCCGCAGCCCGACGGTCCCAGCAGCACGAAGCGGTCCGAGCGGTGCACCTGGAAATCGACCCGGAACGTGGCCGTCACCAGGTGCTCCTGGGTCTTGTATTGCAGCGTCACGCCGCGCACGTCGAGCAGGACGTCGTCCATGGCCGCCTCAGCTCCCCGGCAGGTTTTGCGCCGTGGCGAAGAACAGGTCCTTCCACGACGCGGGCGCGTGCTTGATGCGCCCGATGCGGTGCAGGAACACGGCCACGGGATAGGTCGCGCTGGGCGCCAGGCGGAAGGCGATCTTCGGGTTGTCGAGCATCGACACCATGTCGTCCACGGAGGTCTTCTCGTGGGTGACCTTGAGGTAGATCTCCGCGGCCTTGCGGTGGTCGCTCTTGATGAGCTCCATCGCGTCTCCCATCGCCTCCACCACGCTGCGGGTGACGGCCGGGTTCTCGTCCACGAACTTCGTGGTCGCGTAGAGCAGGATCAGGGTCGCGGGCCCGCCGTAGACGTCGTAGCTGTCCAGGACTGGCCTGATCGCCGGATTGCGCAGCTCCATGAAATCGTACGGGGCGGCCGTAAAGTGCGCGGTGATCTCGCTCTGTCCCGAGAGCATCGCCGTCGCCCCGTCCGGGTGGCGCATGGAGACGGTGAGCTTGTCGAGGCGCTCGAAGTTCGCGTCCCCCCATTTCTTCGCCGCGGCCATCTGCAGCGTGACCGCCTGCATGGAGGTCTTCACCGCGGGCAGCGCGATGCGGTCCTTGTCGGTGAAGTCCGCGATGGACTTTACCGCCGGGTTGCGGGTGGTGAGCGTCATCGGCACGTCGCTCACCGCGGCCACCGCCTTCACGTCGCCCTTGCCGCCCTGGGTCTTGTCCCACAGCACGATGAGCGGTCCCACGCCGCCGGCGGAGAAGTCGACCGCGTGGGAGAGGAGCGCGTCGTTCACGCTGGCCCCTCCCGAGAGCTGCGCCCAGGTGACCTTGAGGTCCGGGATGCCGTTGGCCTTCGCGCGTTTCTCCACCAGCTTCTGGTCTTCCATCACGACCAGCGGCAGGTAGTGGATGCCGAACTGGCGCACGATGCGCACCTCGTTCGTCTCCGCCGCGGCGGGGACGGAAATCGTTGCCCCCAGGATCGCGGCGCCCGCGCACAGGAGCGCCCGGATTGCGTTCTTGCATTTCATCTTCACTATCCTCCAGTCGGTGGCCGTCGGCGGCTTGGTCGCCGTCTTGGTCTGTCTACTTCGGTGGGCGGAATTTTGGCTTGCGCTTTTCCCTGAATGCCTTCACTCCTTCGTCGCGCTCGCCGCTCGCAATGGCCAGCGCGAAAAGCTTGTTCTCGTAGTCCAGGCCCGCGGCCAGGTCCAGGTCGGCGCTGCGCAGCACCGCGTCGCGCGCGGCCATGAGGGACACCGCGCCCTTGGACTGCCACTTGCGGCAGATTTCCGTCGCCGCGGCCATGAGCTCCCCGGCGGGACACACGCGGTTCACGAGGCCGATGCGCCACGCCTCCTCGGCGCCGATCGGTTCGCCCAGGGTCACGAGCTCCATCGCCCGCCCCATGCCCACGAGGCGGCCCAGGCGCTGGGTGCCGCCGCTGCCGGGAATGACGCCCAGGTTGATTTCCGGCAGCCCCAGCAGGGCATTGTCCGCCGCGATGCGCAGCGTGCAGGCGAGCGCCAGCTCGAGGCCCGCGCCCAGGCAGTAGCCGTTGATCGCCGCCACCGTCGGAAGCCGCATCGACTCGATGAGGCGCGGCAGCTCGCGGCGAAGCTGTGCGCGCGTCGAAAGCTCGCCTTCCACGGTACGCTCGGCGACTTCATTGATGTCCGCGCCCGCGGAAAACGCCTTGTCGCCGTCTCCGGTGACGATGACGGCGTCGGCCTGCCCGCCCTCCTCCAGGGATCGCAGCGCGAGCACGCACTGCTCGCGCATCACGAGGCTCATCGCGTTGCGCCGCGCGGGATCGCAAAGCCGAACGACCGCGATGCGCTCCTCGATGGAGACCACCACCCGCGGCGCGCCTTCCCGTTGCTCAGCCACGGGAGGCCTCCCCGAGCAGGGACTTCACCGTCTTGCCCCCCGCGTTCTTCGGCAGGGAGGCAAGCAGCTCGATGCTGCGCGGCTTCTTGTACTCGGCGATGTGCGCGGCGCAATGGCGCTGCACATCCTCGAGGTCCAGCCGCTCGCCTTCGCGCACGACGAGATACGCCTTGACGCTCTGGCCCCACTTGGGATCGGCCACGCCCACCACCGCGGCGTCGAGCACCGAGGGATGCAGCATCAGGACCTGCTCGATCTCGGCCGGGTAGATGTTGACCCCGCCGCTGATCACCACGTCGCTCAACCGGCTCACGAGGTGCAGGAAGCCCTCCTCGTCGAGGAATCCCAGGTCGCCGGTGTGGAACCAGCGCCCCGTGAAGGCGCGCGCGGTGTCGTCGGGACGGTCTCGGTACGCCGTCATCGCCGAGGGGTTGTCGCACCAGACTTCCCCCACCACGCCCAGGGCGCATGGCCGCCCTTCGTCGTCGGCGATCATCAGCTCGACGTTGCGGAAGGCCTGGCCCACGGAATCGGGCTTGCGCAGCTGGTCCACGGGGCGCAGCACCGTCATGCTGTTGGACTCCGTGGAGCCGTAGTAGTCGTAGAGCTGGGTGGTCACCTTCTCGAGCACGCGCTTCTTGGTGGCGACCGGCAGCGGGGAGCCGCAGGTCACAAGGCGCTTGAGGGAGCGAAAATCCGCGCTCGCACCGTCCTGGTCGATCGCCTCCACGATCATGGTGAGCATCGTGGGCACCGTGAGCGCGGAGCTCACGCGCTCGCCGCCCACGATCGCGATGAACGCCTGGGGGTCGAAGTGGGGAAGGATGCGCACCGTGGCGCCCGCGTAGAGGTGCATCAGCGTGAAAGTGAGGCCGGCCGAGTGCACCTGGGGCATCGTGCCGAGGTACAGGTCGCTCTCGTCCAGGCCGTATTGGATGGCGGCGTTCAGCACCCAGACCATGCGGGCGCGATGGGTCGCGAGCGCGCCCTTGGGCTCGCCCGTGGTCCCCGAGGTGAACATGAGGCTGAAGAAATCGCTCTCCGCCACGGGCGGAAGCGCGTCGGGCTCCTGCGCGAGGAGCGAGCCCAGGGCGATGGCGCCCTCCGGCGTGTCGCGCTCGGCGTCCACCCGCACCATCGCGATGCCCGACTGGCCCAGCGTGTCGGCGGCCTTGCGCACCGTGGGTTCGAGGAGCGCGTTCGTGAAGACCGCGCGCGGTCGCGCCTGGCGCAGGATCGCCTGCACCTCGAACGACTTGTAGCGGGGATTGATGGGCGAGAAGATGGCACCCGACCGCGCCACGGCGAGCACCACCACCACGTAGTCGATGCAATTGGGCAGGTAGGCGCACACCACCTCGCCGCGGCGCACTCCGAGCCGCACGAGGGCGCTGGCGAGCGTTTCGGCCTGGCGATCGAGCTCGCCGTACGTGACGGCCCGCTCGCCGTCGTAGAGCGCGCGCTTGCCGGGCTCGATGCGCGCGAAGTGCCGGGTCACCGCACCCACGGTGAGCTCGGTTCCCACGGTGCCCACCACGGGGCGCATCTCGCTCACGGCAAATCCTCGGTGGCGAGCAGGCCCTTCAACTTCTGCATGCCTTCGCGCAGGGGTATGTCCACGGGGCAGACCGCGCTGCAGTTGCCCAGCCCGTGGCAGCGCAGCGCACCCGACTCGTGGGCCACCGTGGCAAGCCGCGACCTGCCGGGCGCATCGCGCTCGTCCAGGCTCAGCATGAAGATGCGGTTCATCGCGGCCGGCCCCAGGTAGCCCGGGCGCGTCGCGGACCATTCGCACGCCGAATAGCACGCGCCGCACGTGAGGCAGCCGTTCTGCGCCTCGATCGCCGCGCGATGGGGCGCGCCCGGGGGCATGGTGCGCAGCGTCTTGCGATCCGGCTCCTTTGCGCGCATCGCGGCATCGGAGCGCTTGAACGTGTCGAAGAAGGGCGCCATGTCGCACATGAGGTCGCGCAGCACCGGCAGCGCGCGCAGCGGCGATACGCGCACGTGGTCGGTGCCCAGGGTGCCGATGGCGGTCTGGCACGCGAGGGCCTCCTTGCCGTTCACCACGACGGCGCACGAGCCGCACATGCCCGCGCGGCACGAGTACCGGAAGCCCAGGGTGGGATCGAGGTGGTGGCGCACGTAGAGGAGCGCGTCCAGCACCCGGCTCGTGGCCGAGGGCACGGGCACGTCGAAGCGCGAGGCGGCCCCGGCGGTGGAGCGGGAGACTTCCAGGGTGATGCGGGTGGGCTTGCTCTCGTTCATCGGATCCCCGCAGGGAGGAATGCCGCGAGGGCCGCGAGGCCGTACGCGAAGGTCGCGGCGAGCGCGAAAAGCGAGGCGCGGGTGATCCATCCCGCGGCGGGAGAGCTGCGCGCGTAGTCCTGCAGCATGCTGCGCAGGCCGAGGAAGCCATGGGCGCTCACGGCGGCGAGCAGCAGCACGTCCAGGCCCAGGATCACCCCGCCCTTCACGCGCGCCGACACTTCCGCGAAGGTGGATGCGTCGACGCCGAAGAAGAAGTACTGGAGCACCAGGTGCGCGAGCACCAGCGGGAAGGCCGCGAGCGCGGTGTAGCGCTGCCAGCGCCAGAGCCTCAGGTCGGACAGGATCGCGCGCATCGTCCGGCTCCTATCGCGCCACGGCCAGGGCCGCGGCCACCGCCCAGATGCCCAGGGTCGTGGCGACCGTGGTGCGCGCGAACGCGTTGCCGCCCGGGCGCAGCCAGCCGCGCTCCGCGGCGATGATGTGCAGCCCGTTCAGGCCGTGGAACGCGACGCATCCGAAGATCGCCAGCTCCACCGCCCTGAACACCGGGTGGCGCAACGCCGCCATCACCGCCGAAAACGCCTCGGGGCCGGCCACGAGCGCGGTGGAAATGGTGAGCACGTGGGCCACGAAGTACACGAGCAGCGCCGTGCCGGTGACGCGGTGCAGGATGAACATCCAGTTGCGCGCCGAATAGATTCTCCACATGGGCTTCAGATCTCGCTGGTGAAGGCCGGGGCGACGGCCTTCGCCTTGTCGCCGGGAATGACCGTGTCGCCCTGGAGGTCCTCGGGGCGGCGGCGGGTGAACTTCACCGGCCGGCGCGCGGCCGCGATGGAACCGTCGGGCGCGCGGGACAGGAAAGTGTTGAAGAGGCCGTCGGCCGAGGTCTCGGGAAAATCCTCCCGGTAGTGGCTCCCGCGGCTTTCCTTGCGCAGCAGCGCCGAGGCCTGGATCAATCGCGCCACGCCCACCAGGTTCTCGAGGTTGATCCTCTCGTGCAGGGCCGCGTTGCCCGCGCGATCGGCGGGAATGCCCACGCCGCCCAGCGCTTCCTCGATGCGATCGAGCTCGCTCGCGGCCACGCCCAGGGATTCGGCGCTGCGGATGATGCCGAGGCGGTCCCAGGCGACCGCACCCAGGTCGCGGCGCAGCGTGAACGGGTTGGCATCGCCGGCGCGCGCTTCGAGCCGTGCGGCGATCCGTGCGGATTCCGCCGCCGAAGGCGCGGCGGCCGCACTTTCCGGCAAATGGCGCACCATCGCGTCCCCCGCCACGGCGCCGAACACGATCGACTCCGCCACGCCGTTGCCGCCGAGGCGATTGGCCCCGTGCACGCCGCCCGCGTCCTCGCCCGCGGCGTAGAGTCCCGGAATCGTCGTGCGGCATTCGGTGTCGATGCGCATGCCGCCCATCTGGAAGTGCGCCGTGGGCGTGACGGGGATCGGCTCCGTCGCCATGTCGTAGCCGATCGACAGGCAGCGCTTGTACATGCCCGGAGAGGACTTCAACAGGAACTCCTTGCCCAGGTGGCGCACGTCCAGCAGCACGCCGCCCTGGGGCGTGCCGCGTCCCGCGCGAATCTCCATGTAGCCGCTGCGGGAGACGCGATCCCGGGTCGAGCGTTCCATCTTCGCCGGGTCGTAGCGCGCCATGTAGCGCTCGCCCTGCGCGTTGAGCAGGTGTCCTCCCGCGCCCCGCAGGCCTTCCTCGAGCACCACGCCGGTCATGACCGAGTCACCCGCGATGAGGCCCGTGGGATGGAACTGCATCATCTCCATGTCGACGAACTCGGCGCCGGCGCGAAATCCCATGGCGAGCCCGTCGCCGCTCTTCTCGAGGGACGCGGGCGTGATGCGATAGAGCGGCGCGGCACCCCCCGTGGCGAGCAGCACCGCGCGCGCGGCCATGCGCACCAGCTCCCCGGCGTGGGCTTCCAGCAGCAGCGCTCCGCAGACCCGCTCGTGCCGCTCGTCGAAGAGCAGGTCCACGCCCCGCACCTCGTTCATCACGCGGATGTCGCGCACCATCACCTGCTCCGAGAGCCGGCTCATGAGCTCGATGCCGGTGAGATCGGCGCGGTGCACCGTGCGGTTGAACGACTGCCCCGCGAGCGCCCGCTGGTGGATGGTGCCGTCGGCATTCCGGTCGAAGTAGCAGCCGAAACGGTTCTCCAGCTCGATGATGCGATCGGGCGCCTGGGTGACCAGCGTCCACGCGAGCTCCTGGTCGTTGATGAGTCCGCCGCCCCGCAGCGTGTCGTCGAAGTGCTGGTCGAAGGAATCGTCCGGGTGCAGCACGACGTTGTAGCCGCCCTGCACCATGCGCGTGCAGCCGCTCTTGCCGAAGAGGCCCTTGCTCGCCACCACGATCTTGAGCGCCGGATCGGCGTCCCGGGCGCGGATCGCCGCGTAGAGGGCCGCGCCGCCGCCGCCGAGGATCAGGATGTCGCAGGCCTCATGCCGCACGGGCCGCGCTTCCGGTTCTCGCCAGCATGTAGCCCATGGATGCCGAGATCGCCCCGGCGGCCGCCAGCACGAGCGGGATCACGCGCTCCACGGCGCGGGTGTCCATGCGGAACGCCGGGATCGCGAGTCCGCACGCCGCCACGACATGGCCCGTGTGGTCGCGCACCGGGGCCGCGAGGCCGCCCATCTCGGTGTGGTTCTCGGCCAGCGTCACCGCGTAGCCGCATGCGCGCACCTCGGCCAGGCGCTCGCGGATCTTCTTGCGGTCGGTGACGGTCTTGGGCGTGCGCCGCTCGAGCGTCTGCGCGAGCACGCGCTCGGCCATCTCCTCGTCGAAGGCGATCATGGCCCGTCCCGTGGCCGTGCACCACGAGGGATTCATCTGGCCCAGCCGCGTCTGCACCCGGATCGAGCGCGGGCTTTCCACCTTCGAGACGTAGACCACGCCGCCGGAAGGATCGAGCACCGCGAGGTGCACCGTCTCGCCGGTGTCGACCATGAGCTTGTCGAGGACGGGAAGCGCATGCTTCACGAGGTCCAGGTCGCGCAGCGCGTTGGCGCCGATCCTCCAGGCCTTCAACGTGAGCCCGTAGCGTCCCGTCTGCGGATCGCGCTTCGCGAATCCGGTGTTCACCAGCGTGGAGAGCATGCGGTGCACCGTGCCCTTCGGCCGGCCCGTGGCCTCCACCACCGCGCTCAGCGCGATCGGGCCCTGGGCGTTGCCGAGCACCTCGAGCATCTCGAGGGTGCCGGCGGCCGATGCGATGATCTGGTTGCGGGTGAGCGCGGCCATCGAAGAGGGGGTCTGCAATGCAGAATGCGGTTGCGTAGGCCTGCTACCGTAAACGTTCCCTCGGCAGGCTGTCAACCCGGAAAGCGCCTTTCACGGCGCTTTCCGCCCATGGTTCTGCATGGAGGAACCGCAGGAAAGGGGCCCGGAAGCCCCGCGCGTCAGTCGTTCACCTTGATGTGCGCCTGCTGGATCACGCTGGCCGCCGACTGGATCTCCTCGCGGATGAACTTGTCGAGCTGCTCGGGCGTTCCCCCCGTGGGCTCGGCGCCTTGCGCGGCCAACGCGTGCACGATGTCGGGCATCGCGAGCGCGTCGTTCACCGCCTTGTTGAGCCGCGCGATCACGGGAGCGGGCGTGCCCTTCGGCGCGATGAGGGCGATCCAGAACACCTGGTTGAAGCCGGGATAGCCCTGCTCCGCCACCGTGGGCACGTCGGGAAGCTGCGAGGAGCGCTTCGGGCTCGTGACCGCGAGCGCGCGCATCTGGCCCGACTTCACGAACTGGACGATCGCGGGCAGCCCGGCGATCACCATCGGGACGTGGTTGCCCAGCGCGTCGGTGACCGCGGGCCCGCCGCCCTTGTAGGCGATCTGGCGGATCTTCACGCCCGCGACGAGCTTGAGCATCTCGCCCGAGAGGTGCTGCGACGAACCCACCCCCGCATGTCCGTAGGCGATGGCGTCGGGATCGGCCTTCGCGGCCTGGATCAGGTCCTTCAGCGTGTGCATCGGCTGAGACGGGTGCACCGCCACCACGTTCGGCATGGAGGCCACGCCCACCACGGAGACGAAGTCCTTCAGCTGGTCGAACGGCAGCTTCTTGTAGAGGCTCACGTTGACCGCGTTGCCGTTGCTGGCGGCGAGCAGCGTGTAGCCGTCGGGCGCCGATTGCGCGACCGCCTGGGTCCCGATGATGGCGTTGGCCCCGGCGCGGTTCTCCACGATCACCGTCTGGCCCAGGAGCTGCGTCAATTTCGCGGCGAGGATGCGCGCCACCACGTCGGTGCTGCCTCCGGGTCCGTAGGGAACGATGATGCGCACGGGCTTGGTGGGGAAGCCGCCTTCGGGCGCCTGCGCGAGGGCGGTGGCGCCCAGCACGAGGGACGCGAAGACGAGAGACAGACTCCTGAGCGTTCTAATCATGGGAAACCTCCTGGATGGAATGGCTTGTCGTACGCGATGCAGGCTGCGCGGCCGCGTTCTCCCCGGCGATCCTGCCGCTCACGAAGCATTCGGCCAGGTTGCCTCCGGAGAGATAGAGGAAGCCCCAGATGCTTCCCAATTCTCCCGCGACATGGAGATGGGCAATGGGCTCGCCGAAAGGGTTGAGGACTCTTTGCTCGACGTCGTGCACCAATCCGCCCTGGGTGTTGGAGACCACGGGCCACACTTCGCCGAAATAGTACGGAGCTTTCGCGACCGGCCTGCGGGTGGGCGCCGGGCGGCCGAAGCCATCGTCGGCGCCGGAAGCGCACAGGGCGTTCCAGCGCTCGAGCGTCTCCCGCAGAACGGGCTCGGCCACTTCCATGCGCCGCGCGAGCTCCGGGATCGAATCGGCGCGCTTCAGGATCCCCAGCTCCACCTCGCGCAGGTTGTCCTCGCTCCAGTCGTAGGGGGCGATCTCGTGATCGTTCACGAACGACTTCGCCACGGGATACATCCGGCGGCCCTCGTCGTCGAAGAGCATGTACGCCGGCAGCGCGGGAAAGCCCGTGGTCGTGGGGTCGTAGCGGTCGAGGGGACGGTGCCCGGTGTCGTGGCCGTAGGGCTCGTATTCGTTCATGAACCGCCGGCCGTTGCGGTCGACGAGGATCCACGACATCACCACCGCCGGATCGAGGACTCCGCCCGGGGTCCAGTCGGGAAGCTTCTTGCTGCGGATGCCGAAGACGTAGCGCGGGTCGGTGTGACGGAACCCATAGCTGCCGTGGAAGTGCCACAT
>JAANCK010162287.1_pt1 | contig 15094 bp, 12 predicted proteins | sample 7277841 | NCBI WGS metagenome assembly JAANCK01 (sample SAMN14222788, study PRJNA588281) | permafrost metagenome | isolation source: Arctic cryosol methane SIP | place: Canada:Nunavut | collected 2015-07 | reverse complement strand
GATGATCACCACCACCTACTCAAAATACGCCGAACTGCAGATCAACCTGCCCACTGCCGACGCGCAGAAGCAGCTGGAGCGGCCCAACGAGATCAACATCTCGGTCAGCGCGAACGGCCAGTACACCATCAACCGCAGGCCGGTGACCTTCCATGACGTTAACGGCTTTTCAGACGATATGCGCCGCGCCGCGGGAGAGCTCAAGGACCCGGTGGTGGTGATCAGCGCCGATGCCAACGCCACCCACCAGTCGGTGATCTACGTCATGGAAGCGTCGCGGCTGGCCGGATTCGGCCATATCTCCTTCGCCACGCAGACCCAGACCAAATAAGCGTCCGCAGCGGCGCGCGCCGGGGAGTGTTTCTTTGGCAGCTAACTTTCCGGAAAAGCACTGGTATCGCCTGAGTGCGCTGTCGCTCGCCCTGTGGCCGGCCAGCCTGCTGTTTCGCCTGCTGCTGGAATTGCGCCGCCTCGGCTATCGCAGCGGCGTGCTGCGCGCGCTGCGCCTGCCGGTGCCGGTGATCGTGGTCGGTAACCTCGTGGCGGGCGGCACCGGCAAGACGCCGCTGGTGCTGTGGCTGGCGGCAATGCTGAAGCGCCACGGTCGCAGGCCCGGCATCGTCAGCCGCGGCTATCGCGGCAGCGCGACCGGGCCGATGGAGGTGGCCGCCGACAGCCCGGTCGACAGCGTCGGTGACGAACCGCTGCTGCTGGCGCGCGCGGGCGGCTGCCCGGTGTGGATAGGGCGGAATCGCTTTGCGGCGGCAGCGGGCCTGCTCGGCGCGCATCCGGACTGCGATCTGCTGATACTCGACGACGGGCTGCAGCACTACGCCCTGGCGCGCGACATCGAGATCGCGGTGGAAGACGGGCGCGGCGCAGGCAACGGGTTGCTGCTGCCGGCCGGGCCGCTGCGCGAGCCGGCATCGCGCCGGGTCGATGCCTGGGTGGTCAACTCGGCGCCGGCGCGCGCGCACGGACCTTCCTTCCGCATGGACCTGCGCGGCGAACAATTTCGCCGTGTCGCCGCGCCGCACGACGGCGTGCCGGCGTCGGCGTTTGCGCGAAAGAAACTGCATGCCATCGCCGGCATCGGCAATCCGAAACGATTTTTCGATCAGCTGGCGCGCCTGGGCCTGGAGAGCGTGAATCACGCGTTTCCCGATCATCACGCCTATCGCGCCGGCGAGCTCGCTTTCGGCGACTGCGATGCGCTGCTTATGACCGCGAAGGATGCGGTAAAATGCGAGGCGTTTGCGCAGCAGCACTGGTATGCGCTGCAGGTCGAGGCCGAGCTGGCCCCGGCGTTTTCCGATTTCATTCTGGCGAAACTAAATGGACTCAAGACTGCTTGATATCCTCGTATGCCCGATCTGCAAGGGGCCCTTGCTCTATCGCAAAGCCGAACAGGAGCTCGTGTGCAAGGCCGACCGGCTCGCGTTCAGTATCCGCGACGGCATACCGGTAATGCTGGAAGACGAGGCGCGCAAGCTCGATCCCGCTGAAGAAATCAAGTAGTGCTGCCGTTGTCGGCGTGCTAGCCGCGCCCAACGCGCGCGGCGCCGGCGCCGCACCGGCCAGGCGCGTCGCCTTTTCCGCTCCCACGTGATCACCCTACGCCAACTTACGCTCGCGCGCGGCAGCAAGCTGCTGCTCGAAGGCGTCGACCTGACTTTGCACGCGGGGCAGAAGATCGGCGTGGTCGGCGCGAACGGCTGCGGCAAGTCCAGCCTGTTCGCATTGCTGCTGGGCGAATTGCACCAGGAAGCGGGCGATCTGGAACTGCCCGGGCGCCTGACTGTCGCCCACGTGGCGCAGGATATTCCCGCCGGCGCGCAAGCCGCGATCGAGTATGTCATCGACGGCGATGCGCCGCTGCGCGCGCTGGAACAAAGACTCGCCCGTGCGCACGAACACGATGACGGCGAGGCGCTCGCGGGGCTGTACGAAGCGTACGAGCATGCCGGCGGCTATGCCGCGCGCAGTCGCGCCGCCAGCCTGATGCACGGGCTGGGCTTCGACGCGGGTGAGCAGGAGCAGGCGGTGGACGCATTCTCCGGCGGATGGCGCATGCGCCTGAAGCTGGCGCGCGCGCTCATGTGCCGCTCGGACCTGCTGCTGCTGGACGAACCCACCAACCACCTCGATCTCGATGCGGTGATCTGGCTCGAACAATGGCTGCGCGACTATGCGGGCACTTTGCTCGCAATATCGCACGACCGGGACTTCCTCGATGGCACCGTCGGCCATGTGCTCGCGATCGAGCAGCGCCGCGTCAAGCTCTACACCGGCAACTACTCGGCATTCGAGGAGCAGCGTGCGATGCAGCTGGCGCAGCAGCAGGCGGCGTTCCAGAAGCAGCAGCGCGAAATCGCGCATCTGCACTCCTACGTCGAGCGCTTTCGCGCCAAGGCGACCAAGGCGCGCCAGGCGCAGAGCCGGCTGAAGGCCCTGGCGCGCATGGAGATCATTTCACCGGCGCACGTGGATACGCCGTTCGATTTCCGCATGCGCGAGCCGCTGGCCGGTCCTGATCCCCTGCTGGTGCTCGACGATGCAGCTGCCGGCTATGACGGACGCGCAGTTCTGTCCGGCGTTCGGCTCAACATCGCGGCGGGCGCGCGCATCGGGCTGCTCGGGCGCAACGGCGCGGGCAAGTCGACGCTGATCAAGCTGCTCGCTGGCGAACTCCCGCCGCTTGCGGGCACGCGCCAGGAGGGCAAGGGCCTCGCCGTCGGCTATTTCGCCCAGCATCAGATAGAAGTGCTGCGGCTGGACGAATCGCCACTGCAGCACATGCTGCGCCTGGACTCGCGCACGCGCGAACAGGAACTGCGCGATTTCCTCGGCGGCTTCGATTTTCGCGGCAACATGGCGCTCGAACCGATTGCGCCGTTTTCCGGCGGCGAGAAGGCGCGCCTCGCGCTGGCGCTGCTGGTGTGGCAGCGGCCCAACTTGCTGCTGCTGGACGAGCCGACCAATCACCTCGACCTGGAAATGCGCCATGCGCTCACGCTCGCCCTGCAGGAGTACGAGGGCGCGATCGTGCTGGTGTCGCACGACCGCCACCTGCTGCGCACGACGGCCGACAGTCTGTGGCTGGTGGCCGAAGGCGGGGTGCATCCCTTCGATGGCGATCTGGACGACTACCGCGACTGGCTGCGCCAGCGCGAGGCGGGCGCCAGCGCAGCCGCGCCGGCGGGCGCGACGCGCAAGCAACAAAAGCGCGAGCAGGCCGAGGCGCGCAACCGCCGCTACGCGCAAAAGCGTCCGCTGCAAAACCGGATCGCCAAGCTGGAGGAGCGCATCGCGCGGCTGGAGCGCGAGCGCGCGCTGCTGGGCAAATGGCTGGCCGACCCGGAAAGCTACGCCGATGCGAACAAGTTCAAGGCCGAGCTCGTGCGCGAAGGCAAGCTCGCCGCGGAGCTGGGCAAGGCCGAAGAAGAATGGCTGGCGGTGCAGGCCGAGCTGGAGACGCTGGGCGATTAGTTGACGGTTTTTGGCGCGTCCGCATCAGATATCAATCCCAGCGCCGGCAGCTCCAGCACCATGTCCCAGTCGGACTTGGCCACGGCGTCGCGCAGCAGTTTGCACAGCGAGTGCAGCAGGATGTTGTCCAGCGTCAGGTGTATGCCCTGGCCCTGCTGCGGCAGCAGCGCCAGCACCGGATTGCCGCTTTCGTCGGTGTTCGTCTGAATATGCACTACCAGGATCGGTTCCGCGCCTAGCGGCATCTCCCGCGGCGCTTCCTCGAAAGCGTCGGCAAAATTGGCGCGCACCAGCGCCTGCTCGTGCTGCAGGCCGACGAGGGCGTCGCGCGCCTGCGGATTGCCTTGCCGCGCGACTTCGGGCGCGGCGCGCAGCATCTGCAGCAGCAGCGGCCACAGCAGGCGCAGCGCGCGCCGCGTCAGCCACAGGCGCACTTCGAGCCGGCTGTCGGTGCTCAGGCGCAGCAGCAGCCGGTCGTGTTCGGGGACGAAGTCGAGTTTGAGCTGGTGCAGGCGCATGCGTGAAAGTCTGTCTTATTGGTGCAATTGTTCAGTTGCCGTGGCGCCCGAGGGCCCAGGCGACGTGTTCGCGCACCAGCGGCGAGGCATCCTGCGCGCGCGATTTCAGCGCTTCGACGACGGCGGCGCCGCTCGGCGCGTTGCCCAGGCCCACGGCGAGATTGCGCGACCAGCGCTCAAAACCGATGCGCAGGATGGCGCTGCCCGCCATGCGCACTCGGAATGCGTTCTCGTCCCAGGCAAACAGCTCGGCCAGTTGCACGTCGTCCAGACCGTGGCGCACGCGGAAATCGGCTTCGTCGCTGGTGCGGGCGTAGCGATTCCAGGGGCAGGCAAGCTGGCAGTCGTCGCAGCCGTAGACGCGGTTGCCGATCAGCGGGCGCAGCTCCAGCGGAATCGAACCTTTCAACTCGATGGTGAGATAGGAAATGCAGCGCCTCGCATCGAGCCGGTAGGGCGCGACGATGGCGCCGGTGGGGCAGATGTCCAGGCATTTGCGGCAGCTGCCGCAGTGCCCGCTGACCGGGGCATCGACCGGCAGCGGCAGATCGGTGTAGATCTCGCCGAGGAAAAAATACGAGCCGGCATCGCGCGACAGCAGCAGCGTGTGTTTGCCGCGCCAGCCCAGGCCGCTCTTGGCGGCCAGCTCCACCTCCATCACCGGCGCCGAGTCGGTATACACGCGGTAGCCGAAAGCGCCGGTATTGCGCTCGATGCGCCGGCACAGCTGCTCAAGCCGGCGGCGCAGCAGCTTGTGGTAGTCGCGTCCGGTGGCGTAGCGCGCGATATAGGCCTTTTCGCCTGCCCGGATCACCGGCCAGCTCGCAGCCGCCGGCGGCAGGTAGTCCATGCGCGCGCTGATTACGCGTACGGTGCCGGGCCGCAGTTCTGCCGGACGCGCGCGTTTCGCACCATGCCTTGCCATATAATCCATCTCGCCGTGGTAAGCGGCGGCGAGCCAGCGCGCGAGGCCGGTCTCAGCGGCGCCGAGATCGGTGTCGGCGATGCCCACCGACTGGAAACCGAGCTCGCGCCCCCATGCTTTGATTGCGGCAGCGAGCGCGGCGTAATCGCAATTCCTTGCTGTTTCGGACATGGCTCATCATAACCACAGCGCAGTCAGAATGCATTTGCCCGACGAAGCCGCGACGCTCGCGCTGGGTGTGCGGCTCGCGCGCGCGATCGCGCCGGGCCTGTCCCTATACCTGCATGGCGACCTCGGCAGCGGCAAGACCACATTCGCGCGCGGCCTGCTGCGCGGCCTCGGTTATGCCGGCCGGGTAAAAAGCCCGACTTACACCTTGGTTGAACTTTATCCGGTTTCTAGGTTAAACTTGTACCACTTTGATTTTTATCGCTTCAAGGACCCGAAGGAGTGGCGTGATGCGGGCTTCAGCGAATACTTCAACGACGCTTCCGTCTGCCTGGTCGAGTGGCCGGAAAAGGCGGCGGGCCTGCTGCCTCCCGCCGATCTCGACATCGCGTTCGAGTTCGCCGGCGACGGGCGTGACCTGAGCATCGGCGCCGGAACCGAAAGTGGCCAAGCATGTCTAGACCGATTGCCGCAACTGCCGCCCTGAACGTTCCTGCCAGTAGCGGCAAGCGCGCGCTTGCCCGAATCAACAGGCCTGCCGGCAAAATGAGCGAATGCCTGCCCTCGCGCAGTTCCGCCCCGGCTGCGCTTGGTGCGACACTGAAATGGTTTCTCGCCAATCTCGCACTGCTTGCGCTTGCGACAGCCGCAGGCAGCGCTGCGGCAGCCGATCGCATTTCCGCGGTGCGCGTCTGGCCGGCGCCGGATTACACCCGCATCACCATAGAGTCGCCGCAGCCGATCCGGCATGAGCTGCTGCTGGTGAAAAATCCGGACCGCCTGGTGCTCGACCTGGACGGTGTGGATTTCGACAGCGTGCAGCGCGAGATCAGCGGCAAGATTCTGCCCACCGACCCCTACATCGGACAAATGCGCGCCGGCCGCTACAAGCCCGGCGTGGCGCGCGTGGTGCTGGACCTGAAGACCGAAGTGAAACCGCAGATATTCATGCTGCAGCCGGTAGGCGATTACGGCTACCGGCTGGTGATCGACGTGTATCCGCTGGTGCCGGTCGATCCGCTGATGGCGCTGCTGCAAAAGCCGGAGGTGAAGACCGAGATGGACGCGCCGGCCGGCGCAGCGGCTGCGCCAGCAGCGGCGGACGCGGCCGCGCCCGAGGCCAAATCCGCAGCCAGGACCGAGCCGGCCAAGAGCAAGCCGGTGGTCGCGCGCCTGGTGACCATCGTCGTCGACGCGGGGCACGGCGGCGAGGACCCGGGTGCCAGGGGCCGGCGCGGCAGCCGCGAGAAGAACGTGACGCTCACCATCGCGAGGAAGCTCAAGGCCATCATCGACACCGAGCCGAACATGCGCGCCGTGCTCACCCGCGACGGCGACTATTTCATTCCGCTGCAGGTGCGCGTGCAAAAGGCGCGCCGGGTGCACGCCGACCTGTTCGTGTCGGTGCATGCCGACGCCTTCGTCAAGCCGCACGCGCGCGGCTCCTCGGTGTTCGCGCTGTCCGAGCGCGGCGCCACCAGCACCGCCGCGAAGTGGCTGGCCAAGCGCGAGAACGACGCCGACCTGATCGGCGGGGTCAACCTCGACGTGAAGGACCGCTATCTGGCGATGACCCTGGCTGATCTCAGCCTGACGGCGCAGATCAACGACAGCCTGAAGCTGGGCAAAGCGGTGCTGACCGAACTCGGCGGGGTCAACGCGCTGCACAAGGACGATGTCGAGCAGGCCGGATTCGCCGTGCTCAAAGCGCCCGACATTCCATCGATCCTGGTCGAGACCGCCTTCATCAGCAACCCTGACGAGGAGCACAAACTCAACGACGAGGCCTACCAGGAGACGATGGCGCAGGCGATCTTCAAGGGTATCAAGCGCTACTTCGCCAAGAACCCGCCCTTGGCCAGATCCACGCTGGCCGTGCTCGAGAAACCCAACTAGACGCAGGCCGCGCGCCGCGGCGATCGCTCAGGTGCGCTGCAGCCGGTGCCTGGCGTAGCCGAGCGCGATCGGCGCCAGCGACAGTCCGATGATGCCGAATATCACCAGCGTCAGATTGTCGCGGATGAAGCCGATGTTCCCGAAAAAAAACCCGGCGTAGAGCAGGCTTGCCACCCACAGCAGGCCGCCGGCGATGTTGAACAGCTGAAAGCGCACATGGCTCATGCTGCCCACGCCGGCGACAAAAGGCGCGAAGGTGCGGATGATGGGCACGAAGCGGGTGATGATTATGGTCTTGCCGCCGTGGCGTTCGTAGAATTCGTGCGTGCGCTCGAGCGCGCGCCGGTTGAACCAGCGCCTATCCTCCCACTGGAACACTTTCGGTCCGATGTAACGCCCGATCCAGTAGTTGGTGGTGTTCCCGAGGATGGCGGCGCCGATGAGCAGCGCGGCGAGTGCATGCACGTTCAAGCCGGCCGCCGCCCACAGCGTGCCCGCCACGAACAGCAGTGAATCCCCCGGCAGGAACGGCGTCACCACCAGGCCGGTCTCGCAGAACACGATCAGGAACAGGAGCAGATAGACCCAGGGGCCATACTGCTGCAGCAGGGTGGCCAAGTGCTGGTCGAGGTGGACCAGCAGGTCCCAGAAGAACAGCAGCAGTTCCAATTTGGTTCCTTAGAGTCTGTAACGAAACGAGGGGATATCTCCCCTCGTGCTCCCCTAAATCGGCCCGTAACAAAATGACTTTTGTTACGGCCTGTTTGTGAAGGCAGCGCGTATTCTAACCCGGCTATAATTCGCCATGCCCTCGATCCGCCTGCTTCCGGACACTTTGATCAGCCAGATCGCCGCGGGCGAAGTGGTGGAGCGGCCGGCGTCGGTGCTGAAAGAGTTGATGGAAAACAGCCTCGACGCAGGCGCCACTGAAATCAGCGTCAGCCTGCTGCAGGGGGGGGGCAAGCAGCTCAAGGTGACCGACAATGGCGGCGGCATGGAAGCGGAAGATTTGCCGCTGGCGTTCGCGCGCCACGCCACCAGCAAAATAGCAAGCCTGGACGAACTCGAACAGGTGCGTTCGCTCGGCTTTCGCGGCGAGGCGCTGGCCTCGATCGCGTCGGTCGCGCGCGTCGCGCTGACCAGCCGCAGCGCCGGCGCGCCGCATGCATGGAGCCTCAGCGCCGGCGGCGGCGAGCAGTGCGCAGTACAGCCCGCGGCGCACGCGCCGGGCACCAGCGTCGAAGTCAGCGATCTGTATTACAACACGCCGGCCCGGCGCAAATTTCTGCGTACCGAGGCGACCGAGTTCGGCCATTGCGAGGACGTATACCGGCGCATCGCGCTGTCACGGCCCGACGCCGCCTTCAGCTTGAAACACAATGGCCGGGTGGTGTCGCACCTGCCTGCGGGCGATGCCGCGCGGCGCATTGCGGCGGTGGCGGGGGAGGAATTCGCGGGCGCGGCGCGCGCGCTGGAAGAAAGCTCCTCCGGCCTGCGCCTGTCGGGTTTCGCCGGTTCGCCCGCATTTTCGCGCAGCTCGCGCGACGCCCAGTACGCCTTCGTCAACGGTCGTTTCGTGCGCGACAAGCTGCTCGCGCATGCGCTGCGCCAGGCCTACCGCGACATGCTGCACGGCGACCGCCATCCGGCCTATGTGCTGTTCCTCGAACTCGACCCGATGGGCGTCGATGTGAACGTGCACCCGGCCAAGACCGAGGTGCGCTTTCGCGATTCACGCGCCATCCACCAGTTCGTATTCCACGCCGTGAGCAAGGCGCTCGCGGGCAATGCCGCGCAGACGGCCGCAGTCGCGCTGCGCCCCATGCCCGCAGCCGCAGGCATGAATTTCCAGCGCGCGCCCTACCAGTCCAGCCTCGGCGTGGCGCAGCCGGTGGCCGAGTATCAGGCCATGTTTGCCGACAGGCCCGCTTTCGCCGCCGCGCCCGCCGGCAGCGCGGCGCGCGCGGCATTCGAAAGCATACGCGCCGGCGCGGCGGCCGCGGCTCCGGCGGAGGGCGACGCGCCCCTGGGCTACGCCTTGGCACAGCTGCACGGCGTCTACATCCTGGCACAGAACCGTCAGGGGCTGGTGCTGGTCGACATGCACGCCGCGCACGAGCGCATCCTGTACGAAAAGCTCAAGGGCGCGCTGGATGCGCGCGGCATGAGCATGCAGAAGCTGCTGATCCCGGTGACCTTCAACGCAGACCGGCTGGAGGTGGCGACGGCCGAAGAGCACGCCGGCGTGCTGCGCGAGCTGGGCTTTGACCTGGCGCCGCTGTCGCCGACGGCGCTCGCCGTGCGCGCGCTGCCGCCGATGCTGGCCGGCGCCGATGCCGCCGGGCTCGCGCGCGCGCTGCTGCGCGATGTGCGCGAATTCGGCGGCAGCCGCGTGCTCACCGAGCACCAGCACGAGCTGCTGTCGACCATGGCCTGCCATGGCGCAGTGCGCGCGCACCGGCCGCTGAGCGTGGCGGAAATGAATGCGCTGCTGCGTGAGATGGAAGTCACCGAGCGCTCCGGCCAGTGCAATCACGGCCGGCCGACCTGGTTTCAGATGAGTCTGGCCGATCTGGACAAGCTGTTTCTGCGTGGAAGGTAGATCTTGGCGCCGGTTCGCGCATCGACGCGGCGGCGCCCGAATTAGCGGAGTATGCGGGGAGGCGTCTCCGCATCCGTGACTAGCGGCAACACCAGGGGAGCAGCAATGAAAGTACTGATACTCGGCGCCGGCGCGGTCGGCGGCTATTTCGGCGGGCGCCTGGTGCAGGCCGGTGCCGATGTGAGCTTTCTGGTGCGCGCGGAGCGTGCGCAGAAGCTGGCGCGCGGCGGCCTCGTCATCAAGAGCCCGCTCGGTGATGCGCAGATTCCGGTGCGCACGGTGCTGCAGGACGCGGTGCGGCCGGAGTACGAGCTGGTGGTGCTGTCGTGCAAAGCCTATGACCTCGAAGCAGCAATCACGGCAATTGGCGGGGCGACGGGGCCGGACACACTGATTCTGCCGCTGCTCAACGGCCTGGCGCAGCTGTCCCGGCTGGAGCGCGCCTACGGCAATGCGCGCGTGCTCGGCGGCACCTGCTACATCGCATCGACCATGGACTCCGACGGCGCCATTCGCCATCTGGGCAAGTTCCAGGGCATCACCTGCGGCGCGCGCGCCGGTAACCACGCGCACGCCGCGGCCCTGCTACAGGAGCTGGCGCAGGCCTACGCGCGCGTTTCGGTCGAGTGCAAGCTCAGCACCGACATCGAGCAGGACATGTGGGAAAAATTCGTGCTGCTCGCGAGCCTCGCCGCGATGACCTGCCTGATGCGCGCCAGCGTGGGCGAGATCCTGGAAGCCGCCGACGGGGAAGCGCTGATGCGCGAAGCACTCGCGACCTGCATCGCGGCCGCCGGCGCGGCCGGCCACGCGCCGCGCGCCGAATCGCTGCAGCGCACCGAGGGCATGCTGTTCGCGCGCGGATCGGCCTTCACCGCGTCCATGCTGCGCGATCTGGAGGCGGGCGGCCGCGTCGAGGCCGATCACATCGTCGGTGACATGCTGCGCCGCGCGCGCGCCGCCGGTGCCGACGCGCGCCTGCTCGCGGCAGCCTATTGCCATCTGCAGTCCTACGAGGCGCGGCGCAAGCGCGGTGCCCTGGCCTAGGAGCGGCAGGCGCTGCAGCCTCGCTTGGCCGGCATGAGCCGCACAGCACACCTGCCCCCGGCAATCCTGCTGCTGGGGCCTACGGCCAGCGGCAAGACCGCGCTGGCGCTGGAGATCGCACGGCGGGTCCCGGTCGAAATCATCAGCGTCGATTCGGCGCAGGTGTACCGCGGCATGGATGTGGGGACGGCCAAGCCGACGCGCGCCGAGCGGGCCGCCGTCCCGCATCACCTGATCGACATCATCGATCCGGATCAGGCCTATTCAGCGGCGCAGTTTCGCGCCGATGCGCTGCGCCTGATGGACGAAATCGCCGGTCGCGGGCGCGTGCCGCTGCTGGCCGGCGGCACCATGCTCTACTTCAAGGCCCTGCGCGAAGGCCTGTCGGAGCTGCCGCAGGCCGACGCCAATGTGCGCGCGGCGCTCGAAGCCGAGGCGCGCGAAAAAGGCTGGCCTGCGATGCACGCAGAACTGGCCCGCGTCGATCCGCCAGCCGCCGCGCGCATCAAGCCCGGCGACACGCAGCGCATCCAGCGCGCGCTCGAGGTCTACCGCGTGAGCGGCACGCCGCTGTCGGCGCTGCAGGGCGCGCGCGCGGCCGCGGCGGCAATGTTTACCTTTGTGCAGATCGCCCTGGTCCCGGCAGAGCGCGCACTGCTGCACCGCAGGATAGAAGCGCGCTTCGACGCCATGCTGGCGGCGGGTTTGGTGGAAGAACTCGCCGCCTTGCGCCAGCGCTACGCGCTCCACGCGGGCCTGCCCTCGATGCGCTGCGTCGGCTACCGCCAGGCCTGGGAGCACCTCGAAGGCACCTGTGACCGCGCCACGCTGCGCGATCGCGGCGTCTATGCCACGCGCCAGCTGGCCAAGCGCCAGCTCACCTGGCTGCGCGCGATGCCGGAGCCGAAAGTGTTCGATTGCTTCGCGCCCGATCTGGGCGCGCAGGTGCTGCGCTTCATCGGCGAGCAAATCCCGCCGACCCGGAAAAGTGCCGGCGCCTAATCGCCCATCGCCGTGCCTTCGCGCCGCGGATCGGCGCCGCCGCGCCAGCCCTGCGATGTGCGCTCGACCGCGTGCACGCCACTGTTCATGTCGAGCACGCGCACTTCGTGGCCCAGTGTACGCATCGGCCCTGCCCATTGCGCCGCGGCGCTTCCCCGCTCCAGCTCGGTGGGGCCGTTGCGGTTGCCGAAATTGGGCAGGGCGATCGCGTGCTGGATGTCCAGCTTCCAGTCGAGCACGCCGACCAGAGTCTTGAGCACGTGGTTGATGATGGCGCTGCCGCCGGCCGAGCCGAGGGCCAGCACCAGCTTGCCGGCGCGATCGAACACCATGGTCGGTGCCATCGAGCTGCGCGGCCGTTTGCCCGGCTCGATGCGGTTTGCCACCGGCTTGCCGTCCTGCGCGGCGACGAAGGAGAAATCGGTGAGCTGATTGTTCAGCAGGAAGCCGCGCACCATTTGCTGGCTGCCGAAGGCGAACTCGATGGAACTGGTCATGGCCACGGCATTACCGGTGGCGTCGACGATGGCCATGTGGCTGGTGCAGGGCAGCTCCGGTGAAGCGTCGTCGGCGAGTTCAGCCAGTGCGCCCCCCGGCGGCGTGCCGGGCAGGGCATGGCCCAGTGCATGATCCGGGCGCACCAGTGCGGCGCGCTCGGCCAGGTAGGCGGGCGCGAGCAGTCCCGCAAGCGGCACGGGCACGAAATCGGCGTCGGCAAGATAGCGCGCGCGATCCGCATAGGCGAGGCGCTCGGTCTCGGCGACGAGGTGCGCCGCGCTTATCGCATCTTGTGGGACGCCCTGCGGCGCAAGCCGTTCGAGCATGCCCAGCACCTGCAGCACGGCGACGCCGCCCGAACTCGGCGGCGGCATGCCGCAGACTTCCCATTGCCGGTACGGCGCGCATAGCGGTTGGCGCTTGATCGCGCGGTAGTGGGCCAGGTCGCCTTCGCTCAGGTCGCCCGGCCTGGGCGCGTTCCTAACCGCTTCCACGATGTCACGCGCAATCGCGCCGGTGTAGAAGACATTCGCGCCATGGGTCGCGATGTCGCGCAGGGTGTCGGCCAGCGCCGGATTCCTGAGCAGAGTGCCCGCGGGTTTGGGGCTGTCGTCGTCGGTGTAATACATTTGCCGCATCGCCAGGTTGCGCCCGGCAAGGCGCACCGCGGCCAGCAACTGGTGCAGTCGCGGTGACAGCGGATAGCCTTCGCTCGCAAGCTTGATCGCAGGCTGGAACAGGTCCGCCCAGGGCAACTTGCCGTACTTTGCATGCGCGAGTTCCAGCGCGCGCAGCACCCCCGGCGTGCCGACCGATTTTCCGCCCACCACCGCATCCAGAAATCCGAGCGGCGTGCCGTCGGCGCCGATGAAGCGGTCCGGCTGCGCCGCGGCCGGGGCGGTCTCGCGCCCGTCGAATGCGCTCAGCTGCGCATCCGCCGCCGAGTAATGCAGGATGAACGCGCCGCCGCCCAGGCCCGAGGACTGCGGCTCGACCAGATTGAGCACCATCTGCATTGCCACCGCGGCGTCGATGGCGCTGCCGCCGCGGCGCAATATTGCATAGCCCGTCTCGACCGCGAGCGGATGCGCCGCGGCGACCATGAAGTGTCGGGCGACGATCGCCTGTTTCGCTCTGTAGCCCGAAGCCGGCTCCGGCGCGGGCTTCGCGCCCTCGTCGCCTTTGGCCGGGAGCGCGAGCAGGCCGACCAGGGCGCAGGCGCAGCAAAGAAAAAAGGGCAACCGCGAGGCCGCCCCTTTTATGAACTCCATCGAGGGAGCTGCTACAGCAACGGCACCACCAGCAGGGCCACGATGTTGATGATCTTGATCAGCGGGTTGACCGCCGGGCCCGCCGTATCCTTGTACGGGTCGCCCACGGTGTCGCCGGTCACCGCGGCCTTGTGCGTCTCCGAGCCCTTGCCGCCGAAGTGGCCGTCCTCGATGTATTTCTTGGCATTGTCCCAGGCGCCGCCGCCGGTGGTCATGGAAATCGCCACGAACAGGCCGGTGACGATGGAGCCCATCAGGACGCCCCCCAGCGCCTGCGGGCCGAGCACGAGCCCGACGATGATGGGCACCAGCACCGGCAACAGCGACGGAACCATCATTTCCTTGATCGCGGCGACGGTGAGCATGCCCACTGCCTTGGAATAGTCCGGCTTGGCGGTGCCTTCCATGATGCCCGGAATATCCTTGAACTGGCGCCGCACTTCCACCACCACCGAACCGGCGGCGCGTCCTACCGCTTCCATGGCCATGGCGCCGAACAGATAGGGAACCAGGCCGCCGATGAACAGACCGATGATCACCATGTGGTTGGACAAGTCGAAGTTCACCACCTTGCCCGCATGCTCCAGCGCGTGGGTGTAGTCGGCAAACAGCACCAGCGCGGCGAGCCCGGCGGAGCCGATGGCGTAACCCTTGGTCACCGCCTTGGTGGTGTTGCCCACGGCGTCCAATGGGTCGGTGATGGCGCGCACCGAATCGGGCAGATGGCTCATTTCGGCGATGCCGCCGGCGTTGTCGGTGATCGGGCCGTAGGCGTCCAGTGCAACGATGATGCCGGTCATGGACAGCATCGAAGTCGCGGCGATGGCGATGCCGTAGAGGCCGGCCCAGTGGTAGGCGAGATAGATCGCGGCGCACACGGAGAGCACCGGCAATGCGGTTGCGCGCATGGACACGCCCAGGCCGGCGATGATGTTGGTGCCATGGCCGGTGGTCGAGGCCTGCGCGATGTGGCGCACCGGGGAGAATTCGGTGGCGGTGTAATACTCGGTGATGATCACCATCAGCGCGGTCAGCACCAGGCCGACCACGGCGCAGCCGTAGAGGGCGAGCACGGTGATATTCTTCGCCACGCCGGCGATGTCGAAAGTCGCATTCTTGACGATGTCGCCCATCATCCATTCGGTGAGCGGGTAGAAGGCGATCAGCGCCAACACGCCGGCCACGATCAGGCCCTTGTACAGTGCGGTCATGATCTTCTTGCCCGGGGAAACTTTCACGAACATGCAGCCGATGACCGAAGCGATGATCGAAAAACCGCCCAGCACCAGCGGATAGATCACCGCATTGGCCGAGGTGGTCTTGATCGTGAGCGCGCCCAGCAGCATGGTCGCGATGATGGTTACGGCATAGGTTTCGAACAGGTCGGCCGCCATGCCGGCGCAGTCGCCGACGTTGTCGCCGACGTTGTCCGCGATCACTGCCGGGTTGCGCGGATCGTCCTCGGGGATGCCGGCCTCGACCTTGCCAACCAGGTCGGCGCCGACGTCGGCGCCCTTGGTGAATATACCGCCGCCCAGTCGCGCGAAGATGGAAATGAGCGAGCCGCCGAAACCGAGGCCGATCAGCGGCTTGATCACTTCGCTCAGGGCCTGCCCGCTGCCGGCGGCATTCGCCGTGAGCAGGGCATAATAGCCGGTCACGCCGAGCAGCCCCAGTC